>Ga0137375_10008853_pt1 | contig 11954 bp, 11 predicted proteins | sample SagtaG_24_FD_104936 | JGI IMG/M metagenome (GOLD analysis project Ga0137375, IMG submission 104936) | Vadose zone soil microbial communities from Sagehorn Ranch, Mendocino, California, USA - Sage1_R_113_16 metaG | ecosystem: Environmental > Terrestrial > Soil > Vadose zone | place: USA... | reverse complement strand
TTGAGCGGGTCCTTGCCGCCGAGATGGTCGCGCTTGTCCTTGTTGCCCATCTCGACCACGGTCATCAGGTCGTCGCGGTGGAAGATCACGTTGCGCGGATAATCGTTGTGCGCCGGGATGTCGGTGAACCACTTGACGTAGCCGCCGAGCCAGTCGCTCGAATTCTGGGTGACCAGCGCGTCGATGCCCAGCGCCGCCATCGCCTTGCGCGTCGCCGCCCAGCGCCGCTCGAGCTCGGTCATCGAGATGGGAGTTTCGACGCGTTCGATTGCAGCCATGGCGGTCACCTCTGTTCAGACCTTGACGATGTAGCGCATGCGCTCGGGCTTGCCGTCCACGAACGCGCGCAGATTGTCGATGAGCAGCGGCATCACCTGCTCGGCGTAGTTCTCGCTCATGCCGCCGACGTGCGACGTGATCAGGATATTCGGCGTGTCCCACAGCGGGCTGTCCGCCGGCAGCGGCTCCTTGTGGAAAACGTCGAGCCCGGCGCCGGCGATGCGCCCGTCGACGACCGCGCGCCGCAGCGCCTCCTCGTCGACCACGCCGCCGCGCGCGATGTTGATCAGCACGCCCTCGGGCTTCATCGCGTCGATGACGGTGGCGTCGATGAGATGGTGGTTCTCGTTGGTCAAGGGCGCGAGCACGATCAGGAAATCGGCCATGCCGGCGGCCTCTGAGATCCGGGCGCGCGGGTAGACCGCATCGAAGCCGGGCACCGAGGCGCGCGATGTCACGCCCGCGACCCGCATGCCGAACACCTTGCAGCGGGCGGCCAGCTCCTCGGCGATCCGGCCGACGCCGACGATGACCGCAGCCTTGCCGGCGATCAGCCGCTGCTCGCGGCGGTCCCAGCGGTGCTGCTTCTGGTTCTCCAGCACAGTGGGGAACTTGCGCGCGAACGCCAGCATGAACAGGAACGCGAGCTCCGACATCTGCGGCCCATGGAAGCCGCGCGCGGCCGCGACCACCACTTGCTTCGGCAGGTTCGGCAGCGCCGCGATGTCGTCGGTGCCGGTGGTCAGCGCCTGGATCAGGCGCAGCCGCGGCATCGCGGCGACCAGGTCGGCGAAGATCTCGTCGTTGCGCACGAGCAGGATGTCGCAGCTGCCGCAGGCCGCCAGCGCCTCGGCCCGATCATGCGCCGGGTGGAATCGCAGCGCGGGGAATGCGGCCTTGAGGCTGTCCGCGAACACATCGGAGTCCCGCCCAATGATCAGCACGTCGGTTGTCATCGGGGAGCGCCTGGACTGCCTTGCTTTGTTTGCTCCGCTCTCTCCGCCGTCATGCCCGCCCGGCCATGACGACGACGGAACGCACGTCGCCGCGGCGGGACCCTAGTGACCGGGAATTGGGGGCGCAAGGGGAGCTGATGTGTCGCACTCCCTTGGATTTTCCCGCCGCAGCGTCCAAGATCGGCGCTCCTCAGCTCATGGGTGCCGCGATGCGAAGACATGCGATCGGTTTGACCCTCGCGCTTGGCGCGCTGCTGCCGGCGCCGGCCTCGATGCAAGCCTTGGCGCAGGGCGAGGATGTCTCGCTCGCCTATCCCAACGTGGCCTTCACCTTCTCGGCCGCCTACCTCGCCGAGGACCTCGGCCTGTTCGCCAAGCACGGGCTCAAGCTCAAGCCGCTCTCGATCGCGGGACCGGGTTCGACCAACGCGGTGATCTCGGGCAGTGCCGATTTCGCGCTTGCCTCCGCCAGCGTCCAGACCCGCGCCGCCGCCCGTGGCCACCGCATGCTGTCGATTGCCAATCCGACTGACCGGCCGATCGTGCAGATCATCCTGCGCAAGGACCTGGTGCCGGCGAATTTCAACCCGACCATGTCGCTGGCCGAGCGCACGCGCCTCATGCGCGGGCGCACCATCGCGGTCGACGCCATCGGCTCGATCCTGCACGCCTTCCCGCTGATGCTCGCCAGGCGCGCCGGCTTCGACGCCAGCGATATCCGCATCTCGCCGATGGCGCCGCCGACCGCGCTGGCGGCCTTCCAGACCAAACAGATCGACGGCTTCGCCATGTCGATGCCGTGGCCGGTCGCGCCGGTGCTCGAGGGCACCGCCACGCTGATCGTGAGCGGGCCGGACGGCGACCCGCCCGACATGAAGCCGTTCGGCATGGCGACGCTGATCACCAAGCCGGAGACCTGCGAGCGTCGCAAATCGGTCTGTCAGAAGATGGGCCGCGCCATGGTCGAGGCGGTCGCCTATCTGCTCGATCACCCGGCCGAGTCGCTGGCGCTGCTCAAGAAGCGGTTCGCGACGCTCGACGACAAAGTGTTGGCGGCGGGCTTCGACCAGATCCGCAAGTCGACGCCGCGCTCGCCGGTGACGCTGCGCGCCGCGCTCGAGAACGGCGAGATCTACAGCATCGAGGCCGGCCTGTTGAAGCCCGAGGACAAGCTCAAGTCCTACGACGGGCTGTATACGGATGAGTATGTGAAGTAACCGTCCGTATGGATTTGCAAGGGCCTATCCCCGTTCGTCCCCGCGAAAGCGGGGACCCAGGGCCACACGCACTGATGTAAAGACTGGGTCCCCGCCTTCGCGGGGACGAACGGAGTTTGGCTTACGGCCTGTCATCCAATCTCACGACCGCTCATCCACCACCGTGCTGCGCAGCGTACCGATACCGGTGATCTCGACCTCGAGCACGTCGCCGGGCTTCATCCAGACCTGCGGGTTGCGGCGGTGGCCGACGCCTTCGGGCGTGCCGGTCGCGATCACGTCGCCGGGCGCGAGCTCGGTGAAATCGGAGCAGAACGCGATGATCTGCGGGATCGAGTAGATCAGCAGATCGGTGGCGGAGCGCTGCATCTCCTTGCCATTGAGCCGCGTCGTGAGGGTGAGTTTCGTCGGGTCCGGAATCTCGTCGGTCGTCACCAGCCAGGGGCCGAGCGGCCCGGTGCCGGGAAAGTTCTTGCCGGAGGTGACCGAGAACTTCTGGTAGTCGCGCACGCTGCCGTCGACGAAGCAGGTGTAGCCGGCGACGTGGTCGAGCGCGCGCTCGGCCTTGATATGGCGCCCGCCGCGCCCGATCACGACCGCAAGCTCGCCCTCGAAATCGAAGTTCTGCGACACGGTCGGGCGCACCAGCTCGCCCTCGTGGCCGACCAGCGTGTTGGTGCGGCGGATGAACATGCTCGGCTGCTTGGGAATGTCGCGGCCGGTTTCCGTGGCGTGCGCGCGGTAGTTGACGCCGGCGCAGACGATCAGCTCCGGATCGGGAATGACCGGGAGAAGCGTCACGTCCTTGAGCGCGTGATCGGGCTTGGCGCCCGGCGCGGCGTCCTTGATCTTGCCGAGCAGGCCCTTGCTGAGCGCCGCGCGCAGGCTCGCGACGCCCACGCGCTCGTTCATCGCGACGACGCCGTCGCCGGTCACGACCCCGAACAGGTCGCGCCCGTTCGCCTTGAAGCTTGCCAGTTTCATGTCCGTCGCCCCTCGTTCGTTCCTAGACTTCCATCTCGCGTTCGACCGGCCGCCAGCGCAGCGCCCAGCGCTCGACCAGGTTGACGATCCCGTTGATCGCCAGCACCAGCGCGATCGCGATCACGACCCCGGCGAACACGCCGGTGGTGTCCGCCACCTGCCGCGCCTGTTCGATAGACCGGCCGACGCCCTGCGTCGAGACCAGGAATTCGCCCACGATGGTGGCGCTGACCGCGCGCGGGAACGCGATCTTGAGGCCGGTGAAGAAGAACGGCAGCAGCGAGGTCCAGATGATCTCGCGCGCGATCACCCGCTCGTTCGCCCCGATGATGCGCGCCATGTTGATCAGGCGCTGGTCGACGCCGCGGATGCCGGCGAAGGTCGTGATGAACAGGATGTAGAACACAACTAATGCAACGACGACCAGCTTGGGCAGGTCGCCGATCCCGAACCACAGGATCAGCCAGGGCGCCAGCGCGTATTTCGGGATCCCCATCGAGGCCATGATGTAGGGCTCGACCGCCTGCGTGGCGCGCGGCGAGCGCCGCAGCAGGAACGGGATCAGCACGCCGAACACCGCCGCGATCGCGAAGCCAGCGGCCGAGACCCGCATGGTCGCCGCGATGTCGGCCGCCATCTGCCCGCTCAGCGCCATCGTGCCGATCCGCTTGATGACGTCGAGCGGCGGCGCCATGAACAGCGGCCCGAGCGTGCGCGCGCCGTACTCCCAGGCCGCGATGATCGCGGCGGCCACCAGCAGCCGGCCGCCATGCACCGCCCATTTGCCTGAGGCGACGCCGGCTTCTGGATCAGTCTCGACGGCGATCTCAGCCACGGCGGTTGCTCTCGAGATTGTCCGCACCACGGGCCGCGAAGGCGCTCTGCTCCCTCCCCCGCTTGCGGGGGAGGGGTGGGGAGGGGGTGAGCGGAGGCGTTCGTGCGTGCGTGCTCCCTCCCTGTCGCTCCCCCGCAAGCGGGGGAGGGGACGTTGCGGCGCGCATCCTCGCTACGTGAGACACGTATGCGTCTCTGGCATCCGAGAATGTAAGATCACACCTCATTGCACGTCCGCCCGGATCTTCTCGTAGGTGGCAGCGAAGCCTTCGAGTGCGAAAATATCCTTCACGTTGCGCGGGCGGGGAATCGGGATCGCGTGCTCGGCGGCGATGCGCGACGGCTGCTTGCTGAGCACCAGTGCGCGGTCGCCGAGCGCGATCGCCTCGGTGATGTCGTGGGTGACGAAGATGATGGTCTTTCGCCCGAGGTCCCAGAGCTTGAGCAGATCGGCCTGCAGCTGCGTGCGGGTCTGGGCGTCGACCGCCGCGAACGGCTCGTCCATCAGGATCACCGGCGGGTCATAGACCAGGGTGCGGATCAGCGCGGTGCGCTTGCGCATCCCGCCGGAGAGCTCGTGCGGATAGTAGCGCTCGAAGCCGGCGAGCCCGACCGCGCGAATCAGCATCTCCGCCCTGGCGCGCGTCTCGTCGTTGAGGCGAGCTTGCACCTCCAGCGCAAACAGGACGTTGTCGAGCGTGCTGCGCCACGGCAGCAGGTTGTCGTCCTGGGTCACATAGCCGATGCGGCGGTCGAAGCCGGGCTTGAGCGCGCGCGGATCGCGGGTGGTGACGCTGGCGCCGTTGAACACGATCTCGCCCGCGGTCGCGGTGTCGATCTGCGCGATGATATTCAGCAACGTCGACTTGCCGGCGCCCGAGGGCCCGACGATGGTCAGGAACTCGCCGTCGCGCACCGAAAACGACAGGTCCTGGATCACCCACGGCGACGGCTCGCGGCCCTGGCGCTGGGCGAAGCGCTTGCCGAGCTTGCGCACCTCCAGGAGCGTCGCGGCGGACACCGCTCAAGTCTCCATCATGGATTGGATCGGCGGCCGCCAGCGCAGCAGCATCGCTTCGAGCGCGCTCATCAGCCCGTTGGCGGCCAGCACCAGCAGCGTCGCCGCCGCGATCGCGGCAAACACGCTGGTGGTGTCGAAGTTCATCGCGCCGGTCTGCACCAGGTAGCCGAGCCCGCGGTTCGACGAGATCAGCTCGGCGATCACGGCGGCGGCGATCGCGTAAGGCACCGCGATGCGGAAGCCGGCGAAGATGTTGGGCACCGCGCCCGGCATCACGATGTGGCGGGCGATGTGCCATTCGCTGGCGCCGGCGATCTGCGCCATCTGCACGAGCCGCAGGTCGAGCGCGCGCACCCCCGCCAGCGTCGCGAAATAGACGATGAAGAACACGACGCTGGCGGCCAGCGCGATCTTGGATTCGAGGCCGATCCCGAACCACAGCAGGAACAGCGGCGCGAACGCGAGCTTGGGCGCGCCGTAGCCGCCGATCATGAACGGATCGAGGATTGCGACCATCACCGGATGCCGCCGCAGCAGGAACGGCAGCAGCACCGCCGGCAGGCCGGCGATCAAGGTGCCGGCCGCGGCCTCCCACAGCGTGTAGCCGGCATGGCGCAGCAGCTCGCCGCTCAGGGTCTGCTCGACGAAGCGCGCGGCCGTGGCCCACGGCGACGAGAGCCAGTAGATGCCGACCCACCAGGTTCCGATCTGCCACACGGCGATCAGCACGATCAGCACCAGCACGCGGTCCACCACCGTGCGCCAACGGATCGCGCGCAGTCGGGAAGGTGGCGCGGGCGTTGCTGCGACGGTCATCGCCGCACCGCCAAATGTGCGAATTGGCACAGGCAGTGCCGCAAGTTCACCCTCCCCTGGAGGGGGAGGGTCGCGAGCATCGCAGGCAAGCTTGCGCAGCCTGCGCAGGCTTGGCTGCGTGCGAGCGGGGTGGGGTGAACGCGAAGCGTTACTCCGACGTCACCCCACCCCGACCGCCTCCGCTGCGCTCCGGCGGTCGACCCTCCCCCTCCAGGGGAGGGTAACGGAGCGCGTGGCTGGTTTACGGATACAAGACGCCGTGGTTCCCGCACGTCAGTCTGAGCAACAAGATGTGCCCGCCGGATCACGGCTTCGCTTCCTGGCCGTAGATCGGCGCGAACAGCGTCTCGATCGGCACCGGCTTCTCGATCAGCGCCTGGTCGGCGAGATACTGCACCAGCGCCTCGAGCGACGGCCGGTTGGCCTCGATGCCGTAGGGCCAGGGGTCGCCGCCGAACACCTGATCGATCTCTTCCAGCTCGGACGCCATCCACGGCAGCATATAGCGAAGTGTCCCCAACTCTCGCATCTTCTTCGCCGCGATCGCCTTGGCCTCGCAGCAGGCGTTGAACAGGCTGGTGGCCACGAACGGGTGCTTCTCGTAGACGTCGCGGCGCAGCACCACGAGGTGCATGACCGGAAAGATCTTGGTGCGCCGGTAATAGTCGGCCTCGCGCGTCCGGTAGTCCGGAAACAGTCGCGCCACGTTTGGATTGGTCTTGAGCGATTTCGGCATCGAGGAACTGATCACCGCAGCGATGTCGCCCTTCTCGATCCGGTCGTTGAGCGACATCGCGTTGCTGTGCAGCTCGATCCTCACCGGCCGCGCCAGCGGTATGGTGGACGGCGCGCCGTGCGGCTTGGTGTCGTTGATGCCGCCCTCGACCCAGGTGACGTTGGAGAAATCGACGCCGTGGTCGTGCTGGAGCAGCCCGCGGATGAAGATCGCCGCCGTCATGGCGTAGAGCGGCACGCCGATGCGCTTGCCGGCAAGGTCTTTCGGCGAGCTGACCTGGCGCTTGTCGATCGCGATATAGCCGTGACGAAAGACGCGCGAGGGAAACACCGGGATCGCCACCATCGGGCAGTCGGCGCGTACCGCGGTGCGGACGAACTCGGAGCTCGACATCTCGCAGGCCTCGAACTCGAGATTGGTCAGCATCCGGTCGAAGATTTCGCGCGGATGGTCGATCGGCAGGAAGTTGAGGTCGATGCCGTCCGCCTTCACCTCGCCGGTGTAGAGCGCCACCATGCGGTCATAGAGGCCGCAGGCGAACGTGATTGGTACTCCGGACATTTGCCTCCGCCCCTATTCCTGGATGGCGCATTATTCGCCTGCTAGGCGCGCGCCCGCAACAGTGTGTAGGATGGGTTGAGCGAAGCGAAACCCATCGCATGTGTCGCGGAAGGTGATGGGTTTCGCTGCGCTCAACCCATCCTACCGCCCGCAACAGCGGCTATAACTCACCCATGACCGCCATCATGTCCACCCGCCGTCAATTCCGCGCCCTGCTCAAGCCCGGCGCCGCCGTCGTGCTGCCGGGCGTGAGCAACGCGCTTGCCGCGCGCGTGGTCGCCGATCTCGGCTTCCCCGCCGCCTACGTCACCGGCGCCGGCATCGCCAACACCTATCTCGGCATTCCGGACAACGGCCTCGTGACGCTCTCCGAGCTCGTCGATCACGTCGCCGCCATCCGCGACGTGTTTCCCGGGCCGATCATGGTCGACGCCGACACCGGCTTCGGCAACGCCGTGAACATGGTCCGCACCATCAAGCTTCTGGAGCGCGCCGGCGCCGATGCGATCCAGATCGAGGACCAGGTCTTCCCCAAGCGCTGCGGCCATTTCGACGGCAAGGAAGTCATCCCCGCGGCCGAGATGGTGGCGAAGGTGAAAGCCGCCGCCGACGCGCGCAGCGACGGCGATCTCATCATCGTGGCGCGCACCGACGCGATCGCGGTCGATGGCTTCGAGCCCGCGATCGAGCGCGCGCACAAGTATCGCGAAGCCGGCGCCGACGTGACCTTCGTCGAGGCGCCGCGCACGCCCGAGCAGATCGCCGCGATCGGCGCCCTGCCGTGGCCGCAGCTCGCCAACATCGTGCTCGGCGGCAAGACGCCCGAGCTGCCGAACGAGAAGCTCAAGGCGATCGGCTTCGCCGGCGTGCTCTACGCCAACCTCGCGCTGCAGGCCTCGCTGCGCGGCATGCAGATCGCGCTCGGCGCGCTGCGCAAGAACGGCGAGGTCGGCGACGTGAACGCCATCGCGGTCGATTTCTCCGAGCGCCAGCGCCTCGTCGGCAAGGACGCGTTCGACGCGCTGGAGCAGAAGTACAAGGTGTGAACGATCCGATGCTGCCGTAGCCCGGATGGAGCGTCAGCGCAATCCGGGACCGCCTTGTCCGCGGACGGACTGTTCCCGCATTGCGCTACGCTCCATGCGGGCTACGACCTGCTGACGTTACGGGCTGTCGCCATAGTGTGGTGTGATCGGCGTGATGTCGGATTGCGCTTGTGACGTGCCACCGTTGCGCGCGCTTTCGGGTCTCGTCATCGACCACGTCACAAACAAAATGACGATTGCCGCGGCTCCGGCGATCTTGTTGCTCTCGATATCGAGTGTCGACAGGAGCTCGGCCATCGCCACGAATGCAAAAACTGCGGCGGCGGCAGAGAGGAGGATTCTGTTGGTCGTGTTCATTTTGCTCCAGACGTTTGCGGTCGATAGGTACCGAACACGCGTTTAGCGGCCGTGCTGCGTTGCCGCCGTGATGCCGATCACACTTGTTGAACGTTCGCGATGAGCGGCTCCAGCACTTCCGCGCAACGCAGACCGAAGCTTGGATCACGGCCGTCATCCATGTCGAAGGTCGCCGAGAGGCCGGCATGCGCGAACGCGAATGCAAGGACACGCCGCGGGTCGAGTCCGAGCCGGCCCGCATAGAGCCGCGCCAGGCGCTGCATGCGCTCGGTATTGTGCACGATCTCGCCATGCGGCCACGGATTGCAGAGCAGGTTGGCGATCTCATACGCGCGCTCGCCGATCAGCGCCTTGGGATCGATGGCGAGCCAGCCGCGCTCGCCGCCATCAAGGACGTTGCCGTGGTGCAGGTCGCCGTGCAGCGGCGCCACGTCGCGCGCGCTTGCCAGGAGATTGCGCGCCACCGCCGCGCAACGGCCAAGCAGCGGCGTCGCGCTCTCATGCGCGTAGAGCGATGAAAACCATTCCGGCAGCGGGGTCAGCCGGGGCGGGATGTGGCCGCCGCGGGGTGCGTGCAGCCTCGCCACGGTCTGCGCGAGGATTTCGGCGGCCTGTTCGTCACCCCCGGACACGGCCATCGCGATCAGCGAGCGCGGCCCATCGGCCCGCTCGAGCAGCAGGGCGTGGTCATCCGACTCGTGGAGCCGCACCGCGCCATCGCCGTCGAAGTATCGCAGCAAGGCTGCGGCGTTAGATTCGTCGCTCGACGGCTTCAGCACCTTCAGCATCGCCGGAGCCGGACCACGCCGAACCGGCATGAGCCAACTCGACGGCGTCTCCTTGACGGGGCCGTCAGGGGCGAGATGCCAGCGCTCCAAATAGGATTCGAGATACGAGCCATTCTTCATCGGGGGCCACGCGCTCATGCCCGGTACCCTTGCAAACTCTATCACGAAACACCACTTCACCTCAGGTGAATGGAGGCGATGATGGCGCGAGCGCAGCACGCGAAGACGGTGGCCCGCGGCGGGCGGCAGGTCAGCGCGGGGCTACAAGACGGTCGAGGTAATATGGAACCATCAACTTTTGAGAAAACGAACCCAAAATGGTTGGCACGCCGGGACGGCAACACAAGCAGTAGTAGCCGTTTCAGCTGCACGATCTGGCTCGACGGCCGCGCCCAAGCGCTCTAGGGTTAGTTTCAAATGATACCAATCCCCACGAGAGCCCAACGATGACTGCCGCCGTCCATACCCCCGTCCTGATCGTCGGCGCCGGCCCGGTCGGGCTCGCGCTCGCGGGCGATCTCGGCTGGCGCGGCATCCCCTGTACCCTGATCGAGAAGACCGACGGCAAGATCGAGCACCCGAAGATGGACCTCATCGGCGTGCGCACGATGGAGTTCTGCCGCCGCTGGGGCATCGCCGACTGGGTGCGCGACGCGCCCTATCCCGGCGACTATCCGCAGGACTACGTCTGGCTCACCGCGTTCACCGGCTACGAGCTCGGCCGCGAGAAATTCCCCGGCCGCGCCTTCGAGGCTTGCCCGCCGGAGAGCCCGCAGAAGCGCGAGCGGGTGCCGCAGGACATGTTCGATCCGATCATCAAGCGGTTCGCGACCTCGTTCCCCATCGTCACGCTCCACCACGACACCGAGCTCGTCACGTTCGAGGAGATGCCCGACCGCGTCGTCGCAACCGTGCGCGACAATCTGACCGGCGAGACGCGCGTGATCGAGAGCGACTACCTCGTCGGCACCGACGGCGGCGCCTCGACCGTGCGCGAGCGCCTCGGCATCAAGATGAGCGGCCATCCGGCGCTCACCTACACCACCAACGTGATCTTCCGCTGTCCCGATCTCCACCTGCTGCACGACAAGGGCAAGGGCTACCGCTTCATCTTCATCGGGCCGGAAGGCACCTGGCTCACCATCGTGGCGATCAACGGCGCCGACCGCTTCCGCATGTCGATCGTCGGCACGCCCGACAAGGTCAATCACAGCGAGGACGACATCCGCGCCGCCATCGTCCGCGCCATGGGCAAGGACTTCGACTACGAGATCCTCTCGGTGATGCGCTGGGTGCGGCGCGAGCTGGTCGCCGACAGCTACGGCACGACCCGGGTCTTCCTCGCCGGCGACTCCGTGCATCTCACCTCGCCGACCGGCGCGCTCGGCATGAACACCGGCATGCAGGACGCGGTCGATCTCGGCTGGAAGCTCGAGGCCGTGATCCGCGGCTGGGGCGGGCCGAGCCTGCTCAAGACCTACGAGATCGAGCGTAAGCCGGTCGCGCTCCGAAACATCAAGGCCTCGACCGAGAACCTCCAGCGCATGCTGGCGCCGCGCACGACGCACAAGCCGCCGCCGGAAGTGTTCGAGCCGGGCCCGAAGGGCGACGCGGCGCGCAAGGCCTATGGCGAGTGGTACACCGAGATCATGCGGCACGAGTGGTTCATGAACGGCTACCATCTCGGCTACCGCTACGACGATTCCCCGATCGTGTGGCCGGACGGAACGCCGGCGCCGCCGCTCGAAGGACGGACCTATACCCAGATCGCGCGACCCGGCGCGCGCGCCCCGCACGTGTGGCTGCCCGACGGCCGTTCGACGCTCGACCTTTACGGACGCGGCTTCGTGCTGCTGCGGCTCGGCGCGGACGCGCCGCCGGGCGCGAGCATCGAGCGCGCCGCAGCCGCGGCCGGCGTGCCGCTGACGGTCGTGGCGCTCGGTGCGCCCGAAGTGCGCAAGGCCTACGAGCGCCGCCTGGTGCTGGTGCGGCCCGACGGCCACGTCGCCTGGCGCGCCGACGCCGAGCCGGAGGATGCGCGGGCGCTGATCGACTGCGTGCGCGGCGCGCGGCCGCTCGGGCTAGTGGCCCGATTCCGAAGTTCGCCAGCACTTGCGGCAGATTCTGATGCGAACTTCGGAATCAAGGGCCACTAGCAACTCTATGAGTCTAGTGCCCCTTATGAACCCGAAGTTCGCAATCGGAATCGCGGCAGTAGCGTGCGAACTTCGGGTTCGGGGCACTAGCCGGCTTGAGGTTGCATCATGAGTGCGCGAGAATTGCCTATGAGAGGTCAGTCATGAAACACGACCCGCAATCGCCCTACTATTCCGAGCTCAGCAACTTGAGCTTCTCGCCC
>Ga0137375_10008849_pt1 | contig 11958 bp, 9 predicted proteins | sample SagtaG_24_FD_104936 | JGI IMG/M metagenome (GOLD analysis project Ga0137375, IMG submission 104936) | Vadose zone soil microbial communities from Sagehorn Ranch, Mendocino, California, USA - Sage1_R_113_16 metaG | ecosystem: Environmental > Terrestrial > Soil > Vadose zone | place: USA... | reverse complement strand
ATAGCCGGCGAAGAGCTCGTCGCCGCCATCGCCCGACAGTGCCACGGTCACGTGCTTGCGGGTTAATTCTGAGACCAGATAGGTCGGGATTTGGGAAGGGTCGGCGAACGGCTCGTCGAACCAGTCGGCGAGATGCGAAATGACGTCGAGCGCATGCCGCGGCTCGACGTAGAATTCGGTGTGGTCGGTGCCGAGATGGGCCGCGACCTGCTTCGCGCACTGCGCTTCGTCATACCCGATCTCGTGAAAGCCGATGGAGAACGTCCTTACCGGCCGGGAGCTCTGCGCCTGCATCAGCGCGACCACCGTCGAGGAATCGATCCCGCCGGACAGGAACGCGCCGAGCGGCACGTCGGCAATCATCCGCAGACCGACGGCGTCGCGTAGGAGCGCATCCAGACGCTCGACGGCTTCGTTTGCGTCCGGCGCCGGATCGTTGCGGCGTTGTCCAGCAATCGCAATGCCGCGCAGATCCCAGAAGCACTTCGGCACCGGCGCTGTGCCTTCGCGCAGCGTCAACATATGGCCGGGCGCGAGTTTTTGAGCCTCACGATAGATGGTGCGTGGCTGGGCGATATAGGCGTGGCGGAGATAACCGACGACTGAGTCCTCGTCGATGGTCGGCTTCCAATGCGGTGTGGCGCGAAATGCCTTGAGCTGCGAGGCAAAGATGACCCGCTCCGGCGTCGCTGCATAGTAGAGCGGCTTGATGCCGAGTCGGTCGCGCGCCAGAATCAGGCTGCGGGTCTTGCGATCCCACAGCGCGAAAGCGAACATGCCAACCGCACGTTCGATCGCAGCCTCGACGCCCCACAATGCGCAGGCTTCGAGCAGAACCTCGGTATCAGACTCGCTGCGCATGGGACGGCCGGCGGCCAGCAGCTCGCGGCGGATATCACGATAATTGTAAATCTCGCCGTTGAAGGTAATGACATAGCGCCGATCAGCCGAATGCATCGGCTGGGCGCCCCCCGGGCTGAGATCGATGATGGCAAGCCGGCGCTGGCCGAGCGCCACGCCGCCTGCAGCCTCGACCCAAACCTCGCCGGCGTCCGGCCCGCGATGGCGTACGGTCTCGATCATGGCTTCGCAAGTCGCGCGCAGCGTGTCGGCTGGTGTCGCCGCGCGCCAATCGATCATGCCGGCAATGCCGCACATTCCATTACTCCAGAGGACAACTCTCGCTGCTTGCTTTGTCGAGGCCTGCTGAGCTCATGGCCGCGACCTCGGAGTTTACTCGAGATCGACCACCGCCGCGAACCGATCGGCTTCAGCCGTTGCGGATTCGCTTCTACCATACCCCCCGGCGCAGTCCCGTTTTGACATACTGCCACAACGTGGGATGCGACCAAAGACGAGAGGGCGAATCGACCTTGTGCGGCCGCAAAGTTCCGGCCACTGCATCGCGCGCGGCCCTTTCGAGAAGCGGCAAGGCGGCGACCAACTGCAGATAGGGAAAAGTTGAATAGTTGTCTTCCGCAGTCGAGGCGAGCCGCGTCTGGTAAAGCACGTCACCAGTATCGATGCCTTTATCGATGAGATGCACGGTGACGCCGAAATTGCCGGCATCCCCTTCTGCTTTCGCCCAGTATCCGCCGTGGACCCCGCGGTATTTCGGGGTGATGCCGGCATGATAGTTGATGAACGGCGCCTCGACGGCGCGCAGCACCTCTTCCGCGATGATACGGGTACCGACCACGAGAATTGCGCGTGGCCGCAACCGCTTGAGATGAGCGACACATTCAGGCGAATTGATCGAGGGCACCCGGATCAGCTCGCTTGTGTTAGGCCAAGGCGGCTCGAGGTTCGCTTGTCCGACAATCTCGGCAATGCGCCCTCTCGAAGCGCTGCGTTGCACCCGCTGAAACGCCATGAAGGCAAGCTGGCCGCCGACACGAACCAATCCCAGCCGTTTGACACGGCGGCGCAGCAGCAGCGATCGTGCCATGTTGCGCTCGACGACCACGGCCAAGCCCGGAAAACGAGCGGCGAGATAGCGCGCGGCAATCCGTCCGATATCGCTTTCACACGTCAGCAGCGCCACCTTGTCCGTGCGCATGAAGGACCTCGTCGGCGACCTGCCCCATCGTCATCGAGCGCATGCCATAGCGCTCCTGCAGGGTGCGGAAATAATCGAGAATGCCACGCAGAAACGCCAAGTTCTCCTCTAAATCGACGCCGAAATTGTGCGGGTGCCACCACAGATGAAAAAGTCTTCGGCGCCGCGCCGCTGTTTCCATCGCCGACGTGATGCGCCGCAAGCGTAGACGCTCCAGGACGGCGCTCTTTCCCACCGGCCGCAGAAAACGGCTGGCCGGCACATTGACCACGCCATCGACGAGTGCTGGCTCGTGAGCATGAGCGGCGCCGATCGGCAGATAGCTATCGAGCAGGCGGGAGGCGCGCACGACATGCGTTTGCTCGGCTTCACTGCGGGCTCGGTGGAACCAAACGCGCTCGTTTCCGCGGAAAGCCCGCAAACCGAATTCCCGACAGACCGACAGATGGGCGACTTGGTTGCGCGGAAACGCAATGCTCGCAAGTTTGATCCCGAGTGTCCCGGCGGCGCGGCGCGCGGCCTCGAGATCGGCGCGAAAGGCCTCAACGTCGCCTCCCCGTTCCAAGCAATAGAAATGCGAGAAGGTATGCGTGCCGACCTCCTGGGACGGGTAGTCCAGGATTCGCCTGATCAGAGACAGTCCGTAGTGGTAGGGATCGCGCTCCTCGTCTGCCCCGACCTCGTTAAGGTAATTGTAGGAGGAAATTCGCGCGTCGGTGTAGCGCGGCTTATGCGCGGGAAGCGCGGCGAGCAGCGCCTTGTTCGTCGCAAAAAACAGAAGCCCGACCGTCGCCCATGTACAGGCGATGTTCCGCTCAGCGAAGAGATCGAGCAGGGCGGGAACAACTTGGCGGACGCCGAGAATATTGGCGCCGTAATCCGCAATGGTGCGCTTGTCACGCACGCCCCATAACAGCTCGAAATCCAGTGAAATGACAAGCGCGCCATATGGCATGCGCGTCTCCTCGGGGACGACCAAGGCGACCATAGGTCGGCACTGGAGGCATGAGCAAGCGGCAGCCGCCGCGCTTTTGCACTCACGGCCCGGCTCGGCGTGCGCATTGGAAATCAGTTGTGCGTGTGGCAACAGGCGGTCTTGCCGGAATCCATCTCGTCTTGAGGCGCGACTCCAATTGTGGCAACAGTTGCCGATATGATACGGGGCATGATGGCAGGGGTAGCGGTCGCAATGCTGAGCATGACCGCTCTCTTCGGCATAAATTTCGCCCTGACACAAATTTCTCCAGAGCACTATCGCCGCGTCGTTTTGCACGCCCTCGAATCCGGTACGCTTGCCAGCGTGACGCATTTGCCCTTTGCTCCGAGCAAGGACATCTATCCTTTCGGGGGCAATGATTGTCTGATCCTCGGCGCGCTGGTGATGCCTCGCGACGCGCCGCTCAAAACCAGCGTGTCGCCGCGACTGCCCTTCTCAGGCGAAGAGATCGACAGCGCGCCGGGATATCCTGCCGCCGCGCTATGCCGCGGGCTCGCAGCTACGATGAGAGCGATTGCGCGCCACCCCGCAGCCGACCAGTTCCCGCCGCCGTCGTACTATCATCGATACATTCACGGCGATACCACAGTCGCGGCGCTGCTGCTGGCGACCATGTCTTTTGCCACAGCCACGACGACTCTGCTTGCTGCCTGCTACGCCATGATCGCGGCAATCGCGCTGCTCGCGCTGTTTCGGCTGAGGACCGGGGAGCCGACCGAGCGCAGACGTGCAGGCGCCTTCCTGATCATTGCCGCCACGCTGGCATGCTTCTACGGGGTGCCGATTTTCGATCGCTCATTCTCGTTCGCTCCCACCGATACGCTTGTATTCGCGTTCATCCTTTATGGCCTGCTGCAGCCTCTTGGCGCCATTCCGCTGCACCGCCTCGTTCTTGCCGCAGCCATCTTCGGCAGCTCGATAGCAATCCTCGAGTTTCTCACCGGAGGCGTTCCTCTCGGATTGGCCACATTGATTGCGCTGATCGGGCTCGGGCGGCCGCCGGACTGGAGCACATTGCGCGACCGGGTAGCGGTCGGCACGGCGACTTTCACTGCCGCCGTCATCGCCTGCTTCGGTTACAAGTTGTTGGCGGTGGCGGCAGTCTTTGGAACGAACGAGCTTTCGGTTTTTTTCGAGACGCTCGGGCAGAGGATGGGAGGATCCGTAGAGGCGAACCTCTCCGAGAGTGCAAAGGCGACTCTCGCTGCGTACCACATCAATCCGCAATGGCTCGATGCCAATATCTTGACGCGCGTGGCCTTCGCGGGACTGATGCTGATCTATTCGTCGTTTTTTCTGGGATGGGGCTCGCACCTGCTCGGCGCGGCGATCGTCCTTCTCCCGACGCCACTTCTCATCGCCCTCGCTTGTTCTTCATATCGCGACCGCCACGTCTCCCCACTGGCGCGCGAGCGCCTCGCATTCGCGGCAGCCGGAGCCGTTCCGGTCGTGTGGTATGTTGTGTTTGCCAATCACACGATCCTGCACTCCTCTTACATGGTGCGGCCCTTGGCTCTCAACGTAGCGCTATGCGTCGTGGCCGCATTGCCTTGCCGGCACCCGACGATCGGGCAATCCCGAGCCCGCATTGCCGATGTGGGCGCGATTTGACCGCGCGCCACGGCAAAGGGCTCCAGAGACTACGGCGCCCATGAAGATTCTTTTTCTCGTCCGTGATCTCGCTATCGGCGGCAGCCAGCGCCAGCTCGCCTTACTGGCCGCCGGCCTTGCGAAGCGTGCGCACGACGTGGCGGTTGCCGTACTTTACGCCGGCGGAGCGCTCGAAGCTTTGCTCGACGGCAGCGGCGCACGCCTTCTCGCGATCGGCAAATCGAGCCGTTGGCAGGCCGTCGCGCCGCTCGCAAGATTGCGGCGCCTCTTTTTGAACGAACACCCTGATCTGGTCTACGCTTTTCTTCCGACACAGACGACGCTTGCAGCACTGCTGTTGCCGCGGCGAGTCAAGACGAAGCTCGTCTTCGGGCTGCGCGCCGCAGGCGTGCGCTTGGACCGCTATGACGCCTTGAGTGCACTCATGTATCGATCCGAGGTCTGGCTCGCGCGCCGCGCTGATCTCATTGTTGCCAATGCCCGCGCCGTGCGCGCAGACGCTGTCGGGCGCGGCCTGCCCGCTGATCGCATCGTGGTCGTCCCGAACGGCATCGACACCGACGCGATGGGGCCCGATGCGGCCGCTGGCTTTTCCCTCCGCCGCATGTGGCAGCTTCCCGACAACGCCTTTGTCATCGGCTGCGTGGCGCGGCTTGACGCGATGAAGGACCATGCCAATCTGCTGAACGCTGCGGCGAGTTTTGCGCGCAATCATCCGGATGCGCACTTCGTTTGCGTCGGACGCGGGCCGCCCTCCTATGCCGATGAGCTCAAAGCCCTCGCCAATTCTCTCGGACTGACGGGTCGAGTGGTGTGGGCTGGCGAAATCGACGACGTGAAGGCTGCCTATAACAGCTTCAACATTGCTACCCTGTCATCCTCGTTCGGAGAGGGATTTCCCAACGCGATCGGTGAGGCGATGGCGTGCGGCGTTCCAGTGGTGGCGACAAACATAGGCGATGCTCGATGGATCGTCGGTGAGCTCGGTGAGGTCGTGCCGCCGAGCAATCCGGACCTCCTGTGCGCGGGATGGACTCGGCTGCGAGCGCGTCTAGCGCGAGATCCCAGTCTTCGCGAGCAGGTGCGCGGCGCAATCATCGCAAGCTATGGACTCGAAGCCATGCTCGACAGAACCGAAGTCATCCTCTCGCAGCTCATTGCCGGTCGCCCGACTGCCGAGATCGCCCGCGATCTTGCATGAGCGACCCGGCTGCAGGGATGGACCGTGGCGACTTCGCAGAGCCGATCGGCCTGAGGGATTCTTCAGATCAAGGAGCCGGCTTCGCGCCCCGCCTGACGTCAGTTGGTCCGCCGATAGAGATACTCGTCGCAGCCCGACCCGAAGATGCCAGTCGTGAGCGGTGTGCCGGTTGCGCGGATGCGCGCGAAACCGAGCGGCCGCATCAGGGCGTCCACTTCCGGCGCCAAAATCGACTCATAGGGATAGCCGCCCATCCAATCGTGCACGTCATGCACGAAGTCCATTCCGCGGACGCTATGATAGTTGGCGACGTGAGATCGAAAGTCGCGGCCGATGATGAAGAATGCCGCCCGCAATAGCGCGATGTAGAGAGCACGCGCGCGCCGCTGCGCCTGCGGCGACGCCCCGCTATACCAGCGCTTTTCCCACCGCCAGAGGCGGCACATCAGCGTGCGATGATAAAGCGCGAATCCAAACACACCGCCCGGTGCCACTAGGCGAGCCGCAGCAGACAACGCGTCATGCATGGCTCCGGTATGATGCAGGACCCCCCAGGCATAGACCACATCAAACGTGCCGAGACGACGGACATACTGGTCATCGAGGATCGAGCCTTGCTCGATCGTCCATTCGCGATCGCCAGCAAAATAGCGTTCGCGCAATTGTGCCGTACAAAGTACGGAATCTTCATCAAAGTCGAACGAATGCACGCGCGCGCCGAGCTTGCGGGCGGCGAGCGAGAACAGTCCGCTACCTGAACCAATATCGAGAAAGCTCAGCCCCGCGAGGCTGTCGCATTCGAGCAGCCGCCGAAGCGACGTCTCCGCTTCGGTCAGCTGATCCGGGCCCAGAGTGCGAGCAAAGTCCAGCCAGTTGTCGCCAAATCGGAAACGACGATCCCGAACCTGCCTATCCGACATTCCTGATGATCCGATCAATGTCCGAGCGCAAAGATAGCGGGTTCGGTTTCGCCGTGGCAATGCAACGCGACCGCTCGCTGCCTTTGGTGTGCGATATGCGCCGGAATGCTATCGTGCGGATGGTCGCGGCGGACGAAAAGTGAAGCAATGACCGAGCAAGCCACTGAGCGTCTCTGGGTCCTGGGACCCGTCGCTCTTGTCGCGTTTTTCTTGACTATCGGGCTGATGGTGCTGCTGCGGCCCTGGTTCGCGCGCTACGCGATGGTCCAGCCCAACGCCCGTTCCTCTCACCACAAGCCGACGCCGCAAGGCGGCGGCATCGCGGTCGTCGTCGCGACGCTGGTGGTCGCCTGGGGCGCGATCGCCCTGTCGCCCGTGTTCCTGCAGAATCAAGGGGCTCAATTCTTGGCGGTGAGCGCGGCAACGGCGCTGCTGGGAGCGGTCGGCGCAATCGACGACATGCGCTCCTTGCCGGCCACGGCGCGACTCGCCACGCAATGTATCGCCGTGGCTGCCGTGATCGCGGCGTTGCCGGCCGACGTGCAAATTTTTCCGCATGTGCCCTGGGCGATCGAGCGCGCCGGGCTTTTTCTCGGCGGGGTATGGTTTGTCAATCTCGTCAACTTCATGGACGGCATCGATTGGATGATTGTGGCCGAAGCCGTACCGGTGACCGGCGCGATCCTGGTGCTTGGGCTTGCCGGTGTCGTGGCACCGTTGCCTGCTCTACTCGCGGCCGCACTGCTTGGCGCAATCGTCGGCTTCGCGCCCTTCAATAAGCCGGTGGCGCAGATCTTTCTGGGCGATGTGGGCAGCCTACCTATCGGGCTTCTGCTCGGATGGCTCTTGCTGCAGCTTGCAGCAATGGGGCATCTGGCGGCGGCGCTCATCCTGCCCCTCTACTATGTCGCCGACGCCACGATCACCCTCGTGCAGCGCATCGCGAGAGGTGAGACCATCTGGCAGGCCCATCGCACGCATTTCTATCAACGCGCCACCGATCGTGGGCTGACGGTGCCGAACATCGTCGCGCGCGTGTTTGTGGTCAATCTGGTGCTGGCCGGGCTCGCTTGCATCACGGTCGCGGCTGAGAATACCACTGTGTCGCTGGCGATGTTGAGCGCCGGGGCGGCAATCGTTCTATGGTTGCTTGCCGCGTTGGCGAGCGGCAAGCACGGCCGCTAGAACCCTCAGGCCGCTTCCCCGCTGAAATCCGGCACCGCGTCGTGCAGCACGCCGAAGATCACCGAGCGGTCCTCGCGCGCGAGGCCTTGCTCAAGCGCCGCGAGCCAGCCGCGCATCGCTTCAAGCGATGGACTGACCGGCTTGGCGGCGACGATGCCTTCGATGCCGATCGGCGCGGTCGGCTCCTCGCGGGCGAACAGGATTTCCTCCAGGCGTTCGCCCGGCCTGATGCCAGTGAACGTGATGTCGATATCGCGGCCGGGCTCGAGCCCGGAGAGCCGGATCAACCGCTCGGCGAGGTCGACGATTTTCACCGGCTGGCCCATGTTGAGCACATAGACCGCCACGTCCCTCTGTGCCTGTTCGAGGGCGTGGCTCGCCGCCGTGACCACGAGGTCGCAGGCCTCGCGGATGGTCATGAAGTACCGCACCATCTCCGGATGGGTGACGGTGAGCGGCCCGCCCGTTTCGATCTGCGCCTTGAATTTCGGCACCACCGAGCCGTTCGAGGCGAGCACATTACCGAACCGCACCGCGATCAATCGCATCGTCCGCTCGTGTCCGGCGCCACGCCGCCCGAAATCATGGTCCAGCGCTTGGCAATACATTTCGGCAAACCGCTTCGAGGCGCCGAGCACGGATACCGGCTCGATCGCCTTGTCGGTCGAAATCATCACCATGGCGGCGGCGCACGCCGCGGCAGCGGCATCGGCGACATTGACCGAGCCGAAGACGTTGGTCTTGACCCCCTCCTCCCAATCCTGCTCCAGCAGCGGCACATGCTTGAGCGCTGCCGCATGGAACACGATCTCGGGGCGAAACGCATTCATCAGACGAAAGATGCGGGCGCGGTCACGCACGTCGGCAAGTCGGCCTTCAATTTTTGCTCTTGATTGTTTGGCTGCGAGCGCCTCAAGCACGGCATGCAGAGCAGGCTCTGAGTTCTCGATCACCAGAACCCGCCCCGCGCCGAAGGTCACGATGCGGTCGCAAATTTCGGCACCGATCGATCCGCCGCCGCCCGTCACAATGATCGATTTATTCCGCACGAAGCCTTCAAGGCGGCGGTAATCGATCCTCACTTTCGGTCGCAGCAGCAAATCCTCGACATTGACCGGCGCAAGTCGCAGCGCCTCGCCCCCGTCGTCGAGCGAGGGCAGCCGACTGGTGGTCAGCCCCAACCGTCTGGCCCGCATGAGGATCGTTTCCGGTTTTTCTTCCGGTGCCAGCGCGCTTGGGGTGAGTACAAGGCGTGTCACGTTCGTGCCGCGGTTGCTGAACTCGGCAACGACGCTCTCGAGATCGTCCGGACCGCCGACCACAGAAATCCCGCGTATGGCTTGCCCGCGGTCGGCCAACGACGGCGACAGAATGCCCACGGGGCGAATCTTCCTCACCGCTCCGCTTTCGATCGCGCGCAGCAGCACATCGACATCGGCAGTGCGGCCAACGACGAGGATCGGCGCGGAATCGCCCGCTTTGGCGTGCTGAAGTGTGCGGGCGTAGCGAAAATAACGGTACGCGATGCGGGGGCCCGACAGAAACGCGATCTGGAGCAGCCAATACAGGACAATCGTGATCTTGCCGAAGAAGAACGTGCCATAGACGTTTGGCGCCACGAGCACGTAGTCGAGCGCCAACAGCGTCACCGCCAGCACGGTCGCGGCGCGCACGATGTTGAAGAGATCTGGCAGCGAGGTAAAGCGCCACTTCGCCTTGTCAAGCCCGGAGAAGCCGTAGACGAACCCGGAATAGACGACGAAGGCAGGCAGCAAAACCACGAGGAGCCGCCACCGTTCAGCTAATCCACCCTCCTCGAATCGAATGAAGAAGCTCGCGACCACCGCCGCCGCCGTGGCGAGGAGATCGTGCGCCAGAATGAGCCACATCCGTGGGGTGAAGGTCGGAAGCCGGATCATCATTTCATATTGCGGTCCGTGCAGCGCTCAACCCCATCAATACCGAGCTTTGCGCGTACGCGCTACCTCGCGGAAGGGACGCCCCAGCAACTGCGACCAATCAATCGCCGTATTCTGGAACCATATGGTTAATCACCGGCGCGGGAGTCCGCCTACTGCGAGATGCAGGCTTTGATCCCGTTTCGAGCGCATCATGCGCGCGACCCGAAGAAAGTTTTACGAGATGGCCGCGCGCGTGGAGCAACTGGTTCAACAGGCTACGCGCGCATCTCTGCTAGCGCTTGTACTGGCTTTGGGCGGTTGTTCGGCGAGCGAGGTGGTGCAGAATTGGACCCCCGCCACGGCCGTCAGCACCATGAACACTCCGGCCGACCTGCCGCAGCCGAACCATCGCCGCGTCGTCGGCGACAACATCAAGACGATTTTGCCGAGGATAGAGACCCTTGGTGACCTGGAAATTTCCGGCGCGCGACCGGTTGATCACCTCAAAGGACCTGCCTGGCTCACGTGTCTCAAGGTCGATGCGCATGGAAAACCGCAGCTCTATGCCTTGTTCATTCAGGGCGACAAGATCGTGGACTCGCGCGTCGGCGTGGTTATCGATCAGTGCTACAAGGAGACATTCGAACCTTTCGACTTACTGCCGCCTCCCGCGCCAAAAAAGGCTGGGCCCTGAACGATTCTTTGTACGCGTCGATCGAGCTAGATCTTACGCCCCACTGCACACCAAAATGGCTCGGCATCGCGAAAGCGTATCTCGCCCAATCCGGCATTTTCCATCAATGCTTTGATCTGGGCTTGGGTCATGCGATGCTCGATGCGTGTGCCGAAGCGGTCGAGCGCGTCGGTACGCATGGCATAGTAGCTGCGCCAGCGATAGGCGCCGAGCGGCCAATTGACGACATTGCCGCCAAGCCGCTCACAGAGCTGTGCACCACGCGCCAAGGGCCAATACACGCAGGCAGCGAGAAGTTCGGCAAATGCCGATTTGCAGCGGAACGGTGCCCGCGACAGGGCCCGGCGCAAAAGGTCGCTTGCTCGCCATAGCGTACGAAACCACGCCGGCCGGTTGTCAAAGGCGTAATAGATGTACACGAGCATCGGTGCTCCGCGCTTGAGTTTCCTCACGCACGCGGCAAGGCCAGCCGCGGGCTCGGGCAAATGATGCAGGACGCCAAGGCTGTAACCGAAGTCCATGCTGTTGTCGGCCAAAGGCATTGCGTCGAGTGGGGTCGCGTGAAACTCTACGTTGGTTAGGTCGGCAAGCCTTTTTTGCGCGACGGCCAATGCGTCGGCACTTGCATCGATGCAGTAGAGCCGGCTAACGCGCGGGGCGACGAGCGCAGCCCAGCGCCCGCTCCCGCAACCGGCATCGAAGCCCACCGGCTCGCGCGGCAGACTGTCCCAGGGGAAGATCGCGAAATACTCCCCGAACATCCGGCGCACTTCCGCACTGGAAGCGCGGCTTTGATCGAAGCGCTGCCATTCCCGGCCGAAATCGTCGACGGTGGCGCGATCGAGGTTGGGAGGACTGCTCTTCATCGCTGCTCGTTGTGCGGGAGTTCTACCCTCGCCTCAAGCATTAGCTTTGACCAAATTCGGACACGTGGATGCAGTCAAATTAGGGAAATTGCCACTTTGACCTAGTAGGCTAATCGCGCGTGCTAGCGGTGCGCAGAGCTGGAACGAGAGCGGGATCGGATTCGAATGGATAGCTATCTCGCCCTGATGGCATTTGTGGCGGCCGGCCTCGGCATCGCTGGAGTTCTGCTGTGGGTTTATTTTCCCCGGTGATCCGAGCGATTCTCATCGCGGGGGCCCCGGCCAAGGAACAACCGCGCGAACCCAGCTTCTTCAATCAGGCCTGAGCATCCCACTCAGGCGATGCAAGTGCCCTAATGGCGGAGGATCGCATCGCCAGCGCCTCGTCGACCACGCGCAAGACCGAGCGGACCGGCAGCTCGTCGAGACAACGGCTGTAGCTCTCAAGATGGCCTTCGCAGCCGAGCTTCTCGCAGGGCAGGCACGGCAGCGGGTTCTGCACCACCCACACATTCCCGCGGCGT
>Ga0137375_10008845_pt1 | contig 11960 bp, 6 predicted proteins | sample SagtaG_24_FD_104936 | JGI IMG/M metagenome (GOLD analysis project Ga0137375, IMG submission 104936) | Vadose zone soil microbial communities from Sagehorn Ranch, Mendocino, California, USA - Sage1_R_113_16 metaG | ecosystem: Environmental > Terrestrial > Soil > Vadose zone | place: USA... | reverse complement strand
AGCGTGTGGGTGGGCGGCAGGTGGGGTGGCGGAGCGGGTCGGCGCCGATCGGCCAGACCGATCGAGTGGTGTTCACGGCGCTCCGGCGCAGGTACAGGTACCAGACGAACGACACCTTCAGGTAGCCGCAGTGGTTCAGGTGCACTGCGTCGCGGTAGTCGCCGGCGACCGGGCTGAGCACGTGCATCGGCACCAGCGTGACCGGCTTGCCGGCCCGCCAGCGGGCCGCGACCTGGGCGATCACGCCGCGGTTGTACGCCGCGGTCTGGGCGGCGCGCTTCGACGGCGGCCGCCGGGCGGGGACGGTGGCGACCATCACCCGCACGCCCGGACGGGCGGCCAGGATGCGGTCGATCAGCAGGCCGAGCCGGGCCGGCGCGTGCGCCAGGTCGGTCTCGTGGTTGATGTCGTTGGTGCCGGCCATCAGCAGCACCACGTCGGGCTTGTACGCCTTCACCCAGCGGCTCGCGTTCCGGGACAGCTGGGCGATCTGCCAGCCGGAGTGGCCCTCGTGGTCGGGGTCCGGCGAGCCGTTGCGCTGCGAGCCGACGAAATCGACCTTCATCCCGGCCGCGGTGAGCCGTCGGTACAGGTCGGCCCGGTAGCCGACGGACCAGGCGCTGGAGTAGCCGTCGCCGTACCCCTTGGTGATGGAGTCGCCGAGCGGCATGATCCGCACGACCTTCACGGCCGGCTTGCGCGCGACGGGCTTCTTCGGCGGCTTCCGCGGCGGCTCGGCCGGCTTGCTCTGCAGCAGCCGGGCGAACGGCCCGGTGAGGGACGCCACGACGCCCGCGGACCGGACAGGCGGCTGGCCCGGGACCGGCCGGGCGGCCTCGGCCGAGTTGCCGGTCGAACTGCCGGCGAGGGCGACCAGACCGCAGGCCGCGATGATGACGGTGACCAGCAGGACACCCGCGAGCGCGGCCCTGCCGAGGCTCCAACCCCTGGTCGCCAACTCATCTCTCCATCGAACGGTCCTGATTGAATAGACAGTCTCCCACGGGTGTGGGGTTGCCTCTGTCATAGATTCCCCCTGGCTGGGAGACGGCAACCTGCCGGATCTTTGACGCCACGAGGACGGAGAGAATGGTGCACGGCGTGCCGGAAGGAACGCGGATCGGGGTGCGGTGCGACGTCGGGCCGCGGCGCGGAATCGGGCACGTGATGCGCTGTCTGGCGCTGGCCGAGGAGCTGCGCGAGCGTGACGCCGACGTGGTCTTCGTCTGCGACAGCCACACCGTGCCGTGGGCGAACGACCAGATCGTCGCGCGCGGCATCCCGGTCGAGCCGGCCGTGCACACACCGGACGAGCACGTCGAGCTGGTCGCCCGGCTCGGCCTCGCCGCGCTGGTGATCGACACCTACGACCTGGACCCGGCCGTCAACGCAGCGGTACGACGTGCCGGCGTGCCCGTGCTCGCACTGGTGGACGGCGACCTGCGCGGCGCCGAGGCGGATCTGTACCTGGACCAGAACCTCGGCTCCGAGCTCGACAACCCGGAGCTACCCGCCGGAGCGATCCGGCTGGCGGGCCTTGACTACGTCCTGCTGCGCGACGAGATCCTCGACCTGCGGCCTTCCGTGCCACCGGCCGAGTCCGAGCCGGCCGGGGTGCCGCGGGTCTTCGCGTTCTTCGGCGGCACCGACGCGTACGGCGCCGGGCCGCACGTGGTCGCCGCACTGGCCGCGACCGGGGTGCCGTTCGACGCCACCGTCGTGGCGCCCAGCCCGGAGTTGGTCGACGCGGTCGAGGCGGTCGAGCTCGGCCCCGGTCAGCTGGTCGAGGCGATCGGCCCGACCTCGAAGCTGGCCGCGACCGTTGTCGCCTCGGACCTGGTGATCAGCGCGTCCGGCTCCTCGACCTGGGAGCTGCTCTGCCTTGGCGCGACCGCCGGGCTGGTGTGCGTGGTCGACAACCAGGTGATGGGCTACGAGCGGTCCGTGGCCACCGGCACCGCGGCCGGGGTCGGCGTGCTGTCCGAGCTCAAGGCCGACCACTCGGCCGCCATACCGGTGCTGCGCCGGCTGCTCACGGATCCGGCCGAGCGGGCCCGACTGGCCGCGGCCGGCTGGCGGCTGGTCGACGGCAAGGGCCGTGCCCGCGTCGCCGACGCCCTGCTCGCCCTGCTGTGAGCTACCGCAGTTCGTAGATCCGCACGCCGGGACGGCTGTACCGCAGGGTGGCGAAGCGGTTCAGCTCCGCCGGCACCCGCGCGTACGAGGTGTCGGCGTAGAGCCAGCGCACGCCGTACCGGTCCTTGAGCCGGGCGACGGCGGCGGCCGAGGGGTGCTCGAAGACCTCGTCGTTGGCGTGGAGCCGCGGCTGGTCCCAGAACGGCAGCAGGTTGGCGCTGGCGCCGGTGCGGGCCACGATCTCGTTGACCGTGTTCGTGTACGCCCAGCCCTCGACGAGCACGTGGCGCTCGGTCAGCGCGGCGATCCAGAAGTGCCGGGCGTCGCAGCCGCCGCGCGGCCGGGCCGCGCAGTGCGCGTTGGTCGCGACCAGGTCGCCGGGCGCGCTGTTGTCGCGCAGCCAGCGGGCCGCCGTCGCCTCGGTGCTGCCGGCGCCGCCGGGTGTGGCGACCTCGAAGATCTTGCCTCCGGTGCCTCGGTCGGTGACCAGCGCCATCACCGGCACCCAGGTGGCCCCGACGGTCCCGGCGGTCAGCAGCGCGAGGGCGAAGACGAGCACGGGGCGACCCGGCCGCCGGGCCAGCCGCCAGCCGAGTGTCACCACCGCGGCGGCGACCAGCAGCGCTGCCCCGGTCGCGAGCCACGGCGCGAAAAGAGCCCAGGCATCACGTCGTACCTGACCGCCTGCGAGTGCCCGCGACAGGCCGCAGGCGGCGAGGCCGGCCGCGCCCGAGGCGGCGACCAGCCAGGGCGCGCCGGGGATCCGCTGCGCGAGCCGGGCGAGGCCGGCACAGGCGAGTACGGCGATCGCGGGTAACGCGGTGCGGTGGAAGTACAGCTCGCTGTTGCCCGGCTGGTCGGTGAGCAGCAACGCCGCGAACCCGGAGATGCCGAAACCGGCCAGGAACACCACCGCGTTGTCATGCCAGGCGGCCCGCGAGGCGAGCAGCACGAACAGCCCGGCGACCGCGATCGCCCAGGCCAGCAGGGTCACGATCGCGGTGGCCAGCTGCGCCTTCGGGTCGACGACCAGGCCGCTGGTGGTGCGCAGGCTCTGGTACGGCGGCATCCGGGCGAACGTCCGCGCGAACCGCACGGCCAGGCCGGACGACTGGCCGCCGAACACCACGATCACCGAGCCGGCGGTGACGACCGCGGCCAGCGCGCCGCCGGCCAGCGCTCGCAGGTCGAACCGGCGGTGCAGCAGTTGGACCAGGAACACCAGCCCGAACCCGCACAGGATCAGCGGCAGCACGGTCGCCTTCGAACCCGACGCGGCCAGCGCGGCCAGCGCCAGCAGCGCCCAGCGGGCCGGGCTCCGACCGCCGGTCAGGAGGTCGACGGCGACCAGGCAGAGCAGCATCGCGAGGGCGACACCGAGGTTCTGCGTCGGGCTCAGGTACTGCGACGTCGCCATCATGTCGGCCGCCAGCGCGACGTGCGGGTACGGCTGCAGGGTGCCGCCGACGCCCGCGACCAGCACCGCCAGCGGGCCGGCCCAGGCCGACCGCGGCACCAGCCGGTCCGCGAGCACGAACACCAGCACGCTGCCGGCCAGCAGCAGCGGCAGCCAGGCCAGCGCGTAGATCAGGTCGGTCAGCTCGACACCGGTGGCCCATGAGGTCGCCGCGACCAGCTGGTGGAAGAAGTAGTGGTACTTCATCGGCTCGCCCTGCACCCACGGGGCCTGCAGCGGCACGTCGTACCGGGCACTGGCCGCGAGCGCGGTGTGGAACGGCATGTCCGGGTAGTTCACCCGCGGATCGGTGAACGCCGGCGTGAACCGTTCCGGCCCGTGCTGGTTCACCACGAGCAGCGGTACGGCGGCCGCCAGCGCCAGCAGCCACCCGGTGACGGGGCGCAGCGGCCGCGCGCAACGGCTCCACCAGATCCGCCGCCAGGCCGGCACCGCCGCGCCGAGGAACAGCACCGGCGCCGCCCACAGCCAGCCCCAGCGCTGCAGCCCGAGCGCGGCGCAGCCCAGGTAGCTGAGGATCAGCGCCGCGGTGCCGGTGACGAACCCGGCGGCCAGGTCCTCGGCGAGGTTCGCGGCCCGCCGGGTGACCAGCCGCCACACGATCAGGCCGGGCAGCGTGATCCCGATCGCCACGAAGGCGCCGTACCTGAGCACCGCACCGGCCGGCGCGTGCCGCAGCAGCAGCGTGAGCGCCAGCGCGCCGAGCGCGAGGCCCGGCAGCAGCCGCACCGCCGCGGCGGTGCGCGTCGTGTTCACCGCAGCTCGTAGATCTGCGCGTCGAGACCGTCGTACCGCAGGTCGGCGAACTGGGCCAGCTCAGGCGGGATGCGGGAGTAGATGACATCCGCGTACAGCCATCGCACGTGGTAATGGTCGTGCAGCTTCTTCAGCGCCGCCCGCAACTCGTACGGCGGTTTGCGCAGCAGATCCTCGCGCAGCTCCGGTGAGGTGAACGCGGCGTCGTTGTCGGCGAGCAGCTGCTCGTCCCAGAACGGCAGCTTGAACGGGTTCACGCCGTTCGTCGCCACCTCGGCGTTCGCGCGGTTCGTGTACGCCCAGCCCTCGACCAGCACGTGCCGCTCGGTGAGCGCCGCGACCCAGAAGTGCCGCGCGTCGCAGACGGTGCCGTAGTGGATCACGCAGTGCGCGTTGGTCGCGACCAGGTCGTGCGGGTCGCTGTTGTCGCGCAGCCAGCGCGCGGCCTCGGCCTGCGTCGCGGACGGCCCGACCGGCCGGGTGTGACCCGGCGGGCTGACCGCGATCGCCTCGGTGTGCCGCAGGTTCCACAGCGGAAGCAGCAGCCCGGCCCCGGTCAGCGACGCGAGCATCGCGGCGCACAGCAGCAGTGCGATCCGGGCCCGGCGGCGGACGAGCTTCCACAGCACCGCGAGGAGGATCGCCGCGCCGAGCACCAGGCCGGCGTTCCACAGCCACGGCCCGGTCAGGCCGGTCAGCCGGCCGTCCGGGGTCCGGAACGGCGGCGTGACCCGGACGATCTGCCGTGCCATCGCGGAGGCGCCCACCCCGGCGGCCATCGCGAGCAGCACGAAGACCCCGGGCACCCGGGCCCGTGCCTTCGACACCGCCAGCCAGATCCCGTACGCCGTCAGCACGCCGATCACCGGCACCGCGGTCCGGTGGAAGTACAGCTGGCTGTTGCCGGACTGGTCGGTGATCAGCATCGCCGCGAACCCGGCGATCGCGATCCCGATCAGGTACGGCACCCCGGGGTCGCGGAACCACCGGCGGGTCGGGATCAGCGCCGCCAGCAGGCCCGCGGTGCCGAGCGTCCAGCTCAGGCAGACGACCAGGCCGGTCACCCACACGGCATGGTTGTCGACGCCGGGGTACGGCACGAAGTTGATCAGCCGGTAGAACTGCAGCCGGTAGAACACCTGCCACGGTTTCACCACCAGCCCGGACGACTCGCCCGCGAACACCACCACGACGACGAGCACGAACAGCGCCGCACTGACGAGTACGCCGATCAGCGCGGCGCGGTCGATCCGCCGGCCGAGCAGCCGCACGAACAGGGCCAGGCCGAACCCGCAGAGCACCAGCGGCAGCACGGTCGCCTTCGACCCGGCGGCGGCCGCGGCGGCGAGCACGAAGCACAGCCAGGTCACCCGGTTGCGGTCGCGCCGCAGCAGGTCGACGCCGATCACCGCGAGCAGGACCATCAGCGCCCCGCCGAGGTTCTGCGTCGGGCTCGACCAGATGTATGTCGTGGTCTGCTCGGTCGGCAGCTGCACCCCCGGGTACACCTGCAGCACGCCGCCCATGCTGGCGACCAGGACCGCGACCGGTCCGGTCCAGCGGGCTCTGGCGGTGAGCCGCTGCGCGAGCGGGATCAGCAGCGCGGTGCCGGCCAGGAACACCGGCGCGAAGCCGACCGTGAACACCAGTTCGGTCAGGTCGATGCCGGTCGCCCAGGAGATCGCCGCGGTGAGCTGGTGGTAGAAGTAGTGGTACTTCATCGGCTCGCCGTTCACCCACGGCGCCTGGAGCGGGAAGTCGTACTTCGCGCTCGCGGCCAGGGCTTGGTGGAACGCCATGTCAGGTGGGTGCCGGCGGGCGTCGGAGAACGGCGCCGGCGACAGGTCGCCGCGGAACCGCCACATCGCGTAGATCGGCACCGCCAGCGCGACCGTCACCAGCCAGCTGCCGATCACGCCGAACGGCTCGGTCACCCGTCGCAGGCAGCGCCGCCGGAAGCCCGGCACGACGGCGGCGAGCACGAGCACCGGAGCCGCCCACAGCCAGGCCCAGCGCTGCAGGCCGAGCCAGCCGCACAACAGGTACACCAGGATCAGGCAGGCCGAACCGAGCAGCAGCCCGGCGGACAGGTCCTCGACCAGGTTCCGGCGCCGCGGCGTGGCCAGCCGCCAGATCACCAGACCCGGCAGGGTGAGGCCCAGCACGCTGTAGGCCGTGAGCCGGATCGCCACCTCCGTGCTGGTGTGGCCGACCATCAGCCACCAGACCAGCGCCACGAACGAGAGCACGGCTGCCGCCTTGAGCAGGGCGGCGGCAGCGCGAGCTAGCATGCGGGCCAGGTTAGGCGATACGCGCCTCGTACTACGCTCCAGCATCATGACCGCGCCCGCACCCATTCCCTTCACCAAGCCGTACGTCGCCGGCGACGAGCTGCGTTACGTCGCACAGTCCTTCTCCTCCGCGGCCGTCGCGGGCGACGGTCCGTTCACCCGGCGCGCGACCGAGCTGATCACCAAGATCACCGGCGGCCTCGGCTCGCTGCTGACCACCTCCTGCACGCACGCGCTGGAGATGACGGCGCTGCTCCTGGACCTGGAGCCCGGAGACGAGGTGATCATGCCGTCCTTCACCTTCGTGTCGACCGCGAACGCCTACGCCCTCAGGGGCGCCGTCCCGGTGTTCGTGGACATATCTCCGACGATGCTCAACCTGGACGAGAAGTTGCTCGAGGACGCGATCACAGACCGTACCAAGGCGATCGTGGTCGTCCACTACGGCGGTGTCGCCTGCGCGATGGACGAGATCCTCGCGATCGCGGCCCGGCACGGCCTGGCGGTGATCGAGGACAACGCGCACGGCTTCGGCGGCTCGTACCGCGGCCGGCCGCTCGGCTCGCTCGGCCTGATGGCGACGCAGTCGTTCCACGGCACCAAGAACGTGCACTGCGGCGAGGGCGGCGCGCTGGTGTGCAACGACCCGGACGTGCTGGCCCGGGCCGAGATCATCCGCGAGAAGGGCACCAACCGCAGCCAGTTCTTCCGCGGCCAGGTGGACAAGTACCGCTGGGTCGACATCGGCTCCAGCTACCTTCCGGCCGACCCGCTGGCCGCGTTCCTGACGGGCCAGCTGGAGCACTTCGACGAGATCCAGGCGCCGCGGCGCACCGCCTGGTCGGCGTACCACGAGGCGCTGGCGGACTGGGCGGACCGGCACGACGTGCGGCGGCCGGTGGTGCCGGAGGGGCGCGAGCACCCGGCGCACGTGTACTTCCTGGTGTTGCCGTCACACGAGCACCAGGCGGGGATGATCAGCCACCTGAAGCAGCTCGGGATCACCGCGCCGTTCCACTACATGCCGCTGCACTCGTCACCGGCCGGGATCAAGTACGGCCGGGTCGCGGCGAGCGGCTGCCCGGTTACCGACCGGGTGAGCGAGTCGCTGGTCCGGCTGCCGCTGTTCACCCAGATCACCGAGTCCGAGCTGGCCCGCGTCGTCGACGGCGTCACGTCGTACAAGCTCTGATGGCCTGGTTCGACGCGGTAGAGAATCCGGAGCTGGTCGTCGCGCCGTCGCTCTACGAGTCGGTGCGGTTCGGGGTCTCGGTGGACCGGGTGACGGTGTCCGGTGCGGCCGGCGCGGAACTGCCCGAGATGCTCGCGGCGGTGGACGGGTCGGACGCGGACGTGGTGGTGCTGCGGTACCCGGCGCGTGAGGCCGGCTGGTTCGCCGAGCTGGCGGCGGGGGAGCGGCGCGCGGTGTTCGCCGACAGCCTCGTGTACTGGTCGCTGCGGGTCGGCGAGGGCCGCGCTCCGGAGCCGGATCCCGGCCTGACCGCCGCTGTGGAGACCGCGATCGAGGACTCGCTGGTCGACGAGCTGGTGGCCGACATCTTCGGTGACTACGGCAACCATTACTTCGCGAACCCCTTGTTCGACAGGGCTCTGGCGCTCGCGGGCTACCAGGAGTGGGCGCGCCGCAGCATCGCCGCCGCCGGTGCGGTCACGTTGCGCGGACCTTCTGGGGTGGTCGCGCTGGGCACCATCGCGCACACCCCGTCGATGACCGAGATCGAGCTCGCCGGGGTCGTCGCGGCCGAGCAGGGCAAGGGCCGCTACGGCCACCTGCTGGCCGCGATGGAGGACGCCGCGGCGGCCGCCGGATCGACCCGGCTGGTGATCTCGACGCAGGGACACAACACGGGTGTGCAGCGCGCCTGGTCCCGCTACGGGTTCGAGCCGGTCCACACACTGGTGACGGTGCACCTGATCCGCGCGGGCCTGCTCTAGGTCGCTGTCCGTGACGGTGTTGTCACGGACTGCTGGAGGTGCGGAACCGAGGAGTGCTGGTATAACGAGGCGTGGCGGACTTCAAGGAGCTGGCGCCGTTCTGCGCGACAGCCGCGACGTTCTGGCGGAACAACACCCTGCCGGACGGTGACCGGGTCATTCTCGTCGAGGCGATGAGCCAGGACGTGCGCGTGACCCTGCGCAACCTGACCCTGGCGAACGCGTTGCGGCGGATCGTGCCGGCCAAGCTGATCGTGTACACCGGCGCGGACAAGGACTGGCTGCGGATCCTCTGGACCTACTTCGACACCGACGTCCTGAAGCAGCTCGCCCGGGCCTACGGCGCCGCCGACGTGTTCGACATCCACGCGCTCGTGGACAGCCTGATCGGCGCCGAGCCGCCCGCGTCGTTCACCATCGCCGGCAAGACCTTCGACGCGAGCGCGCTGAGCACCGGCATCGACCCGGACGCGTTCGAGGACCTGGTGCACGCCACCGCGGCCCGGGTCTACCAGGCGCCGCGGATCGACGCCGAGGAGCGGCGCAGCGCGAAGTACCGGCACATCCGCGACCGCAGCGAGAAGTTCTCCCAGCTGTACGACGCGATGTTCGCCGAGCTGAACCCGGTCGCGCTGATCACCAGCCACGTGGACTACAACCACTGGGGTCTGGCGGTCGAGTCGGCGCAGCGGTTCGACGTACCCGTCGTGCACGTGCAGAGCACCGGCACCTTCAAGGCCTACACGCTGTTCCCGGAGAACAAGCGTGGCGGGCTCACCTACCGCGGCGAGCTCACCAAGCTGATCGGCGCGTACTTCGACGAGCACGTCTGGACCCGCCGCAAGGAGCTGCACCGCGCCGCCGAGCTCACCGCCTGGCGCAACAAGGGCAACCTCGGCCGCCCGTCCTGGTGGCGCGGCAAGGGCGACATCTCCGCGATGGAGATCCGCACCAACCCCGAGCGTGACCTCCTGCGTGCGCACGCGATGGACCGGTTCGGTTTCGACCGCGACAAGCCGGTGGTGGCCGTCTACAACCATGCGGTCTCGGACGCGCTGAACACGAACGTCGAGGTCTTCTCCGACCTCGCCGCCTGGTTCGAGGACACCGTCACGTACGCCGCCAAGCGCGACGACGTGAACTGGCTGTTCATCGACCACCCGAGCCAGGACAAGTACGACGCGACCGACTTCTTCGGCACCATCGCCGCCCAGCACACCGGCGCGAAGCACCTCGGCTTCGTGCAGAGCTGGGACATCAGTAAGAACCTGATGTGGAGCCTCGTCGACCTCGGCATCACGGTCCGCGGCAGCATCAGCACCGAGCTGCCCGCCTTCGGCATCCCGTGCATCCAGGCCGGCTGGTCGGAGTGGAGCGAGCTCGGCTTCAGCATCCTGGCCGACGACATCGCCGACTACTGGCGGATCATCGGCGAGTCGATCGACGCGCTCAAGGCCGGCGACCCGCTGGTCACCGACGAGCAGATCGACAAGGCCCGGCTGTGGATGTGGTTCTACCGCAGCGCCACCGACGTGCCGTCGGTCTTCGTCCAGCAGTGGGAGCTGGGTGAAGGCGACGACCTGTTCCACGCACTCCGGATGACGATGCAGTACGTCGAGACCGACGACGACCCGGCATTCGAGTCGGTCCGCCGGATGTGGTCGCACAAGGATCCGTTCCTGACCCGGTTCGACCTGACCACGCTCGACCAGGGGGCGCTGGAGGTGACGACCGGAGAGCCGGGCGCGGACGCCGCCACGGATCCCGCCGCGGTTCCCGGCAAGCCGCGCCTGCTGACGTCGTACGACCGCAGGGTGCCGGCGCTGGAGCTGCCGGGCACGCTCGACCGCGGCGACCTGCCCGCGCTCCAGGTGGTCGACGGCCTGGCCCGCGGCGCGTCGCTGCCGGGCCGGTTCACCCGGTCGCCCGCGCTGGTCGGCATCAAGGTCCGCCCGTCCGGCGACGCGGTCCGGGTCACCGCCAACCTCACGCTCGACAACGCGTCGGTGAAATGGTGGGCGGACCGGGTCCCCGCCGACGTCCAGCCGCGCACGCCGACCGCCGCACGCGTACTGCTCGTCCGGGCCCAGGGCCGTACCCGTACCGCCGTCGTCCTCGACCGGCCGGGCGCCGCCGGTGCGGGTCGCACAGTGCCCGTCTCGTTCGACGTCGACGCCGCCGAGCTGACCGCCGAGGGCCTGTTCACGCTCGAGCTCCAGGATGTGTACGACGGCCTGCCGGCCTGGGCGGCCGACATGATCGCCCCGCACGGCGCGGTCGGTATCGCGCTCGCCCCGGTCGACTTCGCCGCCGTACCGGCATCGCCGGCGCCGGTCTCGCTGCCCTTGTACAACGGCCTGTTCGTCGCCGATCCGGGGAGCACGCACTGGCGGCTCGAGCCGGTGATGACCACCCCGCCGCCGCCCCCGCCGGCCCCCGCGACCGCGACGGCCGGCCAGTACCGGCTCCCGCCGCGGCCGGTCGACACCCCGGTGGTCCCGGTGTCCCACCGCACCCTGGTGGCACGCGACCCCAAGGGCCGATTCGGACGCTGGGCGGCCGGCATGCGCGAGCGCATCGAGGCCGAGGGTCGCCTCAACGGCACCGCCCCGTCGCACCCGGCCCGGCAACCGGGCGCCGCCACCCGCCGGCCGAAGGCAGGTCAGGGATCCGCCGATCAGCGGGCCGTCCCGCTCGACCCGGCCGACATCCTCGCCGCCCTGATCGCCGACCTGTTCCGCGAGGACCGGATCAAGGCACACGCCGTCGGCCTGACCAGCGGCGCCGAGTCCCGGTTCGCGGTCCGCCTCGACGAGGGCGGACTCGACCTGACCCCCGCGGCTCCGCTGACCGAGCCCACCCTGGTCCGCCTCGAGATCCTCGAGGACGAGCTGATCTCGGCTCCCGAGTTCCGCCGGTGGGGCGTCGTCTGGCACCTGGAGGCATGACCTGAGATCGGCGCTGGGAATTGGCGCGGATACACGCTAGGTTGCGGGCGATGACTGCAGCGATGGACCGCTCGGCCGGCGACGGCGCGCGTAGCGGATACGACCCCGAGCACTTCGCCAGACTCTTCGAGCTGGAGGAGCAGAGTTTCTGGTTCCGCGGTCGCAGCGACCTGATCAACTGGGCGCTCGACAAGCACTTCCCCGGTTCGTCGTCGTACCTCGAGATCGGCTGCGGCACCGGCTACGTGATCAACCGGGTGCGCCAGATCCACCCGGACTGGCGGCTGGTCGGCACCGAGCTGTTCGAGGAGGGTCTCGCCAAGGCGCGGATCCGGATGCCGTCCGGCGTCGAGCTCAGCCAGCTGGACGCGACCAAGATGCCGTACGACGCTGAGT
>Ga0137375_10008834_pt1 | contig 11970 bp, 9 predicted proteins | sample SagtaG_24_FD_104936 | JGI IMG/M metagenome (GOLD analysis project Ga0137375, IMG submission 104936) | Vadose zone soil microbial communities from Sagehorn Ranch, Mendocino, California, USA - Sage1_R_113_16 metaG | ecosystem: Environmental > Terrestrial > Soil > Vadose zone | place: USA... | reverse complement strand
GGCCACGGACACATGGGTGATCCGGGCGCCCATGCCGACGCCGCGCAATCACCACGCCATCGGCGCCATCGGCGGCAAGATCTATGTGGCGGGCGGGCGCGTGGGCTCGGCCTTCGCGGGCGTTGCGTCGGACGTGAGCGTCACCGAGGCGTACGATCCCGCCGCCAACCGCTGGGCGATGAAGGCGGCCATGCCGACGGCTCGGAGCGGCCTCGGCTATGCGGTGCTGGGAGAACGGCTCTACGTGTTCGGCGGAGAGATCGCGCGGAGCCTGCCGCCCAACCTCGTCTACCCGGCCGTCGAGTCCTACGATCCCGCGGCCAATCGTTGGGAGACGCACGCGCCCATGCCGACGCCGCGCCACGCGCCCGCGGCGGCCGCGATCGGCGGAAAGATCTATGTCGTCTCGGGCAATACGCGCACCGGCGGCGGCTCGGCTTCGCCGGTGAACGAGGTCTTCGAGCCCTGAGGCAGAGGCGCCGGGCTCAGCCGGCGAGCTCGATCGGGTCGCCGACACGGATCAGGCCGTCGGCGAGGATCTGCGCCCGGAGCCCGCCGCGATGGACGAGCCCGCCCATCACGCCCGGCCGCGTCAGCTCCTCCAGATGCTTGCAGGGCTCGCACAGCCGCGTCCCGCGCATGAGCACCGCGCCCACGCGGAACTGCCGGCCCACCAAATGATTGAGCGGCACGCCCACCGTGGTGATATTGCGCCGGCTCTGTCCCGGATCGAGCTTGATGCAGAGTGTTTCCCCGGCCGCGCTGACGACCCCGTCGAACAGCGCCTCCAGCGTCTCCGTCTCGATCAGCGTGACCTCGCGGCCGCCATAGGAGGGCCGCGGCGAATAGAAGCCCGTGCCGAGGAAGTAGCGATCGCCTTCGAGCCCGCGCCCCGCCACCGCGCGCGCCTCGGGCACCCCAATCATGGGCGCCGAGGCCTCTGGCGCGATATGGATCGCCATTACCCGCCCTGGCCCTAGGTCCACGGCACTTTCCCGTCCCAGCGGTCGAGGTAGGTCGTCTCGGCCGTCGGCCGCCGTCGGCTCGGCCCGTACTTCACGGCCGGATAGCCGAGCGGGATGCAGAAATGGAAGGCCACGTCCTTTGGAATGGAGAAGAGCGCGTGGAAGCGGTCCATCACCGATGGATGCAGGGTCGTCGGGATCGAGCCGATGCCGAGAGCGTGCGCCGCGAGCATGAGGTTCTGGCAGGCGGGGATAACGGAATTGGCCGCGCCCGGCGGCCCGGCGAACGCGAAGACGATGGCCGGCACCTCCTTGATCGAGTCGGCGAGCTCCGAGGCGGCGCGGTAGGTCTTCTCCTCGGGCGGGATGTCCTTGGGTCCCGTCCACCCTTTCTCGTCCTTCCGCTTCGCCCACCAGGCTTCGTGGTAGAGCCGGCCGAAGTCCGCGATCTTCTTCCGGTCGGTGACGAGGAGGAAGCGCCCAATCTGGCGATTGCCGCCATTGGGCGCGCGCACGGCCGCCTCGATGATCAGCCGAAGGTCTTCGATCGGGATCGGATCGGGCTTGAACTTCCTCACCGAGCGCTGGCTGAAGAGCACCTCGCCGAGCGGCGCGCCGAGCCTTTCGATCTTCATGCGCCCGACCTTACCACAGTGGGGCCAGGTCTTGAAATACGACAAACGGTGACGGCAATTGCCGTCACCAAATGTTGCAATTCAAGACCTGACCCCGTAAGGTGTCTCGCCATGAGCTACCTCAGCGTGCGCCGACTGGCCCTCGTCGTCTCTCTGCTCCTCGCTCTGCCGCTCGCTCCCGCCGCCGCGCTCGCCGCGGAGGGCGAGATGCGCTGGGGGCTGCACGTCACGCTGGCCGCCAAGTGGCTGGATCCCGCGGAGACCGAGGCCTTCAATACGCCGTTCATGGTCCTCTATGCCGTCCACGACGCGCTGGTCAAGCCCATGCCCGCGGGGATCACCACGCCGAGCCTCGCCGAGTCGTGGCAGGAGTCGAAGGACCACCTCTCGTATACCTTCACGGTGAGGAAGAACGCGCGCTTCCACAATGGCGAGCCCGTCACCGCAGAGGACGTCAAGTTCTCTTTCGAGCGCTACAAGGGCGCGAGCGCGGCGCTGATCAAGAGCAAGGTCAAGGACGTCCAGGCGCTCGACCCTTCCCATGTCCGCTTCGTGCTCAAGGAGCCGTGGCCCGACTTCATGACCTTCTACGGCACGACGGCCTCGGGCGTGGGCTGGATCGTTCCCAAGAAGTATGTGGAGAAAGTCGGTGACGACGGCTTCAAGACGGCGCCCATCGGCGCCGGCCCCTACAAGGTGGTCTCCTTCAAGCCCGGCGTCGAGCTGGTGCTGGAGGCCTTCGACGGCTATTGGCGGAAGGCGCCGGCGGTGAAGCGGCTCGTGATGCGCTCGATGCCCGAGGAGACGACGCGGGCGGCGGCGCTGAAGGGCGGCGAGGTGGATATCGTCTATCTCCTCACGGGGCCGACGGCCGAGTCTATCAAGAAGACGCAAGGCTTGAAGGTGGTCGCGCCGCTGCTCTCGGGCGCCTTCTGGCTCGAGCTGCCTGAGCAATGGGATCCGAAGTCGCCGTGGCATGACCGCCGCGTGCGCTGGGCGGCGAGCCACGCCATCGACCGCCCGGCCGTGAACCAGGCCGAGACGCTCGGCTTCTCGCGGCTCACCGGCAGCATCGTCCCGCGCATCTTCCAGTACGCGACGGTGTACGAGCCGCCCGCCTATGATCCCGCGCGGGCGAAGAAGCTCTTGGCCGAGGCCGGCTATCCCAATGGCTTCGACGGCGGCGACTTCTCTCCGTTCCCGCCCTACAATTCCATGGGCGAAGCGATCCAGGGCTATTTCCAGGCCGTCGGCATCCGCACCCGGATGCGCGCGATGGAGCGGGCCGCCTACTTCTCGGCCTGGCGCGACAAGAAGCTCCACGGCGTCATCCTCGTGATCACGGCCGCCTTCGGCAATGCGGCGACCCGGCTCGAGCCCTATGCGACCAAGAAGGGAATCTACGCCTACGGCAGCCTGCCGGAAGTGGACGACCTCTACGATCGCCAGGGCAGGGAGCTGGATCCGAAGAAGCGCGAGGCGCAGCTGCACCAGATCCAGAAGATCCTCCACGACCAGGTGATCAATATCCCGATCTACGAGCTGGCTTTCATCTGGGGCGTGGGGCCGCGCGTCGAGGAGCCTGGGGCGAGTCTCATCCCCGGCTTCGCCTACTCGGCGCCCTTCGAGGACCTGAGGCTCAAGAAGTAGCGGCTGCTCGCGGTGCCTCACTATTCTCTGGGAGTCGACATCGGCGGCACCTTCACCGATCTCGTGGTCTATGACCACGACACGGGCCGCCAGGTCAATCGCAAGGTCCTCACCACCCATGAGGATCCGGCGCGCGCCGTCGAGGCCGGCGTGGCCGCGCTGCTCGCCGACGGCCGGCTCGAGCCGCGTCACGTCACGCGCGTCGTCCACGCCACCACGCTCTTCACCAATGCGCTGATCGAGCGCAAGGGCGCCCCGACCGGCCTCATCACCACCGCCGGCTTCGCCGACACGCTCGAGATCGGGCGCGAGCGGAAGTACGAGCTCTACGACCTGCAGATCGCCAAGCCCGAGCCCCTGGTCCCGCGGAACCTCCGGCTGGAGGTGGCCGAGCGGATGCGGGCGGACGGCACCGTCGCGCGGCGTCTGGACACCCGCCAGCTCCAGTCGCGCGCCCGGCGCCTGGCCGATGCCGGCGCCACCTCCATCGCCGTCGTCTTCCTGCACTCGTACGCCAATCCCCGGCACGAGGCGACCGCCGCCCGGCTGATCTCGAAGCGCTACCCGCGGATCGCGGTCACGACCTCTCACGAAGTCGCGCCCGAGATCCGCGAATTCGAGCGGGCCTCGACCACCGTGGCCAATGCCTATATCAAGCCGCTGGCCCATCGCTATCTCGAGCTGATGGCGCGTCGGATCGGCGCCCTCAGCATTCCGGCGCCCTTGCTCCTGATGCTCTCGAGCGGCGGGCTCACCCACGTGGGGGAAGCGCAGCGCACTCCCGTGCACATGCTCGAGTCCGGCCCGGCGGCCGGCGCCCTCGCCGCCGCGTTCTTCGGTCGCGCCGACAGCGGCGGCTCTTTTGCTGGCCTTGGGGGATCTTCCATATCCGCTCGCCTCGCCTCCGGCTGCGGCTCGCCGGGCATTCTGGCCTTCGACATGGGCGGCACCACCGCCAAGCTCTCGCTGGTCGACGGCGGCGAGCCGCTGACGGCGTACAGCTTCGAGGCGGCGCGACAGAAGCGGTTCATGGAGGGCAGCGGCCTGCCCATTCGCATCTCGACCATCGAGCTGATCGAGATCGGCGCGGGCGGCGGCAGCATCGCCCAGGTGGATGAGATCGGCCTGCTCAAGGTGGGCCCGCTGAGCGCGGGCTCGCACCCCGGTCCGGCCTCCTATGGCCAGGGCGGCACCGCGCCCACGGTCACCGACGCCGACTTTCTCCTCGGCTATCTCAATCCCGAGTACTTCGCCGGCGGCGAGGTGAAGGTGGACCTGCCGGCCGCGCGCGCCGCCATCGGCCGCCTCGCGCGCGAGCTCAAGCTCGAGCCGCTCGAGGTCGCCTGGGGCATCCACGACATTGTCAACGAGAACATGGCCTCGGCCGCGCGCGTGCATATCGCCGAGCGCGGGCGCGACCCGCGCGACTATGCCTTGCTCGCGACGGGCGGCGCGGGGCCCGTCCACGCCTACTCCGTCGCGTTCAAGCTCGGGCTCTCCCGGGTGATCTGCCCTCCCGCGGCGGGTGTCGCCTCGGCGCTCGGGCTGCTCGTCGCGCCGGCGCGCGTGGATCGCGTCGCCACGGTCGGGACCCGTCTCGACACGGGCAGCATCGCGGCGCTCGAGGCGGCGTTCCGGCGGCTCGAGGACGAGGCGCGGGCGGTGATGGCCGATACCGGTCTCAAGCTCGAGACGGCGACGGTGCAGCGGCTGGCCGACGGCCGCTTTCTCGGCCAAGGCTTCGATCTGGTCGTCGCGCTCCCCGACGGGCCGTACGACGATTCGCCCGCCGGCCGTCGGTGGCTCACAGCCGCCTTCGAGAGCGCCTATCGGGAGAAGTTCACGCTCACGCCGCCCGAGGTGCCCGTGGAGTTCATCAATATCCGGGTCGCCGTGCGCGCGCCCGTGGCTGGCGGCGAGGTGGTGGCCCAGGGGCGGCGCGGCGACGGCGTGGCCTCCGCGCTCAAGGGCAGGCGGCCGGCCTACTTCGCCGCGGCCGGCGGCCTGGTGGAGACGACCGTCTATGATCGCTACCGGCTGGACTCGGGTGATGCGATCGTCGGGCCCGCCGTCGTGGAAGAGGAAGGCTCGACGCTCGTCATCGGCCCCGGCGCCACCGCCCGCGTCGCCCCGAGCGGCAACATGATCCTCACTTTGAGTCCCCTCTCCCCATGACACTCGCTCGCAGCCTCGTCGCGCTGCTCGCCCTGTCCGCCAGCGCCTACGCGCTCGGCGTTAGGCCCCGCATGCTTCGGTGGGCTGCCTCGGACGAGGAGGTACGGCGGCCGTATCCCGGGGCCGGCGTGATTCCTGGCGGGCAGCGTGGCGCGACGATGGCGGTGACGATCGACGCCCCACCGTCGCGTGTGTGGCCGTGGCTTGTGCAGATGGGCTGCGATCGGGCCGGCTGGTACAGCTGGGACCGCCTCGATAACGGTGGCGTCCCGAGCGCAGAGCGGATCCACCCCGAGTGGCAGGACTTGGCGGTGGGGGATCGCCTGGCGTCAACGCCGAGCGGCAGAGCCTGGTTCGAGGTCGCGGCCCTCGACCCGGAGCGCTTTCTCGGGTTGCGAGCGCCGATCGGCCTGCGCGGCGGGCGCCCCTTCGACACCACGGGGCCGCGGCCGCGCTTCTACATCGACGCCCTGTGGGGCTTCCAGCTGAAAGAATTGCCCGAGGGGCGTACGCGGCTCGTGGTCAGCGGCTACGCCTCCGCTCGGCCGCGGCCGCTGCAGGTGATCGCGGACGTGCTCTTCTGGGAGCCCGCGCACTGGATCATGCAGACGCGGCAGTTCGCGAACCTGAAGCGGCGCGCCGAGCGCCAGCCGCGTCCGACCGCCGAGGTGAGGGGGGCATCATGACGACCCGCTTCGACCCGATCACGCTCGAAGTCCTCTGGACCCGCATCATCTCCGTCGTGGACGAGGCCGCGAAGGCCATCGTGAGGACGTCTTTCTCCACGCTTTCCAACGAGGCCAATGACTTCGCCTGCGTGCTCACCGACGCGCGTGGCTACGCGCTGGCGCAGAACTCGGGGAGCATTCCGTCCTTTATCGGCACGTTGCCGGCGACGGTGCGCCACTTCCTCACCAACTTCAGGCCCGACGGCTTCCAGCCCGGCGACGTGCTCATCACCAATGATCCCTGGCAGGGCACCGGCCACATGAGCGACGTCTCGCTGGTCAAGCCGATCTTCTTCCGCGACCGGCTGGTCGCCTTCTCCGCGACGACGTCTCACATGCCCGATATCGGCGGCCGGGTCCGCGCCATCGAGGCGCGCGAGCTCTTCGAGGAAGGCTTCCACATCCCGCTCACCCGGCTGATCCGCGCAGGCAAGCCGGACGAGACGCTGCTGCGGCTGCTGAGAGCCAATGTGCGCACCCCCGATCAAACCGTGGGCGACATCTGGGCCCAGGTGAGCGCCAATGAGCTGATGGACAAGCGCGTGCGCGGGCTGATGACGGACTACGGCCTCGACTCGCTCACCGGCCTCGGCGACGAGCTCTTCGCGCGCTCGGAGCGGGCGATGCGGAGCGCGATCGGCGCGGTGCCCGACGGCACGTATCGCTACGCGCTCAAGACCGACGGCTTCGAGCGGCCGTACCAGTTCAAGATCGCGCTCACGGTCAAAGGCGATGCGATCGCGGCCGACTATACCGGCACCTCGCCCGCCCAGCCCCGCGCCATCAACTGCGTGCTGGCCTATACCTATGCCATGACGGCCTATGCCGTGCGCTGCGCTCTCTTGCCCGGCCTGCCGAACAACGAGGGCATGTACCGGCCCGTGACCGTGGAGGCGCCGGAGGGCTGCCTGCTCAACCCATGCTTTCCCTCGGCCGTGGTGAGCCGCGCCCAAACCGGTCACTACGTGCCGGTGCTCGTGCTGGGCGCGCTCCACCAGGTCATCCCGGAGCGGGTGATGGCGGCAGCCGGCTCGCCGCTCTGGGCCGTCGCGCAGTCCGGGGTGCGTGAAAACGGCCGCCCGTACACCACCGTGCTCTTCTTCAATGGCGGCATGGGCGCGACGGCCGCCAAGGACGGCGAGCACGTGCTCTCGTGGCCCAGCAATATCTCGAGCACCCCCGTGGAAGTGGCGGAGCGCAATAGCCCGCTCTTCTTCCACTACAAGCGCATGCGGCCAGGATCGGGTGGCGCCGGGCGGTTCCGGGGCGGGCTCGGCCAGGACATCCTGATCGAGAGTCGCTCGCGCCGGCCCATCGTGCTGAGCTTCATGGCCGAGCGCACGCGCTTCCCGGCGCCGGGGCTGGCCGGCGGCCGCCCGGGCGGACTCGGCGACGTGCGGCTCAACGGCAAGCGTATCGACCACCGGCGCCAGTTCGTGCTCGACCACGGAGACGCCGTGCTGGTGAGCACGCCCGGCGGCGGGGGCTACGGCTCGGCGGGCAAGCGTCCCCGCGCGCTCCGCGAGCGCGACCGCCGCCTCGCCTACACCGGGGTCAGGTCTTGAAATACGACATTTGGTGACGTCGAGCGTCAGTCTTGACGAGCGAGGACTGACGGAAATGGGAACAAAATGTTGCAATTCAAGACCTGACCCCGAATTGGGGGGTATAAGGATTCTGATGGCCAAGTTCTCGCTCAGCGTCAACGGGCGCCGCCGCAGGATCGAGGCCGATCCCGACACGCCCCTTCTCTATATCCTCCGCAACGACCTGGGGCTGCACGCGGCGAAGTTTGGCTGCGGGCTCGGCCAATGCGGCGCCTGCACCGTGATCGTGGGAGGCCGCGCGGTGCCTTCTTGCGTGACCACCGTGAGCACGGCGGCCCGGCAACCCATCACGACCCTTGAGGGACTGGGCTCGCCGGAGCGCCCGCACCCGGTCCAGGCGGCCTTCATCGAAGAGCAGGCAGCGCAGTGCGGATACTGCATCAACGGCATGGTCATGGCCGCGAAGTCGCTCCTCGACCGCAATCCACGCCCAACCGAGAGCCAGGTCAAGGACGCGCTTGCCGCCAATCTCTGCCGCTGCGGCACTCACTCGCGGATCGTCAGCGCCGTCCTGAAGGCCGCGACGGCCAGCGGGAAGCGGGCATGAGCCTCGAGCTCTCGCGGCGCGATCTGCTCAAGGCAGGCGGAGCCCTCGTGATCTCGCTCGCGTTCGACGGGATCCCGCGCTCCCGCGTCGCGGCCCAGTCCACCGAGGACCGCTTCCTCGGCAAGCCTGTCGCGGGCGACGCCGTCGATTCCTTCCTCGCGGTGAACGGTGACGGCTCGGTCACGATCTTCATGGGCAAGGTCGATCTCGGCACGGGCGCCCGCATCGCGTACCGCCAGATGGCGGGCGAAGAGCTGGACGTGCCGGTCGAGCGCATCGCGCTCATCGAGGGCGACACCGCGCTCACCCCGGATCAAGGCCCGACGGCGGGCAGCCAGGGCATCACGCGCGGCGGCGTCGAGGTCCGCCGCGCCGCGGCCACCGCGCGCCAGGCGCTCGTGGGCTTCGCCGCCCGGCGGCTCGGCCGGCCGGCCGAGGATCTCGAAGTGGTGGACGGCCTGATCCGGCCGAAGGGTGGCGGCGACGGTCTCCACTACGCCGAGCTGGTCGGGGGGCAGCGCTTCGAGATGAAGATGGATGATAAGGCGCCGCTGAAGAAGCCGGAGAGCTATCGGGTCGTGGGGAAGTCGCTGCAGCGCCCCGATGTGCCCGACAAGGTCACGGGCCGCCACGTCTACGTCCACGACTTCACCCTGCCGAACATGCTCCACGCCCGCGTGGTCCGGCCGCCCGCCGTCCGCGCCGAGCTCACGTCGGTGGACGAGAAATCCATCGCCCGGATTCCCGGCGCGAGGGTCGTGCGGATCAAAGACTTTCTCGCCATCGTCGCCGAGTCCGAGTGGAACGCGGTCAAAGCCGCGCGCGCCCTCAAGGTCATGTGGTCTTCCACGGCTTCCCTCATGGATCAGGCGAGCATGTTCGCCACGCTCCGCCAGGGGCCATTCGTCCGCGACGAAGCTATCGTCAACAAAGGAGACGCGGGCGCGGGCTTCGGCCAGGGGCGCCGCCTCGTCAAGGCTTCCTACAACTGGCCGATGCAAAGCCACGCCTCAATGGGTCCCTCCTGCGCGGTCGCCGACGTCAAGCCGGACGGCGCCACGGTGTGGACGGCCTCTCAGGCCACGCATCGGATGCGTGTCACCTTTGCCCGCCTGTTCGGGATGCCCCGGGAGAAGATCCGCATCATCTATCTGGACGGCGCGGGCTGCTACGGCATGAACGGCCACGACGACGCCGCGGCCGACGCCTTCCTGCTTTCCAGGACTTTGGGTCGCCCGGTTCGCGTCCAGTGGTCCCGGCAGGACGAGCATGGCTGGGATCCCAAGGCGCCGCCGCAGATGCTGGACATCCGCGCGGCGCTCGACGAGCAGGGCCGGGTGGTCGCCTGGGAAACCGAGGCGTTCCTGCCGCTGGCGACGGCCAACCTGCCGAATATCCCGCTGCTGGCGCCCCAGGCGGCGGGGATCGAGCAGCCGCTGGGACTCTCGGCCGGCCTGATCTTCCAGAACACGGATCCGCCTTATGACTTCCCCAATGTCCGCTCGGTGATCCACTGGCTCAAGGACGCGCCGCTGCGCCCCTCGAATTTCCGGGCGCCCGGGAAGCCGGCGAACAGCTTCGCGGTGGAGTCCTTCGTGGACGAGCTCGCGTCGGCGGCGGGACAGGATCCGCTCGCCTTCCGCATTCAGCACCTGCGGGAGCAGCGCGGGCTCGATGTCCTCACGCGGCTCGGCAGACGCATGGGCTGGACGCCGCGGCCGTCGCCGCGGGCCCTGGATCCCACGGCGCGCGTGCTCACGGGGCGTGGCATGGCCTATGTCCACTACAAGCATGCCGAGACGCGCGTGGCGGTGGGGATGGAGGTGGAGGTCGAGCGGGCGACGGGGCGGGTGCGCGTCACGCGCGTGGCGTGCACCCACGACTGCGGGCTGATGATCAATCCCGACTGCGTCCAGAGCCAGGTCGAGGGCAATATCCTGCAGACGCTCAGCCGGACGCTCTACGAAGAGGTGAAGTTCGACCGCTTCCGGGTCACGAGCGTGGACTGGACGAGCTACCCGATCCTCGCCTTCCCCAATGTTCCCGCGCTCGACATCGAGCTGATCAACCGGTCCGATCAGCCGCCGCTCGGGGCCGGCGAGGCCGCCAGCACGCCCGTGCCCGCCGCCCTCGCAAACGCGATTTTCGACGCCACCGGCGCGCGGCTGCGCGACGTGCCGCTCACCGCCGACAAGCTCAAGGCCGCCCTTGGATTCAGGTCCTAGTCCAACATTTCGTGTTGCCATCACCGTTTGACGTCTTTCAAGACCTGACCCCGCTCTGCTAACATTGCCGCCATGCCGCGATCCAGTGGAGCGTCGCGCGCGCTGAAGTTCGTGTTGCCGCTGCTCGTGTTGCTGGCGGTGTGGACCGTCGTCGTGCCGCTCTTCTACGTCAACCACCGCGTGTTTCCGAGCGTGAGTGACGTGGCGCTGGCCGGCTGGGAGAGCGCGCGCGACGGCAGCCTCGCCCGCCACGTGGGCCAGAGTCTCCTGCGCGTCGTGGTCGGCACGGTCATCGCGCTCGCGGTGAGTATCCCGCTCGGCGTCGCCATGAGCGTGAGCCCCGTCGTCGCCGTGGTGCTCACGCCGGTGTTCCGGTTTTTTTCCGTTCTGGCCGGCATCGCCTGGATCCCGATCGCCACGCTCTGGTTCGGGTACGGATTCGGCGCCATCACCTTCGTCATCTTCAATGCGGTGTTCTTCGTCGTGACCTACAATACGCTGCTGGGTGTCTCCGCCATCCCGCGCCCGCTTCGCCACGCGGCGGCCTCGTTGGGCGCGGGCCCGTGGGCCATGCTCACCGAGGTGCTCCTGCCGGGTGCGCTGCCCAATATCGTGACGGGCATCCGCACCGGCATGGGCTTCGCCTGGCGGGGCCTCATCGCCGCGGAGATGATCGCCACCAGCGCCGGGCTCGGCTATATGCTCTTCCTGGCCCGCGACTTCTATCGCACCGAGGTCATCGTCTTCGGCATGATCGTGATCGGGACGCTGTGGATCGTGATCGACCGGGCCCTCCTGGCCCCGCTCGAGCGGGCCACGATCGAGCGCTGGGGCGTGGTGCGGGGTGCCGGGTAGTGGAGCGGCTCGAGCGGGCGGTCGCCGGCGTCCTCCGCTGGGCAAGCCGGCATTCGAGCGTCCGATCCTTCGCGCCCTTTGTGCCGATCATCGCGATCTGGGCGCTGGTGGCGGCGTGGGGAGTCTTCCCCCGGGTGTTCTTTCCCGGTCCGCTCGAGGTGGTCCGCGCCTTCGGGACGCTCGTCTACAAGGGAATCCTGCCCGATTACCTCCAGGACAGCGTGGTCCGGCTCGCTGTCGGCGCGCTGGCGGGGATGGCGCTGGGCATCCCGCTCGGCGTGTTGATCGGACTGAGCCGTCGCGCCCATGATTGGTGCTGGCCGGTCCTCCTGTTCTTCCAGGCCATCGGGGACATTGCCTGGCTGCCGATTCTACTGATCTGGTTCGGGTTCGGGCTCGCGACCATGACCTTCGTGCTCGTCTACACCGTGCTCTTCCCAGTCGTGCTGAACACCGTGCTCGGCGTGCGCTCGGTGCCGGAGCCTCTCACACGCGCGGCCCAGAGTCTCGGCGCCCCGCGCTGGCGCATCCTGACCGAGGTGATCCTGCCGGGCGCGCTGCCCAATATCGTGACCGGCCTGCG
>Ga0137375_10008829_pt1 | contig 11974 bp, 11 predicted proteins | sample SagtaG_24_FD_104936 | JGI IMG/M metagenome (GOLD analysis project Ga0137375, IMG submission 104936) | Vadose zone soil microbial communities from Sagehorn Ranch, Mendocino, California, USA - Sage1_R_113_16 metaG | ecosystem: Environmental > Terrestrial > Soil > Vadose zone | place: USA... | reverse complement strand
TCGAGTCCGGTGCGTGGGCACGTCGCAACGCCGAGCTGCTCACGCTCGACGAGGCCGACTTCGGCTACCGGCTGATCGTCGCCGGCTGACCCCGCCTCACTTCCAGCCGTTCCACGACATGACCGCGGCCGCCGGTTGTCTGGCCGCGGGACGGAAGCTGCTGCCGACCGTGTAGGCGATGGGGAAGAGCCCCGCGTGCGTGTGGCCGTCGGGGATGGCGAGCGGTCAGACGCGGCTCGATACGAAGTACTCCGGATGGGTGATCGGGTCTCCCGGATCCGCCCGGAAGCCGACGATGAAGAAGCGGTGCCGGAACGCGGCGATCCCGAAGAGATCCTTCCCCGGTCCTTTGAAGGGTTGCCGATCGGACGCCGACTCGTTCCAGGTCTTCCCGTCTCGCGACGTCGCGAGCAGCGCTGCTGCGGGCCGGCGTCCCTCGAACCTGTGTCCGACGATCACGAGCTGCCCGTCGCTGAACGCACCTGACGCGAACTGCGGAACGAGCGGCCGCGTCAAGTGGTGAACGCGCCGCCAACTGCGTCCGTCCGTCGATCGGAAGATGCTGCCGTCGCCGCCTGCGACGAGCGCGCCTCGGCCGACGACGAGTGTTTGCAATTGTCCCGGAATCGTGGCCACTCGGCGCCAACCGGCGCCGGATCGGGACTCGTACACCATCGTGTGGTCCGAGTCCTTGACGATCGCGACAAACCGCCCGCGGTACGCAACGAGGTCACGTGGTGGGCGCAGACCGGGCTTCCCCATGCCGAGTTCACCGAGGGCACGCACACGCTGCCAGTGTGCTCCATTGTCGTCGGACACCCAGACCGCGCGATGGCCTGTGTACGAGACGCCTACGGCCACGAGGTGAGAGCCGCGTGCGGCGATTGCCTCGATCCCGGCGATGCTGGCGATCGGTCCGGTATCGCTCGGGGTGCCGACGTCGGACTTCAGCTCGGGGTCGAGCACGCGTTCCCAGTGCACGCCGTCGGAGGACTTCCAGATCGCCGGGATCAAGGGTCCACCATCCGGATCGACCGCGAACCCGCCTGCGACGTAACCGCTCGAGGAGGACGTGACGTCGTTCGCGTGGCCCTGCAGCGGATTTCGTGATGGAGCCGGTTCGGCCATGATGGCGGGCCGCCACGCCTCGCCGTCGCGCGAGAACCAGATGTCGTCGCCGACGAGAACGACGCCGTGACGTGAACCTGCCAACGCGGTTCCCGCCAGCGGCGCAGGTGGCGTGGCAACCTGCGTCCACGTCAGCGGTCGCGAGCGCGCTGGTGAGCTGACCCGAACATCGTCGTTGCTGCTGCTGGTCAGGACGATCCACGACGACGCGGCGATCACCACGAGTGCGGCAGCCACAGTGACTGCCATCGCGTGCCGAGAATGCGCGCGCGCGCGTCGGGTCGCAATGATCTCGGCGGCCGACAGGTGTGCCGGTGGCGATAGCTCGGCCTGCACGTAGCGGCGGATCTGGTCGCGCACGTCAGCCATCGATGTGGACCCCGAGCAGCGCGCGTAGCCGTTCCAGACCCCGAGACAGGTGGTTGCGCAGTGTCGACACCGAGATGCCCATCAGCTCCGCGACGTCTTCGTATGAGTGGTCCCAACCGTGCACGAGCACGACGGCGACGCGTTGTCGCTCCGGCAGGCTCGCGAGCGCGTCCGGCAGCCCGGGTTCGATTTCGGGCATGCGGGCAGGCGGATCCGGGAAGACGACCCGCACCCGCCGGCGCTTCGTCCGGCTGCGCGCCACCCGGTACACATATCCGTGGGGGTTGGCCATCCGCGCCACCCGATCCCAGTGCTGCCACGCATATGCCAGTGCCTCCGCCGTCGCGTCCTTCGCCGCATCGGGACCGCAAAGAGCCACCAGGGCACGATGCAGCGTCGGTTCGATCTCCGCAACGAACGCGCTGAACTCATCGGCCCGGTCGGCCACTCCGACTCCCGTTCGCGGCGCCTACTCCGTAAAGGTCCGAGCGGCACCTTCGTGTCACATGACGCAGTCTGCCGTCAGGCCTGCTCGATGCACCCTCCGGATGCCGGCCGATCGGCTACCGGCTGATCATCGCGGGCTGATCCCGCCTCACTTCCAGCCGTTCCACGACATGACCTCGGCCGCCGGTTGCCTGGCCGCGGGGCGGAAGCTGCTGCCGACGGTGTAGGCGATGGGGAAGAGCCCCGCGTGCGTATGGCCATCGGGGATCGCGAGCACGTCGGCAACCTCTTCCTCGCGCTGGATCGTGAGCGTCGTCCATGCGCTGCCGAGGCCACGCGCGCGGAGTGCGAGCATGAAGCTCCAGATCGCCGGCGTGATCGACGCCCAGAACGTCGCCTCCGCGAAGAGATCCACGTCCTCGGTGCGGCCGCGCTGCACCGGCACCATCAGGACCGGCACCTCGTGCAGGTGATCCTGGAGGTAGAGCACCGAGTCGGCCATGCGCGCCAGGGCCGGATCCGGGGCGGGCGCGGCGTCGGGAGCGGGTGCGTCCTCGCGCGGCGTGGACAGGGTGCGCGGCGCGCTGCGGGAGCGCTTGGTGTAGTCGGCGAGCGTCGAACGATAGACCTCGGCGAGGCGCGCCTTCAGCGACGGATCGTCGACGAAGATCCAGCGCCACCGCTGCCGGTTCCCGCCGTTCGGTGCTTGGAGCGCGACGTCGAGACACTCCTCGACGACGGAGCGCTCGACCGGTCGGGTGAGATCGAGCCGCCGCCGGACCGCGCGTGTGGTCGTCAACAGCTCGTCGGGTGTCAGTGGGATCACGGGTGAGAGGCTACGTAAATCGCCGAGGCACGTCGTTACTCGCGAGCCCGATTCGTTTGCTGGCTATCGTCGACGTCGTGGCCCAAGGTGACGAGGCGATACCGCACTGGCGAACGGGCCCGGTGGGCGTCACGGGGGCAAGCGGACAGGTGGGTACGGCGCTTCAGCGGCGTCTGGATCGATTGCCCAACGAGGTGCGGCCGCTCGGACGGGACGATGACCTTGCGGCGGCATTCCGCGACGCGGACGCGGTCGTCCATCTCGCCGGGACTCTCCAACCCCGCACGCCGAATTCCTACCGGGCCGCGAACCTCGACACTGTGCTGGCCACCGTCGCGGCACTCGCAGGCTCACAGGCGCAACGTGTTGTCTTCCTCAGCTTCCTGGGGGCGCGGCTCGACGCGCCAAACTCGTACCTGCGTTACAAGGCCGAAGCGGAGGACGCGTTGCGCGCTTGTGGGATTCCAGCGGTCATCTTCCGCTGTGGTCACATCTACGGGCCTCCGACCGAGCCTGGCCCGACAGCATCGGCGTTCGTCGCGAAGTCCGGCAAAGTCACGCTGCTCGGCAACGGGACCCAGCAGCTGGCTCCGCTGTATCGGGACGATGTCGTGGAAGCGATCCTCCATGCAGCGCTTGATCCCGAGGCGCCGACCGGAACGTTCGACCTCGCCGGACCCGACGCAATGACTGCCGAAGAGTTCGCGCGCCTTCTCAACTCCGAGCCGATCCGGATGCGCCGGACACCCGTGGTGCTGGCACGGCTACTCGGACACCTCGCGCCGACGCTCACGCCGGAGCTCGTCGACGTGATGCTCGCCGACACGGTTCCGACCGAGGATGTGACAGCAACGGGCCGACTGTTCGGCGTCGAATTCCACCACCTCAGTGAGGTGTGGCGCTCTCAGTAGACGTGTGGACGCGCGGCAACGAGCAAACGGTGCGCGCCCGAGATCAGATCTTGAAGATCACGATGTACGTCGCACCGGAGTCCGTTGCGAAATCGGTGTGCGACGAGCCAGCCGCTGCGGCGTAGCCGTCGCCAGCCTTCATCTCCTTCCCTTGGTTGCGCACCGTGCCGTCGACCACATAATTGAACTCCGTGTACGTGTGGACATGAGGGCTGGCGCGGTACCCCGGTTTCGCCTCGACGAGCATGACGTTGTAGCCGTCCGCGGCGCCGAGAGCTTTGGCTCGCGCCTCACCGGCCGAGCCGACCCAGGGCACCCACTCGGCTTCGTCGGCGCTGACGATGTCCCACCCGTCGAGTGAGATGTCCTTGCTGTCCATGTCGTCCTCGTTATCCTCTGGGAACACGGATCTTGGCAGTGACAAGTTTGCGATCGCAACCGAGTCTTCGCGCTTGCAGGCAGCGGCTCATGATCGACGGCTCTACCTGTCGTCTGTGGCGTCTCCGTCGAGTTCCCCTTGCGCGCCATGTATGTCCATGAACGGCATGAGCTCGGCGGGCATCACGACGAAGGGTCGCATCATGTCGCGATCTTCGTGCTCGAGGATGTGGCAGTGATACATGTATCGGCCGGCGAAGACCTCGAAACGCACGGCGATGTCGACGACCTCGTTGGGATTGACCCGTACGGTGTCCTTCAGTCCACGCTCGTTCTCATCCAATGTGTGCGGGATCCCGTCGTCCACGTCTTGTCCGATGTGAACGATCGCGCGCGTCGCGGCTGCCGTGATCCTGTCCTTGGCCGTCTCCACGGCAGCGGGTAGTCGGTCAAGGACCTGGAAGCTAGCGAGGTGCACGTGGATCGGGTGGGTGTCCTCGGTCAAGTTGATGAACCGCCAGATCTCCGACTGCCCGAGCGTCGGGAAGAAGGTGACCGTGTCCTCAAAGCGTGAGGCGACCGTCCGGAAGTGCGTCACGCGCTTGTGACGGTCACCAGGCGCTTCGAAGAGCGTGATGACGGGATCGTCGGCGATCGGATCTTCAATGAGCTCGCGCATGGTCAACATCGGTGGATCGCCTTCGCGTTCGGCTTCCCGCTCGACGAGCGCAATGGCACGAACCGTGCAGCTCCCCAGCTCCTCGCGAGTCACTCGTTCGAAGTCGGTGGCCAGGAGCTGTGGTACTCGTCGGGCGGTGCGGCGTCCCTCGACGACACGGATCCGTAAGACCTCCGGGTACGGCAGCAGGCCGTCGACGACCGCATTGCCCGCCGTGGCGGGTTCGGCGAAGGTGCCGTCGAAGGGAGCGGCTGCGTTGTTCAGCACGGTCAGCTCGGTCCCGGCTGCCAGGTCCGAGAAATCCACCAACAGATCGGCGCGTTCCGCGGAGGCCAGCACGAGCCCCTGCGGCGGGAGCGATACGGGTGTGGACAACAGGCCGCCCTCCGAACCGATCTGGGAGACGCGCTCGTGGTCGGGCTCTCCGTCACGTACGAGCACCAACCGAAAGGTGCGCGCATTCGAACCGTTGAGCAGGCGGAAGCGGTGGACGGTGGGCTCAACCTCGACCACCGGCCAGATCTTGCCGTTGACCGCGGTGAACGGGCTGAAGCACTCCATGACCACCGGGTCCGTCTTGTGGATCAGGTCACCGGTCAGACCACCGTCGGGCGCGCTGTCGAAGTTCCGGTCGGCGAGCAGGAGCGGCAGCTCGTACGGCGGGCCCTCGGGAAGTTCGAGCTCGCGCTCCCGCTGGTCACGGATGATCCACAGCCCCGCCAGGCCGGCGTAGACGCTGAACCGGGTCGCGCCCATGACGTGATCGTGGTACCAGAGCATCGCCGCTCGTTGATCGTTCGGGTACGTATCCAACGTCTGTTGACCGGGAGTGGTGATGTTCTCCGTCCAGCCGTCGCTGGACGCGTGCGTCACGCCTCCGTGCAGGTGCGTGACGGCGAAGCCGGGCAACGCGGCCGCAGCTGGGTCCGGGCTGCCGCCGCTGAGCCCGGGCAGGCACTGCACGGGTACACCATCGACGGCAAAGCGAGGAGCGACGGTGACGATCACGGGCAGCGTGCCCTCGAGGCGGTTGTCCCATTTGACCTCGAGCGGAACGCCACGGCGGACCTCGATGGTAGGGCCGGGGAGGTGCCCGTCATAGGTCCACACTCGTGAGAGCGGGAGGTCTCGGTGGAATTGGTGCATCGCGGCCTCGAGGCGGATCGTCAGACGGGTCGGTTCGGTGATCACGCGACGAGACGGAACCGGGAGCGCATCGACGAAGGGGGCGATCGGGCGAGCAAGTCGCACCGTCATGACGACTCCTTCCTCGGGCGACAGCCATCGCCGCGTCGCACATCGTCGACGCCTCCGGCGAGCGACGGCATGTCGGCGGCGCGCGTCGTGTCGTCACGCAAAGTATTGAGCACGCGCACGCTACGCTGCTCGAGGCCGGGTTCCCGCACCGAACGCGATGAGCCACTCTCACGCGTCCGTCGGGCGGTAGGGATCGGAACCGGCGCGGGACGATCAAGGGGGGACGCGTGGCGACAGCTGCCGCGACGATTCCGGCCACCATCGACGACGTCGATGCCGCGTGGCTGACCGGGCGGCTGCGCGCCGCGGATGCGCTCGAAGGGACCACGTCGGTCGCGGACGTCGACGTCGAGCCGATCGGTGTGGGCATCGGCGTGATGTCGCTGCTGTACCGGCTCACGCTCGGCTATCAGCACGCTGACGCCGGCCCGGCGAGCCTGGTGGTGAAGCTGCCCAGCCTCCACGGCCCGACGCGTGAGGTCGCCCGCGGGTACCGGTTCTACGGTCGCGAGGCCGCGTTCTACACGCATCTCGGCGGGCAGACCCGCTTGCCGTCGCCCTCGTGCTACTACGCCGCACACGACGCGACGACGGACGACTTCGTGTTGCTGATGGAAGACCTGAGTGGCCTGCGCGTGTGCGATCAGCTCGGGGGATGTTCGTTGGATGACGCGCTGCTGATCGCGACGACGCTCGCCCGCCACCATGCCGAGTGGTGGAACAACCCGCGACTGCTCGACTATCCCTTCATCGAGAGCCCGGCCGACCCGCCGTACCCGCAGTACAACGCGCGCTCGGTCACCGATGCGTGGACAGCCTGCCTCGAGCACGTCGGCGACCTCGTGCCGGACCACCTCCACCACGTCGGCGAGCGGTGGCCCGAGATCGGTCCGCGGATCATGGAGATGACCCGCGACCAGCCGTGGACGCTCACGCACGGCGACGTACGCCTCGACAACGTGTTCTTCCACGACGACGCCGATGGCAGCCTCTCGGTCGTCGACTGGCAGATCTGCTACCGGAGCGCGGCCGCGACCGACCTCGCGTATTTCATGAGTCAGAGCCTCGCCGTCGCCGACCGTCGTGCCCACGAGGCCGACATCGTCGGTTCGTATTACGAGGCACTCGTCGCCGGCGGCGTCGAGGGCTACTCGCTCGACGACCTCTGGCGCGACTATCGCCGCGGCATCCTCTTCTGCTTCTGCTACCCGGTCAGCACAGCCGGTCAGCTCGATCTCGTGAACGAGCGCGCGGTGGCCCTGGTGCGCTGCATGACGGAGCGAAGCGTGGCGGCGATCGACGACCTCGACGCGACCGAGCTGATCCCGGTCTGAGCCGTGACGCGTTACGCCGCGGCGATGAGCTCCCGGATTCCGCTGACCAGGTACGTCGAGTACGTGTGCATGTCGATCGCCGGGTCGCGGGTCGTGTCGCTCAGGGAGCGCTGGTAGATGCCTTCCATCATCACGGCGAGCCGGAAGCGCGCGAGCACGGAGTAATAGGAGAGGTCGGGTATCTCGCGGCCGCTGCGGGCCGCGTAGCGCTCGACGAGCGCGCGGTCGTCGGGCCAGCCGTCACCGGTGGGATGCTGCTCGGTCCAGAACCGCACGAACGCGGCGAGGTCGAGCAGCGGGTCACCGATGGTCGCGGTCTCCCAGTCGCACACCGCCGCCACGCGCGCCGGCGGATCCGGCGCGACGAGGAGGTTGGCCATGTGGTAGTCGCCGTGCATGATCGCGGGCGCCCACTCACGCGGCCGGTGGTCGTCGAGGAACGTGGCGGCCGCCTCGATGCCGGGAAGCTCCTGGTTGGGGTAGGCCCGATACTGGCCGAGCCAGCGGTCGACCTGACGCTCGTGGAACCCCTCGGGGTGCCCGAGGTCGGCCAACCCGAGCGCGCGCCAGTCGGCGGTCCCGAGATCGGCGAGGACGTCGACGGCCGCGAAGCTCACGGCCTCGCGTCCGGCCGGGTCGTCGAATACCGCGGGTAACACGGTCGGCATGAACCCGTCGACCCACTGCATCACGTAGAAGGTGCACCCGAGCACGGCCTGGTCCTCGCACAGCGCGACCGGCGCGGCGTGCGGGATACCGGTGTGGTCGAGCGCGCTCAGGAACCGGTACTCGCGCCGCAACCCGCGGTCGGCGCCTTGGAGCGCGATGTTCGCGGGTCGCCGCAGCACCACGTGCTCCCCGCCTCGACGTAGCTCGAACATCTCGTTCGAGAAGCCGCCGCCCACACGCGTCGCGGTGAGCGGGAACCGCGGCGCGACGCCGTGCTCGTCGAGCCACGCGCCGACCCGATCGAGGTCGAGCAGCGCCGCGGTGTCGTTGCTCACGCCGTGGGCTTGGCCTCCACCGTGTCGGTGTCACGACCGGATCGCAGCAACGTGCCCGGTCGCTCGCCGGTGAGCTCCTTGCCGCGCACGATCTCGACGCCGTTGACGATCACATGGTCGATGCCCTCGGCCTCGGCGTACAGCCGCCCGGCGCCGGCCGGCAGGTCGTTGCGCCACTCGACCGGAGCCGGCTCGACGCGATCGGCATCGAGCACGACGAGATCGGCGTACCACCCTTCGGCGATCCGGCCTCGCTCGCGCAGCCCGTACAGCCGCGCCTGCACGTCGGTGAGGTAGTGCACGGCCTCCTCGATCGGCATGAGGCCGCGTTCGCGGCAGGCCCGCAGCATCGCGGTGCTGTACGTGAACGTCGACAGCATGTCGAGGTGCGCACCCGCGTCCGACGCGCCGACGACCGCTCGCGGGTCGCGCCAGACCTCGCTGCGGAGCTTCCAGCTCTCGTCGTCGTTGCCGGCGAGCGGCGGCAGGAGCACTGTGCGGAGCTCGTCGAGCAGCACGATGTCGAGCAGGGCGTCGAACGGGTCCTGGTTCCGCTCGGCGGCGATCTCGCCTACCGTCCGCCCGACGAGGTCCTTGTTCTCGGGTGCGAACGTCTCGACGATCGTCATGTTCTCCCACCGGGTGAGGCCACGGAAGATCCCCGCCTCGGGTGAGGCGGCGCGTTCACGCAGGCGCGCGCGCTCAGCGGGATCCGCGAGCGCCTTCATCTTCTCGTCGGGTGGCAGCGCCATCGTCTTGGCCCAGTCGGGCAACGCGTCGAACACAAAGCCGGCCTTGAACGTGAGGTGTGTGCGCATGACGTCGGGCACCGTGAGGGCGAGCACGCGTCCGCCGCGCTCGGCCGCGTAGTCACTCGCTCCCAGCATCTCCCAGACCATGTCGGCCCGCGCTGCATTGGGCACGAGCACGTTCCAGTTCAGCGGGCGGTTGGCGGCGCGCGACATGTCGGCCATCAGCCGGAGGTGCTTCTCCTCGAAGCCGCCGACCGCGGGGATGAACTCGAGCGTCGTGCCCGCGTGCTGACCAGTCACCTCGCACAGCGCGACGAGTTCCTCGGGGGTGGCAAAGCGCGAGGGCACCGGGTCGCCGTCGCCGTCGTTGTGCGTCGTTGCCTGCGAGGACGAGAACCCGAGCCCACCGGCAGCAATCGACTCCGCGAGCACGCGGCGCATCGCGGCGATCTGCTCGTCGTCGGCTTCGTTGCCGACGGCAGCATCGCCCATCACGACCCGACGGATCGCGGAGTGGCCGACGAGGAAGCCGGCGTTGACCGCGATCGAGCCGTCGATGCGGTCGAGGTACTCACCGAAGGTCCGCCAGTCGTAGGGCACGCCGGCAATCAGCGACTCGAGCGGCATCCCCTCGACCCGAGCGAGCATGCGGGTCAGGTAGTCGGTCTCACTTGGCTCGACGGGTGCGATGGTGAAGCCGCAGTTGCCACCGACGACGGTCGTGACGCCGTGCAACGGCGACGGCGTCGTCGCCGGGTCCCACAGCACCTGCGCGTCGTAGTGGGTGTGGATGTCGACGAAGCCGGGCGCGACGACGTGCCCGTCGGCGTCGATCGTGCGCTCGGCGTCCTCGTCGATCCCTCCCTCATCGGGTGGGGCGATCGCGACGACCCGCCCGGCGCGCACCCCCACGTCAGCGCGCTCGGGTGGGGCACCGGTCCCGTCGATGACCTGTCCACCGCGGATCAGCAGGTCGAGCATGCGAGCCTCCTTCTCCATCGCTCGCTCATTGCGGGCCGGGATACCCGGCCGCCGCCGTTCGCTCGTGAAGACCTGACGCCTCGTCAGGCTACCGTCGTGTGCGCTTCGTGCGCCTGGGCGCCTGTAGGGGGAGTGCGTGGGAGTCGTCGCGGTCACGGGATCGGCCGGGGGGATCGGCGGCGCGATCAGCCGCCGCATCGAGTCCGAGGGCCACCGTGTGATCGGCGTCGACGTCGAATACGCCGACGTCGTCGCCGACCTGTCGACCGGCGACGGCAGGGCAGCCGCCGTCGCCGCAGTGGCCGAGCAGTCCGGCGACGCGCTCGACGGTCTTGTCGTCGCGGCCGGGATCGGCGGCAGCACCGGCGTGCCGTCCTCGATGGTCGCCCGCATCAACTACTTCGGGGCCGTCGCGTTGCTCGAGGGCCTGCACGATCAGCTCGCGCACGGCGAGCTCCGCGCCGCGGTCGCGATCTCGTCGAACTCGGCGACCGCGGTCCCGGTCGAAGACGCCTCGCTGGTCGACCGGCTGCTCGCCGGCGACGAGGAGGGCGCGGCACCGCTCGCGGACGGGATGGACGGTGAAGCGGTCTACGCGCACTCGAAGCTCGCGCTGGCGCGCAAGGTCAGGCGGCTGGCGGTCGAATGGGCACCCGCCGTGCGGGTGAACGCGGTCGCCCCCGGACCGGTGCTGACGAATCTGACGCGCGCGGCGCTCGAACACCCCGTCACGGGCGATCTGATCCGCGCGTACCCGATCCCGTTGGACCGCTGGGGCGAGCCCGAGGAGATCGCGGCCGCCGTGTGGTTCCTGCTGTCGTCCGAGTCGTCGTGGGTCACCGGCACGGTGCTCTTCGCGGATGGCGGGACCGACGCGCTTCTGAATCCCGATCCGTTCTGATCGGCATACCCGTAGAGGAGCGTCGTGGCCGCGTTCACGTTGTCGCCGGAAGACGAGCGCCGCCACCGTGTCGGCGCGGAGCCGCTCTGGGGTGAGTCCTGGTACCACGACTTCGCGGCGGCCGACGGCTCGTACGGCGGCTATGCCCGGCTCGGCCTCTACCCGAACCTCGGTGTCGTCTGGTACTGGGTGCACCTCGTGCGTGACGGGCAGCCGCTCGCGCTCATCCGCGACCATCGCCTGCCGTGCCCGCAACCCAGCGAGCCGCTCGAGCTGCGGACCGACACGATGCACGCGTCCTGGACGTGTGCGAAGCCGCTCGATACGTGGCGGGTCACGACCGAGGGGCGCGGCGTGCTGCTCGACGACCCGGCAGCCGCGTTCCACGGCGAGCACGGCGACGCGGTCGACGTCGCGATCGATCTCGAGTGGCACGGCGCCGCACCCGTGTTCCCGTACACCATGACCACCCGGTACGAGCAGGCGGCATGGGTGACCGGCGAGATGCACGTGGGCGACGAGACGATCGCCGTCGATTGCCCCGGCGAGCGCGATCACTCGTGGGGTGTGCGCGACTGGTGGCGCTTTCCCTGGATCTGGACGTCGGGTCGCCTCGACGACGGGACGTGGTTCCACGCGGTCCGGTCGTTGCTCCCGGGCGACGCGAACTTCCAGATCGGCTTCCGCGTCGACCCGGGGAAGGAGCTACGGGCGATCGACCAGGTCGGCGTCGAGCACGAGCTCGATGCCGAGAAGCTGCCCGTGCGCGCCGATCTCGACATCGGCGGGCTCCAGCTCGCGATGACCGCCGAGCTCCACGCGCCCGTGCTGCTCGTGGCGGACGATCGGCGCGAGTCGCGCTTCCCGCGCGCGCTGTGCCGCTTCGAGACGCAGGACGACCGGGTCGGTCGCGGTTGGACCGAGTTCAACTGGCCGCCCGGGTTCCCGATCTAGTACCGCGTCAGCCGGCGTCCGCCCCCTTGCGATCCTCTGACTCAGATCCGGCG
>Ga0137375_10008825_pt1 | contig 11975 bp, 14 predicted proteins | sample SagtaG_24_FD_104936 | JGI IMG/M metagenome (GOLD analysis project Ga0137375, IMG submission 104936) | Vadose zone soil microbial communities from Sagehorn Ranch, Mendocino, California, USA - Sage1_R_113_16 metaG | ecosystem: Environmental > Terrestrial > Soil > Vadose zone | place: USA... | reverse complement strand
GGATTGGTGTTCCGGAAGCCCCCCTCGACATGGTGCGCGGGCTGGCCGGGCACGGGCTCGGTACCCACGGCGGCGCACGCGGTCGCCAGCACGACGAGCAGGACCGGCCGGGCGCAAGGACGCACGGGTTGCGAGTCTACTCCCAAGCGCGGCGGTGGGCGAACGCGCTCAGCCCGTCTTGACTCCGTGCCCGTTCGCGCGCGCCGCGGGGAGAAGCCCGAGGAGGCGCAATCGCTTGCGGAGAGTGTTGCGGTTGATCCCGAGGAGGCGGGCCGCCTTGAGCTGGTTGCCCGCCGACAGCTCCAGCGCCTGGCGCAGAAGTGGCATCTCGACACGCGACATGACCGCCCGGTACAGGCGCCCGTCTTCCGACGTCGCGGCATCGCGCACGACCGTCGGGAGGACGGCGTTCAGCAGCCGGTCGAACTCCTGGACTTCAACCCTGACTTCCATGCCCGCTCCTTTCGAGCCGCCTCCCCGTTGAAGCGAGTCTCTCTCCCTGCTGCTAGAACTCCTTGTAGTGGAGGAACTTCGCGTCGATGGTGATCACACCGCGCTCCCCCTTCTTCTCGAGCGTCACCTTGCAGTCGATGGCCGAGAGGATGCCGTCACCCCAGAGCTCGTTCGAGCGCTCCCGGAGGGCATCCCCATAGACCCCGACCAGCTCCATGAGCCGGTACTTGAAGGGGTCCGTGGTGAGGGGGAAGTCTGTGCGGAGGGGCATGGCCGTAGTGGCCATGGCCGTGTCCGCGTCGATGCCGAGGGCCTGGGCGAGCTTCTTGGCCTCCTCCGCGTTCAGACGATGCTGCCCGTGGAGGGCAGCAGCGATGTACATCGTGTCCTTGGTGCCGATGGCCTTCCCCAGGTCGTCGTAGGAGAGGCCCTTCGCCTCGCGGGCCTGCCGGATCTTCTGGAGCGCCGCTGCCCGGTCCATTGCTTGCCTCCTTTCAGCGTGTGAAAACAAATTCGTGGGCGCGGAGCGCGCCTGCCGCCATGGCCTGCTCCTGGAGGTGCCGGGAGCGCTCGACGAGGAAATCGATGATGTGGCTCCGCAGCCGCGCGTACTCCGGCTCATCGATGATGTCGGCCCGCGAGCGCGGGCGCGGCAGCTTGACCTCCACGATCTCGGCCAGCCGCGCCTCCGGCCCATTGGTCATGAGGGCGATGCGGTCCGAGAGCAGGATGGCCTCGTCGACGTCGTGGGTGACCATGAAGACGGTATTTCGGGAGGCCGTCCACATCCGGACGAGCTCTTCCTGGATCACTCCGCGCGTGAGGGCGTCGATCTGGGCAAAGGGCTCGTCGAGGAGCAGGACTTTCGGCTCGGTGGCGAAGGCCCGCGCGAGCCCCACCCGCTGCTTCATGCCGCCTGACAAGGCCGCTGGCCGCTTGTTCTCCGCCCCCGTGAGCCCGACCATCTCGACATAGCGCTTGACGCAGTCGTCGACCTGGGCCCCCGACCACGAGGCATAGGCCGAGCGCACGGCCAGGCGCACGTTCTGCGCCACCGTCATCCAGGGCATGAGCGAGAAGTTCTGGAAGACCACCATGCGATCCATGCCGGGGCCCCGGATCTCGCGGCCCTCGAGCACCACGCCGCCCTGCGACGCCGTCTCCAACCCCGCGATGATGTTCAGGATGGTGCTCTTCCCGCACCCCGAATGGCCGACCATGGTGAGGAACTCGCCCCGCTCGACTCCGAACGCCACGTCGCGGAACACGCACACCTCGCCCGTCCCGTCGGGGTTGGGGAAGAACTTGGTCACGTGATCGAGCTCGAGGAAGGCCATGGCCTAGTCCGAGTACGCGACCAGCTTGGCGACCCGGCCAAGACCGAAGTCGAGGAGGACGCCGACCATACCGATGGCGAAGATGGCGAAGATCACGCTGTTGAGGGCGAGGTTGTTCCATTCGTTCCAGACGAAATACCCGACGCCGGTCCCGCCGATGAGCATCTCGGCGGCCACGATGGCCACCCAGGCGCTGCCGATCGAGATGCGCAGTCCCGCCAGAATGGCCGGCGCCGCCGCGGGGAGAATCACCCGGAAGAAGCGGCGCGGCCAGGAGAGCTGGAGGAGGCGCGAGACATTCAGGTAATCCTTCTTGATGGAGCCCACGCCGAAGGCCGTATTGGCCATGGTCGGCCAGAGCGAGGAGACGAAGATCACAAGCACCGCCGCCTGTCCTGCGTTCTTGAGGGTGTAGAGGAAGAGCGGCATCCAGGCCAGCGGCGAGATGGGCTTCATGATCTGGATGAACGGGTTGGCCGCCTTGAAGAGCGCGGGCGACGAGCCGAGCGCGACGCCCACCAGGATGGCCACCACCGACGCGCAGAGGTAGCCGCCCAGCATCCGGACCAGGCTGTAACCTAGCTGAAGCCCGAATCCCTTGTCGTTGGGCCCGCGGTCATAGAAGGGGTCGGCGAGCATGACCCACGCCGTCTGAGCTACCGCCACCGGCCCGGGAATGCCCGCGGCCTTGGCTCCCTTGCCTCCCGTGCCCGCGATGATCTGCCAGATCACGAGAAAGGCCGCGAGCAGCACGAGGCTGTAGACCACCGTCCTCAGCCGCTCTTGCCGGGCGGGGGTCATGATCTCACGCCCGCTTGATGGGGAAGCCGGCCAGGTACTCCGCGGGCTTCGAAGGATCGAAGGTCTTCTGCTTGCCGAGGAGGAACGTGTGGGTGACGGCATTCTTCTCCGGCGCCTTGTAGCCGAGCGACTTCATCACCTCGCGGCACTGGTCGGCGAGGAAGACCTGTGTCGCCACCTTCTGGTAGTCCACGTCACCCTTGATGTACCCCCACCGCTTCATCTGCGTGAGGATCCACACCGCCATCGACTGGTAGGGAAAGGGATCGAAGTCCACTCGATCGGGCACGCTCATCTTCTGGCCGAGGCCGTTGTCGAACTGCCCGGTCAACACCGCCTCGACGACCTCCACCGGCTGGTTGAGATAGTTGCGCGGGGCGATGGCCGCGGAGATCTCCTTGCGATTCTTCTTGTCGTGGGCGAACTCGGTTGCGTCCACGATGGCCCGGAAGAGCGCGCCGAAGGAGTTCGGCGCGCCCTCCGCGAAGTCCTTGCGGGCGGCAAAGGCGCAGCAGGGGTGCCCCGGCCAGATGTCCTTGGAGAGCATGAAGATGAAACCCTCGTTCTCGTACACCGCGCGCTGGTTGAAGGGGTCGGGCCCGAGATAGCCGTCGAGATTTCCCGCGCGCAGGTTGGCCACCATTTCCGGCGGGGGCACCGCGCGGATCTGGATGTCCTTGTCGGGATCGAGGCCCGCCTCGGCCACCACGTAGCGGAGCAGGAAATTGTGCATGGAATAGTCGAAGGGCACCCCGAACTTGAAGCCCTTGAACTCCGCCGCGCTCCTTACCGCCTTGTGCTTGTTGGCGAGGGTGATGGCCTGGCCATTGATGTTCTCCACGGCCGGCATCACGTACGGCACCTCCTGCGAGCCGACGCCCATGCTGATGGACAGCGGCATGGGGGAGAGCATGTGCGTGGCGTCGCTCTCCTTGTTGATCGAGAGATCGCGGATCATGGCCCAGCTCGACGCCTTCACCACCTGGGCGTTGAGTCCGTATTTCTTGTAGAAGCCCATGGGCTCGGCCATGATGATCGGCGTCGCGCAGGTGATGGGGATGAAGCCGATCTTGAGGTCCTTCTTCTCCGGCGGCCCTGGCTTCGCCTGGGCCAGAGCCTTGGCGGCTCCCATCGGGAAGACGTCGGCAAGGACTGCCGCCGCCGTTCCCGCCCCTACCGCCTTGAGAAAGTCTCTGCGGCCGCCGAACACGGCATGCTCGACCGAGCGCTCGACCAGCCTGTCGATCAGGGCTTCGCTACTCGCTGGCCTGTCGGCCATCGGCTCCTCCCATTGGGTGTGCTTCGCGGCACTATTCCGGGAGAAGACAGAGCAAACCCTGTGCCTCACCCCGGGGCCAATCAAATCAGAGGGTTCTAACGGGGAGGGGCTGGTGCGGGCCCTCTACTGCCCACGACATGAGCAAACCCGCCTCTATCGTGAGCATATGGCGAGCGCCGTTCCTGCCTACGCCGTGGGCATTAACGAGACATGGGCGCTTACGACACGCCAGCCTTCGGGCATGCGCACCCACGTCTGACTCTGACGGCCGTGCCGGCCTGACTCCACGCGGTGATACTCCGTGTTGGCCGTCGCGAGGTCGCGCCCGAACGTCGTGATGACGGTGTTCGAGAGGACACGCTGGAGATCCGTCCTGGGCCGGGACAGGCGCGACGCATGGATGGCTTCGAAGCCATAGGCATTGTCGGTGAGCGAGTAGCGGATCACGCGGGAATCGTTCCAGAACAACCCGTCGAGCACGCCGACATCGTTGGCGTTGATCGCTTTCTCGTAGCGCTCGAAGGCGGCCGTGACCTCGGCCACGACGTGGGGGATATTGATCTCCATGGCTCTCATCTCTCCGTGGGTCAGGCAGGGGCCGAGTGGAGGACACCGTCGCGTTCGGGGCCCGCGATGTCCGGGTCCGCATATCCGAGATCGCGGGCGATCTCCCGGCTGTGCTCGCCGAGAGAAGGCGCTCGCTCCACCTTGATCGCCTCGGGGCCGAGCGCGGCCAGGTACCGCGCGGCGTAAGGCCCGGCGACGAGCTGGGAAGCGTCCACGACCCGGACGCCGCGGAGGGGCAGCGGGAGAGCCGACACGATCAGCCGGCGATGTGGGCGGCCGCGACGCCGGCGCGCTCGAGCACGGCGGCGATCCGGAAGAGCGCGGCCTCGTTCCACGGCGCGGCGACGAGCTGGACACCGAGGGGAAGCGGGCCGGCGCCGGCGACTGGAACGGAGATCACGGGGAGGCCGATAAAGGACAGCGGCTGGGTGTAGAGGCCGAGCATGGGCCGCGCCGGTACCTGGTCGCCGGCCACCGTGATCGTATCCTGGCCGATCCGCGGCGCGGGGAACGGCGTGGTGGGCGCCAGCAGCACGTCTACTTCACGGAAGATCTCGCGCACCCGCTCCCTATACCATGCGCGGAAGCGCTGCGCACGGACGTAGAGCGCGGCGGGCACGAGCGCGCCGGCCAGGAAGCGGTCGCGGGTCATCGGATCGAAGTCCAGGGGGCGGCTCTTGAGATCGTCCAGGTGAAGGCTGGCGCCCTCCGAGGCCGTGATGATCGTGGCCGCCGCCCGGGCGCGATCGTTCTCGGGAATGGTCACGCGCCGCACGGCGCCGAGGGCCTTGGCGACCCGCTCCACGGCCGCGAAGACTTCCGGCTCACCGCGAGAAGCGAAGTGCCCGTCGGCCACGGCCACGCGGAGATCGCCGCTCCCCTCCTCGATCCGGGGCAAACACGCCTCCGTTGGCCGATCGGCGCACACGGGATCGGCGGCATCGGGCCCCTGCATCACGTCGTAGGCGGCGGCCAGATCCCGCACCGACGTCGTCAAGGGACCCACGTGGTCGAAGCTGATGCCGAAGAGGGCCGCGCCGGCGCGGGAGAGCCGACCATAGGTGGCCTTGAGCCCGAAGACTCCACAGAGAGCGGCGGGGACGCGAATGGAGCCATTGGTGTCGGAGCCCAAGGCCAGCGGCACGAGGCCGGCGGCCACGGCGGCGCCCGGTCCGCCTGAGGAGCCGCCGGACACGCGTGCCGGATCGTGCGGATTACTGGTGGGCCCGTAATGTGAGTTCTCGGTAGTGAATCCGAACGCGTATTCGTCCATGTTGAGCGCGCCCAGGAGCACGGCCCCCGCGCCGCGGAGTCTCGCCACGGCCGTGGCGTCGCGGGTCGCCTGCGGGTGCCCGGCGTTGATCTTCGATCCCGCGAGCGTGGTCAGACCGGCGACGTCGAAGAGATTCTTGACGGCAAAGGGGACGCCGGCGAACGGGCCGGGCTCCCGGTCCGCCGCGAGCGAAGCGTCCACGGATTCGGCGTCGCGCAGGGCACTCTCCGCAAGGACGGCGGTGAAGCAATTGAGCGACGGATCGCGCGCGCGGATTCGGTCGAGGGCTCGGGCCGTCACTTCGCGCGCCGTCACGCGGCGCGCTCGTATCTCGGCGGCGATGCCGAGGGCGTCCGCCGGCGTCACGGCTCGAAGACCGGGGCCGGCTCCGTGTCACCCACGGGGAACTCTCCGAGGACCGCACCGGCCGCGAGGAGCCCGGCCAGGTTCCGCGTGACGCCTTCCCGGCATTCGGGGGGTATGCGCAGGCCGAGGAGCGGCGCGGTTTCGTCGACATACCGGGCGACATCGGATGGCTGAGGGGATGGCTGGGGGGATGGCGGGGAGGATGGCTCCGGAGTCACGCTCATGCCAGGTGACAGGCCGACAGGTGCGCGCCCCCGAAGGAGCGCAGCAGGGGCATTTCCCGCGCGCATCGCTCGATGCCGTCGGGACAGCGCCCGTAGAAGCGGCAGACATTGGGGTCGGGATCGATGGGGCTACGCGGCTCACCCGACAGGCGGATACGCCGTCCGGTACCCGCGGCGCCGGGCTCCGGCACGCAGGAGAGCAGGGCGCGGGTGTAGGGATGGCGCGGCCGCTCGAAGACTTCGTTGACGGTTCCCATCTCCACGATACGGCCAAGGTACATAACCAGCACGCGGTCGGCGAGGAGCCGCACCACGTTGAGGTCGTGAGAGACGAAGAGATAGCTCATGCCGAGCCGGCGGCGCAGCCTGTCGAGGAGCTTGAGGATGACGGCCTGCACCGACACGTCGAGCGCGGAGGTGGGCTCGTCGAGCACGAGGAGGCGCGGCTCGAGCGCCACCGCCCGCGCGATGCCCACCCGCTGCTTCTGCCCTCCCGAGAGCTGATGCGGGTAACGCCCGAGCAGCTCACGCGGTAGGCCGACCATATCGGCCAGCGCGTTCACGCGTTCTGTCATCTCGCCCGCTCCGGCAGGCCGGCCCAGGCGTCGTATCGGATCCGCGATGGTGTCGAAGGCGGTGAAGCGCGGGTTGAGGCTGTCCCCGGGATCCTGGAAAACCATCTGGATCAGCGGCCGCTGGGGCATGCGCGCGAAGCGGTCGGCGGGCACGGTGCCGATATCATGGCCGTCGAACCAGATGCGCCCGTCCGAGGTGTCTGACAGACGCGTGATGAGCTTGACCAGAGTGGACTTGCCACAGCCGGACTCGCCGACCAGCCCCACACATTCCCCGCGGCCAATGGAGAAGGAGACGTCGTCCACAGCCTGAAGAACGCGCTCGGAACCGCGGGGAGCGCCCTTCACGGTCACGGGAAAGCGCTTGCTGACACTGGCCACCTCCAGCAGCGTGTCCATCACAACGGCTTCCAGCAGGCGACGGTGTGGCGAGTGCCGATCTCCTGGAGGGGCAGCGGCTCGTCGCAGAACGGCGCGTAGCGCTCGCAGCGTCTGCTGTAGCGGCAGGCGGGCAGCTCGCCGCGGAGATCGGGCAGGCCGCCGGGAATCGCCGCCAGCTCGTCGAGCGATACGCCGGGTCCCGGCGTGGCCGCGATGAGCTTGGCCGTGTAGGGATGGCGCGGGCTCGCGAAGAGCTCGGCGGTGGGGGCGGACTCGACCACGTGGCCGGCATGCATCACCACGATGCGCTCGCAGTGTAGAGCGGCCAGCCCGAGATCATGCGTGATGAGGAGGGTCGCCATCTGCGTCGCCCGGGCCAGGTCGTCGATCAGGTCCATGATAGCGGCCTGCGTGGTCACGTCGAGGCCGGTGGTGGGCTCGTCGGCAACGAGGAGCGCGGGCCCGCAGGCGAGGGCAAGCGCGATCATGACCCGCTGGCACATCCCCCCCGAGAGCTCGAAGGGATAGGCCCAGTAGCGCCGCTCCGGATCGGGGATCTGCACCTGCGCGAGGAGCTCCACCGCCCGGCGCCGGACCTCGCCGCGCTTCACCCCGCCGTGACGCAGCAGCACGTCGCCGATCTGCCGGCCCACCTGCCGGATGGGATTGAGCGCCGTGCGCGGATTCTGGAAGATCATGGAGAGATCACGCCCCCGACGAGCTTCGAGCTCCGATTCGCGAGCGGCCACCAGGTCGACGCCGTCGAAGGCGACCCGGCCGCCGGTGATGCGGGCGGCCGGATCCAGGATGCGCATGATGGCAAACGCCGTCACCGACTTGCCCGAGCCACTCTCCCCCACCACGCCCACCGTCTCGCCCCGGCGGATCTCGAAGCTCACGCGGTCGAGCGCCTTCACGAGGCCGTCGCGGGTGCGGAACTCCACGGAAAGGCTCTCCACCGACAGGAGCGGGGCGGCGGCGGTCATCACGTCCGCCGGCGTGGATCGATGAGATCGCGCAGGCCGTCGCCCATGAGGTTGAAGCAGAACACCGCCAGCATGAGGGCGAGCCCGGGGAAGAGTGCGATCCACCATTCGCCGGACAGAATGAAGGACGCGCCTTCGGCGACCAGGATGCCCCACTCCGGAGTGGGGGGCCTGACCCCCAGGCCGATGAAGGCGAGGCCCGCGGCATTGAGCATGGCCCAGCCGAGATTGAGAGAAGCTTGGACCATCATGGGCGGGAGGCAATTGGGATAGATGTGGACGGCCAGCACCCGCATCGTCCCGTTTCCGGACAGCCGGGCCGCCTCCACGAAACCCGCCTCGCGCCGCACATTCGCCTCCGCCCGGGCCATGCGGGCGTAGAAAGGCAGGTTGATGACGGCGGTGGCCAGGATGACGTTGAAGACCGAGTTGCCCAGCGCGGCCACAATACCCATGGCCAGCACGAAGAGCGGGAAGGCCATGATGGTGTCGCTGATACGCGAGACGATCCGCTCCGTCCAGCCGCCGAAGACGCCCGCGCAAGCGCCGGCGAGGCTGCCCGCCGCGAAGGACAGCGCCACCGCCGAGAAGGCGATGGCCATGTCGAGGCGCGTGGCCACCATGACCCGGCTCAGCATGTCCCGTCCAAGCTGATCGGTCCCGAACCAGTGGCGCGCCGAGGGCGGCTTGAGGGTGCTCGCCGTATCGCTCTTGAGGGGATCGTAGGGGGCGAGGGCGGGACCGAGAAGCGCGACGAGAAGCAGCATCAAGAGCATGGAGAAGGCGGCGAGGGTGATGGGATTCTCCGTCACCACGTAGCGGGCGTGGCGGAGGGCAGCCGCCGTCACGCGTCTATCCTCACGCGCGGATCGATGAGGCCGTAGAGGATGTCGATGGTGAGGTTGAGCAGGACATAGAGCGTGGCCATGACGAGGATGAAGCCCTGCACGGGGGCATAGTCCGAGGCGAGGAGCGACTCGAGGGCGAAGGAGCCGATGCCGGGCCACGCGAAGACCTTCTCCACCAGCACATTGGCCCCGAGCATGAAGGAGAAGATCATGCCGAGGGTGGTCACGACCGGGAGCATGGCGTTGCGAAAGCCGTAGGTCCACAAGACGGTCCGGCGCGAGAGCCCGCTCGCGCGCGCGGTGCGGATGAAGTCGCTCCCGAGCACTCCCAGCATGGAGGCCCGGGTCATGCGGGCCAGCGGCGCCATGACGAAGAGGGCCATGGTCACCGCGGGCAGCGTGAGCTGCCTCAGGCACGCTGTGAAGGTCTCGGAGTCGCGGGCGATCAGCGAGTCCACCAGGTAGAAGCTGGTGACCCGGGGCGGCGTGGGGAAGAGCGAGTCGAGGCGGCCCGTCGGCGAGGGCGACCAGCCGAGCAGGTAGTAAAAGACGTAGACGAGCAGTATCCCCGTGAAGAACGTGGGCAGCGAGACGCCCGCGGTGGTAAGCACACGCACCGCCTGGTCGACCCACGTGCCGGGGCGGGTGGCGGCGAGCACGCCGGCGGGCAAGGCGACGGCGACGGCGAGGAGGAGGGCGGTGAGCGTCAGCTCGAGCGACGCGGGAAGCCGCGCGAGCATCTCGGCGCGAACCGGCTGTCCCGTGGTCACGGACTGCCCGAGATCGCCGTGGGCGAGATCGCGAACGTAGACCGCGAACTGCTCGGGCAGGCTCTTGTCGAGGCCGAGCTTGACCCGCACCTGCTCGATGGCCTCTTTCGTCGCGGCATTGCCGGCAAAATACGCCGCGGGGTCACCGGGCAGCGCCCGCATGAGACAGAACGTCACCACTACGACCCCGGCCAGCCCCGGGGCGGCGGCGGTCAGGCGCCTCGAGAGCAGCCTGAGGAAGGACGCCCGCATCGGAGATCTCCCTCTCCGCGCCCGAGGAGAGGGAAGCCCCTCTTAGCTCTTGGCCAGCTGGCGGAAGTCCAGCTGGATGTGGAACCAGTACTGGTAGCCGACGATGTTCTTCTGCATGGCCACGTCGAGGTAGAGCTGCACGAAGGGCAGCCGCGGCACGTCGCGCATGGCTACTTTCTGCATCTCGCGCACGTCGTCCGCGTACTTCTTCTGGTCCGTCTCGAAGCGCGCCGAGTCTATCCACTTGTCCATCTCGGGATTCACGTACGAGCTCACGTTGAAGGTCGCATTCTGCCCGTGGTAGTTCCAGAAGAAGAAGTACTCGGGATAGTTGAGCCAGCCCCCGAACTGGTCCACGAAGAGGGGCATCTCCTTTTTGCCCTGGTTGGCCCGCCAGTTGGCCGCGGGCACTTTCTCGATGGTGGTCTTGATGCCGATCTGCCCAAGCGCCTCCTGGATGAGGACAGCGGTCGGCTCGTCGGTGGTGGCGCGGCCCGCGTCGAGATAGAGCGGCGTCTCGAAGCCGTTGGCGTACCCCGACTCGGCCATGAGCTGCTTCGCCTTCGCCACGTCGCCCATCTTGTACGGGTAGAGCTTCGGGTCGTAGCCGAAGGTATTGCTGGCCACCGGCGTGGGAAGCAGGATGCCGCGACCGAAGAAGGCGGTGGAGAAGATCTTCTCGTAGGGCAGCACGGAGGCCACGGCCTGGCGCACTTTGAGATTGCTGAAGGGCGGCTTGACCACGTTCATTCCGAGATAGCGGTGCGAGTTCTCGATCGGAATGCCCGTGACCTTCAGCTTGTCCTCCCTGGCGATCTCCGAGAAGTCCTTCGGCGGCAGGTCGAACGAGATGTCGGCGTCACCCTTCTCGAGCATGGCGCGCCGGGTGCCCGCCGACGGGATCTCGCGCACGGTCACCCGACGGATCTTCGGCATGGGCCCGGATTTCCAGTCCTCGAATCGCGCGTAGACGGTTTCCTGTCCCGGCCTCCAGCTTTCGATCTTGTAGGCGCCCCCGCCCGCGTCGTTCTGCTTCACCCACTCGACCGCCCACGGATCTTGAGGAGTCGCATGCTGCTTGGCGAGCTTGGCGTTGATGATGACGGCCACCGGCACGCCGAGGTCCGGCATGCTCAGCTTGTCCTTGCGCACGAACTTCACCCGGAACGTGTAGTCGTCCACCACCTCGAACTGCTCCGGCTTCTCGAGCGAGCCTGCCTTCATCTGGAAGGTCGGGAAGCCGCCGACGGTCACCGCGCGATCAAAGGACCACTTCACGTCATTGGCCGTCACCGGCGAGCCGTCGTGAAACTTGGCGTCCTTGCGGAGCTTGAAGGTCACCGACATCCCGTCCGGCGCCACCTGCCAGCTCTCGGCAAGCTCGGGCTTGAGCGAGGCGTAGTCGTACATCCTGCTGCCGTCCTTCAGTGTCTTGGAGCCGAAGGTGAGGAGCCGGTCGTAGATATTCCACGACGACTGGTAGCTCGGCCGGTTTGCACCGGGCGCGTGGATGTCCAGCATATTCGGTCCCACCTCCGTGACCACGACCAGCGTGTCGGCGCGGCCCTGGGCCTGCGCGGCGCTCGGTATGGAAAGGAGACCGGCCACGAGGGCCAGCAAGAAAGCCTTGGTCCAGCGCATGCGCTTCTCCTCTGACATGGGGATGGGCGTCGGACGAGTGCTCTGGGTATAGCAAGCGCGAGGCCAGCGCACCCGCACGCGATATCAGCTAGTTGGCCGGGAGACACATGGGCCGGACCGCGGCAGTGCCCGAGGAGCGGGCAGCCATGCCTACATCTTGCGCAAGAGCCGAGGCGGCAGGCCCCACAGCCAATCGCGGCAGCACCCCCAGGCCTGCTCGAT
>Ga0137375_10008821_pt1 | contig 11980 bp, 8 predicted proteins | sample SagtaG_24_FD_104936 | JGI IMG/M metagenome (GOLD analysis project Ga0137375, IMG submission 104936) | Vadose zone soil microbial communities from Sagehorn Ranch, Mendocino, California, USA - Sage1_R_113_16 metaG | ecosystem: Environmental > Terrestrial > Soil > Vadose zone | place: USA... | reverse complement strand
TGATCAGACGCGTCAAGCGCCTCAGCTGGCTGGCGAACCAGCTGTACACCAGGGGTAAGTGACACAGGCGAGAGGCCAGCATGCAGAGTAAAGTGCCGTACTTCTGCGTGCGATGGAGACAAGGTTTCCGGGAGTGTGATGCTGTCCGTCACTTGCAAAGCATGCTGGTTCGGTTGCACGACAACGCGCAGGGCATGGCGGATGCTATGTTGAGCTGATACGCACATAGGGAAGACAAGCCCAAGCAGGAGAGATACTCCAAGGCAGTAGAAGCTGAGACCCAGGCGCTGTAGCATATCAGCTGCTTTCTAGCGTCTATCCTCAGGTAAGTAAAAAACGCTTCACGATCAGTACGGGCACAGGTGCGGTCGCAGCGACCGCATTCGAAATGCTCCCCAACATGAGACGTTTAAAACCTGTCAGGCCACGCGACCCCAGGACAACGACATCACACTGCTGCTCTGTCGCTGCCTGAAGAATCGTCGTGGCGACGTCACCATATGCCAACTTGGTCTCATATGGCACCCCAGCTGCCGCGGCGCGCGCCTCGGCCAGCGCCAGGATACTTTTGCCATCAGAGGTGAGACTGGAGAGGCTATCTGTACGGCGCGGCCGGCGCCGCTCCACATAGAGCAGACACACCTCGAGTTGCTGCATGCGGGCCAGTTCTAAAGCGTGATCGACCGCGGCATCCGACCAGGGAGAGCCACCGGTAGCCACGAGGACGCGACGCCAGAACAGGACATCAGGAGGCAGCCGCTTGATCACCAGGACCGGGCATTGGGCTTTCGCCGCCACCGCATTAGAGATGCTCCCGAGCATGAGACGCTTGAACCCTGACAAGCCGCGTGAGCCCAGCACGATCAAGTCACACTGTTCCTCGGCGGCTGTCTGCAGAATCGTCTCCGCGACGTTACCCCACTTCAAAATCGCTACGTGTGGCACCCCGGCGTCCGTGGCGCGTGCCGTTGTGTGTGCCAGCATATCCTGGCCCTGCTGCTCCACGCTTTCCATCAAGAGCTCCGAGGAGGCCAGCACATCTGGCATGGCGTACACGCCGGAGACGTTGAGCACCGCCAGGACACGCAACTCAGCACGCATCTGTGCCGCCAGGGCAATAGCGTACGCTGCGGCTGCGTCTGACCATGGACTACCGCCTGTGGCGATGAGGATGCGAGTATACATACGGTCGCCTCCGCGCCTGCGCCGAGCAGACGAGGCTATCAGAGCTGCTGTGGGGGGGATGATCGTACTTCAGACATCCCCCACTGAGGCACAGACTCAAGCCGTCGGGCGTTCCCCAAAGATCGGTCCAGTGGTTCTGGTGCGCTTAAATTCATAGAACCCTTCGGTACGCCCCGCCGTTACCATCGCGTCCCACAGCTCCACCGCGGCCTTCCCAGTGGGCGCTGGACTGAACACAGGACCAAAAAACCCTGGGCCAGTACCGCCATCGAGCACGATCAGCGGCACCCCGACATCTTTCCCAGCTTTCGCCACGGCGTTAGCCATGTCAGCATCAATCACCTTGTCCCAGGTTTCGTTATCGGCAGCGGCTGCGAGCGTCGTCGGGAGATCACAGGTGCTGAGGATCGACTCGAGCTCTGCCACCGTACCGATATCGGCCTGATCGTGATGCTTGCGCGTACCCATCACGGTGTAGAGCTTGCTGACCGCCTCACGGCCGTGCTTCTCACGCACGGCCGCAGCAACCCGCAAGGCGCGCAGCCCCATCAGGTGCGAGACCCGAAAGCGCTCTGGAAGATCCCGACCTTCGTTGATCTTGCGCAAACTAAAAAATCGCCAGTCAACCTCAATGGCCTTTTGCCGGCCCACATCTTCCATCCAGCGCGACGTGATCCAGCACCACGGACACACTGGATCCCAATAGAATTCCACCGCATCTTTTGTGTCAGCCATGTATGTTACCTCCTCAGCGGTCAGCTAGGTGGCGTCACCATATGCTTACATGGTGGCATTGTACCTCACGTTCCAGGGGGTAGTACCGGCGAGGCGATTCTGGCCAAGAGATTAGGCCGAGATGGACAAAAATGTCTCTAGTGTCTCTATCAGGACAAAAATGTTTCTCCCGTACCGATCCTAACTCTCTAGAAACGCCTGCCGACAATTGCGCAACAGTGTCTCATGGCACGTCCCTACCCCAGGGTCCTACCCTCTTGCATTGGGTTGTACCAGTAGCCGCACCAACTGTCAAGAACTTGTCTCTGGACTGTCAACTTTATGTATCCTCACAGGTATCAGCAATGCTCATTTTGAAGACTGACAGCAAAAAAATTCCCGCTTGAGACAGCTTTTGAGACAATTTTTGAAGTAATTGTCCCACTTGGCATGCTTTTTGGAGACTATTCTGAGTATACTCTCCTACCGTGCAACCAAATTGAGCATTGCTGGTGGTCTCACAGGCATGCAAGCAATTTGGCCCCGGAATGGCTAAACTTTAGTTGTGAAGGCTGTGCGAATAAATTGTCAAGGGGAGGGAAAGAACTGGGTCGGACTAGTGTTTTAGTTAGGAGACTCTCCTCCAAGTAGAGTCCGGACGAGAGATCAGAACTGCCATACATGCTGTTGCCATGTGATGCCTCGATGCTTGCTGCTGATGCTGTGTGACTGCTGACGATCTCTCCCATGGAGCAGGGTCATTTGGATTTCTGGCCAGCCATGGTTGGTTGGTCACGGCGTTATGTTCCACGTACTCGAGGTCGCTATGGCTTCTATCCTTGAGAAGATTGAGGCGCACTTACAGACGCATCGTATGGCAGCCTGGGAGGGGACGTTCCGCGATTATATGTCCCTCGTCCTACTACAGCCCGCGCTGGCCCAGCGGGCGCACGCACGGCTCTACAGCATGATCCATGCCGCTGGCGCGCGCGTCGATGAGGCTGGCAAGGAGCATTATCCCTTTTTTGAAAACGATCTCTTCGGCATCGACGAGCCCCTAGCCAAGGTGGTGGAATATTTTAAGGCGGCGGCTCTCGGCTCCGATGTGGGACGTCGTATCCTCCTACTCTACGGCCCACCGTCCTCTGGGAAAAGTCAACTGGTCATTCTCCTCAAGCGAGGCCTGGAAGAGTTTGCGCGCACTCCCGAGGGCGCGCTGTATGCCCTGGTCGACTGCCCACAGCACGAAGACCCCTTGAATCTCATCCCCCATGCCCTCCGCCGTGAGTTCCAGGAGGAAACCGGTATCCATGTCGAGGGCGAACTGTGTCCGCTGTGTGCCTTGACCCTCCGTGAAAAATACCAGGGGGACATCTACAAAGTCCCTGTACGACGCCTCTTTTTATCCGAGAAAGAGCGCTGCGGGATCGGCACTTTTGTCCCATCTGATCCGAAATCGCAGGATATCGCTGAGTTGGTCGGGAGCATTGATCTCTCGACGATCGGCGACTATGGCTCAGAATCCGATCCGCGTGCCTACCGCTTCGATGGCGAGTTAAACGTCGCCAATCGTGGCCTCATGGAATTTATCGAGATGCTTAAGGCCGATGAGCGGTTTCTCTACGTGCTGCTCACGCTGGCGCAAGAAAAAAATATTAAAACGGGACGCTTCCCGTTGATCTATGCCGACGAGTGTGTCATCGCGCACACCAATGAGACGGAATTTAACGAGTTCCTCGCCGATAAGAAGTCCGAAGCCCTGCACGACCGCATGATCATGGTACGTATTCCGTATAATTTAAAGGTCTCGCAGGAAGAGCGCATTTACGAGAAACTCCTGCGGCAGACCAATCTCCAGGGCCTGCACATCGCCCCGCACGCCCTGCATGTCGCGGCCATCTTCGCCATCCTGTCGCGTTTGGAAGAGCCCAAAACGGCGGGTCTGACCCTGCTCAAGAAATTAAAACTGTACGATGGGGAAGACGTCGAAGGCTTTCGCCAGAAAGATATCAAACTCATTCAGGAGCAGACCGAACGCGAGGGTATGGACGGCATTTCGCCGCGCTTCATCATTAACCGCGTCTCGTCCTCCCTGATCAAGCCGGACGCGCGTTGTATCAACCCTATCGACATCCTGCGTGCCATCAAAGATGGGATTGAGAGCCACGGTCAGTTCAAAAAGACAGACCGCGAGCGCTATAATCAGCTCATCGCCGAGGCGCGCCGGGAGTACGATGAAATCGCCCGCAACGACGTGCAGAAAGCCTTTTTTGTCTCCTTCGAGCAAGAGGCGTCGACCTTGGTCGACAACTATCTGGATAACGTCGAAGCCTACCTCGACCATACCAAACTCACTGACCCGATTACCGGCGAGGAAGTGCCGCCAGACGAAAAGCTCATGCGCTCGCTGGAGCAAAAGGTGCAGGTGCCGGACCATGGCAAGGACAGCTTCCGCAACGAGATTTTCCGCAAGGTGGCGATGTCCCATCGGCGCAGCGAGAAGTTTGATTACACCACCCACGAGAAGCTCAAAGAAGCGATTGAGCGGCAGCTCTTCGAGGAGCGTCGTGACACCATTAAACTGACCATCTCGGCACGCAGTCCAGACACCGAGCAGGTACGGAAGCTCAACGATGTGGTGGAGACGTTGGTTGCTCGTGAAGGTTACTGCTCAGAGTGTGCCAATGAATTGTTGAAATATGTCAGCAGCTTGCTGGCGCGGGAGAAGTAGTCATGGCACCACCATGGGAACTGCGCCGTCGCGGGTTGAAAGACAGCCTACGGCACGATCAGCGTGTCAAAGAGGCGATTCGCAAAAACCTGCGCGAACTGATTGCTGAGGAAGCGATCATCACTTCCGATGGGCATAAACGTGTCAAAATCCCGCTGCGCTACCTGGAGCAGTATCGCTTCAAATATGGGCAGCCCCAGCAAGGCGTGGGCCAGGGACCAGGACAGCCAGGCGACCTCCTGGGGCGGCGTGACGGCGATGGAAACGACCCAGGGGATGGCCTGCCAGGGGATCAACCAGGGGAGTTGACCTACGAGGTGGAGGTGCCGGTGGACGAGCTGGCGCGCCTGATGCTCGAAGACCTGGCGCTTCCCTGGCTGGAGGAAAAACCGGAGCGGCAGGTCACCACCATCACCTATCGTCACACCGATGTGCGACGCCGTGGCTCACTGGCCAATCTTGATAAACGCCGCACCCTCATGGCCAATATCAAGCGCAACGCGACCCGGGGTGTCGCCGAAGTGGGTCACCTGCATGAGGACGATTTGCGCTTCAAGGTCTGGGATGAGCACGAGGAGAAGCATGCCAACGCGGTGGTCTATATGCTGATGGACCGCAGTGGCTCGATGACCACGAGCAAAAAGTATGTGGCCAAAAGTTTTTTCTTCTGGATGGTGCGGTTCTTGCGGCTTAAGTACCAGCACGTCGAGACGGTGTTCATCGCCCATGACACCGAGGCACAGGTCGTGCCAGAACAGGACTTTTTCGCCCTCTCCAACAGCGGTGGGACGCGCTGTTCCTCAGCCTACCAGGTGGCTCTGGAGCACTTACAACAGCAGCACCCAGCCAGTCGTTGGAACATTTACCTGTTTCATTTTTCTGACGGGGATAATCTGCCGTACGACAACGCCGTCTGTAAGACGGTGGTGCAGGACTTGCTGGTGCATTGTAACATGGTCGGGTACGGTGAAATTCGCTACCAGGACGATGCCAGCTTTTACAGCTGGAGGGGCCAGACGCCATACGTGATCAGTTCCCTGCAGCATGCCCTGGAGGAGATCCAGCATCCCCGCTTGCTGAGCGTGACCATCACGCATAAGGAAGAGCTCTATCAAGTGCTGCAGACCTTCTTGCAGCCGCAGGAGAACGCCCATGTTTGAAGCACGGGTGGCAGAACTGGAAGCGCTAGCCCAGGAGCAGGGGCTCGATTTTTTCCCTACCTCGTTCGAGATCGTGCCGCATGACATCATGACCGAAATTGCTGCGTACGGCCTGCCGACGCGGGCACGGCATTGGTCCTATGGCAAAGTATACCAGAGCCAGCGTCTCTACGGCACCATGGGCCTGTCGAAGATCTATGAGATTGTCCTCAATAGTAGCCCCGGTCTCGCCTTTTTGCTGGATACCAACCCTGAAATTGCTAACTTGCTCGTGGCGGCGCACGTCTTTGGCCACGTCGATTTTTTCAAGAACAATGTGCTGTTTGCCCCGACCAATCGCAACATGATCAACGATGCCATGGCCCATGCACTGCGTATCGATGGGTACATTGAGCGCTACGGCCTGGAGACCGTCGAGCACCTGATGGACATCGGTTTTGCGCTCGACCGCCATATCGACCCGCACCAAGGGGTCACACGCCAGCCCTACCCCCAGCGTCAGGTGGTGGAAAAGGAGCGCGTCGCCCAGCCCTACGACGACCTGTTTAACACAGCCAGCACGAGTGTGACCTATGAAGTGGTAGGAGAGCGCATCCCACCCCATCCGGAGCACGACTTGTTGTGGTTCCTGAGCACCTATGCGACCCTTGAACCCTGGCAGCAGGACGTGCTGCACATTATCAGGGAGGAGTCCTACTACTTTTATCCGCAGTTCCTTACCAAAATTCTTAACGAGGGCTGGGCGAGTTACTGGCATGCGGAACTCTTTCACCAATACGGGGAGGTGTCACCTGAGGAGATGATCGAGTTTGCCTGCCTGCACGCTGGCGTCGTCAATCCCGGTGGCCGGTTCAGTATCAATCCCTATTATCTGGGCTATTCCATCCTGGTGGACATTGAAAAGCGCTGGGATGCGCTGTACGCTGCTGGCACGTCGCCTATGACAGGCCGCCAAAAGCTCTTTGAAGTGCGGCGTACCGAGGATGATATTTCGTTTCTGCGTAACTACCTGACGATCGAGCTCATCGAAAAACTCAAGCTGTTTACTTATGGTCGTCCGTGCACACATCCCCCTGGGCAGCACTGTGCCCAGTGTGAGCACGTGGTGATTACCAGCCGTGAGCACGAGGCCATCCTGGAGATGCTCCTCGCTCCGCGCTACAACTACGGTGTGCCACGTATTGTAGTCCGCGACGTGGTCAACAATGCCCTCTATCTCGAGCACCTGGATCGAACAACAACGTTCCTTGAGCGCCGTTTCGCGGCCCAAACCCTCGCCTATATCGCTGAACTCTGGAAACATCCGGTCTATCTGTTAACAAGCGATGAGCATGACAAAGAGGTCAGCTTGACCGGACAAGCCACTTAAGCCAAAGGACCCACGATGGCCATTATCCACATCTATACCGGTCCTGACGGACAGTCACATTTCGAGGACATCCACCCGGCAGGCGCAGGCCCTAAAGGATGATGCGCACCACGCGGAGACCGATGAAGTCATCGCGGTAACCAACCACCGAATAGCGATTGGCCACCCGGCAGACATTGGGCTCGTTATTCCAGGCACAGCCCCGACGCATGCGATACGTACCTGACTCGGCCCCTTTCGGATCCGTTACGGGTCCGGCCGGATACTTCCCTTCCCAGTCTTGCACCCATTCCCAGACGTTCCCCAGCATGTCGTACAGTCCCCAGGCATTGGGTTGCTTCTGTCCGACCGGATGCGAGTGGTGCTCAGCGTTCCCACGATACCAGGTATAGTCACCCAATTGCTTCGGGTCATTGCCAAAGCTGTAAATGGTGGTTGAACCCGCACGGGCGGCATACTCCCACTCGGCTTCGGTCGGCAGACGATACAGCTTCACGCCTTCCATAGCATTGAGCTTATTGATAAACACCTGCGCCTCGTTCCACGACACCTGGTCGACCGGCCGATTAGGATCGCCCGGAAAGGCGCTGGGGTTGGTACCCATCACCGCCTGCCATTGGCCCTGGGTCACTTCGTATTTGCCCAGATAAAATGCCTTGCTAATCGTCACCTGGTGCACCGGACGCTCATCTGCATCACCAGTAGCCGAGCCCATTTTGAAGGTCCCGGCTGGAACCAGCACGAACTCCATGTGTATGCTGTTCGTGAAGGTTTTTTCAGGGGCAGATTGGGCTGCGAGCGTGCCTATCGTCAGCGCGAGTCCAACAAGAAGCGGCACACCGGTCAGAAGCCACGTAGGACATGCCTGGGGCTGGTGCATAGTTCCTCCCAATGAGAAGTGAGTATCGGCATGATGCTTCTGAGCTTATAGCATCAAGGGGGAGGGCGACGCAAGCGCTGGGACAGAGACAGGTGCGCTGTCTTGCCTGGAATAGCGAGAGAGGCGAAGTGGGGTGGTCAAAAAGCATGCCCGTAGCAGCGCATTTTGTGGCATACTGCAGGAGGGGAAGGCCCAGACTTCCCACAAACCCTCATGGCAGTCACTTCCGGTAGGAGGTGTCTCATGGCTAGGCAACTCCTCAGTGGCATGGAGAAAATCCAATGGCGCTCTTCGTGCATGGTGGACACGTACTCACCTCTTCGTACACGGCTCTTGAACGTGCTGACATCCTCATTGAAGCGGACCGCATTAGTGCTGTTGGTGAAGGACTGAATGTCCCACAAGACTCACACCGTCTCGAGGCCACAGGATGTCTGGTGTTGCCTGGCCTGGTCAACGCCCATACCCATGCGCACAACAATTTGTTGAAGGGCCTGGGAGACAATTGGACGCTCGAAGACCTCCTCAACCATGCCCCTGCCCTGAATAGCAACCGCACACCAGAAGACCAGTATCTCTCGGCTGCCATTGGCGCAGTTGAGATGCTGAAGAACGGTTGTACAGCAGCGTACGACCTGTTTATGGCGGCGCCAGTCCCGACCGCTGAAGGCGTTGAGGCGATTGTACGGGCCTACACCGATGTGGGCCTGCGCGCCGTGATTGCCCCGGCCATGGCCGATCTGGTGTTTTATCAGACTGTGCCTGGGTTGTTCGATCTCCTACCACCAGACCTGCGGCGGACGGTCGAGGGCATGCAAACAGCCCCAACAGAGGGGTTGTTACAGATCGCCGCGGAGACGGTCCGGCGCTGGCATGGAACAGCCTCTGGGCGCATCAGCGTGGCCGTTGCCCCGACCATCCCTGGTCAATGCAGCGATGCCTTTTTCACGGGCTGTGTACGCCTCGCACGTGACTACGGCGTTGGTCTGCATACCCACCTGGCCGAATCCAAAGTCCAGGCGATCGCCAGCCAGCACCGCTGGGGCAAGACCCTGGTGGGCCATCTCGCCGAGCTTGGCGCTCTGGGACCCCACTTCGTCGGCGCCCATGGTGTCTGGCTCACGGACGACGACATCCGCCAGCTAGCAGACGCTGGGGCTGCAGTGGCGCACAACCCGGCGAGTAACCTCAAGCTGGGCTGTGGCATTGCCCCAGTACGCGAGATGGTCGAGCAGGGTCTTACGGTCGGCCTGGGGACCGACGGCGCGATGAGCTCCGATAATCTCAATCTGTTCGAGGCCATGCGCTTTGCGGCGCTGGTGGGTAAGGTGCGCTTTCCCCACGAGCCGGCGCGCTGGCTCGGCGCCCAGACGGCCTGGGAACTGGCGACGCGCGGGAGTGCCCGGATCCTCGGCATGGCTGATGCGCTTGGGGCGGTGGCCCCGGGCTATAAAGCCGATCTCGTGCTCTTGCGTGCCGATTCCGTGTTTTTGCGGCCCCTCAATCATCCGCTCAACGCCCTCGTCTACGCCGAAACGGGTGCCGATGTTGACACGGTTCTGGTAGATGGTCGCGTCGTGCTCGAACATGGGCAAGTACGCACCATTGACGAAACGCACCTGCGAGCCCAGGCCCAGGCTGCCGCTGACCGTATCCGGACGCAGAACCAGGCCGCCTGGACGCTCGCCGAGCAGCTTTCTCCCTATCTCGCTGCCGCGTGTCGTGCCGCGGTGGCGACCCCATACCCTGTACAGCGCTATGCCGCGCCTTAACACTATACCAAGGGGTCACAGACCATGGATCTCGCTGAAGCCCGACAATTCCTCGCTACCCACCACTGCGCTGTCCTCACCACGCGGCGACGCGATGGCCGTCTGCAAATGTCGCCTGTCACCGTGGGCGTCGATGCCGCTGGCCGCGCCATCGTCAGCAGCCGCGAAACTGCCTACAAAACGCGTCACCTGCGCCGCGACCCGCGTGCCTCCCTGTGCGTGTTTGTGGAGGCGTTCTACGGTCCGTGGGTGCAGATTGACGGCACTACGGAGGTGCTCGCCTTGCCCGACGCCATGGAACCGCTCGTCGATTACTATCGCCGTATTGCTGGCGAGCATGCTGATTGGGATGACTACCGCCGTGCCATGGAGCGTGAGCGGCGCGTGCTCCTACGTATAAGCATTGACAGTGCGGGCCCGGATCGGAAGGGATAGGAGGGCGCCGGGGCCATTGCTGGCGCGGAGTTGGACCTTGACAGCGCCCTGTGGCCTATCCTAGGCTTGCCGCACAGCATCGCTCACCCAGGTAGAAGGCATCGCGGGGACACCATGGCACACTATGCGCTTGCGCTCGACGTCGGGGGGACCTTCACCGACGTGATGCTCATGCACCGAGAGTCAGGACAGCTCTGGACAGTGAAGACGCCCTCGACACCAGCTGATTCGTCGGAAGGGTTTTTCCAGGGTATCCAGAAGATGTTGTCCCTGGCAGGGATTGCGTCTGAGGCAGTTGATCATGTCTTGCACGGCTCCACTGTGGCGACGAACACAATTTTGGAAGGCAAGGGCGCCAGTACGGGCATGCTCACGACTGAAGGTTTTAAGTATGTCCTGGAGATTGGCCGCCATGACATCCCCCGGCGCGCCAATCTCTATGCCTGGGTGAAGCCGACGCGGCCTGTGCCACCGCGGCGTATCCTGGAGGTGCGCGAGCGGGTGTTGCTGGACGGGACCGTCGACACGCCCTTGGATGAGGCCGGTTGCCGCGACATGGCACGGCGGCTGCGGGCCATGGGAGTGGAGGCGGTGGCGGTGGTGTTCCTCTATGCCTATGCGAATCCTGTACATGAGCAGCGTGCTGCAGCGATCGTGCAGGCAGAGGCGCCGCAGGTCCAGGTGTCTCTGTCGAGCGCTGTGCTGCCGGTATTCCGCGAGTACGAGCGGGCTATGGCAACGGTGCTCAATGCCTACGTGCAGCCAGTGGTCACTCGCTACATCGGCAAGCTAGAAAGCGGCTTACGCACCCGTGGGTTACAGGGACCGCTGCTCATTATGGCGTCAAACGGTGGGGTTTTTGGGCCGCAGAGCGCAGCGCAGCGGGCGGTGCACATGGCGCTCTCCGGGCCGGCCGCTGGCGCCATCGGGGCAAGTTACGTGGGGCAGCTGGCGGGCTACCCTGACGTCATCTCGATTGACATGGGTGGTACCAGTGCGGACATCTGCCTCATTAAAGACGGCCGTCCGGCGGTGACGCACGAGGGGGAGATTGGACCGTTTCCCTTGCAGATCCCGATGACCGACATCCACACGATCGGCGCTGGCGGGGGGAGTATCGCTGCGGTGACGTCACTGGGGAGTCTAACTGTCGGGCCACAGAGCGCCGGCGCCGTGCCAGGGCCGGCGTGCTATGACCAGGGTGGCACGGCGCCCACGGTGACAGATGCTAATCTGGTGCTGGGACGCATTCCGCCGGCGTTGCTTGGGGGTGAGGTGCCGCTGAACCTCGAGCGCGCCCACCAGGCTATCTACGACCATGTGGCTGTGCCACTAGACCTCGATGTGTATGAGGCCGCAGCAGGTATTGTGCAGATTGTGAATAACAATATGGTAGGGGCGCTGCGCGTCGTCTCCGTTGAGAGGGGGTACGATCCGGAGCGGTTTGCCCTGGTGGCCTTTGGAGGTGCTGGGCCACTGCACGCCGGGCCACTGGCGCAGCTCCTGGGCACGCCGACGATTATCATTCCGCCGTATCCCGGCCTCCTCAGTGCCCTGGGCCTGCTGGCGACCGATATCCAGCACGACGTCATGCGGACCTTTGTGCAGCGCGGTCCGCAGTATGACCTGGCCGGTATGGAAGCGGTGTATCGGGCTCTGCACGCCGAGGCTGCAGCCCACCTGGCTGCTGAGGGCCTCCCGTCGGAGCGGCAGGCGTTTCAGCGCCTGGCTGAT
>Ga0137375_10008819_pt1 | contig 11980 bp, 10 predicted proteins | sample SagtaG_24_FD_104936 | JGI IMG/M metagenome (GOLD analysis project Ga0137375, IMG submission 104936) | Vadose zone soil microbial communities from Sagehorn Ranch, Mendocino, California, USA - Sage1_R_113_16 metaG | ecosystem: Environmental > Terrestrial > Soil > Vadose zone | place: USA... | reverse complement strand
GGGGCCACAGCGGGAATAGAATACAATGCGCTGCAACCGCCCGGAGGAAACAGGCATGAAGAAGATCGAAGCCATCGTGAAGCCGTTCAAGCTCGACGAGGTGCGCGAAGCGCTATCCGAAGTCGGCGTGACCGGCCTGACCGTGACCGAGGTGAAGGGGTTCGGGCGGCAGAAGGGCCACACCGAGCTCTATCGCGGCGCCGAGTACGTGGTCGATTTCCTGCCCAAGGTCAAGATCGAGGTGGTGGTGTCGAGCGCGCAGGTCGAGGGCGCGATCGACGCCATCGTAAGATCGGCGCGCACCGGCAAGATCGGCGACGGCAAGATCTTCGTCACCTCGGTCGAGCACGTGGTGCGCATCCGCACCGGCGAGACCAACGAAGCCGCGGTCTAGGCCCCGCTCATTCCAGCTTGCTGATCAAGCGATAGACGGCAATTAGAACTCCGAATCCGAAGTACAGCCCCACCAACGCAACCAGCATCAGCATCGCCATCGTGAAGCTTATTATTTGGGCTGCCGACAGAAAAATAATCGTGCCAGCGAGACCGGTAAACGAAACCACGATGCCGGCGACAATTTTCAGCGTTCTATTAACCACCATGGGATTTCACCACCATATGCAGCCCAATGAGCTGCATGGTCCCCAGCACGGCGAAAACGCCAGCAACACACAAGAAGTGCTGGGCATCGCGCCAATTGGCAAAGCGTGGCACGACAAAGCGCACCGTCTCCACAATCACAACAGATGACGCTAAACCCCCTCCCAAAGTAACTAAGACAGTCTCAAGCGGAGGCCACAGCGCTGGATCGATACGCACACCTCTAAAAAGCGTCCAGACTGCCCAGGCACACCAGCATACAACGGCAACCCGAAGTGCCAGCTGCCGATTCGGCGTGAGCTGTGAAGGAAATTGAGGGGCGGACATAAACGTTCTAGCGAACGCTCCTGAGGAGCAGGAGCACTGCGCCGCTGCCGCCATGGGCGGTCGGGGCTTGGCTGAAGGCCAGCACTTCCTCCCGCAGAGGCAGCCATTTTCGCAGCATGCCCTTGAGCACCGGTTCGCGGTTGTGCGAGCCGAGGCCCTTGCCGTGCACGATCCGCACGCAGCGCAGGTGCCGCGCCGTCGAGCGGCGGAGAAACTCATTGACGCTGACGGCTGCCGCCAGCCGGTTCATGCCGTGCAGGTCGAGGTGGTCCTCGACGACCCAGTGGCCGCGGCGCAATTTGCGCAGGACATCCCGGGAATATCCATTCCTGATGAAAGAAAGTTCCTCGCCAGAATCGAGCGCGTCGTCCAGCGACACGGGACCGAGCGACTCGGCCAGCGCAGCGCGCTCGTCGAGCTGCGTCTGGCGCGGATAGGGCGCCGGGCGCGCGCGGCGCAGGACCGCGCGCCGGCTGCGGGGGAGGGGTTCCACCCCCTGCAGCGCCTGGCGAAAATCCTCGTCTTCAGGCGGCAAGGCCATCGAGGTACTTTTCGGCGTCGAGCGCCGCCATGCAGCCGCTGCCGGCGCTGGTGACCGCCTGGCGGTAAACGTGGTCCTGGACATCGCCGGCGGCGAAGACGCCGGGCACGCTGGTCGCGGTCGCCAGGCCTTCGGCTCCGCCACGCGTCAGGATGTAGCCGTCCTTCATCTCCAGCTGCCCGGCGAAGATCTGGGTATTCGGCGTGTGGCCGATCGCTACGAACAGGCCCTTGGCCGCGAGGTCCTGCTTGGCGCTTTTTTTCAACTGATTCACCCGCACCCCGGTGACGCCAGAGCCATCGCCCAGCACCTCCTCGACCACCGCATCGAGCACTAGGCCGATTGTCCCGTCCGCAACGCGCTTCATGAGCTTGTCCTGCATGATCTTCTCGGCGCGGAACTTGTCGCGCCTGTGCACCAGTTCCACGTGGCGGGCGATGTTGGCGAGGAACAGCGCCTCCTCGACCGCGGTGTTGCCGCCGCCGACCACCACCACGTCCTGGCCCTTGTAGAAAAAGCCGTCGCAGGTGGCGCAGGCCGAGACACCGCGCCCCATGAATTTCTGCTCGGAGGCAAGCCCCAGGTACTTCGCGGTGGCGCCAGTCGCGACGATCAGCGCATCGCAGGTATAGGTCGCCGCGTCGCCTTCGAGGACGAAGGGGTGCTGGGCGAGCCGCACGGTGTGGATGTGATCGGAGATCACCTCGGTCTCGAAGCGCTCGGCGTGCCTGCGGAAGCGCTCCATCAGATCGGGGCCCTGCACGCCGTCGGCGTCGGCCGGCCAGTTGTCGACGTCGGTGGTGGTCATCAGCTGGCCGCCTTGCGCGATGCCGGTGATCAGCACCGGCCTGAGGTTCGCGCGCGCGGCATACACCGCCGCGGTGTAGCCGGCCGGTCCGGAACCGAGAATCAGAAGGCGTGCGTGGCGCGTCGGCATTCGCATGCTGCTCGGACGGGGAATCGATCACGGATTATAATCGGCACCCAGGAGGGACGATTCTCGATATGGCGACGACGGTCTCCACGGCGGTGCTCAAGGCGGTGCCGCTGTTCGCGAGCTTCCCGGAAGACCAGTTGCGCGCGCTCGCGACGATGGTGATACGCAAGAGCGCGCCGCGCTCGAACACCATCATGGCGGGCGGCGATCCCACCGACTCGCTCTACATCGTGCTCTCCGGCCGGCTGAAGGTGATGATGAGCGACTCCGACGGCAAGGAAGTGATCCTCAGCATCCTCGGGCCGGGCGAGTTCTTCGGCGAGATGGGCCTGATCGACGAGGCGCCGCGCTCGGCGAGCGTGGTCACGATCGAACCCTGCGAGCTCCTGCAGCTCGCCAAGCGTGATTTCAACAAGTGCCTGGCGGAGAACTTCGAGATGGCGATGGCGGTGATGCGCGGCCTGGTGCGGCGCCTGCGCGAGGCCGACCGCAAGATCGGCAGCCTGGCGCTGCTCGATGTTTATGGCCGCGTGGCGCGGCTGCTGCTCGACATGGCCGAGACCGTGAATGGCGAGAAGCTGGTGACCAAGCGCCTGCCGAAGCAGGACATCGCCAAGATGATCGGCGCCTCGCGCGAGATGGTGAGCCGCGTGATGAAGGACCTGCAGATGGGCGGCTACATCGAGATGCGCGGCTCGATCATCGTGCTGCGCGACATCGTCATGCTTCCCGAGTAGCCCGCGAGGGTGGGCGCAGCCGAAAAATCCGCAAGCGCGCTGCCCGCAAAGCTCGCCAACCTGCTGCGGGAGGCCAAATGGCTGGGGCTGGTCGCGGCTGCGCTCTACCTGTTGCTGATCTTCGTCACCTTCGATCGCGCCGATCCGGGCTGGTCGCATAGCGCGACCGGCGCCGCCGCGCGCAACGCCGGCGGCATGGTGGGCGCCTGGCTGGCGGACCTGCTGCTGTACGTGTTCGGCCTCTCGGCGTACTGGTGGGTGGCGCTGTGCGTCTACGTGGTGGCTTGGGGCTATCGCGGGCTCGATGACCGCCGGCTCGTCGACCGCCGGCCGCTCACGCTCGCGTTCGCCGGATTCGTGGTCCTGATCACCGCGAGCGCCGGGCTCGAGAGCCTGCGCTTGCACACGCTGCCGGTCGCGCTGCCGCTCGCGCCGGGCGGCGTGGTCGGCGCCGAAGCGGGCAGGCTCGCCGCGGAGGCGCTCGGCTTTACCGGCGCGACCCTGGTGCTGATCGCGCTCGCTGCGGTCGGCTTCAGCCTGTTCACCGGCCTGTCGTGGCTCCGGGTGTCCGAAGGCGTCGGCCTGGCGCTCGAGGCGGCCTACACGCTCGCCCTGCGCGCCTGGGAGCGGCGCCAGGACCGCAGGCTCGGCGAGCGGGCGCGCGAGGAGCGCAGCCTGGTGGTGCAGACGGAAAAAAAACGCGAGGAAGACCATCCGCCGCTGCGCATCGAGCCGCCGCTGGGCGAGATCAGGAAGTCCGAGCGCGTGCAGAAAGAGAAGCAGGCGCCGCTCTTCGAGGACCTGCCCGACACTCCGCTGCCGCCGCTCAAGCTGCTCGACGAGGCAAGACGCGACGCCGCGCAGGTCAGCGCCGAGACGCTGGAATTCACCTCGCGCCTGATCGAGAAGAAGCTCTCCGACTTCGGCGTCGTGGTGAAGGTGCTCGCGGCCTACCCGGGACCGGTGATCACGCGCTACGAGATCGAGCCCGCGGTCGGCGTGAAGGGCAGCCAGATCGTGAACCTGGTGAAGGACCTGGCGCGGGCGCTGTCGGTGGTGTCGATCCGCGTGGTCGAGACCATCCCGGGCAAATCGTGCATGGGGCTCGAGATCCCCAATCCGCACCGCCAGACGGTGCGGCTCTCCGAGATCCTCGGCTCCGAGGCCTACCACGCGCTGCATGCGCCGCTCGCGCTCGCGCTCGGCAAGGACATCGCCGGCAATCCGGTGGTGGTGGACCTCGCGCGCATGCCGCACCTGCTGGTCGCCGGGACTACGGGCTCGGGCAAGTCGGTGGCGCTCAACGCGATGATCCTGTCGCTGCTTTACAAGTCGGAGCTGCGCCAGGTGCGGCTCATCCTGATCGACCCGAAAATGCTCGAGCTTTCGGTGTACCAGGACATTCCGCACCTGCTCGCGCCGGTGGTCACCGACATGAAGCAGGCGGTGAACGCGCTCGGCTGGTGCGTCACCGAGATGGACCGGCGCTACAAGCTGATGAACTGGATCGCTGCCCGCAACCTGTCGGGCTTCAATCACAAGGTCACCGACCGCGAGATCGAGGACCCGTTCAGCCTCGATGCGGACCAGCCGCAGCGGATGCAGCCGATGCCCCACATCGTGATCGTCATCGACGAGCTCGCCGATCTGATGATGGTGGTCGGCAAGCGGGTCGAAGAGCTGATCGCGCGGCTCGCGCAAAAAGCCCGGGCCGCTGGAATCCACCTGATCCTCGCGACGCAGCGGCCGTCGGTCGACGTCATCACCGGGCTTATCAAGGCGAACATCCCGGCGCGCATCGCTTTCCAGGTCGCCTCCAAGGTCGACTCGCGCACCATCCTCGACGGCTCGGGCGCCGAGACGCTGCTCGGCGCCGGCGACATGCTGTACCTGCCGCCGGGGACGGGCCTGGCGCAGCGCGTGCACGGCGCCTTCGTCGCCGACCACGAGGTGCATCACGTAGTCGAGCATCTGAAGAGCCTGGCGAAGCCCGAGTACCTCGGTGAAGTGCTGGAGCCTGCGCCCGCCGAGGAGGCGGCAGCCGTCGACGGGGAGCCGGGCGGCGAGAAGGATGCGCTGTACGACCAGGCAGTCGAGATCGTGCTGCGCACGCGCCGGCCGTCGATCTCGCTGGTGCAGCGCCATCTGCGCATCGGCTACAACCGCGCCGCGCGCCTGATCGAGGACATGGAGCGCGCCGGCATGGTTTCGGCAATGCAGTCGAACGGCAACCGCGAGGTGCTGGTACCCGCAAAGGCGGAGTAGGCCGCCGCGATGCGCTTCCTTGTTTTACTGACAATATTATTTGTATCAGCGGCGCAGGCCGCAATCACCGATCGCTTCAAGAGCTTCCTGCGCACCACGCAGACGGCGCGCGGCGCCTTCGAGCAGAAGGTCTACGACCGCGGCGGCAAGCTGGTGCAGGAGTCGAAGGGCAGCTTCGTATTCCTGCGGCCGGGGCGGTTTCGCTGGGTGTATGACAAGCCGGTCGACCAGGTGATCGTCGGCGACGGCGAGCGGGTCTGGATCTACGACCGCGGCCTCAACCAGGTGACGGTGCGCAAGCTGACGCGCGCCCTCGGCGCGACGCCCGCGGCGCTGCTCGCCGGCTCCTCCGACATCGACGCGGCGTTCGAGCTCTCCGACGCGGGCAGCCGCGACGGCCTCGAATGGCTCGACGCCAGACCGCGCGAGCCCGAGGCCGGCTTCGAGCGCGTGCGCATGGGATTCGACGCCGCGGGCGTGCAGGCGATGGAGCTCAGCGACAACTTCGGCCAGACCACGCTGCTGAAATTCTCCTCGCTCGAGCGCAACCCGAAGGTCGATGCGAAGGAATTCCGTTTCGAACCTCCAAAGGGCACGGACGTCCTAGGGGATCGGTGAACGACCTTTTCGGTAAACGCGAACCGGCGGCGCCGCTAGCGGAAGCTCTACGTCCGAAAACCATCGACCAGGTCGTCGGGCAGCAGCACCTGCTCGGTCCCGGCAAGCCGCTGCGCCTCGCGTTCGCGTCGGGCAAGCCGCACTCGATGATCCTGTGGGGGCCGCCGGGCACCGGCAAGACCACCATCGCACGCCTCATGGCGAAGGCCTTCGACGCCGAGTTCATCGCCATCTCCGCGGTGTTCTCCGGCGTGAAGGACATCCGCGAGGCGCTGCAGGCGGCCGAGAACGAGCTGGCGCGCTCCGGGCGCCACACGATCCTCTTCGTCGACGAGGTGCACCGCTTCAACAAGGCGCAGCAGGACGCCTTCCTGCCCTACGTCGAGCGCGGCCTGATCACTTTCGTCGGCGCGACCACCGAGAACCCCTCTTTCGAGGTGATCAGCGCGCTGCTCTCGCGGGCTACGGTATACGTGCTCGAGCCGCTCAACGAACAAGATTTGGGAATTTTGCTTCAAAGAACGAACCTCAAGGTCGACGACGAAGCAAAGGCACGCCTGATCGGCTTCGCAGACGGCGACGCGCGCCGGCTGCTGAATGCCGTGGAGATTCTCATGAGCACCGGCGCCGAGACGGTCGACGGCGCCTTCGTCGAGCAGACGCTGGCGAAGAACCTGAGGCGCTTCGACAAGGGTGGCGAGCAGTTCTACGACCAGATCTCGGCGCTGCACAAGTCGGTGCGCGGCTCGGACGCCGACGCGGCGCTCTACTGGCTGGTGCGCATGCTCGACGGCGGCGCCGATGCGCTCTATATCGGCCGGCGCGTGGTGCGCATGGCGGTCGAGGACGTCGGGCTCGCCGATCCGCGCGCGCTGCGCATCGCGCTCGACGCCTGCGAGACCTACGAGCGCCTCGGCAGCCCCGAAGGCGAGCTGGCGCTCGCAGAGGCGGTGATCTATCTCGCGCTGGCGGCGAAGTCGAACGCGATCTACGAGGCCTATAATGCCGCGCGCGATTTCGTCTCCAGCGACGGCACGCGCCCGGTCCCGCTGCACATCAGGAACGCACCGACCCGCCTCATGAAAGATCTCGGCTACGGCAAGAATTACCGTTACGCGCACGACGAAGAGGGTGCGTACGCCGCGGGCGAGAGCTACTTTCCCGAAGGCATGCCCGCGGTCGAATGGTACCGGCCGACCGATCGCGGCCTCGAGGCGAAGATCCGCGAGAAGCTCGCCGAGCTGCGCAGCCGCGACCAGGCCGCAGGAAAGAAGAAGAAATGATCGACATCCAGCTGCTGCGCTCGAACCTCGACGCCGTTGCCGCGAGGCTGGCGACGCGCGGTGGCTACGCTCTCGATGTTGCCCGGTTCCGCGAGCTGGAGGGACGCCGAAAGGAACTCCAGACACTGGTGGAAAAGCTCCAGGCGGAGCGCAACCAGATAGCGAAGCAAATCGGCCAGGCAAAAGCGCAGGGCGAGGATGCGTCGCAGCTGCTGAAAAAGGCCGAACTTGGCAAGGCCTCGCTGGGAGCTTCTGAGCAGCAGCTGGCGGAGATCCAGGAAGAGTTTCAGCAATTCATCGCCGGGATTCCCAATTTGCCTCACGCCTCGGTTCCGACCGGCAAGTCTTCCGACGACAACCCCGAACGGCGCCGGCACGGCATGCCGCGCAAGTTTGCATTCCCGGTGAAGGACCATGTCGATGTCGGGGAGGGACTGGCCGGCCTTGACTTCGCCGCTGCGACCAAGATCGCCGGGGCGCGTTTTGTCATGATGCGCGGCGCGGTGGCGCACCTGCACCGCGCGCTCGCGCAGTTCATGCTCGACGTGCATGCGCGTGAGCACGGCTATACCGAGATCCATACGCCTTACCTGGTGAACGCGGCCACTGCCTATGGCACCGGCCAGCTGCCGAAATTCGAGCAGGACCTGTTCCTCGTGCCGCGCGGCGAGGAGAAGTGGTACCTGATTCCCACCGCCGAAGTGCCGGTGACCAATATCGTGCGCGACGAGATCGTTGCGCCCGAGAAGCTGCCGCTGCGCTTCGTCTGCCACTCGCCGTGCTTTCGTTCCGAGGCCGGCTCCTACGGCAAGGACACGCGCGGCATGATCCGCAACCACCAGTTCGACAAGGTCGAGCTGGTCCAGGTGGTGCACCCGGCGAGGTCCTATCAGGCGCTCGAGGAGCTCACCGGCCATGCCGAAGTCATCCTGAAGAGGCTCGAGCTGCCTTACCGCGTGGTGGAGCTGTGCACCGCCGACATCGGCGCAGCTTCCGCGAAGACCTACGATCTCGAGGTCTGGCTGCCGTCGCAGAACGCCTACCGCGAGATCAGCTCGTGCTCCAACTGCGAGGCCTATCAGGCGCGGCGCATGCAAGCGCGCTTCCGCAATGAAAAAGGCAAGCCCGAGCTGGTGCACACGCTGAACGGTTCGGCACTCGCCGTCGGGCGCACGCTGGTCGCGGTCCTCGAGAATTACCAAAATGCGGACGGCTCGGTGGCGGTTCCTGCAGTGCTCCGTCCGTACATGAACGACGCCGAGAAGCTCGCGCGCCCCTGATAGAATCCGCCCCCTGCGGAGAGATGGCAGAGTGGTCTAATGCGGCAGACTCGAAATCTGTTGTACGGTTATCCGTACCGGGGGTTCGAATCCCTCTCTCTCCGCCAACCAGTCCAGTGCGAACCGGCGGCGCACTCCTTGGGCCTTTTTAGTCAGCGCAGTCCGCGTACCGTCACTTGCACGCGGTCGAGTTCGGCGCCCGATGCGCTGACCAGGCGTAGCACGTGGCGCCCCGGCGGGGGCAGCCAGAGTTGCGGGGCAATGCTGCCGTCGTCGAGCATCAATCGTGTATCGGCCCCAGCGCCGGATACTTCGATTCTGACTCTTTGGTACGCCATCGGAATGTCGGGATCGATCGCGAGGATGGCGCCGTTGGCGGGAGAGACGATGCGCGGGCGTCGGGCGGGCGCCTCGAGCGGCACGATGAGCGCGGTCTCGGTACCAGCAAGGAACCATTCGTCTCTAGGCGGTTCCGCCGCGTTCGCATAGGAGATTTTCTTGCGAATTAGGCCGGTGGGGGCAGCCGGCGGCGCGGCTGGCGCGCCCTCGTGCAGGTAGTCCATGATTTCGCGCCAAACCGGGGCCGCGCCCGAGACGCCGGAAACGTCGTGCATCGGCTCTCCGGAGAAGTTGCCAACCCAGACGCCCACCGTATAGCGCGCCGAGTAACCGACCGCCCAGTTATCGCGCATGTCGGTGCTGGTGCCAGTCTTGACGCTTGCCGCGTAGCGCGTGGCGAGCGGATTGGCGAGCCCGAAGGTTGTAGCGCGCGCCGCAGCGTCGGCGAGGATGTCGCCGACGATGTAGGCGGCGCGCTCGTCGAAGCCCTCAAAGCGCGCCAGCCGCCTGTAGCCCCGGGTGAGCTCGAGCAGAGTGACTTCCGCTCCGCCAAGGCCGAGCGCGTAGCCGTAGTGATCAGCATCCCGCTCCAGCGAAAAGCCGACCTCACGCAGACGGCGGTGGAAGGGCTCGTACCCGACGAGCGCAAGGGTTCGTACCGCGGGCACGTTGAGCGAGCCGGCGAGCGCCGTGCGCAGCGACACTTTGCCGCGGAAGCTGCGGTCGTAGTTCTGCGGCACGTAGAGCCCACTGGGCGTGGTAATGGCCGTCGGCGTGTCGTCGAGGAGCGATGCGGCGGTGAGTAGCCGCCGCTCGATCGCTAGCGCGTAAAGGAAGGGTTTGAGGGTCGAACCGGGCAGGCGCTTTGCCGTCACGCCGTCCACCTGCGCCGCGGAGGACAGCTCGCCGCTCGAGCCAACCCAGGCGAGGATATCTCCGCTAGCGTTGTCAAGCACCAGCGCCGCGCCGTCCTCGACGTTGCGGCCGTCGAGCTCGCGCAAGTGGCGCTCCAGCGTCTCGGCGGCGAAGCGCTGCAGGCGCGCGTCGAGAGTCGAGCGCCTGCGCTCGCCCGGGGTCGTGAGCAGCCGGCGCGCGAGATGCGGCGCATCGCCTTCAAGGCGCCTGCTGACCCCCGCCGCTTTCAAGCCGGTCAGGGCGAGCCATTGAATCTCCCGGCATGCGGCGTCGTCTGGGCGCACGAGCGCACAGGCGCGACGCGTCACCCGCGCGCTAGCTGCATTCGGCGCGCGGACCAGTGCGGCGAGCAACGCGCTCTCGGCGCGATCGAGTCCGTCGGGACGCTTGGCGAAGAGCGAGCGCGAGGCAGCATCGATGCCCTCGAGCTCGCCGCGAAACGGCGTGAGGTTGAGCCAGGCCTCCAGCAGTTCGTCCTTGTTCCAGCGGCGCTCCATCGCCATGGCTTGCCGCATCTGGCGCCATTTGTGCACGAGGCCGCGGCTTCCGGAGCGCGCCAGCTCCGGATGCAGCCAGGCGGCGAGCTGCATGGTGATGGTGCTGCCGCCGCGCTGGTCGCGCAAAGCACCCGGCAGCGCGAGCCAATCGACGCCGGCATGGCCGAGGAAACGCCTGTCCTCCGCCGCCAGGACCGCGACGATGAGCGCAGGAGAAACATCGCGGAGCGCCGTCCAGTCGCCGCGGCGGCTCGTCTTGTCGATGCGAATGCGCGACAGCGGCTCGCCGTTGCGGTCTAGCAGCCAGGCGTCGGAGGAGCGCCACTCGCTCTTCACCTCCGAATACGGAACGACGTCGTACGGCTCTACGAACAGGGAGGCGACGAATCCAGCCGCAAAAAGGAAACCTGCCGAGGTGCCCAGGAGTTTCTTCATGGTCTCACCTGCACGCCGGCGTTTGGCAACTCGCCAAACATCTCCGGCAGGTACATTGCCTCCACGCGCGTCGCCGGCAGATCGAACCGGCCCGGGTTGTTGAGCCGCACCGTGTACTCGATCTTGAACCGCCCCTTCGGCACGAATTCGTAGTAAGCACGGTAGGCGTCGTGACTGCGCTCGATGAAGACCGGCCAGGCCCAGCCGGCGCGCTTCTCGCCCGCAGTGAACGAAGCCGCGTCGCGCCCGAGACCCGAGCCGAGGATCGCGGCGCCGGCGGGAATGGGGTCGTCGATCACCACCCAGGTCATGTCGGTCTGCGCGTCGACCTCGAGCGTGACGCGATAGACGTCGCCCCGGGAATAAATGCTCTTCTCTTTCTGCTCGACTGGCGTGATCGTGCGGCGAATGGCGTAACCGCTGGATAGAGGCGCTTTCAGCGGAATCGCGGCACGCGATTGCACGATGGCCCACGGCGCGCCCTTGCCCGTGTGCGTGAGGTTAAGCATCTCACGGCCCGCCGGCCAGGCGATATCACGCAGCTGCTTTTCGTGGCTGACGGACACGGAGACTGCGCTCTGCCCCAGCTGCGCTTCCACGCTACCGGCGGCCGGTGTCTTCTCGAACCGCCCGCTGAACTGCCCCGTTGCCACCACGCCCCACGCGTTCGCGACGGTGGTGCCCCAGATACCTCTCTTCTGCCGGAAGAGCGCGCCGCGCACCATCCGGCCGATGTCCTCGCGCCAGTCCTCCACGTCGAGAACGGTGAGCAGCGCGCGGTTTGCATTGACGTCGGCCGAGACCATCAGCCACCACAGCGCGTCCGTTCGCTCGGTGGAAAAGGTCATCGCCGTGCCCTGGAAGTTCAGCCTGGCGCGCAGCTGCGACAACGCCTCGTGCAGCCGCAGCTCGCCGTCGGGCACGCCGGCTACGCGTTGCAGGATTCCGATCCAGTCGATCAGCGCGGACGTGGGCCAGAGCGGCGGGTCGATCGTGATCGACTCGAGCATTTGTGGCGTGGCGCGACCGTGGCGCGCGAGCGCCTCGATCGCGGCGAGCTTGCGCACGGTGAGATCGGCGGTGGGCAGCGCGCTGCCGCGCACGATCTTGCCGGTGGCGAAGGCTTCCAGCCCACCCAGCATGCGCTCGAGGCTCTGCTCAGGCCAGCTATAGCCCGCGGCGTGCGCGATTTGCACCACGTAGGCG
>Ga0137375_10008818_pt1 | contig 11981 bp, 19 predicted proteins | sample SagtaG_24_FD_104936 | JGI IMG/M metagenome (GOLD analysis project Ga0137375, IMG submission 104936) | Vadose zone soil microbial communities from Sagehorn Ranch, Mendocino, California, USA - Sage1_R_113_16 metaG | ecosystem: Environmental > Terrestrial > Soil > Vadose zone | place: USA... | reverse complement strand
TCCCCTTGGTCGCTTCGCATGGGTTTTCAGGGGTGGATTTATGTAAACCCCAGGCTTTACGCTCAGGAAAATCTTTAGCTGATCAATAACGTTGCTTATCATCTTTTTTGCAAAATCGACCTCTGCGTAATGTGCAGTACGAATATGATCAGAAATGACAAATTTGACAATTCTTCAGGCAGCTTCAATCAAGACCTCCTGATTCATAAGAGCCCACTTCAGGAGAGCTAATGCCAGAAATCAGGTTTCAAGCCCAAACACTCGACAAAAGTGTACCTTTCTCCAAATCTTCTTCGCCATATGCTGAGTATAGATGGTGTATTTCCTCAGTGTGATCCCTTCGTCTTGACTTGAAATTCTGTTTTCCATGTATGAGCCGAATGATCCACCTCTTCAAAAGCGGACGCAAGCAGGTGCTTTTTTTTTTGTGCTTCCTCTTCTTCAAAAGAAAGTAAAATGTGTTCTCGAAGTCTCCAGATAAAGTGAATGTTGCACCACAGTCGAGTATCTTGACCCAAGGTGGCCGTGGAGAAGGATTCTGCCATACAAGACAATTCCTGTATTGTTAAGAGCATAAGTGGCACAATGTAATTTCCAGGTAACAAGAACTTCTTGTCATCCACAGAAACCTCCAAATATGTTGGCGAGTCAGGGGATCCACCAGTAACAGGGTGGGCAAGCCATTTGGTCTTCAATGGAAGTTCAACGAAGGTGGTGTATTTTTCTGTATTTTCTATCCACCATTCATCTTTGATGCTGTCAAAATCTGACATCTTATGGATGAGAGGAAGATGCCCAGAAAGACTTGGTCACATTAGTTCAAACAGAATTCCAAATATAGAAATAGATGGTCACACAATCAGTGCAGAATTTATCAAATTGCGCACGTTCAATTATCCAACTTCCTTCAATATTTTTTTGCTATAAAATAACTCAGAACTTTTCCACAACTATGCCAAACTTATAGCTCACAGGTTAAATGGCTTGAATCCTCGCTCAAAGGGCAAGAGAGCTTATGATTGACTAGCAAACCAGTGACACATTTATAGGTTACAGTTCCTGCCTCCCTTGGTGCCAACGGAGCTTCATTTCATATAGTTCAAGCACCATTATCCTCCGGAGCTGTTTAACATCAGTGCCGCTCCAGTTGGGAATCACGCCGCTAAAGTATTGAATTTTCATAAACTGGCTGCAAAAAATCCCACAGTCATATCCATTTTGTTGCTAGGGAATGGTAGGATTGAGTTTTATTGTGTCTGAAAAATCCAAAAAAACATATCCAGTCTGACATCGTGGTGAAGGACCGTATCAGCCACGATAAGGTCATCAGGTGGCAGTGCACTGTGTCAGTTTCAATCAACGTTTATAATCTTTGGTGAGGCCTAATAGTCTCTGCACTGTATGTAGACCCTATGCATTGTTATGGACTATACCAGGACCAGTAGGGCGTAATGTATCTTGTCAATATATTTAGCAGTGATATGCCTTGCCAGTGTATCCGCCAAACCCTATCCATTCTCATGAACTGTATCTGATGTGATGTACCTTTATCAGTATATTTGGTGTACTTTGTGGACTGTATCAGGACCAGTAGTGCAGTAGAGTAGAGCATATATATTGGTAGAAGAATAATAAGTAACATAGCTATTTCTGACAAGCTTTCTCAATACCGACATCCCCAGATAATTGCTGGCGGATAGTCTATAATTTTGGGTGCTATTTTAGGATTTATTTGATATTTTATTTTATTTATTTTATTTTATGTTATTTTAATTTGGGCTTTTAATTGATTATTTCCGGCTGGTGTGACAAATAATTTAATATATGTGACATTGTTACATTGGTTACAAAAACGATTCAAGAATTCGAAGACAGGTCAAGTTGTCGAATACGATCGATTATCTCCTCCAATTTGTAATCTACATCTCCCCGAAGGTGCTCTGCAGTCTCCCTCATGCATCCCTTGATGTCTCTCAGCTGTGCCTTGATATCACCAATCTCGAGCTTTATCCAATTCACGTCGTCCTGGAGATCGAGGCACTGCCTCTTCAAGCGGTGGTTATTGTCGATGCTGTCAACAGGTTCCAAGCGACGCTTGGATGGAGCCTTGTCAGCTTTCTGGAGAACATTCAGTAGTAGAACCATATATGGGAAAGACATGACTTACATCGCGTTGTACCGTAACTTCAACCATGTTGACAATGTTCTTGTGTCCAAGAACCGGTTTGTTAGGCAGTCGACAAGAACGTCGCGACAATTGAGGGCCCGGGGATTGGCTCGGTGAAGAAGGATGTTCGGAATTGTGATGGACAGCTGAGGAACGATAGCGAGAACGGTTTCTTACGGATTGGGCATCAGGAGGGTCAGGCGTGCTGTCGTGTATGCGGATGGGTGGAAAGTCTGACACCTCGGAATGATCGTCGGATGGTAATTGGCACTGAGTCGTGGGTGGTGGATGAGGGTACAATGGGATGACACGGCGAGGATCCATGGTAGACATCGCTCGAAAGGCCTCCCCTTATAAGCTATTGGAGAGCGCAACGGTCGGTTGGAGCAAGGTGGAGCACACTAGTCCACTGTCGTTTCTAGACTCGTCACTCCACCGGTTACCAACACGATGTGGGGCCAACGATCTGGAAAAGGGACCTTCTCTTCGCGTTGTTAGGATATCAATCCGGTTAGTGTTTCTCTCCATGTTGTACACGTCAAAGACCCAGGAGGGAGATTTCGCTGCTGCAGAGTCGGCTACAAAAGGACTAAATTGATAAACCATGAGAAAAGGGCAATTGTAAAACTTACAGGACAGAAGCAGCGGATCGACGGTGGCATAAGTGCTGTAGTATCATCAGAGTTATTAATGGGTGTATATATAGAAGCTTACTAGATAGTTATTTCGATTTATTAAGCCTGGGGTTGAGATTTGGCCTAAGGTTGGCCAATTGAGCACCCGGAAACTCCAGCACGTCCCATCGTCAGCTAAACCATCCAGCTCATACCGGCCCTTCCCTTGATCGACTGTCGTCTGTCGGAAGCTGTGATGCGCCTTCCGAGGGAGCTGGTGGGTGAAGCGAGGGGAGGCTCGCGGAAGATTGAAGAAAGAGGTGATGTTGTGGGTGCCGCCACTGGCGGGTGAAGACTGTAGCAGGAACGAGTCCATCGACACCGGCGGATTGGGGCAGGGGCGCAGGCACAACCGTCGAAACACTCATCAGTCTGAATTGATATCTCCCTCACCTCCGGTTTCGACGGAGGAACAACCACAGGTACTCGCCTCTCGATCACCACGGGTTGAGGGGGTAAATACAAGTCTGTCTCCACACCCACGCTTTCATAAGCAACCACAGGTGACGGGGAAGGGGGCTGAGAGGGTTGCAACAACAAATGATAGGTCGTAGATGTCTCTGGACGAGTAAGATTTTCAAGCGACGCCATAGACCGATTATCCTGGATGGAGAACTGCGACGCCTTGATACTCTCTGCATCGTCATCGTCATCTGAATAGTTTTCCGTCATAGTAGACAATCCTCCATCTCGGACGGAGTGGACAACTGGATGCTCTGAATCTGTCTGGCATCGAGATAGTCATATTCACCGTCCTTCGTCGCGCCGTCGTCAGCGCCCGTCTCGGTTTCTTCTCCTTCGTCAATACCATCATCGTCATCGTGATCAGCATGTCACTCAACCAAGAAGCTTCTCGTCACAGTGGTATCGCCTTTGCTACTCATTTCGGAAAGGCCTGTGTGATCGTCGATCTACAGTCCTGGTATTCGCCAATAGCAGTAGTAACGATCGGCGAGAGACCCCTCCCAATCCCAATCCCACTACCTCGTGGCACAGGTGAAGGGTCTGTCCCAACTCCGCTAGGAACACGAACTGGAGACAAGGCTTCGGCTCCGTAGCAGGTCCTGCACCAACATCCGCATCACATTGTGTCCCGACCTCGGTCCTTATTACAGGGAAAGTCTGAAGCCCCATATCCAAAGTCGTAGGTGTAATGGGTTTGTCAACAACAGGCACAGGCTCAAATTCAAATTCAGACTGGGTGCCGATATCCGCACGTTCAACTGCGGAAGCAGCAACATCGAGGGCGAAACGTGTGTAACAGGCGCCTCCACAGCCTCAGTCTGACATCCAAACTCAAGCTTCTCTACCTTCCCCACTCCGACATATTCATATTCCTCCCCATCCTCCCCATCTTCGATGATTCCCTCATCATCCACGATCGACCTCAGTCGCATCTTTGAATGGCATCTCCCTGCGCCCACATCCGACTGTGCGACCTAGAATTGACTGGCGTAGAGGACTTCCAGCATTGAAGAATCGGAGCCAGGGGTACACGGCGAAGAACGTTGGCATACGCTGCATCCATGCCATCTACACCTGTTCTGTTTGATATGAATGCCAGAGGCGAGGGTGAACGCCGTTCCCTTTCCTTCTCCAGAGTTTCTAATTCTTGCTCTGCGTCTGCCACTTCGAGCCCAACAGGACAACTATGTTCATTGGTACTCCCAGGACTACGACCCTTCTTCTTCTCCAGCTGGATCCTGCTGGGTATGCGAGATCCGTAGAGGTGAGCTCCTTCATCTTCATTCTGGCTAGCGGCAGTCTCTGAATGAGTGTAAACCTCTTCCACGTCCACGTCCACGACCGACTCTGAAAGGCGTAAGCATCTTCTTCGTCCTCTTATTCTCATCACCAGTCGTGTCTTCGTCCCCATATTCCTCTTCCTGATCAAAATCGGCACGATTTGAAGCCACTCCCTCCCTTCATCCTCGCCTGCGCTCCCTCATCAAAGACCCCCTTCAGAGTGGGCCGTTGCACCTGGAAGCGTTTCCTTTGATTGATCCAGCGAGAAGTCACTCGTAACCCAGGACGAGGACAAGCCCCTTGCGATTGCGTCAAGAACAAATATTCTTTTGAACGTGCTGTAAGCATTGAAGGAATCGTCTTGAACGGAACACTTCTTGTACTAGAGACTGGAAGACTATTGTCCACTAGCGTATATTTCGATTCCGACTAGATACATTCCGCCTAGGTCAATGCATCCCGATTCCCATGTATTGATCACTACTCCGTCGCTTGCACGGCCCAACCACTAGAACTGAATGTTAGCCGTCGACATGATGCATTTAAATGTGAGTATAAACAAATTACCTAGTATCTATTGGCGCCAATCGCTGCGAATATTCCTGGTGTGCGTTGAGCAGAAGGAGTACGGAGATTTTGGTTTCCGTGGTATCCTCTGTGGTATGCGTCCCTTTGAGCCGGAGTAAGTCCAGTCACTGCTTTAACGGTAGTTAGAGGTGGTAGGTTGTGCTAATAAGCAACGGGGGTCAAAGCAAGCACCATTGTCAAATAAACAAAGAACGTCGTACAGGCTGTTTTGTTGGATCATCACCATTTCCAAACGGCACAACCTCAAGAGCTGTGTCATCTCCACTACCTTGCGAACGATTGTAAAGCTGTGTATAATATGTTAAAAAAATTAAGAATAGTAGAGCAACATTGCAACTCACAATAGCACTGATTCGTCTGATATGTCCCTGGGCCGTCTTCACACTTCGCATGTCGTCCTTGAGACCATTCACATCATTCTTGATGGTTTGTATGTCATTTGTGAGCTTTTTCACGTCGTTCACGAGGTTATCTATCTTCCTGTCGATGGGATCCAAAGCTTGCCGCAAGGCCTGAATAAACCCTGGGGGGGCATCTGTTGTTGGTTAGGGTCAAAGTGAGTCTCGCAAACTTGAAGGAGAGGTGACAGACCATGCGCAGCTGTCAAGATAAGCTTGTGCTGGTACAAAGCTCCATTATAGACATCATCGTCGGTCACCTCATTTCGTCCTATAACGGATATATGAGCAGGTGCACATACTTGACGGACAGAAGAAACTCACTACGAGCATTCACAAGATCGTTAGTTAGCCGAAGGGCGTTCGTGATATCCCTTGGACCGGGGGGATTGGTGGGTTCAGGGGGAAGTTTCACATAGCTTTGGGAACTTAGCAAGGGTAGGATGATGGGTTCCGCCATGGTGGCAAGTTACTAACTGACGTTGGAGAAAATTTAGCTTTGTTTGTTCCGCCGATGCACAAATCGTTGTGGGCTTATCGGAGTGAATTGCATAGCTATCATAAGAGTACAAAGTAAGGAATGGTGTTGTAGTACATAGGATACACTGTAACTATAGCTCAATGCTCATTGTCTTCGTCCTCCATCCTCTCGATCTCCTGGTCTATTTCGTTCTCAGTGTCACCATTTGAGCTTTTGCGAGCGACAAGACTTGTCTCTGTTCCTGGGAATACAACCTCATCCCACTGCTGGATGATATTAATGAATTCTGCCTTGTTTCGATGTATGCCATTCATAATCAGCTTGAGGTAATCTTCGTAGAGAGCTATGTACTCAATGCCTGTGGTCGCTCCGCGTTGTTGAAGGGTATCATCCCCGGAAAGACACCAGATTGCCTAATAGATAATGAGTAATCAGAGATAAGTGATAGAGAAAATACTTACAAGCATTGCCGTCGTAGCGATTGCACCAGGAGTGATGTTGCGGATCCCATGAATGATTTCCATAGTCTCGGTCATAGGCCGTATCCCAAAATTTCCTTTAACCATCTCGATCGCTGCGTTTGGCCCACGGATAAGAGCAACAAAAAGCTAAAAAAGTAAGTGAGCAAAAATGAAAAATCAAATCGATTTTAATTTAATACACACCGCCATCAACCTTGTATTCAAGAATACCTTCTGTCTGTCGTATACACCACTGTAATCCCTGTGAAGGATTTCGACCTTCAATGCGGAATAGGTTCCTCGGCCATGTTGATTCGTAGTCCAGCCGATCATATTACGGAATTTCTCTTGCCTGGTTGTCGATGGACTCATATCCAGTGCGTTAACACCAAATATGGCAGCAGCAACTTTCCGGAGGCGTGTAGCCGTATTGGATCGTTGCGAGTCCATTCCCTCGATAAACTAATTGAACAATTAGTAAATTCAGACAAGAAATGTAAATTTACTCACTGATTTCGAGAGCCATTTCTTCGTGAAAGCATCTCCGTGATACTTCTCTGGGAGGAGACCCCTTATCTCATGTAGCTGACCTTGAACCATAGTGTTAGTGTCTTTGAATCGTTCTTTCTCGTCATAGTCTTCTTCTAACTGGACTTGAAATAGGAGTTCCTTCCGCCTGAGCCATGGTCCATGCAGGATTACAAATCGACGTCCAAGCCGCTTTACCTCGTCTGCCTCCGCTTCCTCAACATCTGGTTGGGCATCGGGATCTGGGTTATCCCCTGATCTAGCTTGCGTACGACGTCGTTTCTTAGCAGGTGTTGTGGAGTCACTGTCGCCATCCTGAGGTGAGTTACTGATGTCATCAAATTTGCGTTGCAAATTTTGAGACAGGTTCCGCTGGGTATTGAGGCGAGCCTGCAATTCTCGAGCAGCCTGCAGAACATTAAATCATGACCATTGACCACATAAAGGAAACTTGTACATACCCGGCGAAGAGATTGTGGAGTCGTATTCTCATCGAATAGAGGAGTGTTTTCATCGTCGCTAGCATCAGGGGTTGAAATGTTGGGCATAGTTGAAATATTGGTGCTCGATGGTGGAAATGGGAATTCGAGGCATCCTTTTTAAGTTCTTGGCCCTTAGCAACAGCTCCAATGAGCTCCAAAGAGCTCCAAGGATTCGAAGCTCAACGCAAAATGACATCGGGCCACTGGGCCACCCAATTTTCTGTCGAACCAAGTCAATGCCTCGCGGTAAAAAAAAACCATCTCACAATCGCGCACCACTGGCACCCCCTTCGCATAAGTTTTGCACATACTGCCGGGTCCATCAAGTAGTGCGAACCTTCGCTAAACACCAGAAAGCTTGCAAACGAATATGGCAGATGGATCATGAAGCTCGTGGTGTGGATCGAACCATCGGGAACAACACAGGACAGAGGAATGAGACTCCAAATCTGGATGAAATGGTAAATATCTCTGATTTATCTCCCAGCACTCATGTATTCACTCACGCTATTTAGATGTTTGAAGATCCCTTGTTAGAAAATGAATATCCATTGATGGATATTATCGGTGGTGTGTAGACCTCCCACTGCCCAGACTCTGGTCATTTATATCCACAACTTTTCTAGATGACAATACCGAGCAACCCTTGCTTGAGGACCGTGATCCTATAGTACAATACGGACCTCATTTACCGCAAGCATTTCTTAAGGTTATTCCTCATTCAAACAGCGCGAACCAGACATCGTCGATCATCCCACTTGTTGGAAATTCTCTTGCAGGAGAAAGTGCAGCATCTTATGTTCCTCAACCCGAAAATCGACCTTGGGCTCCCTTTCGTACATTGGAGGACTTCGAAGTGACTGAACTCGCTATAACATCCCTCATGCCAAAGAAGGGTATCACTAAACTACTTGCTGGAGTGACGGGCAAGTGGTCAAATGGGAAAAGCCCAGTAACTCTCAAGAAGTACTCGGATATGGATGCAATTTTGTTCAAGGCACGAAAATACGTTGTTCAGGTGTGTTCCATACTACAAACATTCAATTTAACCATCTGAATTTAGTCAGTTCAAGCATGAAGAAGTCTCCGCGGAATTCAATGGTGAAGTCTATACCTTCGCTTTTCAATATCGAGATCCATGGGAGTATATCTCCTGTCTCGTCAACGATGAATCCCTTATGCCGGTCCATATGTGGAACTCCGTCAAGAAATACTACTGTGAGGGTAGTTTCGAAGAGCAAATTTTCGATGAACCCAACACTGCGGAGACATGGTGGAACGTCGATGTGTGTTTCTATTTTTTTTTCTCTCAGGAGTCGACAAGAACTAATACACGTAACGTAGTCCACACTTCCCAAGGCAGACCCATATCCGCATTGCTATGTACCGCTCCATTTCTGGTTAGACAATGGTATGGTAACACGACATGTCAAAAAGTATCCAATGGTCATTCGAGCAGCTTGGCTGCCACGGAATATTCGAAATGCATCTGGGAATGGTGGTGGGTTGTTGTTGGGATACATGCCAATTGTAAGTGCTTTTTTCCGATTGGTGTGGTTGTTAAATCTGAATTATATTACGATTAGGTTCTAGATCCCGGTGACCCTGATGAACGAAACAGCAAGGAGACGCTTGAATTTGCCCATTTCAAGCGTGTTGTGTACCACAAAGTCGTGAGCCGGGTATTCTCCTCACTTCGACAACGCTCGCACAGTGGTGAGGCTATGGAATGTGGAGATGGAGCCTATCGCGTCTTACATCCAGGTATTATCATTGAGTCGCAAGATGGGGAGGAGGCCAACTGCTTTTGCGCATGTCGAGCATCCGGCCATGCAAAATATCCTTGTCCCAAATGCCTTGTCCACAACACTAAGCTGTATGACCTAACCGGGACTTTCGAACCTCGGACTTCTGAATCTATGCGTGCGGTCATTCAGCGTGCATCTCGGGCTGAGACCAAGACAGATAAAGAAAAGATTTTGCAAGCCTTTGGCCTGCATGATATCCAGGTACAGTATGTTAAACGTGTCGAATTGACTTCACACTTAAAGATTTTTATTTGTAGCATTTTCTATGGGATTTTCGATTTTCTGACCCATACGCTGCGAGCTGCTATGATATCCTTCATTCAGATGACCTAGGAAAATGGGGGAAACATATGTGGGTTCTTCTGCTATCTGTTCTAGCAGATTCTGGCAAAAAGGGTGAACTTACTCGGAAGTGAGTATTGCGGTTGCTTTTCAGTCGTTGAAATCTAATTGACTTGGAACAAAGCATGGCACTATTTCCACGCTGGAACGATCTCAAACACTTTGGCAATGTGTCAACCACAACATTTGGTGACGGACAAGCGTTTTATGATATTCTGAAGGTAATTTTGTGTTTATCACTCAAAAATCGCCATTCATACCATTTTCGCAGTGTATTCTCCCTTGCATTGTGCAACTTCTCCCGAAAAACTCAATTTTCATCAAATGTATTCGGGCGTACCAGTGTTACCGCTTGATGATCGGTTTGAATTGTATGTCTGAGAGGCGGCTTCAGCGTCTTTCAAAAATAATTGAAAGGTATCAGGATGCATTCCTGGTCTGTTCATTTTTTGTATTAATTCAATACAAGGAAACTCAATTTTATGCAATAGAAACTGTGCAATCTCTATGACAAAAATCCAAATTTTCCGAAGCAACATGCGGTCAATCATATAATTTCCGAGATACGTACGAAGGGAACGGCTGACAATTATGGAACTCGTGTTGGCGAGGGCTTCCAGCAAGAAGCCTCTCAAGCTTATGGCCAAACGAACGGAAAGGATGCTGAAGCTCAAGCAAGTCTATTTACCAGAAGCTTCAAATTTTCTGATCTATTGTCCAGATGGCCCAGATTGACGAAAAACAGGAAGCAGTTGCCAAAATTCGGATGGCGATTGATAATGATGTTGCAGCCCGTGCTAGAATTGATGCTGAGGCAGCCGAAGGGGGGGTGGTTCACCCATCTGTTTGGGCAGCTCCAGATCCCGTCAGTGGACACTCCCCTCATTGGATGTTTGGCGCCCCTGAGAGGCCAATCAACTCCCGCCTACTCGAAAGAGACATGTGCGTTCAGGGTCACTCATCATTCAAGGAATTTGATGAACGGTTAAGGGATTTTCTTTTCGTATGCCTTCCAAATGAGGCAATTCGATATGAAGACCCAATTTCAGTGAGTCTCAACACACATTGTCGACAATTACTACTTATTGGATATTCTAGATCCAGCTATATAAATGTGTCTACATCAAATACCAATCGGTTGAAGATTGGACAGAATCCCGGGATATTCTTCGATGTAACCCTGAGTTTCATGGCCAGGAACGATATGACTGTCTCCTTTCAGAAAGCGGCGGCTTAAAATTGCAATTTTCACGGTTGAAAGCACTTCTACGGTGTAAATTCTCATCTGGACGACTTCTTGATATCGCTCTGGTTCACAAATTTACTTCGCATGCAAAGTGGAAGCCGAATACCCTTTGGGATGGATGTAAGGTACTCGAAGAAGATAAAATCTCAACTTTTTTGCTTATGGACGAGGTGGTTCGGGGGGCACTGTTAGCGCCCGCATTTGGCTCTGGAAACAAGTCATTGTATTATTTTATAGACACCATTGATGGTGACATGTATTTACGGCAAGGAAACTAGTAATCAGAATGTGTTGTACTCTGCAGTGACCGAAATCCGTGGGTCTCAATAAAAGACTTGACCAGACATGATATTAACCATGTATGCTATCCACCCAAGCTGACCACATGGTATAGAATCTTACTGCAACTGATAACCCAACTGCTGACACCAATTACAGCTGACCAGACAGTATATTGACCTGACACGGGCCATGTTGGCTTTCCTGCCAAAGCTGACCACACCATATAGCATCCGACATGCAACTGATGACCTCCAGTGCCTACGCTGATGAGGCCTTACCAGGCAGTAAGCGCTGATCAGAATTTATACATAAATTATCTGTTGATATATCAACCTGAAAAGATATTGGTAAGGTATGCTGCCAAACCCGGTCGGGCACCGTCAGACGGTACGATGCCCTATGATGCCATCAGGTGTCACAATAACTGATATGTTAAATTGGATTTTTCAGACATCGTAGTAATAGGTGGTGTCGTGGTCGTGGTTGTATCATTGTTGGTCAAGGCGACGAAATACAGGAAGTCGAGTAGAGCGTGTTATACTTCGTGATGTAGCCGTCAACCGTGAGTGTAACTCGAACCTGTGTTTGTTCTATTTTTCCTGGACATTTAGTTAACCGACTGTTTCCTATGGTGCAGATGATCACCTGGAACACTTATTATGCTTGGTTCGCATGTTGACTCATTTCTGACAGCGACTGGGACACAAGTTGTGCATATGACACTAGACACACCACCGAGTAAGAAACCGTGACCCGTGTTGGCCGAGTCGTTATTCCT
>Ga0137375_10008814_pt1 | contig 11985 bp, 7 predicted proteins | sample SagtaG_24_FD_104936 | JGI IMG/M metagenome (GOLD analysis project Ga0137375, IMG submission 104936) | Vadose zone soil microbial communities from Sagehorn Ranch, Mendocino, California, USA - Sage1_R_113_16 metaG | ecosystem: Environmental > Terrestrial > Soil > Vadose zone | place: USA... | reverse complement strand
CGTCTATCGCCACTTCCCGAGCAAGGCCGCGCTGCGCGATGCGGTGACCGAGCGGTGGCTGGCCCGCGTCGCGGCGCCGCTCGCGGCCGTGGCGGCTGAGGACAGTCCCGCCCCGGAGCGCCTACGGCGTTGGCTCGACCTCTTGATCGCCGCCAAGCGGAGCCGGGCGCGCGACGACCCGGAGCTGTTCGTCACCTACCTCGCGCTCGCCGCGGAGGCGCGGGCGGTGGTTCGGGCGCACGTCGGCGACCTCGTGGGGCAGATCGCCCGGATCATCGCCGACGGGGTCGCGCGCGGCGAGTTCGTGGCCGCCGACCCGGTCGCCGCCGGGCGGGCGGTGTTCGACGCGACCGCGCGCTTCCACAACCCGGCCCACGCGCCGGAGTGGTCCGACCCCGGCATCGACGCCGCTTTCGCGGGCGTCTGGTCGCTCGTCCTGGGCGGGCTTAGCGCGCACCAGGCCTCGGCCTGACAACATCCGGCTCGCACCGCCGCAGTCGGCCCCGTTCGCTGGTACGTACATCTGCCGTGTTATGGAGCCTCGCTGACTACGCGCCTTGTTTGCTGTTCAATGCCTTCCAGATCCGAGGTGATTATGTGATCCCCACGCCCGACGTTCTCGGCTCGTTGCCGCGCTCCCACCAGCAGCCGCTCGTCGGTGCGATCCGCGGGCCTTTCCAAGCAGACCGTGGAGAGCTTGGCCTTCACGGAGCAACGGCGCCCCCTTCCTGTGTGCTTGGCGAGGCGCAGACCTTCAGGAAGAGGATAAGCTGCGCTGCTCCCTCACTGTGGCGCGGTCGCGCTTTGGGTGATCCGCTCCGCCAGCTGCAGCAGTTCCTCGCGCAGCTCGGGTGGGTAATGCACGACGAACGGCACGTTGCGAGTCACCAGAAAGCGCGCTACGTCGGCCAGGTCGCCATGCTGTGTTTGGAACAACACGCCGGTCGGCGTTTCCGTAAACGTGCCATAGCCCGTGGGGATCTTCTGCTGCACGGTGTACAGCCCGGCCTGAAACTCCACTTCAATCTGCCAGCGCGCTGACACCTTGCCCAGATGCTCGCGCAGATACGCCTGCAGATCGAACTCCGCCGGGCGCGTGAAGGTTTCCGCCAGGAGCTGCATCGCTTGTACCCGGTCCAGGCGAAACAGCCGGTAGCCCTGGCGCAGGTGGCAGTACCCGACCAGATACCAGTGATTCCACCAGCCGGCCAGGCCATACGGCTCGACTGTGCGGTGGGTCACCGCGCTGTGATGCGAGCGATAGTCGATCGCGATGCGCCGGCGCTGCTGGATCGCCTCGCTCAGATCGAGCAGCAGCGCGGCGGCGGGCCGCACTGCGTGTTCGTGCGACGACATGACCAGATTCGACGACATCGCGTGCAGCCGCTCACGGGCGCGTAGTGGCAGCACCCGTAAGACTTTCGCCAGCGCCCCCTCGATGGCCACCGGCGACTGGTCGATCTCGAGCCATGCGGTGCCCAGCAGACCCAGCACGATCGCCGTGGCTTCCTCTTCCGAGAACAACAGCGGCAGCAGCTTGAAGCCGGGGCGCAGCTGGTAGCCGCCGCCCGGCCCGCGCACCGCCTCGATCGGCATGCCCATATCCTGCAGCATGGTGATATAGCGGCGCACGCTGCGCGGCTCGACCTCCAGCCGACGTGCGAGCGCCGCACCGCTCAGCGATGGGTGGGCTTGCAGCAACTCCAGGATAGTCAGCAGACGCGTGGTTGGATGATACATCGCTATACGCTCCATACACTGTTATCGATACAGATGGCACATATCCTTGCTGCAGCAGGCAGGCCGATGTGAAAACCGCCGAATACAGGACAGATTATAACCGCTACTCATGCTAGAGTACAAGTGACAGGGCCGCTCCTGTCGATATGCTGAGGAGAGCAGCTATGACCGTTCAGCCATTCACGATCACTGTCGCGCAGGCCACGCTCGATGACCTGCGCAAGCGTTTAGTGGGTACCCGCTGGCCCGACGAGGTTGCGGGCACTGGCTGGGACTATGGCACGAATCTCGGCTATCTGAAAGAGCTTGTGGGCTACTGGCAGCGCGACTTCGACTGGCGCGCACAGGAGGCGCAGCTCAATCAGTTCGCGCAGTTCAAGACCGAGATCGACGGCATTGGCATCCACTTCATTCACAAGCGTGGTCAGGGGTCGAACCCACTGCCGATCGTGCTGACCCACGGCTGGCCGGACTCGTTCTACCGCATGTACAAGGTGATTCCGCTGCTCGCCGACCCGGCGCGCTACGGCGGCGACGTGGCCGACGCCTTCGATGTGATCGTGCCGTCGGTTCCGGGGTACGGCTTTTCTGATCGCCCGCGCACGCGCGGGATGACGACGAAGCGCACGGCCGATCTGTGGGCACGGCTGATGACCGACGCGCTGGGCTACACGCGCTTTGGTGCGGCGGGCGGCGATCTCGGCAGCGAAGTCACGCTGCACCTGGCGCACAATCATCCTGGCCTGCTCGCCGGCATCCACCTGACCGATGTCAGCTACCCCATGGCGCCGCCGGAAGGCGCGGAGCCGTCGGAAGACGCCACGCGCTACCTCCATGCGCTGCACCAGTGGTTTGCCCAGGAAGGCGCGTATATGATGATTCAGTCGACCAGGCCGCAGACGCTGGTCTATGGGCTCACGGACTCGCCGGTCGGGCTGGCAGCCTGGATCGTCGAGAAATTCCGCGCGTGGGGCGACTGCGGCGGCGATGTCGAGCGGCGGTTCAGCAAAGATGAGCTGCTGACCAACATCATGATCTACTGGGTGACGGAGACGATCACCTCCTCGGCGCGCATGTACTACGAGAATATGCACGCGCCAGAGCGACTCTGGCCGGCGCCGCGCATCGACGTGCCGGTCGCGGTGGCGCATTTCAACGACCTGCTCCCGCCGCGCGCGTGGGTGGAGCAGGCGATGAACGTGCAGCGCTGGACCGAGATGCCGCGCGGCGGACATTTCGCCGCGCTGGAAGAACCCGAACTGTTCGTCGAGGATATTCGGGCCTTTTTCCGCCCCTTGCGCGCATCCGCGGCATAGCTGCGCTCGCGCTGGAGCGCATCATAGAGAGGAGCAGAGCATGTCTGTTCAACGAGTTCAGATCGACGTGCCGCAGGCAACCCTGGACGATCTGCGCGAACGCCTGGCGCGCACCGGCTGGCCCGACGAAGTCGAGGGCGCGGGCTGGGAGTACGGCACGAACCTGGGATATATGCGGGAGCTCGCGGACTATTGGCAGCACACCACCTGGAGTGATTGCGACGGCGACATCGAAAAGCGCTTCACCAAAGACGAACTGCTGACCAACATCATGCTGCACTGGGTGGCTGGCATCGACCCGCGCGGCTATCGCGAGGAGTGGGTATCGCCCTCGCTCAAACCGGACCAGTCGATCGATGTCCCGGTCGGGCTGGCCTTGCCGCCGAACGACCTCACACCGGTTCCGCCGCGCGTGTTCGCGGAACGCACCTTGAAGAACATTCAGCGTTGGACCGTCTTACCGCACGGTGGCCATTTTGTGGCGATGGAGGACCCTGAACCCCTGGCTGAGGACATGCGCGCGTTCTTCCGGCCACTGCGCGCAGCGAGCTGAGCGCCAGATGTTCGCGATCGATCTTCGCGCGGGCTTTCTCCCGGGGAAGGCCCGCGCCAATGGTGCAGGAGAATGGATGACACACGTTGATGTTGCGCTTCAACGGCTTTTCAGCCAGCAGATCGCCCAGCCGACCTTCGCGCACCCGAGCGAGGTCGTGGCGTGGCTTGGCGCCGTGCAGGCCCAGGACTATCTCGGCGCGCTGTGGGCGGTTGGTCTGCGCACACCAGGCGCGACCGAGCAAATGATCGAGCAAGCGCTGGCCGAGAAAACGATTGTCCGCACCTGGCCGATGCGCGGCACGATCCACTTCGTGGCGGCGGCCGATGTGCGCTGGATGCTTGAGCTGCTCGCGCCGCGGGTGGTGCGGCGGAGCGCCAGTCGCCGCACCCAGCTTGGGCTGGATGAGACGATCATTGCCGCGAGCGCGAAGGTGATCGCCAGAACGCTGCAAGGTGGCAAGCAGCTCCCGCGGAATGCGCTCTATGGGCTGTTGGAGCAGGCGCAGATTGCGACCGATTCCTCGCGGGGCTTGCATATTCTCGGGCGGCTCGCGCACGATGGGCTGCTCTGCTTCGGTACACGCGACGGCAAGCAGCCCACCTTCGCGCTGCTCGACGAGTGGGTGCCGGGCGCGCAGTCGCTGCCGCGCGACGAAGCGCTGGCGACGCTGGCCCTGCGCTACTTCACCAGCCACGGACCGGCGACCGTGCAAGATTTCATGTGGTGGTCGGGGCTGACGGTCACAGAGGCCAAAGCTGGGCTCGCCGCAATCACGTCACAGCTTGGGCGCGAGCTCATCGGTGGGCAGGACTACTACTTCGGCCAGGCTCTGCCGGCTGCTCCCACTCGGCCGCTCGACGCCTTTCTGCTGCCGCCCTTTGATGAGTTTCTGGTCGCCTATCGCGATCGCAGTGCGGCGCTCGACGCCCACGGTCATGCGCTGGTCGTTCCCGGCGGCAATGGGATCTTCAACCCGATCATTGTGATCGACGGACGCGTCGTGGGCACCTGGAAGCGCACGATCAAGACAGACAGCGTCGTAATGACGTTCAGCCCGTTTACATCGTTCAGCGACGAGCAGATCCGCGCGATCACGGCCGCCGCCGAACGCTATGGCCGTTTTGTGGGGAAGACAGCAGTGGTCGTATGCTGAAGAATCACCGTCTCGCAGATACCCTGCAACTCGGCTCACGTTACCTCCATGGTCCTGAACCACAATCTCGCGCTCCTCCGTGGTGGAGACAACGATCGGTTGTGGTTTGTGCACATCAGCGCGATGAAAGCGCAATGGTACAACGCGGGCAAGGTGCGTAGCATAGAGAGCGACCATCGTTGACATCGCCGCATCGTCTCCTTTACAAGCGTGCGAGTTTCCGGGCCTAATGAAATTTGACAATCAAAAGCAGCAATACGTAGTGACGCCTTCAGGCGGAACGGGTGGCGCGCCGCCTGAAGGCGTCACTACTGGCGCTACCGAACTTGGTCGTCAAATTTCATAAGGCAAGCTATCTATGAATCAATGGTCAGCAATCGAAGGCACGCCCGCGCCGCTCGGCGCCACGTGGATCGCCGCGGAACAGGCCTATAATTTTGCGCTCTATTCCCGCCATGCCACCAGCGTGACGATTCTGCTGTACGCCGAGGACAACCTGCAGCGCCCGGTGCATTTCGTGCGCCTGCACCATCTGGTCAACAAGAGCGGCCCGATCTGGCATTGTCGCGTCCCGATGGCCGCGCTACGGAATGCCCACTACTACACCTATATCGTCGAAGGTCCGGACGACGAGACCGCCGGCCACCGGTTCGATAACCAGAAGCTCTTACTGGATCCATACGCCAAAGCTGTGTTCTTCCCACCTTCCTTCAGCCGCGCAGCTGCGACAGGGCCCGGTCTGAACGTGGGCAAGGCGCTGCTCGGTGTGATCGACGTGGGCGGCCGCGCCTTCGACTGGGGCGCTGATGCGCGCCCACGCCATAGCTCGGACAGCATCATCTACGAGCTGCATGTGCGCGGTTTCACGCAGCACGCCAGTAGCGGCGTGCGCCCGGAGCAGCGCGGGACGTATGCGGGTGTGATCGCGAAAATCCCCTACCTCCAGGAGCTTGGCGTCACGGTGGTCGAGCTGCTGCCCGTCTTTCAATGCGACCCGCAGGAGGGCAGCTATTGGGGCTACATGCCGCTCCACTTCTTCTCGCCGCACCACGCGTACGCCTCCAGCCCGGCGCCGGAAGACGTTTTCCACGAGTTTCGCGCGATGGTGCGGGCGCTGCACGCCGCGGGGATCGAGGTCATCCTCGACGTCGTGTACAACCACACCGTCGAGGGCGACCAGTATGGGCCAACCTACAGCTTCCGCGGCATCGACAACAGCACGTACTACCTGCGTGCGCCGGACGGCCACACGTATCTCAACGATTCAGGCACCGGCAACATGCTCCGCTGCGCGAACTCGGCGGTGCGCAAGCTGCTGGTCGACAGCATGCGCTGGTGGGTCAGAGAGATGCATATCGACGGCTTTCGCTTCGATCTCGCGTCGATCCTCACGCGCAACCACGACGGCTCGGTCAATCTGGACGACCCGGCGGTGATCGCCGATATCAGCGCCGACCCCGACTTCGCGCATCTCCGGCTGATCGCCGAGGCCTGGGACATTTCGAACTATCAGCTTGGGCGCAGCTTTCCCGGTATGACCTGGCTGCAGTGGAATGGCAAATTCCGCGACGATGTGCGCTCCTTCGTGAAGGGCGACCCCGGCCTCGTGCCCAGCTTGATGACGCGGCTGTACGGCAGCGACGACCTGTTTCCCGATCACCTGCGCGACGCCTACCACCCCTACCAGAGCGTCAACTTCATCACCGCCCACGATGGTTTCTGCCTGTACGATCTCGTCAGCTACACTCAGAAGCACAATGAAGCGAACGGCCAGCAGAACACCGACGGCACCGACGATAACTACAGCTGGAACTGTGGCTGGGAGGGCGACAACGCCGCGCCGCTGGAGGTGCTGGAGCTGCGCAAGTGCCAGATCAAGAATTTCTGCTGCCTGCTGCTGCTCGCGAACGGCACGCCAATGTTCTGTGCCGGCGACGAGTTTCTACAGACGCAGGGCGGCAACAATAACCCGTACAACCAGGACAATGCAACCGCCTGGCTTGACTGGAATCGCCTCGATCAGAACCGCGACATGTTTCGGTTTTTCAAAACTATGATCGCGTTTCGCAAGGCGCATCCCTCACTCGGCCGCAGCCGCTTCTGGCGCGACGATGTGCGCTGGCACGGCACCGGCGCGCGGACGGATATGGCGTACGACTCACACACCCTGGCGTTTTGTCTGTGCGGCGCGTCACAGCAAGATCAGGATATCTACGTCATGATCAACGCCTACTGGCACACTCTCGACTTCGAGATCCAGGAGGGCGAGCCGCACGAGTGGCGACTCGTCGTGGATACCAGCCTGCCCAGCCCCCACGATATCGCCGAGCCGGGCGACGAGCTGCCACTCCAGGATAGAAGCTATGCCGTGCGCGCTCGCTCGATCGTCGTGCTGCTCCATGTGTAATTGCCGGACGATGATGAGGTGCGGCACATTGTAACGTGATCTTCCGATACCGTAGCCATTTCTTCTCGCACCGGCCCACCTGCTGGTGTATACTGCCTGGAGAGGGGCCACTGCTCGCCCATTCCTCTCCCCAAGATCCAGCTTTGCTCCCCCACATCCCCTCTATGCTAGCGCCGTTGGCCGCGACCACACCCAGACGGCGCAACGCTGGCACACACCGCCCCCCTTCATCAGGAGGAGTATCACCATGCTGAAACACCATAGACAGAGCGCCGTGCGGATGGAGTTTCACATCTCCCGTTACGCACGCGTCCGCTACCAGTTCGACGAATCGCTCTTCTCGCTCAGCGGCAATGTCATTTTCGCCAACTTTCACGCCGCGCGCGTGTTCGCGCAGAACATGAACCGGAAGCGCGACCTGGTCAACTTCCCGGAGCAGGCCGTCAAACCCGGGCAGATCAACGCGATGGGGTTGATCGACGAGATCCTGCACTATGTGGTCGGCCTGTATCGCGAGCAGCAAAACCCGGATATCATGCGGCAGGCGCTGGAGTGGCTCTACGAACAGTTTGGTCGACGAGTGATTGATACGACGCTGCGCCGATTTGTCGACGAATTTCCCCCGCTGGCCGTCTACCGGGGCGACATCGCCCTCGACGCCTACCTGGAAGGCACAACCGACGGCGTACCCAACCGCGCGATCGTTCTGGAAGAGCTGCTGCTGCTCTGGCTGGCGAACGCGAACCCGGCCTTCTCGCCGTTTCTGGAGCTGTTCGACGACGCCGAGCTGAAAAAAGCGACCGCCTACCCGCAGATCGTCGCCGGCCTGCACGAATTCTTCGCGGCCCGGCCGCCGTTCGGGCCGGATTATCAGAATCTGGTGGACATGCTGTGCAGCCCGGCCATCGCCGTCCCGCACTCGCTCGAAGGGCAGCTGGGCTACATCCTGGAGCGCTGGGGCTACCTGCTGGGCAAGTATCTCTACCGCCTGCTCAGCAGCCTGGATGTGATCAAAGAGGAGCGCAAGCTGATCTTCCTTGGCCCCGGCCCAGCCCAGGTGTACGAGTTCGCCGGGCTGGAACACGAGCCGGAGCGCTTCAGCCACGATAAGGACTGGATGCCGCGGCTGGTCATGATCGCCAAGAACGCCTACGTCTGGCTAGACCAGCTGTCCAAGAAATACGAGCGCGCGATCACCCTCCTGGATCAGATCCCCGACGCGGAGCTGGACACGCTGGCGCGCTGGGGCTTTACCGGCCTGTGGCTGATCGGCGTGTGGGAGCGCAGCCCGGCGTCGCAGACGATCAAGCAGCTATGTGGCAACCCGGAAGCGGTGCCGTCGGCCTACTCGCTCTACGATTACCAGATCGCCGCCGACCTGGGCGGCGAGCCGGCCTGCCAGAACCTGCGCGAGCGGGCCTGGAAGCGCGGCATTCGCCTGTCGAGCGACATGGTGCCCAACCACGTTGGGATCCACTCCAGATGGTCGATCGAGCATCCCGACTGGTTTGTCTCGCTCGATTACAGCCCGTACCCGTGGTACGATTTTGCCGGGCCCGATCTATCCCACGACGAGCGGGTTGGCCTGTTCATCGAGAATCACTACTACAGCCGCACCGATGCGGCGGTCGTGTTCAAGCGCGTGGATCGCTGGACCGGCAGCGAGCAATACATCTACCACGGCAACGACGGCACGAGCATGCCCTGGAATGATACCGCTCAACTCAACTACCTCATCCCCGACGTGCGCGAGGCGGTGATCCAGACGATCCTGCACGTCGCGCGCCAGTTCCCGGTCATCCGCTTTGACGCGGCGATGACCCTGACCAAACGGCACTACCAGCGGCTGTGGTTTCCGGAGCCCGGCACTGGCGGCGCGATCCCCACGCGCGCGGAGCACGGTCTGACCAAAGACGAGTTCAACGTGGCGATGACCGACGAATTCTGGCGCGAGGTGGTCGATCGCGTGGCCGCCGAGGCGCCCGACACGCTGCTGCTGGCAGAAGCCTTCTGGCTGCTGGAGGGCTACTTCGTACGCACGCTCGGTATGCACCGGGTCTACAACAGTGCCTTCATGAATATGCTCCGCGATGAGGATAACGCCAAGTATCGCCAGGTCATGAAGAACACGCTCGAGTTCGACCCGGAGGTCCTGCGGCGGTTCGTGAATTTCATGAACAATCCGGACGAGCGCACCGCCGTCGAGCAGTTCGGCAAGGACGATAAGTACTTCGGCATCTGCACGCTGCTGGCGACCATGCCCGGCCTGCCGATGTTCGGGCACGGCCAGGTCGAGGGATACACCGAAAAATATGGCATGGAGTACCGGCGCGCGTACTGGGACGAGCAGCCGGACGGCCAGCTGATCGCCCGCCACGAGCGCGAGATCTTCCCGCTGCTCCGCCGCCGCTACCTGTTCGCCGGCGTCGAGCAGTTCCTGCTGTACGACTTCTACACGCCCGACGGGAGCGTCAACGAAGACGTGTTCGCCTACTCAAATCGCTATGGCGACGAGCGCGCGCTGGTGGTCTACCAGAACCGGTTCGCAACCGCGCGCGGCTGGGTGCGCACATCGGCGGCCTACTCGGTGAAGCCCGGCGACGGCGACCCTTCGACAGGCTCAGGGCAGGCTGAGCGGACGCTGGTGCAGAAAAACCTGGGGGAGGGGCTGGGCCTGCACACCGATGAGTCCTCCTTCTGCATCTTCCGCGACCATCTATCGAACCTGGAGTTCATTCGGAGCAGCAATGAGCTGGTCGAGCAGGGGCTGTATGTCGAGCTGGAGGCGTACAAATGCCAGGTCTTTCTCGACTTCCGCGAGGTGCGGGATAACGAGTGGCACCAGTACGCCCACCTGACGTCCTACCTGAACGGGCGCGGGGTGCCGAGCATCGACGCGGCGCTGCGTGAGATCTTCCTGCAGCCCATTCACGATCCGTTCAAGGATCTCGTCAACGCAGGCATGTTCCGCCGCCTGATCGACGCCACCAGGCGTTCGCAAGTTGAAAAGTTGGAAGGTTCGAAAGTTGAATCACCGCAGATCGACGATCAACCTGTAAACGTTCCAACCTTCCAACCTGCAAACCTGCAACCGCTGCTGGACGAGGTGGAGCAGAAGCTTGTGAACCTGCTGCACGCGATCAAGCACTTCACCGGTGGCGCCGGTGACGCGACCGCGATCGCCCAGGAGCTGCGGCGCCAACTGGAGGCTATGCTGCAACTGTCACTCCTGGAGCCCCGGTTCCCCGCGCCATGGTCGCAGCGCTACACGGAGGCGGTCGAGCGCCTGCGGGCGGGCCTGAGCGACGACGCATCATTGTGGGGCGTGCTGTTGGGCTGGCTGGTCGTCCACGCGCTCGGCAAGATCAGTGCCGACGTAGATTTCGAGCAGCAGAGCCGGAGCTGGATCGACGAATGGCTGCTGGGGCGGATCATGGCCGGCGCGCTTCAGGACCTGGGGCTGGATGAGCCGGCGGCTGCACAGGCGGTGAAGCAGATCGAGCTCCTCACCAGCCACCAGAGCTGGTGGCGGACGCGGGGCTTCGATCATGCAGGACGGGTGTTGGAGTCGCTGCTGGCAGACGGCGATGTCCAGCGTTTCCTGCGGATGAATCGCTATCAGGGCGTGCTGTGGTTTCACAAGGAGGCCTTCGGACAGCTGCGCTGGTGGCTCCTGGCGCTTGCAGCGATCCAGATCAGCGCCGACCCAGAGCGCTCGGTGGCCGGCGTGACCGACGCGATTGCCAATTGCTACGACGTGCTAGTGATCCTGCAGCGGGCTGAGGAGCAATCGGGATATCAGATCGAAAAGCTGCTAGAGATCGTCTAGAACATCGGCCAAGTAGTATTAACCACGACAATCACGAAGGCCACGAAGGCTGAACAAGGCTTCTCCCTACGACTCTTTCGTGCTCTTCGTGGTGCAAAAACGTGCCCGTTGCCCGCGTCGTCTGGAACCGCGTGCCCGCGCCCACATGCGTCCGCGCGCTGCTCGCCGCCGGCCCGTGTTGTGTAAAGTTTAGCATTAAGTGGCGTGAATTCTTCAGCATTATTTGGCGTAGTGTTGACAACCGATGAGCCCCGTGGCAAACAGCCACGGGGCTCATGAGTTACCAAGAATATGCCATATCATCCTGAAAAGTCCCGCCAGTGAATCCTTACCTGTACACAATTGACCCACTACCGGTGGAGCTGAGGAGCTGGCCATCCTTGCTGTTGTCGTTGTCCGCGCTATCCCAAACCGGCGTTGCGCGCCCGGATAATCGCATGCGCGCGGTCGGCCACCTGCAACTTGCTGAAGATCTCCGTGATGTAATTGCGGACTGTCTTCGGACTCAGCACCAGCCGCTCGGCGATCGCGCTGTTGGTCAGCCCTTGGGCAATCAAGGCCAGCACCGCGTGCTCGCGTTCGGTGAGGTCAGGAAAGACCGGAGTTCCTGCCGACCGCGTTACATCACTCGTCGCGGCCGGTGGTGTCGCGAAGTAGTGGATTAGTCGCTCCGCTATCCCTGGGCTGAAGATCGCCTCGCCGTCGGCGACGGCACGGATGGCGCGCAGCACCTCGCTCGGTTCCGCACCCTTGACCAGGTACCCCCGTGCGCCAGCGCGCATCGCCGCAAACAGCGAGTCGTCTTCCAGCATCGTCACGATCAGGATGCGGATGTCTGGGTTCGTCTCACGGATGCGGCGTGTCGCCTCGATCCCATTCACACCGGGCATGTTGATATCCATCAGGATGACATCCGGCCGTACCGAGCCCGCTAGCGCGATGACTTCTTCCCCGCTGGTTACCTCGCCCACCACCTCGGTATCG
>Ga0137375_10008811_pt1 | contig 11986 bp, 16 predicted proteins | sample SagtaG_24_FD_104936 | JGI IMG/M metagenome (GOLD analysis project Ga0137375, IMG submission 104936) | Vadose zone soil microbial communities from Sagehorn Ranch, Mendocino, California, USA - Sage1_R_113_16 metaG | ecosystem: Environmental > Terrestrial > Soil > Vadose zone | place: USA... | reverse complement strand
GTAAATCGAACTCTTGTTCAGGAGGAAACCGAGGTTCCCGATCCGGCACTTTCGGTGCAGCTGTTTATTTTACAAAGCAAGAATCAAAACGGCTTCTCGGAAGAAGCCGTGGAGAAGATGCATACCTTCACGCGTGACCTACTGAACTATGCGAGACCAATAAATGATTTCACATACTATAATACGTTCGTCAGGGAGCGGATGTCGAACTTCCGCGAAAAATACACATCAATTTTGGGGTCTCCACATACCCTAAGTATAATTTTTTGTTACGTCTCAAAGAGCGTTAGCGAGCCAAATCCAAAGGTCGCCAAGCGCGTAGAGAATTTGCGGGCATTTGTAAAGACTCAGCTTTCAGCTGCGCAAGTGCAATTCGATTTCTGGGGATGTTCGCGCTTGCTGAATGTCGCCAGAACGCCGCCCAATCGACAAATGGCGATTGATATATCGAAGCATTTCACAACGGACGATGGGGCCGTCGTCTGTCTAGTAAAGCTCAAGAGCTACGCTCAATTTCTTACTGACGAGCATGGCGATTTGCGAAAGGCTGTTTTGGAGCCAAATGTTCGGGACTATCAGGGCAAGCGGAATCCAGTAAATGCTGACATTCGCGCAACCCTTTCCGCGACGGACAGTAAGGAGTTTTGGTGGCTAAACAACGGAGTCACTATCTTGGCGTCGGATTGCTCGATCGCAGGAAATAAGCTTACGTTGAGGGCGCCGGAAGTTGTTAATGGACTCCAAACATCCCAGGAGATTTTTTCGCACTTCAATGACAACGGCGAGAAAAATGATTCTCGAAATATCCTTGTCAGAGTGATTGTCCCACCGGACGAGCAAACTCGAAATAAGATCACGAAGGCGACGAATTTTCAGACTCCCGTTGATGCGCTCTCGCTGCACGCGACCGATCAGATCCACTTTGACATTGAAGAGCGCCTCAAGTTGTACGATCTGTTTTATGATCGGCGCAAGGGTGAATACAAAAACCTCAGGAAGCCTATTTCCAAAATCGTCCCGATTCGCTCATTGGCGCAGTCGATTATAGCAATCGTTTTACAGCGGCCCAATGATGCGCATGGCGGCCCACAAAAATTGCTTAAGCAAGATGAAACGTATAAGCAGATATTTGATGACGGGAATGATCGTGATTTGTATGTCGTGTGCGCACTGCTGGATCGGCAAGTGCTGAACTATTTGGAGACGCAGGGGCTTACGAGGGAAGAAAAGAGAGACATTAGATATTACTGCGATCTTTGGATTTGTTGCGATTTGGCGGGGACCTCCAAGCCAACTGTTGCCCAGATCGCTGCGCTAAAGGCCGTATGTGTCTCTCCAATAGCAGAACAGAGATTGAATGATGCCAAGGATGCGGTACTTAAAAAGTACAAGGAGCTCGGCGGCACGGACAAAGTTGCAAAGGGACCCAACCTTAGACAAAAGATTGTTGAGAGGCTGAGTGACAAGTTCCCGAAAAAGTCCATCGCCGCCAAAGCGGGGTAAGCAAGGGGCACCAAGGAAACCGGGTCAATTGACGCACGACATCTCACCGCGGCGGCCGGCTGTCGAATGACCACTTCGATCACGCCCATGCGGGAAGTCCAAGCTCGATGGTCTTATAGTGAAATTCTGTCAAAGGGCGTTGGTCACTTTTATGACGGGTTGCCTGGAGTTGAAGCGCTCAGGAAGAAGGCAAGAGCGCACGTCAGATTTCATGATCTTACCGAGGAGGACTTTAAGGTCCTTTGTCGCGGCTTCAACGGGGTTCGTGGTGCGTTCTCTGCCAACTACCTTCGTGGCATCGCTGGATTTCACGTCGCTGATTGGTCCAAGGAACAACTTAGTGATCTTCTCATTGTTCCGAATGCCACTCCCTTGAATCGGTTTGCGCCTTTCTCGGTGTACGCCGCCCTTCCAATCGATGACACGACACCGCCCTGCGATGCCCGGCGCGCAGCCGAATCTGTTCAAATGACCGCGAGCGCCGCTGAAGTACATCCTGTGACATTAGGCATGTACGCAGGACGATTGGTCCTTCTCGACGGTTACCACAGGGCAATCCGTTTCTGGCACTCGTCAAATACCGGCGCAAGGCTAGCCACCTTCGTACCTATTCCAATCAATACTTAAAACGGCGATGAGGCTGCGCTATTTTCCTTGCCATGGAGAAATAGCGTCGGTTGGGATGACGTCGAAACCCATCACCGTTTGCGTCGCGATTTTCTTATCATCTGTCTCGTCGAAAGTCCCGCTCGCCCGCTCGCCACATTGGCGTTCGTCGGCAGCGAATAGATCAACGTCACCTGCCGCGAGCCGCAATGCGGACAGCGCAACCGCGATGCCAGCGCGGAGAGCGGGAAGGCGCGGCCGCGGGTCCACACCAGGGTCTCGAGGTCGAGCTCCGCCCGGTAGACGCACTCCTTCTTTGATTGCAATCCCTCGCGCTGCTTGCCCCAGGCGCACCGCGCGGTGATGCGCCAGCCGTAAGCAAACGCCTCGCCCAACGTCTCGACCGCCATGCCCTGCTCCCGGGGGGGAGGGGTAATGTTCCCGATATGTTCTCAATACGCAAGTGCCCCTGTATAAAGAGAGGTCCCCAAGCCATGAGCCACGCCCAAAGCACCGCAAGCCGCAGCGAGTCCCCGGACTACGGACTCCAAAACCGCAGCTTCATCGCCATCTATCGGTGGTCCCCGTTGGAGTGTTGTTGGAGTGTCGAAGTGGCGTCGCGTGCGTATTGGAAAGGCTACCTGAAGCTTTCCCTCGTCTCCTGTCCCATCGCGCTTTCGCCGGCCACGTCGGACGCGGCGCGGGTGTCGTTCCGGCAGATCAACAAGCAGACCGGCAACCGATTGCGCCAGCAATTGGTGGACGATGAAACGCGCGAGCCCGTCGACTCCGAGGATCGGGGCAAGGGCTACGAGCTCGGCAAGGGCGTCTACCTGCAGGTCGAGGACGACGAGCTCGAAAACATCCAGGTCGAGAGCAGGCACACGATCGACATCGACAGCTTCGTCCCCGCCGCGCAGATCGACAAGCGCTTTTACGACAGTCCCTATTACATCACGCCGACCGACAATGTCGGGCACGAGGCCTTCGCCGTCATCCGCGACGCCATGAAGGGCAAGGGCATGGTGGCGCTCGGCCGCATCGTGCTCAACAAGCGCGAGCGGGTGATCGCGCTGGAGCCGCACGGCAAGGGGATTTTGGCGACCACGCTGCGCTATCCCTACGAGGTCCGCAAGGCCGACGAGCATTTCGAGGACATTCCCGACGTGAAGATCCCCGGCGAGATGCTCAAGCTCGCCGAGCACATCCTCGAAACCAAGGCGGCCGATTTCGATCCCTCGACGTTCGAGGATCGCTACGAAACGGCGCTGATCGAGCTGTTGAAGAAGAAGCAGGCCGGGTTCAAGCCGCCCAAGGGCAAGGAAGCCGTCGCCGCGCCGCGCAACGTCATCAACCTGATGGATGCGCTGTGGGCAAGCATCAGCGCGGAGAAGAAACCAAAAGCCGGGGCCAAGCGTTCTGCCCAGGCAAAGAAACGGGCGTAGAACAGAGCCGGTTAATACCAGCGGCGCCAATCTATGACCGTCATCCTGAGGTGGCCGAGTACCCGATCTCGGGTTTACCCGAGATCGGGCATTTCTTAAGTGCGCAAGTTTGCTGCGGCCGACTTGCGACGGCTCGCTTCGCTCGCTCCCCATACAAGGGTGACGGGGAGAGTGAGCCATTCTTGGTTGCCGTCGGTATAAGACGAAAACAGGCGTGAAAGTCCAGGTGGATGCGATGGGGAAGAAATCGAAGGTTTCGAGATCCGATAAGCTCAAAGAAGTCCGGCGCCGGACTGATCAAATAGTGAAACAACAGGACGCGAAAAGAAGGCAGGCGGAAAAGAGTCAATCCGACGAGCCCGGCGATCCTGCGGATTCAGGACGCGTCGCAAAAAAAAAGCTGCTCAAATTGCGACGACACCGGCTGGGTCTGCGAGACCCACGCCAACCGGCCGTTCAAAATGTTCAGCGAAAGGGCGGACGCCTGCGAGTGTGGAGCAGGGGTGCCGTGCCCGGTCTGCAACAGCGGTGACCCGCCGAACCTGCCGCCGGATTTCAAGGTGATGCTCGACGACATGGGCCCTCGCCACTGAGAATGAATGGGGCGAGCGAGTTCGTTCCAGCCACGCTCTATGCTCTGCCGCACACTGCTGTTAGGGTCAGGGGCGGCGATACCCATGTTCACACGCCGAAGCGGCGCTGCGGCTTTATTGTTCGTTCAGGTCCCGCAGGATTCCAAGTCGATGAAGGAATATATCGAATTGGCGTCGAGGATCGCTGCCGTGGCATCGACGGCGGCGATCATCTGTGCGGGCGCCTATGAACTTGGATACCTCTTCCTGATCGGTGTGCATTTCATGGGTGCCGCTTCCATTACGGATTTTTTCGCTCGGGCGTTGGAACTGTTCCCAATCCTTGCCGTGATGCCTGCTATGATGTTCCTTGTCTATATCGGTACGGCTCGTTTCCGACGACCGACATCGACCGAGGAAATCGTAATCGCTGTCATTGTCTATTCCATTATCCCGGGCCTTTTGATCTACACGCTGTTTTTCGGCAATCTTGAACGAGGCGTGCTTTTTATTGGCTGGTTTTTCCTTACTATCGTACTCTGCGTGACCACGCTTTCCCTCGCCGCGATCGTTACTGAAAACTCGCGTACATTTGCTCTTCTCGCGCTCGGGCCTTTGCTGCTCCTCGTCTTGTTTGTCACTGGTCTGAATATCGCTGAATTCGAAGTCTCGTCGAAACCAAATTACCAGGTCTTGCTTGGTACAGGCTCGTCCGACTCGTCACCGCACGACGTGCGGCTGCTACGGAATTACCAAAGAGGCCTCCTGGTGAGGCGGCCCGGAGAGAAGATCGTCGAGTTCATACCCTGGAGCGAGATTCGCGCACTCAAGCAACTCGCGCCATCGCGCTGAGAACGATGCCGCCCGCTCATGTGGCAACCTCCCGCAACTCGATCGCTTCCATCAATGATTGGATCGTCGGCGGGCGCGCGCGAGCTGTTCACCCGCTTCGACACCGGCCATCGGCGCAGCACATCCTCGAAACCAAGGCGGCCGATTTCGATCGTTTGAAATTCGAGGATCACTACGAAACGGCGCTGGTCGAGCTCTTGAAGAAGAAGAAGCAGGCCGGGTTCAAGCCGCCCAAGGGCAAGGAGGCCCTGGCCGCGCCGCGCAACGTCATCAACCTGATGGATGCGTTGCGCGCAAGCATCAAGGCCGAGAAGAAGCCAACAGCGGGGGCGAAGCGTTCTTCCCCGGCAAAGAGACGAGCGTAGGAATAGCTTGCCCCGGTTCCTTCAGAAATAGTTTTCTGGCTGGAAGCCGCTACGGTTTGCTTCGCAACCGGGGCGCGGCGCTTGCGGCTGGCGCACGACAAGCATGAAACCCGGGGTATGGCATCGCGGCCATTCCGGCCCGCTTTCGGCCGCCCCTTATTGCAAGGAGTTGGACATGACGCTCATCAACTTGACGTTCCTCATCCTGAACTTGAACTACCTCGTCGACCACGGACTCCACGCGGGCGTCTCGCTCGACGAGGTCAAGCAGCACATCAGGAGAGGGGATGTGCTGGACTGGCTCGGACAATGGTTCAAGGGCTCCGTCGATGTAAGCCCCTACACGCACGATCGCGCCGTGCACGATGAAATCACCAGAGGCCTGCAGGAGCTGCTGGACGGATACGCCGGCGACGAGCGCCGAAAGTGGGGCGTGGAGAACAATGGCATCTGCCTGCTGATTGCATGGACCGCCGCACTTGTGCAGCAGCGCGCCTTGAGGGATTTGGATGAATGCTCAAATTGCGACGGCACCGGCTGGGTGTGCGAGACCCACGCCGACCGGCCGTTCAAGATGTTCAGCAAACGGGCTGACGCCTGCGAGTGTTGCGGAGCAGGGGTGCCATGCCAGGTCTGCAACAAGGGTGACTCGCCGCACCTGCCGCCGGCATTCAAGGCGATGCTCGACGACACGGGCCCTCGCCACTGATCCATAGGGCGCAGTAAGGAGTCGGACAATTGTGCTCGTGCGTGAACGCATCCGGCTGTATCCGCGTGTGCTCGGCCAGCTCTTTGGATTGATCGGATCGTATAGGTGACTTTGGTCACATACTTTTGCGGCGGGGAATGGTAGTGTTTGGGATTCCTTGTGGGCTCGCCCGGATCGGTCTCATGCGGCGACGGGAATTCATCGCGTTTTTTGGCGGGCTGGCGACATGGCCGCTCGCGGCGCGCGCGCAGCAGCCGGCGAAGCTGCCGACCATCGGATTACTGGGCTCTGGTACAGCTGCGGCACAGAGCCCATGGACAGCCGCCTTTGTGCAGCGGCTGCGTGAGTTGGGCTGGAGCGAGGGCCGCAATGTCGCGATCGAGTATCGCTGGGCGGAGGGGCGCAGCGAACGCTTTGCCGAGATCGCAGCCGAGTTCGTGCGGCTCAAGGTCGATGTGATTCTCACGCATAACACTCCACCGTCCCTCGCAGCAAAGCAGGCGACGTCGGTGATCCCGATCGTGTTCGCGACGGCGGGCGATCCGGTTGGCACGGGTATCGTAGCGAGTCTGGCGCGACCGGGCGGCAACATCACCGGCCTGTCGAGCCAGCAACCCGATACTGCCGGGAAGCGACTCGAACTCTTGCGCGAGCTCATCCCCGGTCTGCGCCGGTTGGCGATCTTGGCCGATGTCGGCAACCCCTTCACCGCTCTGGACATAGGCGAGGTTCAGGGAGCGGCACGCACCCTCGCTCTCGAAGTCGCCACGTTTGAAATCCGGCGAGCCGAAGATATCGCTCCCGCTTTTGCGGCGCTGCAGGGCCGGGCAGAGGCGCTGTACGTCATACCCACCCCGATCATGTTCGCGAACCGGGTTCGCATCAATGCCTTCGCGCTCGCCGCACGCCTACCGACGATGCACGGTGTGCGGGAGTACGTCGAAGCGGGAGGTCTGGTGTCCTATGGGCCGAACTGGCCCCATATGTGGAGCCGCGCCGCCGACTTTATCGACAAGATTCTGCGCGGGGCGAAGCCTAGCGACCTGCCGGTCGAGCAGCCGACCAAGTTTGATTTCGTCATCAATCTGATCACCGCACAGGCGCTCGGCCTCGCCATCTCGCCGATGTTGCTCGCACGCGCCAACGAGGTGATCGAATGACGCGGCGCGAATTCATCACGTTTCTCGGCGGCGCGGCGGCCGGGTCGCCGCTTCTTTGGCCGCCCGCAGCGCGTGCGGAGCAGGCGGGCAATGTCGCCGGATTTCCAGGTGATGCTCGACGACACGGGTGTCAGGAGGCAAAGCCGTGCCATATGTCATATCGGGAAATGTCGACTCCAACCGGATAGTCAATCCCGAGCGTACCCTCGAATTTTCTAAGGCATTTTACCATCCGCTCGCGCGAGGTGAAGAGCTGACGCCAGAATTGCTAGCCCTTAAGCCTGATCCTTATTTTGTGAAAGGCCCTGACAAGGGCAGCATGCCGGAAATCTTCGGCGAGCACCTTGGCGTTTGGACAGTCAAAGAGAATGTCAAACAGATCATCGAAGAGCTGGAACCGGACGTTCACACATTCATCCCGGTCAATCTTCGCGTGAGGGGGTCGGAGCAAGACTGGGGTCAGTACTACCTCCTTTACCCCGGGCAGGCGATCGATGCGATTGTGATCGATGAAACAGATTTTGCTGAAGGGAAGGGCCGGGCCGGCTTTGGTAAGTTGATAGGTTCGACCGCGCCTGTGCCATCGTACACGCTTTCTCCTTTCGGAAATACAGTGCTCGATGGTGCATTGATCGCGGGACGGCACCTGTGGCGCGGTGCGCGAGCACGCTTAGGCCAATCCATTCCATTTTTTAGCTATCTCTTCTGTTCTGACGAGCTGGCAGAACAGATCAAGGGCGCCGGCATCGAGGGCTGGCGTTTTCGACGCTGTAAGCTGAAGCAGGATTCCTGAGTAGCAACGACGATCACCTCTCTTTCGTTGCGATGACGCGCAGCTTGGCGAAACGCAAACAAGCTTACTGGACTCGCCGGCACCCGTCGCGCGAGTTTTTTGTTTGGCTCACGGATTTTAGCAATGATCCCAAATTCATCACGCCGCAAACGCGACAGGCAGCGATATGCAACGGATCCAGAATTTCGCAGGAAGAGAGTTGAATACTCCCGCCAATACCGCGCGGCGCACAAGAGCGAAATGGCCGAGCTCCGGCGACGCAGATATCCCCGAGATCGTGAACAACGACGCCTTCGTAAGTACGGGCTCTCCGACAACGCTTACGACGCAATGTTCGTGCAGCAGCATGGCATCTGTCCGATCTGCAAAGAGAAATTCGACGCGCTGTGCGTCGATCATTGTCATCCGACAAACAAGGTGCGCGGCCTACTCTGTCCCAAATGTAATCGCGGGCTCGGACATTACAACGACGATCCGATCCGCACGCGGGCAGCCACGGTGTACCTCGAACAGTCATGCGGCATCGGTGTCGTCAATTTTTTCACCATCCTGCGCTGCCGCGTCGGGCACCTGAAGATTGGGCAATGCGAGGTACGCCTCCAAGAATTGAAAGGGGAGGCCGTGCCCCTTCACTCAACCCCATCCTACGAGCTCGCGAAAGGCCATTGTGGCGACCCAACGTGACCGTGCGGTCGGCCGGTCAAGCCCGAGGTTGCGAATCCGTTCGTATGCGCGTATACGTTCTAACGTATAACACGAGCGATCGAATGCCGACAGCGACGGTGACCAAGAAAGAGCCGCGGCCGACCGACAGGCACATAGGGGGGCGCATCCGGATGCGTCGCAAGATGCTCGGAATGAGCCAGGAATCCCTCGGAGACGCAATCGGGCTTACTTTCCAGCAAATCCAGAAATACGAGAAGGGGATGAACCGCGTTGGTGCCAGCCGGTTGCAGCAGATCGCCGACGCGTTGGGCTGCCAGGCTGCCTGGTTTTTCGAGGGCGGGCCTGGCTCGGACGGGAAATTCGGTGCCCTAGCGCAGCGCGTCGATGCCGATCTCGCGGCGTTCATGGCGGACAAGTATGCGCCGGATATTGTCCGGGGATTCGTGCGGCTGCCGCAACGGATCAAGCGCGCGATCGTCGATGTCATCAGCGCGGCCGTCGCGGAGACCGAGGAGGCTTGAAGAGATCGCGCACTGTCACGCTAAGCGCCCGGGCGACGAATTCGAGGGTGGTCAACGTGGGGTTCGCTTTCGCGCGCTCGATGTCGGAGATCAGACCTTGCCGGAGGTCTCCGGCCTCGGCTGCGAGCCGTTCCTGCGACCACCTGCGAAGTTCGCGGAGCCTGCGCACGTTGTATGCCAGCGCCGCCCGATCCGGTCGCCCCGTTGTGCCGCTTGCCATCGAAAAGGATGGATCATCGAGCGGGTAATTTATCTATGCGTTGTAGAGTATAAGTATTCATTGAATAATACAGTACACCGTAGAATTCGGAGAGGTTTATGACGGAATTCGTCTTGAAGGGGATAGTAACTGAAACGGGAATCGCTACGTTACACCGTGACGGAACGCATTACGACTATTTGGAAATTGCGCAGGGAGCCGGACACGTCCGCCGGCTGCACGACGTGTTCGTGCCTGCGGCGCTCCAAAGCGACGTAGGGCTCTGTGCGATCGGCGAGTTTCGCTGCCGCGAGGCGGAGCCGGGTGTTTCGCCTGCGACCGAGATATTGGATTTCCGCCGAGCCGACGGTGTGGTCATTTAGCTGAGCGCATAGCAGCAACTGTACAATATGCTGAAACAACTACCCCGGTGACGACGCCATGAGCTCAAGATTTTGGTATCTGGATCCACCGCGCCGGCAGGGCTTGGCCGAAGTGGCGCTCGACACGGATTACGAACGAATCATCTGTCCGGCGCACGACGGTCATACGCGCGGTGGAAAGCGGATCGGCGCTCTATCGGTCATCGTTCATCCATTGCGCGTCGGCGACTTCACTTTCGTTTGGGGGGGCGGCATATTGGTCTCGCAGAGAGTATTGGATCTTTTCGAAAAATATCATGTCACTGGATTCAAGGCTGAGCGGGCCAAAACCTCATACCCGGAGACGATCAAGGGTAGGCCCCCCGATCTGTTCGAGCTCGTCGTTACCGGATGTCGCCCGCATCGGCCTCAACTACAGGTTCGGCTACACGCCGGTCGTCGCCAGGTACTGATCGCGCGGAGCGCGGAGGGCGGATTGGCCTTAAGCGCGTTCACGCGCGTCTTCCGACGCGCTATGGCGTCATCCGCCGTTTGCCCGAGCGGCGGGTTACGGCTGTGCCTGACCCGCCCTACGGGCTGTTGTCTCGAATTCGGACAAAGCGAACACCGAAACACCATCGGCAGTGTCGCGATACCGCCGCCGCCATGCGGGCGCGGAAATATTTTGATCCGGGGCGGGATTCATGAACCCGTCGGCCTTGCTTTGCCGTGGCCTCGGGGTGACGATCGATCGGCCTTTCGAGGGAGGAATTGAACATGAAGGCGCCAGACCCGAGGCGAGCTGCCATTCTTCTCGTTCCGCTGCTGCTGGCGAGCCAGAGCGCGTCGGCCGCGACCGCGGCGGGTTCCGGAGCTTTGGCGCTCGCGTCTCTCGTCGCCGCGCATTCGCCGCTCCTGAGCCGGCACGAAAGGCGCGTGATGGCGCGTCTGTTCGGCGGCGATTCCAATGTCGCCTTTCCCGCCGGCAGCAAGATCTCCGTCAAGGCCGACGCCGTCGTCTGCCGCGCGAGCAACGTCGACATCACGTCGCGGTCGTGCAAGCTGACCTTCGGCGCCACGTCGGCCGAGCTGACCGGGCGCAGGGCGCATGAGCTCTACGCGACGATTGCGGAAGTCGGCGTGCCGCCGGACGGCGCGGCGGGCTCGATTTTCGAGAGCCTGTCGCACCTCGTGTGCACCATCGACCCGCAGGTGATTGCGCAGAAGGCCGGCGGCGGCGCCGACTGCACCTTCGATCCCGGCGCATCGTGACAGCGCGTAGGGCGGACTGGCGTCGCGTAATCCGCCGCGCGAGCGTGACCCGGTGGGTTACGCCCTCGGCTAACCCTCCCTACGCTAGCGCGTGTACTCAGTAACGCGCAGATCGGAGGTCCGCTTTCGGGGGCAAACCGGAAAGCATTTGCTCACTTCGAGACTTACCGGTTTTGTGAAGGTTTTCGGATGCCGGCCCATGACAGACGGCGCCACATACTCCGAGGGCCGGCGTACGAAAACCTCCAAGGGAGGAAACCGCGGGAGAGAGTCGTCGATCGTGCCGCGCTCGAGCTACGGAGCCTTGAGCACTGCGCGTGATCTCAGGGCCGGATTCTCAACGGCTGTCGGCCTCGAAAGCGTGCACAACTTGAACGTTACGGCACGAACATTGCTAAATGGGGAAAGTAACTTTCGCTCCAGATGTGATTTCAAGAGGTTACGAGAGGAGAAGTGTGGCAAAAAGATCACTTGTCACAACCTCTGCGCTACAAGGCTCCCAAAATGCTCAGCTCCATTCAACTGAAATCTCGCCGAGCTGCTCGTCTTATATATCAATCAGGATCATCACCCCATCTCCGATTTGCACCGGCTTCGTCATTCGAAGCTCTTAATCGCCCGGACGTAGCCTTGTTGGGTCTTCGGCGATAACTTCCGCATCGTCATGTCTTCGATCATGCGCCGGCGCAACGGGCTCATTGCCTCGTCGGTCATGGGGATGCTCCTGTCTTGAGTGAGAGGTTGCTAGCCCCTCATCTTCAAGACAGGACGCCTCCGTGCGCTACCGTGTTGGCTGTGCCGCCTGCCGCAGCCACCTACCGCGTGAGCGGTTTAGTCCTTGTGCCACATCCCGACATTCAAGCACGTCTATTTGGACCGCTCGAATGTGACGACGCTGCGCTGCATCCCCTTTTCGGGCCAGTTAGGCATGACGCGCCACGGCGTCAGCACCTGCAGCCGC
>Ga0137375_10008807_pt1 | contig 11987 bp, 10 predicted proteins | sample SagtaG_24_FD_104936 | JGI IMG/M metagenome (GOLD analysis project Ga0137375, IMG submission 104936) | Vadose zone soil microbial communities from Sagehorn Ranch, Mendocino, California, USA - Sage1_R_113_16 metaG | ecosystem: Environmental > Terrestrial > Soil > Vadose zone | place: USA... | reverse complement strand
TGATTTCGCTCCGTCGCGCCCCAGTGTACGCTGCAAAGGCGACCATCGGGAAAACCCACGGCAGCGTGGCGTGAGCGCGGACGTGGGCCAAGAACTCCTCGATCTCTGGCCGCGTCAGGTACAGCGCCTCCCAAAGTGCCTCCTTCTTGGCGTCGTCGGGATTTTCAGCAGCGATGATGGCCTCGATCTCGGCGAACGTCCGAAACGGTTCCTTCTCCTCTTCCTTGGGGAAACGCAAGCCCGTGGCTCGGGAAAGTGCCCTTGAGCAGCCCGCCGTGGACTCCCCAGTTCCAGCAAGCGCGGACGGTAGCGATTTCCTTCTTCAGCGTCACAGGGGCGACACCCTGCTTGCGGCGCCGATCAACGTGCTCCTGAAGGTTGAGGAGTGTCAGCGACTGCATGCGGAAGCGTTCGCCGACCGTCTCCGTCAACTGGCTGAGGTGCGTCCGCAACGTGCCGAGGGAGTTTTGCTCGATGGTGCCGTTGGCGTGCGTCTGGAGGTAATGGTCGATGAGTTGCCGGGCCGTGATCGTCTCGGGCCTGGCGGAAATAACAGGAGCCTTTCCGCCAGCGGCAACGAAATCTTCGAGCGTCACCCCCTCGGGGACCGTGAGCCGGCCGCGTTCGATGAGCGCGAGCGTCTCGTCCACTTCCGCTCCCTTCGCCTGGGCTTGAGCCTCGGGCAGGTTGCCCAAGGCAAAGTAGTAGCGCTTGCCCTGGAAGCGGAACGTGCAGTAGTAGCCGTTGCCTTTTTTTCTGACCCCAGCCATGTGCGTCTCCTTCGGAAACGCCCTGGAGATGCCCTGCTGGCGGAAAAATGGCGGAACGTACCGTTGCCAACAAAAAGGGCTTACGGCATTATTCGCCGTAAGCCCTTGAAAGGAAAGGTGCCGAAGAGAGGACTCGAACCTCCACTCCCTTAACGGGAACCAGGTCCTGAACCTGGCGCGTCTGCCAGTTCCGCCACTTCGGCAGCGGTTGGTTGAGTGAGCAAAGTTATCTTACGGGGCCTCCTGTGGAGTCGTCAACCCATTTCCTTTAGCCCTGGTCGCCGGCATTGCCGGCGATTCTGTAAGATGACTTGGGCTTTCGAGATTCGGAATGAGCGACCATGCCAGGCAATTCCTTCGGCGAACTGTTTCGCGTCACCACCGCCGGCGTCAGCCACGGCCCCGGCTACCTCGCCATTATCGATGGTTGTCCGCCCGGCCTGCCGTTGGCTGTCGAGGATCTGCTGCCGGATCTGCGCCGCCGCCGGCCAGGGCAGTCGAAAATCGTCACGCAGCGTCAGGAAGAAGACACCCCGGAGATCTGGTCCGGCGTCTTCGAGGGCGTGACCGATGGCACCGCGCTTGGGATTCTCTTCCGCAACGCCGATCAGCGCAGCGCTGATTATGGCGACATTAAAGACAAGTATCGTCCCGGTCACGCGGACTTCACCTTCGACGCCAAGTACGGCTTGCGCGACTACCGTGGGGGCGGTCGCTCCAGCGCGCGCGAGACAGTCTGTCGCGTCGCAGCAGGGGCCGTCGCCAAGAAACTGCTGGCGCAGCACGGAATGCGTGTGCTGGGGTACGTCAAACAGGTGGGTGACGTTCTCGCCGAGATCCGCGACCCGACGACGGTGACGTTGGAGCAGGTCGAAGCAACCCCGGTACGCTGTCCCGATGCGGTCAAGGCGGCAGAGATGATCGCCCTCATCGAGGCGGTGCGCAAGGACCAGGACTCCATCGGCGGAGTGTGCGAGTTGGTCGCGACGGGTGTGCCGCCGGGCCTCGGCGAGCCAGTCTTCGACAAGCTCAAGGCGGACCTGGCAAAAGCGCTGCTCTCGCTGCCGGCGGTGATGGCGTTCGAGTATGGCGCCGGTTTCGCGGTGGCGACGGCGCGCGGCAGTCAGAACAACGATGCGTTTGTCCCCCTCACCCCCAACCCCTCGCCCGCCAGGGGCGAGGGGAGCCCTGTCTTCCCCCCCTCGCCCCTGGCGGGCGAGGCGTTGGGGGTGAGGGGGCGGCGGATCGGCACAGAGACGAACCGGCACGGCGGCATGCTCGGCGGCATCAGCAGCGGCGAGCCGATCGTGTGCCGCGTGGCGATCAAGCCGACGAGCAGCCTGCCGCGGCCACAGCGGACCGTCACGCGCAGCGGCGAGCCGACGGAGATCGCGACGCGCGGCCGGCATGACCCCTGTTTGCTGCCGCGGTTCGTGCCGATGGGCGAAGCAATGGTAGCGCTGGTGCTGATTGATCACTGGCTGCGCTGGCGCGCGCAGTGCGGGCATGGTGAGTTGGGGGCGTGAACCTGGGAGAATTGGAAATGCCGAACGCCGACATCGTCCAGCAGATGCGTGAGGCGTGCGACCAGTGGGATGCTGGGCAGATCGACTGTCTGGCCCTCGGACGCCAACTCGTCGGCCTCGCTGCTGCGCTCGAAGGAATCGGCCGCCAACTTGTGGAGCAAAGCCGCGAGTGGGAACTGGAACTGGCTGTCGCTTCCGATGCGGCGAACTTTGAGGAGCGTGACCAGGCTGTTGCTCAGGTGAATGCGGTCGTCGGGCAAATCAGAACCTGGATTGAGGGATTGGCAATTCACTGACGGGTGGCACTCACTGAGCGCCGACTCAGCCCTTCACCCCCAAGGCTTGCTGTAGCCGGGTGATCTGTTCCGCCATCGGACGGGGCGCTTTCGGTGTCTTCTCGCCGAAGCGGCCCTCGACCTTCAACCAGACCACGACCGGGCCAGCCCCAGACAACGCTTCCGCCGCCCCCGCTTGCCATGCCTCCAGACTGTCGAAGGAGTAGGTGCGCTGGATGCCCGCGGCCCGAGCCAGCGCCGCGAAATCCACTCTCCCCGCGCCCGCTCGCGGTTGCCCGCCGGTCACCTCATACAACCCGTTATCGAGAATCAAAAGATACACGTCGGCCGGATGGCTCGCCAGCGTTACGAGGCTGCCCAGGCTCATCAACGTGCAGCCGTCGCCGTTGAGAATCACCACGCCGCGGTGCGGCTGCGCCAGCGCCAGCCCCAACCCCAGCGCCGGCCCGTGCCCCATCGCCGACGGGATATAGTGGAAGTCGAGCGGCTCGTCGGACAACTGCGGCCAGATGGCGACCGAACTCATCGTCGTCAGGACGATTCGCTCGCCGCGCTGCTGGGCCAGCACTTCCAGGGCTTGACGTTGCGTCATCGACACGGCGAGTCACTCCGCGAGCAGCACGGCCCCGGCCCGCCGCTCCGCCTGCGCCTGGCGGTAGGCCGCAGCCAGATCGGCGGCCGTGTGGCGGTTGTCGAGGACGGTGTAAGGGATCTGCCAGGCGCGCAAGATCGGTTCAGTGAACACCGGGCAGGTGTCGGTGGTCGTGCCCTTCTGGTGGGCGTAATAACTGCGCACGCCGACCACGAAGAACAGCGGCAGTTTCAGGTCGTGCAGGACGTTCCGCAGGGCGTCGCCCGCCTCGAACAGGCCGGTACACTGGATCAGAATGATCGGCCGAGCACCGCCGAGGTGCAGCCCCGCGGCCACGCCGAAGGCCTCCCCTTCGCGGCACACGCGGATCAGCGGCAGACCGCTGGGGCCGCTCAGGGCGCTCTCCCAGGTGCCCAGTTCCGTATCGGGAATCCAGATGACATGGGTGATGCCGCAGTCCCGGAACGCGGCCACCACTGCGGGCCCGTCAATCATGGGACACCTGCTGAAGAGGAGCCGGCGGGAGATGGTGGGGGACAGCGGGGATAAACCCCGCCGCTCGTTGCGGCGATAGCGACCCGCCAGTAGTGAGAATACTGACGGGTCGGCAGGTGGCAATCATTTGGGCGAGCGGCTTAGCCTTTGAAGGCTTTATGACACGTGCCGCAGTTGGCGGCCTTTTGCAGACGTTTGCCCGCGCCCTCGTCGCCCTTGACGACCGCCTTGGCCGCCTCGACCAGTTCCTTGGTCCGCTTGCCCCACAAGTCGGGGTCGCCCGCCGGGGGTTTGTTCTTGGCCAGTTCCACGTAATACTCCACGACCTTCTCGGCATCCGCCTTGTTGCCCTCGCCCTTGGCGACCTTCGCCATCAGACCGCTCTTGTGGATCGTCAGCATCACGTCCGAAATGGTGTACTTCGCCTTGTCCTTCTTGCCCCCGGCGTCCACGCTGTCCACGCCGACGAACACCGCCGCGATCAGAATCGCGAGCCCACCAACCACGGCACTCCTCATAACAGCCCCCATGTGAATGAGAGGAACTCGCTCACCCCGACACCCGTGCGGGGGAGCCATCAACGACCCGCCCACGCCGCCGGGCAGATACCGGACGGACTAGAGACAGGATACGTCTTGCAGAATGATTGGGCGACCGTAATGCGCTCTCCGTTCCGGTCGAGCGCGGTGCTCACCTTTCTTCTGGACTGCCAGGGATTGGCAGCTATTCGATCGCCGTGGCAGCAGACCCCGGCACTCGGACGCGTGTCCTGGGTTGTTCGTGCGAGGTATAATTAACTGGCTTGCGGGAGCGTTGTCAACTACCAAGCGCACGAGATCCCACGATTTTTCCTCATCCCCCCTCGGACCGAACGTCCGGACATTCCCTGGAGGACCGCCTCAAAGCCCAGGCGCACACGCTGGGCTTTGAACTGGCCGGCATCGCCGCCGCGACCGAGGCGGATACCTTCGGGCAACTGCGCGATTGGCTCGATCAGGGCTTCGCCGGCGAAATGGCCTACCTGCACCGCCACGCCGAGGCGCGGCGCCATCCCGGGTCGATCCTCAACGGGGTGCGCAGCGTCGTGATGCTCGGGATGAACTACAACCCCTCCCCCCAACCCCCTCCCCTGCGAGGAGAGGGGGAGAAGACAGGTTTGGCTCCCCCTCTCCTCGCAGGGGAGGGGGTTGGGGGGAGGGGTTTCCACACCCTCGCCCAGGTCGCCCGCTACGCGCGCGGCGCCGATTACCACGAGGTGTTGCGCGAGCGGTTGAATCGGCTGCTGGACTGGGTTCGCGGCGAGGTGCCGGGCTGCAATGGCCGCGGCGTCGTGGACACGGCCCCGCTGCTGGAGCGCGACTTCGCCCGCCGCGCGGGGCTCGGCTGGTTCGGCAAAAACACGATGCTCCTCAACCGCCGCCAGGGCAGTTATTTCTTCCTCGCCGCTCTGCTGCTGGATCTCGAACTGCAAGCCGATGCCGCGCACGCGACGAGCCACTGCGGCACCTGTACCGCGTGCCTCGATGCCTGTCCGACGGCGGCGTTCGTCGCCCCGGGCCAGCTGGACGCCCGCCGCTGCATTAGTTACCTCACCATCGAACTCAAAGGATCGATTCCCGAGGGACTACGTCCGCAGATGGGCGACTGGCTATTTGGCTGCGACGTGTGCCAGGAGGTATGCCCCTGGAATCGCAAGGCGCCGGCTGGCACGGAGCCGTCCTTGCGACCGCGGCCCGACCTCGAAGCGGTTGATCCGGTGGAATTGCTGGGGTTGTCTGAGGAGGAGTTTCGCCGGCGCTTTCGCGGGACGGCACTGCTGCGGAGTAAGCGGCGCGGCTTGCTGCGGAACGCGGCGCTGGTGCTGGGCAACCGCGGTGATCCGGCGGCGCTGCCGGCGCTGCGGCGGGCGCTGGACGATCCCGAACCGCTGGTGCGCGAGGCGGCGCAGTGGGCCATCGACCGCATCCTCGGCGAACGACCGGCGTGAGCCAACCTCGGGAGCCGGGCGAGAACAGGTTGAGCTTGCGTTCGCTGCCCGAACGCGGTACACGCTCTCCCAATGGCCCGTAGCCCCTATCTGGGCCTCCTGCCGCCCAGCACCTTCTGCTTCCTCCATATCCTGAGCGGCACCGCAGGGAGGCCGCGGGCCGAACCCACACGTCTTCAGAAAGGATCCTCCCGCATGCGACGTCTGTTGTCCGTCCTGGCGCTCGCCCTGTGCTGCGCCGGACCAGTCAAGGCGCAGGGCCTACTGGTGCCGACCCAGTCCGACGTGTCGCCGCTGGCGATGCGCAGTCATGAGGTGACCGTGACCATTGAGGATCAGGTCGCCGTCACCAAGGTCGTGCAGACCTTCCGCAACGATACCAGCCAGCCCCTCGAAGCCACCTACGTCTTCCCCGTGCCCAAGGGCGCCAGCGTGCGCAAATTCGTCATGTGGGTCGATGGCAAGGAAGTCCCCGGCGAACTCGTCGAGGCCGAGAAGGCCCAGCAAATCTACACCGACATCGTCCGCCGCACCAAGGATCCCGGCCTGCTGGAGTACGTCGGCAACAACCTGCTGCGCGTCCGCGTCTTCCCGGTGCCGGCGCGCGGCGATCAGAAGCTGGCCGTCAGTTACACCTCCGTCGCCGACAGCGACGCCGGCCTGATCGAGTACGTCTATCCGCTGCGGGCTGACAGCAAGAACGCCCGCACCCTGGAAAAGTTCTCGCTACAGGCCACCCTCAAGGCGCAACACGCGATCCAGAATGTCTACAGTCCGACGCACTCGGTCGTGGTCAAGCGCACCGGCGACCGCGAAGCGCACGTCAGCTTCGAGGCCAGCCACGCCGTTCTCGACAAGGATTTTCAGCTGTACTACACCGCGGGCAGCAAGGATGTCGGCCTCACCGCCCTGCTGCACCGGCCCGAGCGGGGCACCGACGGGCATTTCATGATGCTGATCTCGCCGCGCGCCGAGCTGGCCCGGCAGAAGCAGATCCCGCGCGACATGGTGTTTGTGATCGACACGAGCGGCAGCATGCAGGGCAAGCGCATCCAGCAGGCGCGCAATGCCCTGAAATACTGCCTCAACAGTCTCGGCAGCCACGATCGCTTCGCCCTGATCCAGTTCGCCACGACGGTCAACAAGTATCGCGACAAACTTCTCCCGGCGTCGCAGAATCAGGTCGAGCAGGCGCAGCGCTGGGTGGAGGGCCTGGAAGCCGTCGGCAGCACCAACATCAGCGAGGCGCTGCTCACCGCCCTGGCGATGCGGCCAGATGATGGTCAGCGCAACTTCACGATCGTCTTCTTTACCGACGGGCAGCCGACCATCGGCGAGACGAACCCGGAGCGGATCGTCAAGAGCGTAATGGAGAAGAACACCGCCAGCACGCGCATTTTCACCTTCGGCGTCGGCGATGACGTCAACACCGTCCTGCTCGACCAGCTCGCCGACAAGACGCGCTCGGTCAGCACCTACGTGCGCGAGTCGGAGGACATCGAGGCCAAGGTGAGCGGCCTTTACAGCAAGATCAGCCATCCGGTGCTGACGAACCTGCGGCTGAAGGTCGGCGATAATGTCACCTTGTCGGAGGTCTATCCACCGCAATTGCCGGACCTGTTCCACGGCACGCAGCTGGTGGTGGTCGGTCGCTATCACGGCCACGGTCACGCTGCGGTGACGCTGACGGGCACGGCGGGCGACGAAACCCGCGAGTTCGTCTACGAGACGAAGTTCCCCGGCAAGACGAACGGCGACAAGGCGTTTGTCGAGGATTTGTGGGCACGGCGCAAGGTGGGCTATCTGCTTGAGCAGATCCGCAGCAACGGCGAGAACAAGGAGCTGCGCGAAGAGGTGGTGGCGCTGGCGAAGAAGTACGGCATCACGACGCCGTACACGAGCTACCTGGTGGTGCCGGACGTGGCGACGCCGGTGGCGAGCGCGCCGATGCCCGTCGGACAACCGAACCCGGGATTCAACCCCGACAACTTCGGGGACTACTACAAGAACCACGGATACCAGATCGCCCCTCAGAATGCGCCGGCACCGCGCGTCCAGTATGCGCCGGTTACCGTCGCGCCCACTATGCAATGGGCGGTGCCGATGAGCCCGGCTGGCGCTGCTTGCACTTCGTCGATGCCGGCGCAAACGGCCTTGGTGCCGATGGACAACTTCCAGTCAGTGGAGCCGCGCAACCTCACTCGGGGCGTCACGGGCTGTTCCTCTACGGTCCAGATGGACATCAGCATCCGGCGCTGGCAACTCAACGCGCAGGGCATCCTCCCGCAAGCAGAGGAAGAGGAGGAAGAGCACGAGGCCGATCAGGTCACTTTCGAGGCGTCGAAGGCGCTGCCGACCTCCGGCCAGGCGGGCGTTGACCTGGCGACGCGCCTGAGCGAGATGCGTAACCAGAACCAGGTCGGCCGCACCACGATGCGGCAGGCTGCGGGCCGCAACTGCGTCAAGATTCGCGGTGTCTGGGTTGACGATGCGTTCGACGCCAAGATGAAGACCGTCGCGGTCAAGGCGATGAGCGCCGCGTACTTCCGCATTCTGGAGCGGCAACCGCAGATGCGCGAGGTCTTCCGCCTCGGCAATCGTGTCGTCTGGGTGACGCCGAGCGGCAGCGCCCTGGTGATCGATCAGGCCAGCGGTGCGGAATCGCTGACCGATGCCGAGATCGACGCGCTCTTCGTCGCGAAGAAGTAACCTCTTACGCCAACACGACAACCGGCCCGGAGTGCGGCGAGGAATCCTCGCCACTCCGGGCCATTTCGCGCGCCGGCCCAAAAAAATCCCGCGCAGGTTGTCACACCCTTCAACGGTGCCGCTATGAGAGAGGTGAGCGAGAAGAGCACAGACAATCTCTTTCAACGGGAACGAGCATGAACGGTTTCACGATGCAACAGATGTTTCAGCAAGGTGTGCAGCTTGCCCAGGCGGGCTGGGCGTACGAAATGATGGGCAACGCTATGGCGGCCAGCAAAAGCTACCAGCAAGCGCTGCAGGCCCTGGACACTTGCGGCAGCCTACCGGGCGCACCGCCCGTCGAACGGTTTTACTGGATGGGATCGTGTCAGCTGCGCCTGGGCTGGCTGACCTACCTGGCCGGTAACCTGCCGTGGGCACAGGGTTGGTTCCACCTCGCCCAGGAGAGCCTCAGGCAGGCGTGTCAATGCGACCCGAATAATCCGACCTATCGCAATCTGCTCGGACAGGTCGCTGGCGTTCAGGACAAAAAATTCGGCAACGCTTTCCTCGGCCTTTTGAAAAAGGGCCTGGGGATGCTGCCCGGGTTGCTTGAGAAGCTCACCCGCAACCAGGACGACAACACGAACGGCCGGAGCGGAAGCGGCTGGTGGGAGAATGTGCTCAACTGGGGTAATGGCGGCGGGGATTGGTCAGCCGGGGCGCTCACCAGCGACTGCGGCGTCGGGGACGGGAACGGCTACTCGTACTGACCATCCGATCCGTCAGGGCTTTGTCGCAAGCCGCCGCGAAGGAGCGCGTTCAACACCCTGGAGCGCGGGCGTCTCGCCCGCAAAGCAGAGCGGGCGAGACGCCCGCGCTCCGAATTATGAAGCCGCTGCTAACCGCGGGCGTTCCGGCTCTCGGGCGCGAGCGGCACCGCGGCGTTCACCCCGAGGGCACACAGGCCCGACAGCAGGAATGCCGACGCGCACGTCACAAACACGAGGCCCCAGTTGTCTTCCTGCAAGACAGCGTTCAACAGCAGCGGCGACAGGGCGGCGCCGAAGTTGCCCCACATGTTGCCCCAGCCGAGGACCGAGCCGACATGGCGACCGCCCACGTCGAGGTTGAAAGCCCACATGGCCGGGTTGCCGAAATCGGTCGCGAAGGCCACGATGGACAGCGCCGCCGTCGCGGTGTACGGTCCGGGCTGCAGGAGGAGGACAGCGTAGCCCAGCACGGCGACGAAGCGCGACAGCGCCAAAGGCAGTGCGCGGCCCCAGCGCGGGCCGATCGCCCGTGTCAGCCGATCCGTCGCCCAGCCGCCCGTGAGCATGCCGGCCCAACCCACCAGTAGCGGAATGCTCGCCAGCAAGCCACGCTCCTCGATCGGCAGGTGATGCACTTCGGTCAGGTAGCGCGGCAGCCACGTCACCAGGAAAACCCAGCCGACGTTGGTCATCAGCTGAGTCAGGCACATTAGCCACATACTGCCGCTGCGTACCATGGGCCCGAGCGGCACACGATGCGCCCGACCTCCGGTGTGCGGCGGCCGACCCTCCTCGATGAGGCGCACTTCGGCCGCGTTGCAGAGCGGGTGCTGCGCCGGCCGGTCGCGGAAGCAGAACCAGAACAGGGCCGCGACCACCAGTCCCAGCGCGCCGAAGACGATCATGACCGGCCGCCAGCCGGCCACGTACACTTTCTTGATGCCCTGCGGGTAGGCCGTCTCCAGCAGCAGCCTGTTGAGGCGCTCCCGTTGCTCCTCCGAGCGTTGCGCGGCGGGAATTGCGAGCAGCGCCCGCGCCTCGCTTTCCAAGGTCGACAGGTCGAACGGATATGGTCCGGAGAGGTCGGGGCCGCGGATGAGTTCATTCAGGCGATCCGCCAGAGCGCGCCGCTCTGTTCCGCCAGGGGGAGACCAGTCCATCGTTCCGAGAACACGCTCCACGGGAACTGCTCGTTCTTTCGCGACGATTTCTGCCCTGCGGTACAGCGCGCCATTTTTCGCAACTTCCTCCTTCGGCTCGTTGGCAAGACCAGCGAGGACGTCGCGCCCCAACCCGGCGGGCTTTTCGATGAGGCGGTAACAAAGCCAGGGATAATCGAGAATGTCGTCGGGACTGAGACGCGAGGAGACCGAGAGGGGCACGAACTGCACGATCAACAGGGCAGTGAGCAGCGGAGCGATGAAGCCACCGGCGCGGCCGCCGAGGGCGACCAGACTGCTCGCCGTGCCGCGCGCCGTCGGCGGCACCCAGTTGCCCACCAGGCCGGCGCTCGCCGGATAGGCGCCCGCCTGAGCGAAGCCGAAGCCGAAACGGTAGAGCATCAATGCCGCGAAGCCGGTCGCCAGTCCGGTCAGGCCGGTGAACAGCGACCAAAGGAGAATGTAGAGCGTCAACATCGTCCTTGCGCCGAAGCGGTCCGCCAGAAAGCCGGACGGCACCTGCGCCAGGGCGTACGTCCAGAAGAAAGCGCTGAACATCCAACCCACCTGGGTGTTGCTCAGGCCGAGATCTTCGCGAATGTAGCGCTCCGCAAGCGAGATGCAGAAGCGGTCCAGGTACAGCAGCACCGCCGCGAGCATCGTCAGCCCGATGATGAGAAAACGTACGCGCGTTGGCCGCGCGTTCGCCTCGGTGAGCGCGGTAGGTGGGGTGCCCATGCAATTCCCGGCAGGAGGGGTTTTGAGTACGGAGTACAGAGTACGGAGTACGGAGTGCGAAGGTTAGTGCAGGAACAAGCGACGGGTTGTTGGTAGTTCCGCCTTCAGGCGGCTTGACGTCTGGCCGCCTGAAGGCGGAACTACGAACAAGAGGGCGCTTGCACTGGCATGAGTGCGGAGAGGATGAGGGAACGCAGCCGTTTCTCGCGCGACGTTCCGCACTCGGTACTTCGTACTCTGTACCCGTACCGGGTGCTTGCCGCCCCTATGCCGCAAGGGCAAGGAGACGACCTGTCAGGCGGTCTCGAACTTGAAGCGCACCGTGCCGCCGAGGATGATGCGCGTGCCGGCTGTCAGGGGCACGTCCTCGGGGGCCGAGAGCAGGTTAGTGTTGACCTGCGTGCCGGTGTTGCCCGGCAGCGGCCGCAGGCTGAAACCGTTGGTCGCCCGCGAACGCAAGATCAGGGCGTGGCGGCGCGACACCTTCCGGGCGGTCGCCTCATCGACCCACTCGCTCAGGTCCACGTCCGGGAAGCAACCGCGGACCGGGTCAAGCCGGCCAATTAGCAGCACGTCTTTCGTGAGCGGGAAGTAGTGGACCGGGCGTTTGTCTGGCCCGTACAACACCAGACAGGGAGTACCGGCAGACGGCCGCTCCGGCGTGGGCGGGAGCTTGACCGGCAGCGGTTGCGGCGCCACGGCGACGGGGGCCGGCGTCAGTTCGGCGCCGCACACACAAAAAGCGTCGCGGTGCTCCGGGCCGTAACTTCTCCCACAGGCAGGACAGGCCAGAGCGGCGGGTGCGGCTGGCACCTCCGGTCGGGGAACGCTCGGGATCGGCGTCGCGGCCGGCAGGCTCAGTTCCGGCTCGGAGAAGTTCAGCGGGCCGAGTTCGACGTCCGCATCGGTCTGCATCGGGTCGCTGGGGAGCGACGGCGTCGGCGGCAAGATGGCGGGGATGG
>Ga0137375_10008797_pt1 | contig 11996 bp, 10 predicted proteins | sample SagtaG_24_FD_104936 | JGI IMG/M metagenome (GOLD analysis project Ga0137375, IMG submission 104936) | Vadose zone soil microbial communities from Sagehorn Ranch, Mendocino, California, USA - Sage1_R_113_16 metaG | ecosystem: Environmental > Terrestrial > Soil > Vadose zone | place: USA... | reverse complement strand
GAGTCGGCGTCGACGGCGAGAGCCTCACGTTCGCGAACCGTGGAGGTACAGGCGTCTACGCATGCGACGGCGGTGTCGATCCCGTCGGCGAGCGCGTGCCGCCGTGGTGCGGCGCGGTGTTCGGCGAACTCGTCCACGGGCGTTTGCTCGACCCACAGCTCGACGTGCTCTGCCGGACCCGCAAGGGCGCGCCGCTCGCATATGCGTTTGTGCAACCGGTCGCCGGCGCGCACTGGATCGGCGTCGTGCAGGACGGCTACACGGAGCTCTACGAGGTCCTGGCCGGCCTGCCGGTCCGGATCGCGAGCACTCGAGACGTGAGCGTCGAGGCCGCACGAGCGAGGTTCCAGGTAAGCCAGTACGACGTCGCGGGGCGGCTGCTGGAGCGTGGCGACCTGGAGGCAGCCGTGGCCGGGTGACGCACGGAGTCGGCGCTAAACTCCCACGATCGTGTGGGAGCTGATCTGGCTGATGGTGATCATGAAGATCCCCATCCTCTACCTGTGCTGGGTCGTCTACTGGGCGATCAAGTCCGAGCCGCGACCGGAGGAGCCCGCGACGATCGCCGTCGGCACTGACGACGGGCCTGCCGGCTGGCAGCCTCGCCGCCGGCCGCGCCGGCCCGGGCCTCACGGACACCCGACCCGCACCTACGCCAGGATGCGTCGACCGGCGGTCCGAGCCTGAGCGCGACGCCGTACGAACGGGCGCGGCCGGCCGAGACGATCGCCGGCTTCCTCGCGGCCACCTCGATCTTCGTCAGCCTGACCGGGATCGCCTACCGGCCGCTCCGCCTGATCCCGCTCGCCCTCCTGCTTGCCCTGATCGCGACCGGCATCGGGGGACGTGCTCTGCGGCTCGCAACGTGGGCCGTGGCGATCGGGGCCGTCTCGTTCGCCGTCGGCATGGCCGCCGCGGTGATCACGAGCAACCCGCTCTGGTAGCCCGGTTGCTACAACAGACGCAGTGACTGACGTCGACGGGCTCAACGCCGGGTTTGCACGCGACTTGCTCGAGGACTACCTCGAGAACCCCGAGGCGGTCCCGACGGAATGGCGCGAGCTCTTCGAGAGCGGGCGGAGCGACGTCGTCGCGACGCATCCGGGCCTCTCGCGCCTGCTCGAGCGCACCGGCAACGGCCAGCCCGCGGCGGCGCCGGCAGCACCGGCAGCGCCGGAACCTCCGCCCGCCGAGGCGCCGCCGGTCACGGACGAGCTCCTCGGCGCGGTCGCGGCTGCGATGGCGCTGATCAAGGCTCAGCGCATGCACGGGCATCTCGCCGCCCATCTCGACCCGCTCGGCTCGGAGCCGCCGGGCGACCCGGCACTCGAGCCGGAGCGCCTGATCCCGAAGCTGACACCCGAGCTGCAGGCCCGTGTCCCGGCAAACGTCCTTCGCCTGTACGTGCCGGGCGAAACCCTCGCCGATGCGCTCCCGCGTCTCCAGGAAACGTACTCCGGAACAATCGCCTACGAGATCGAGCACATCGCGGACCACGAGAAGCGCGTGTGGCTCCGTCAGGCGATCGAATCCGGCAAGTACAGGCACGAGCTCACCGCGGACGAGCGGAAGGAGCTGCTCGCCTCGCTCTCGCGCGTCGAGGCGTTCGAGCAGTACCTGCGCCGCGCGTTCCTCGGCCAGAAGCAGTTCTCGATCGAGGGGCTCGACGTGATGGTGCCGATGCTCGACGAAGCAATCGAGCTTGCAGCCGAGAGCGGTGCGCACGAGGTCGTGATCGGCATGGCGCACCGAGGACGGCTGAACGTGCTCGCGCACACGCTCGGCCTCGGGTACGACTCGATCATCCGCGAGTTCGAGGGCGAGCGCACGATCGAGGCGGTCGTCGCGACAGACGAGGGAGGGACGGGCGACGTCAAGTACCACCTCGGCGCTGAGGGCACCCGTTCGACGCCGGCCGGCGAGATCACCGTCACGCTGGCGGCGAACCCGAGCCACCTGGAGGCCGTCGATCCCGTCGTCGAGGGACGCGCGCGTGCCGAGCAGACCGATCGCTCCACGCGCTACGGGCTGCACGACCCGAGTGTCGCCCTACCGATCCTCATCCACGGCGACGCGAGCTTCCCCGGCCAGGGTGAAGTCGCGGAGACGCTCAATCTCTCCGCGCTCGACGGATACTCGACCGGCGGCTCCCTGCACCTGATCGCGAACAACCAGGTCGGTTTCACCACCGACCCGAGCGAGGGCCGCTCGACCCGGTACTCGAGCGACCTGGCGAAAGGTTTCGACGTCCCGATCATTCACGTCAATGCCGACGATCCCGAGGCGGCGATCTCCGCCGTGCGGCTCGCGCTGGCGTTTCGTCGGCGCTTCGAGAGCGATGTCGTCGTCGATCTCGTCGGCTACCGACGTCACGGCCACAACGAGCAGGACGAAGCCGCCTACACGCAGCCGCTGATGGCGGCGCAGATCGCGGAGCACGAGACGGTGCGCGAGCAGTTTGCGCGTCGCCTGGTCGAGGAAGGCGTCGTCACGCAGGAGGAGGCCGACCAGCTCGTCGCCGCCGTCACGTCCGAGCTGAAGCAGTCTCACGAGGCACTGAAGGCGACGTTCGGCACGCCGCCCCCGAGTGACGGGAAGATCCCGTACTCGAGCGGCGACGGCGTCGTCACCGCCGTCGCCGCCGACAGGCTGCGCGAGCTGAACAGCGAGCTGCTGACCTTCCCCGAGCAGTTCGCAGTGCATCCGAAGCTCAGGAGCCAGCTGGAGCGCCGGCTCCGGACGATCGAGGAGGGAGGGATCGACTGGGGGCAGGCCGAGGCGCTGGCGTTCGGCTCGCTGCTCGTGGAGGGGATCCCGATCCGCCTCACCGGCCAGGACACGGAGCGCGGCACGTTCTCCCACCGTCACGCCGTCTTGCACGACGTGCACACGGGCGAGACCTACACGCCGCTCCAGAATCTCGAGGATCAGACCGCTTCGTTCGAGATCTACAACTCGCCGCTCTCGGAGTACGCGTGCCTCGGCTTCGAGTACGGCTACTCGGTCGCAGCGCCCGAGGCGCTCGTGCTGTGGGAAGCGCAGTTCGGGGATTTCGTCAACGGCGCGCAGATCGTGATCGACCAGTTCATCGTCGCCGGCCTGTCCAAGTGGCGCGAGACGACTCGGCTCACGCTGCTGCTGCCGCACGGCTACGAGGGCAACGGGCCCGAGCATTCGAGCGCGCGCCTCGAGCGCTTCCTCCAACTCGCTGCGCAGGAGAACATCCGCGTTGCGAACTGCTCGACGTCGGGCCAGTACTTCCACCTGCTGCGCCGCCAGGCACTCGATGCAGCCGGCCGGCCGCTCGTCGTGATGACGCCGAAGGGACTGCTACGCCTCAAGCAAGCGTCGTCGACCCTCGCCGAGCTGGCACGGGGATCGTTCCGCCCTGTGATCGACGATCCCTCCGCGGATCACGACGCGGTCACGCGACTGGTCTTCTGCTCGGGGAAGGTCTACTACGACATCGTCGGGCACGAGCAGCGCGCGGCGGCACGCAATGTCGCGGTCGCGCGGCTGGAGCAGCTGTACCCGTTCCCTGTCGACGCCTACGCCCAGGTCGTGGCCGCGTACCCGAAGCTCGAGCAAGTCGTCTGGGCTCAGGAGGAGCCGCAGAACATGGGAGCCTGGCGGACCATCCGCCACCGGCTCGAAGCGCCGGGCGTTCCGCTGGAGTACGCGGGCCGGCCGTGGCGGGCGAGCCCGAGCGAGGGCTATCCCACCGCGCACTTGCGCGAGCAGGACCGCATCGTCAAGGCCGCGCTCGGCGCCGCTTAACGCCGCCGCGCCCGCGCGCGGGCGCGCGCCTGCAGCACGCGGGAGGCCACCTTCGGCCCGTGCTTGCGCGCGATGTTCACGATCTGCCTGCGCTGCTTCGGCGGCAGCCGGCGCCAGATGTCCCACGCGGTCAGCGCCATGCCGAGCGGGCCTGCGCGTCGTGTGAGGAGGCGCGTGCGTCGCACGCGCCCATCCTCGCACAGCAACTAGTCCTTGTGCCCGCCCTCGTTGCCGTGGCCGTGATCTTTGTCGTGGCCGTAGGCGTTGCCATTGCCATTGCCGTGGTCATGGTCCGACTCGGTGTCCTCGACCGCCGGGGGCGACGGCGGCGTTGCGGGTGCAGGAGAAGCCGTGGGTTCCGATACCGGAGCGACAGGCTGTGGCTTCGGCTTGGTCGCGGTGAGCCCACGACGCACTGCATGCACGCGGTGTGTGCGGATGATCACGAGCCGGTGGGCAGCGACCACCGGGCGCGCCCGTGTCGTGCGAAGCGAATGCGCAGTGACGGGCCGCTCAACGCTCGTCCGGTGGACCGGAGGCTCTCGTAGCACCTCGGCACGGACGGAGCGCTGCAGCGATGACGGCGGAGCGGTGATCGGCCGGTCGGCCCCGGAAGACGGGCCGAACAGGGCCGACATTGCCACGGTTCCGGCGATTGCTCCCGTCATCAGCGCGGCGGCTAGGACGCGCGCGCACGTTTCCCTCATGTTCCTCCCCCCATCTGTCGATACCTCGATCAAGGGATCCATCGGCATCGCGGAATAGGACTTGAGGGGTAGTTCTGGCTAGTTTCAAAGTCAAACTCGTCGCATATTTCCTGCTGCTGTCGCTGCTGCCGCTGGCGGCCGCGTTCTGGGGCTTCTCGACGGTTGCCGCACGCAGCGAGACTCGGCGGGTCGACGCTCGCCTGCAGGCCGGGCTACGCGCGGCGCTCGCCACGTATCAGGACGAGCTGGTCGCTGCAGACGAGGCTGCTGTGCGCCTCGCCCGCACGCCCGCTTTCCAGCGCGCGTTGATGCAGCGCGATCGCGCGGCCATTCGCCGGATCCTGGCCGGACAGCCTCACCTGAGTGTCGAGGCGGCCAACGGCTTCAGCGTCGGCCGGCACAATCCGACGGCTGCTACCAGGCAGGTCGCGGTCGTCGGTCAGGGTGAGACGCGCGGTGCGGTGATCGCGTCGGTCCCGCTCGACCAGTCGCTGGTCAGGCGCCTCGAGGGGCGCTCGGGGCTCAACACCGACGAGCACGTCATCCTCGTCGTGGACCAGCAGATCGTCGCCGGGCCCGTCGCCGCACTCGGCAGCAGATTCGACGCGCTGCCCGGCAGGACACACACGCTCACGCTCGCCGGCACGCGCTACCGCACGATCGTCGCGGACACGTTCAACGAGATGCCGTCGGCGACTCTCGGTGTGATCAGCCCGCAGACGCGCATCGATGCAGCGAATCGCGCGGCGATGGAGCGCCTGCTGATTGGCCTGGCCGCCTGCCTCCTGCTCGTCGCGGCCGTCGCCTACATCGAGGGACGGGCAATCGTGCGCACGCTGCGCCGACTCGTCGATGCCGCACGCGGAATCGCCCGCGGCAACCTCAAGGAGCGCGTTCCGGTGCACGGCCGTGACGAGTTCGCTCTGCTCGGCCGCACGTTCAACGAGATGGCTGCACAGCTGCAGACCAGGCTCGACGAGCTCGAGGCGCAGCGCGGGAAGCTCCGCGACGTCATCGCGCGTTTCGGCGAGGCGCTCGGGGCGACCCACGACGTCGACCAGCTCATGCGCCTGATCGTCGAAGCCGCAGTCGAGGCGACCAACGCCGCGGGCGGCGTGATCGTGACCTCGAGCGGCGAGATCATCCAGACCGGACGGCCCGAGGAGGGCGACGAGAAGATCGAGGTTCCGTTGACTGCCGGCGAGGCCACGTTTGGCTCGCTGATGCTCTTCGGCGATGCCTTCGAGGACGAGGACCGGATGACCGCCGTCTCGCTCGCTTCACACGCCGTCGTGGCGCTCGACAACGCGCGCCTCCACCGGATCGTCGAGCGCCAGGCCCTCGTCGACGGCCTCACCGGCCTGGCGAACCGCCGGCAGTGCGAGGAGACGCTCGCGTCGGAGCTCGCGCGGCTGCAGCGCTTCGGTGGCCCGCTCGCCCTCGTGGTCACCGATCTCGATTGGTTCAAGGACGTGAACGACCGCTACGGGCATCCGTCCGGGGACGCCGTGCTGCGGGAGTTCGCGCTCCTGCTCCAGGAGACGGTCCGCGACGTCGACCTCGCCGGCCGCTGGGGCGGGGAGGAGTTCCTGCTCATCCTTCCGGGCACCAATCTCGCCGGCGGTGCCCAGGTGGCCGAGCGGATCCGGGCCGCGCTGGCAGGCCGGATCGTGCTCTCCGGCGACGGCACGCCCATCCCCCTCACCGCCAGCTTCGGCGTCGCTGCGACGCCGCCGGCGGCTACCGCCGCCGAGTTGTTCTCTGCCGCGGACGCCGCGCTGTACGAGGCGAAGCGCAACGGCAAGAACCGCGTCGAAACGGCCCCTGAAGCCGTTCCCCATCCGTAGGCGCCTCTAAGCTCTCTGTGGAAAAGCACCGCGACGGGCTACAATCCCGCCCGCAACCTCGGCCCCCGCCCCCGACCTCCAGGAGAACCTATGCCGGTTGAGACGCCGTCGCTCTTTGCGAAAGTCATCCAGGACCATCTCGAGCTGAAGGAGAGGAATTCACGGCTCGAGGACTCGATGCCCCTCGGGCACTACAAGATTGCTGATCCTTTCGACAACCACCCGCTCTTCAAGACCGAAGAGCAGGCCCGCCTCGAGGAGACGATGGACGGCGATGAGCCGGCCGTCGCCGCCGAGTCGGCTGTGGTCGCCTGGCCCGGCGAAGAGACCGTCGGCGACGTTGTTGCCCATAGCGACGACGAAGGCGATCTATGGGGCAAAAGCCGAGATTTCGATTGGGGCGACTAGCAGCGTAGGGTAACTCCTCCAAATCGAGGAGGACTGATGAAGCGGCTTCTGTTGGGATTCGGTCTGGCTGCCGGGGCGGCTTATGCCCTGCGGGATTTCTTTGCGACTCCGCAGCCGCACCCGTCCTGGGAAGAGACGGACAACGATCCCGAGGATCTGAGCGGGGATCTGGCCCAGCGCGCTCGCGAGGCGGAAGGTGCACAGGCCGCCGAGGAGGAGACGCTCTCGAGTTAGAGCAGGCCCGCGACGACCCGCAGGTCGTTCACGAACGCATCGAAGTTGGTCTGCCGTTCCGCGGGCTCGCCGCGGAGAATCGACGACGGATGCACGGTCGCCGTCACCGCTTCCGCCAGGTCCGAGTCCAGGAGCTCTCCGCGATGCTGGGTCACACGGAACTGACGCCCTAACAGGGACTGCGCCGCGGTCGCGCCGAGCAGGACGAGCACGCGCGGCTTCACGACCTGGAGCTCTGCCTCGAGCCAGGGCCGGCAGGCCGTCATCTCCGTCCAGTTCGGCTTCTGGTGGATTCGGCGCTTGCCCCGCGCCTGCCACTTGAAGTGCTTGACCGCGTTCGTGACGTAGACCGTGCCGCGGTCGATTCCGGCCGCCTCGAGCGCCTCGTCGAACAGGCGGCCCGCCGGGCCGACGAACGGCTTGCCGGCGCGGTCCTCCTGGTCACCGGGCTGCTCGCCGACGAACATCGCTTCGGCCGCTGGAGCGCCCTCTCCGAACACCGTCTGCGTTCCCACCTGCCACAGGTGGCAGCCTCGGCATCCGGCGGCAGCCTCGCGGAGCGCATCTAGCGTCTGGCGGTCGGGAAGAAAGTCTGCCGCTGAACCGGTCGGCACGGCTTCCGTATCCCCATCGCTGGAACCCCTCAACCGGGGGATTCCAGCGCATCCGAGCCTCGCTTTGCTGTGTCTCGGTTCGTAAAAGGGGGCCAAACTGCTGCGGCTGTTTCAACCAATCGAGTGCGGTCCATGAGCGACCACGCATTTCCTCTGCACCTCATTCCGGAGCCGGACGACGCGCGCTCGCACGACGCCGCGCTCGTCGAGTCGTACCGGCGCCTGGCCGACGTCTTCCACGACGTCCTCGGCGAGCAGAGCCTCGACGCGCTCCTCGATCGCATTGCCGACGCTCTCGCCGACCTGATTCCGCACGACTCGCTGACAATCTACGAGGCCGACGAGCCGCGTCGCCTGCTGATCCCCGTGTGGGCGCGCGACAAATGGGCCGACAAGATCCTCGCGGACAAATGTCCGTTCGGAGTCGGGCTGACGGGCTGGGGCGTCGAGCACCGCGAGCCCGCGCGCGTGAACCAGGCGCACCTCGACCCGCGCGTCGCCACTGTCCCCGGCACGCCCGCCGACGAGCCTGAGGCGATGGTCACGATTCCGCTGATCGCGCGCGACTCGATCAAGGGCGCGTTGAACATCTACCGGCTCGGCGAGGACGCGTCCTTTGACAACGACGAGTTCGAACTGGCGAAGCGGTTCGGCGACGCGGCCGCGCTCGCGCTCGACAACGCACAGGTCCGCGCTCGCCTCGAGCACCAGGCGATGACCGACTCGCTGACAGGCCTCTACAACCACCGCGCCTTCCACGAGCGCCTGCGCCAGGCGCTCGCCACCGCGAGCCGCTCCCACGAGGCGGTCTCGGTGCTGATGCTCGACATCGACGACTTCAAGCGCGTGAACGACATCTACGGACACGGCGCCGGCGACGAGATCCTGCGCGGTCTCGCCGAGACGTTGAAGGACTCGGTTCGCACGTCGGACGTCGTCTACCGTCTCGGCGGCGAGGAGTTCGCGATCGTGATCTCGTCACGCTCGCCGCAGAATGCCGAGCACCTTGCGCACCGCGTCGTCGACCGTGTCGAAGGCACCGACTTCGACCCGGCGGGGCGGATCACGATCTCCGTCGGCCTCGCACGCGGTCCCGAGCACGCGATGAATCCTCGTGAGCTCGTCGCCTGCGCAGAGGCGGCGATGATGAGCGCGAAGGCGCGCGGCAAGAACCAGATCGTGCTCTACGAGGAGAGCGCAATGGAGCGACCCGCCGGCGAGCCCATCCCGTCGGCGCGCGACGTGCGCTCCGTCGCGCACATGAAGATGCTGCAGAGCCTCGGCGGGAAGCTGAACCGGCTCAACGACGTGCGTCAGATCGGCAACGTGATCGCGACCGAGCTCAGATCGCTGATCGACTACCACAACTGCCGCGTGTCGCTCGTCGAGGGAGACGACGTCATCCCGATCGCGTTCGTCGGCCAGTTCACGAGCGAGACCCGCGAGCCGATGGAGATCCTCGCCTGCAGGGTCGGCGAGGGAATCACCGGGCGCGTTGTACAGACCGGCGAATCGCTCTTGATCGGCGACGCCGCCAACTGCGAGTTCGCACGGATCCTGCCCGGTACCGACTCGATCGACGAGTCACAGGTCGTCGTCCCGCTCACGTTCGGCACGCGGGTCGTCGGCATCATCGTGATCTCGAAGCTCGGTCTCAACCAGTTCGACGAGGACGACGTCCGCCTGCTCGAGGTGCTGGCCGGCCACGCCGCGGTCGCCCTCGAGAACGCGAGCCTCTACGGGGCGGCGCGCCGCGAGGCGGAGCGGGCCACCGCACTGCTCGAGTTCAGCCGTCAGCTGTCGAGCGCGGAGGGGATGGACGCGGTGGTCGAGCGGATCGTCGAGCTCTCCGCGCGGACGCTCGGCTCGCCGCGCGCCTCGCTCTGGGCGCAGGAGATGGTCGGCGGCGACGTCCGCGTGGGTGCGACACACGGCTATTCGGAGGTCGACAACGAACGGCTTGCCCGGTTGCGCTTCCCGCACGAGGTCGCCCACGAGCATCTCAGCGACAAGGAACCGTTCGTCGTGAGCGCCGACCACTACCAGACCATCCCCGGTATCGAGGAACTCGCCCTCAGGCGACCTTTCGCGATCGCGCCGGTGACGCTCGACGGCGGCCGTCTCGGGTGCATCGTCGTCGCGGCGCCGAACGATGCGGAGTTCACCGAGCGCCAGCTGCGCCTGCTTGCCGGAGTCGCGCACCAGTCGAAGCTCGCGCTTGCCAACGCCGGCAACTTCGACAACCTCGAGCGCACCTTCCTCGAGACGGTCGAGGCGCTGGCCAACGCGCTCGAGGCGAACGACGAGTACACGTCGTCGCACGCGCGCTGGATCACCGACCTCGCCCTCAAGGTCGGCGAGGAGCTAGGGCTCGAGGGCAGTTCGCTCAAGCGGCTCGAGCTCGGCGCGCTCTTCCACGACATCGGGAAGATCGGCATCCCGGAGACGATCCTCGCGAAGCCAGGGCCGCTGACGCCCGCCGAGCGCGAAGTCGTCGAGACCCACCCCGAGCTCGGCGAGAAGATCATCGCTCCGATCGACCGGCTCGAAGAGGTCCGCCCGATCGTGCGGCACTGCCACGAGCGCTACGACGGTGACGGGTATCCCGACCGGCTGAGCGGCGACGACATTCCGATCGAGTCACGGATCATCCTCGTGTGCGACGCGTACCACGCGATGACGACCGACCGCCCGTACCGCAAGCGGCTCTCCGCGGACGAAGCGCTACGACGGCTACAGGAAGCCGCGGGAACGCAGTTCGACCCGCGGGTCGTCGAGGTGTGCACGCGGGTACTGGCTAGTCCCGGGGCGGCCGAGCTCCCATCAGCGCTTCCAGCCCTTCGCTGAAGCTGACGTAGGGCGTCGCCGGAGCAGTCTCGCGCGCGAGTGCGCGCTCCGCGTTCTCGAGCGCCCGCTCGCGAGCGCGAATGCCCTCCTGCTGAGCCGCGAGACCGGCCTGGAGGCGAAGGACCTCGGCCTCGCGCCCGAGCAGCTCCTGCTCGCGGGCGGCGAGTTGCGACTCGCGCTCGGCGACACGCAGCTCATGCTCGCTGCTCTCCTCCTCGCTTGCGACCGTGCGCTGTCGCAGCTCCGTCAGGCGCTGCTCTCGCTCCGTCAGCTCCTGCTCGCGCGCCAGGAGTGCCTGAGCCTGCGTCTCCAGTTCGCTCCGCCGGGCCGCGAGCTCTTCACGCTCGGAGGCGAGCTCGCGCTCGGCAGCCTCCAATGATGCGGCGCGTTGGACGAGCTCGTCCGTCGAACGCGACACGTCCCCGTGCGCGCCGGCGAGCGCCTCGCGTTCGGCATCGAGCTCCCGGCCGCGGGCGTTCAGCTCCGTCTCCCGCTGCGTGAAGGCGGCCTGGGTCTGGGCCAGCTGCTGCTCTCGCTGCGCCAGCGCCGGCTCGGCCTCCTCGAGCTCCAGCTGTCGCGCGAGCAGCGCCGTCTCCCGCTCGGCTAGCTCGCGCTCGCGGGTCGCGACCGCCTCACCGCGTTGCTCGAGCTCTGCCTCGCGCCTCGCGAGGATCTCCTCGGCGTAGGCCTGATCGACTGCCGCCGCCGGCTGTCGCTCTGCCCGCCGGAAGCGCAGCGAGCGTCGCGGCGGATCCGGTTCTTCCAGCTCGCGGGTCCGTCGCTCGACCTCGAGCTCGCGTCGCGCGACGTCCGCTGCTCGCTCTCGCAGGGCGCGCTTCAGATCCTCGATCTGGACGAGATCCTCGGTGCGCTGCCGCTCCCGCTGCTCTGCCAGCCTGCGTGCCAGCCGGAGGACCTGCTCACGGTCGACCTCCTCCTGCTGCGCCCAGGCCGCTTCCCAGCCGACCGACTCCCACGAATCCTTCGGGTCCATCAAAAGGAGCGTAGCGCGCAGACCGTCACGTTTGTTCCCTCCGAGCAGGGGAAACGCGACGACCCACAATCCAGCGCCTCCGCTCCTCCGTAACCCTCGCGAGGGGGTCGAAGGGCGATCCCGCAGACGGAGGAGGGGCGGATGAAGAGGTTCCACTTGCTCGCGGGCGCACTGGCGCTCGCGTTCGCCCTGGCCGCCGTGGGAGGGGCAGCCGCGCGTAGCCAGGCAAACACGATTCGAATCGCGGCAGAGATGAAGGCCGCGAACGAGACGCCGACGCCGAAAGGCGACGTGGGTGCAGCGCAGGGCACCTTCACGGCGACGCTGACGAAGACCAGCTCCGGTGCGTCGATGTCGTGGCGACTCGAGTTCAGCAACCTGAGCGGCAACGCGGTCGCCGCGCACGTCCACGTCGCCGCACGCGGGGTGGCGGGCCCAGTCCGGGTGCCGCTGTGTGCGCCCTGCACGAGCGGCGTGTCCGGCACGGCCAACATCGACGCTACCGTCCTCGACGCGATCCAAAACGATCGCGCATACGTGAACGTGCACACGCCGACGAACCCGGCAG
>Ga0137375_10008795_pt1 | contig 11997 bp, 4 predicted proteins | sample SagtaG_24_FD_104936 | JGI IMG/M metagenome (GOLD analysis project Ga0137375, IMG submission 104936) | Vadose zone soil microbial communities from Sagehorn Ranch, Mendocino, California, USA - Sage1_R_113_16 metaG | ecosystem: Environmental > Terrestrial > Soil > Vadose zone | place: USA... | reverse complement strand
GCCGCGGCCACGCAGATCACCGTCCAGGCCGCGCTGCAGCAGTGGCTCGCGGACCTGATCGAAGTGATCGCAGTCGAGATCGAGCACGTCGAGTCCACGCTGCGGGTGACGGTCACCTACGCCCTGCGCCGCACGGGAACCGTGCGCACGGAGACCTTCACCACCGGCGGCGCACCGTGATCTACACCTGCTGCCACGGCAAGCGCGCGGAGGCGGTCCGCCTCCATCCGGTGCTGAACGGGATCGAGTTCCTGGAGGTCCTCGACGAGGACGCCCCGCCCAACAGCCCCCGCCAGCGCACGCTGCTGGTGCGCGGCTACAAGCCGGTCACCGCGCTCGACGTGGACAACGTCCGCATCGAGGGCGGGACGCGCATCCGGCCCGTCACCGTCACCTGGGCCTTCCCGGCCGACATCGCCGCCGCGCAGGGCGTGTTGACCCCGGGCGAAGCGGCGTTCATGGCCGCGCTCGACGACGCCTCCCACGTGCTCGTCGTCCGCACCGACGTCTTCGGCGACTTCTCGACCTACACCTTGCGCCTGGTGGCGGGGGTAGGGCTCGCGGATCCTCCGGCCGACTACGACCCCGTGTTGTCGTCGGTGGAGTTCTCGTTCAAGGCGGAGTGCCCCACGCCGTTCGACTGCCTGCGGCCTTCGTCCTGCCCGCCGGCCCCCCCCGAGAACCCGCTCATCAACTACCTGGCCAAGGACTACGCGACCCTCCGCCAGGTCCTCCTCGACCGCATGGCGCTCCTCTTGCCGGAATGGAAGGAACGGAACCCGGCCGACCTGGGCGTGGCCCTGGTGGAGCTGTTGGCCTACGTGGGCGACTCGCTGAGCTACCAGCAGGACGCCATCGCCACCGAGGCCTACCTGCACACCGCCCGCCGCCGCGTGTCGGCGCGCCGCCACGCGCGGCTCGTCGACTACTTCATGCACGACGGCGCGAACGCACGGGCCTGGATCCAGATCGACACCAAGGACAGTGTGACGACGGTCCCCGCCGGGACGCAGTTCCTGACCCGCGGCGCGCGGTTGCAGAAGCCCGTGATCACGGCCGGTTCGCCCGAATACGAGGCCGCCCTGAGGACCGGCTCCGAGGTCTTCGAGGCCATGCACGCCGCCGTGCTCCATCCGCAGAACGACAGCATGACCTTCTACACATGGGGAGACACGGCCTGCGCGCTTCCCAAAGGCGCGACCAGGGCAACCCTCGAGGACGGCGCCACTCCGGCCACGCGCCTGCTCCTTCGCGAGGACGACGTGCTCATCTTCGAGGAGGTGAAGGGCCCGAACACCGGCAACGCCGCGGACGCGGACCCCACGCGGCGGCACGCCGTCCGACTGACGAAGGTCGATCCCCCGGCCATGGCCGTGCTCGATGTGAACGGAGTGGAGGTCGATCGCACACCGGACACGGCCGTGACCGACCCGCTCACGGACCAGGCCATCGTCCACATCGAATGGGACGAAGCGGACGCGCTGCCATTCCCGCTCTGCATCTCGTCTCCGCAGATCGAGACGGAGCTTGCGGACCAGGTGTTCGAGAACGTCAGCGTCGCCCGCGGCAACGTCCTGCTGGCCGACCACGGCCGTACGATCGCGGCCGCGGAAGGACTGGGCAACGTGCCGCCACCCACGCTGTCGAGCGTCGCCGAGGGTGAGCCCGTGTTCTGCGAGGAGGAAGAGGAGCGCCCCGTCCTGCCTCGCTACCGCCCACGACTTGCGGAGGGCCCCGTGACCCAGGTGGGCCATGTCGTCATCGGGAGCGGAAGCGCCGCCCAGCGGGCGCGCTTCGACCCCGAAGGGCCCGCGGCCGCGGCGTTCGCCTGGGAGCTGCGTCGCGCCCTGCCGGCGGTGCAGGCGACGTCCGACGGCACGGAGAGCTGGACGCCGGAGCGCGACCTGCTCGACAGCCACGGCGAGGACCGCCATTTCGCCGTCGAAGTCGAGGCGGACGGCTCGGCCACGCTGCGCTTCGGCGACGGCGAGCGCGGGCGCCATCCGCAGGCCGGCTCGATCTTTACCGCGCGGTACCGGGTGGGGAACGGTGCTCCGGGCAACGTGGGCAGAGAGACGCTGGCCCACCTGGTGGATCCGGGCCCGCCGTTCAGCCCCGCGGCGGTGGTGGCGGTGCGCAACCCGCTGGCGGCGCAGGGAGGGGTGGAGCCGGAGACCATCGAGGAAGTCCGGCAGAAGGCGCCTTATGCGTTCCGGACCCAGGAGCGTGCCGTCACCACCGACGACTACGTGGCCGCCGCCCTGCGCCGGCCCGAGCTGCAGGGCGCGGCGGCCCACTTCCGATGGACGGGGAGCTGGCGCACCGTGTTCGTCACCCTCGACCCGCTCTGTCGCGACACGCGCGATCCGCGGCTGGAGCTGAAGGCCACGGTGCGCGACCACCTCGAGAAGTTCCGCATGGCGGGATATGACCTGGTCGTCGACGACCCGCGCTACGTGTCGCTGGAGATCGGGATCCACGTCTGCGTGGAGCCCGGGTACTTCGCGGCCGACGTGGAGGCCGCCCTGCGCGCCGTATTCAGCAGCGGCTTCCAGGCCGACGGGAGCCAGGGCCTCTTCCACCCCGACCGTTTCCGCTTCGGGGAGCCCGTCTACCTGAGCCCGCTTGCCCAGGCGGCGCTGGACGTGGAGGGAGTGCACGACGTCCGCTTCCTGACCTTCCAGCGCGCGGGCCAGCCGGACGCGGGGCAGGCCCTGAAGGAGGGTCTCATCTCTTTGAACCGCCTGGAGGTCGCGCGCCTCGAGAACGATCCCAACTTCCCCGAGCACGGCATCTTCGACGTCACGGTGGAGGGGGGCCGGTGAGCGGGAACGCCGCCTGCCGTTGCCGTCCCGACTGCACCTGCGGCGCGTGCCGCGGCTTCCGCGACTCCACCCCGGTGCTGATCGACAACCGCCCCGGCCTGTCCTCGATCCGCTACCGCTCAGGCGATCACTCGCGCTTCAAGGCCAGCCTGCTCACCGCCCTCTCGCGGGCGCGGCGGCCCGCGCTGCGCGGCCTGACCACAAGGAGCGACGACGACTTCTCGGTGGCGCTCCTCGATGCGTTCGCCGTGATGGCGGACGTCTTCACGTTCTACCAGGAGCGGATCGTCCACGAGTCGTTCCTGCGCACGGCCCGCGAGCGCCTCTCCATCGGGTACCTGGCGAAGCTGATCGGCTACGAGCTGCGCGCGGGCTCCGCCGCCAACGTCTCGCTGGCCTTCCAGATGATGGAGGCCCCCGGCCTGCCGAAGGGCTCGCCGGGCGTGGTCCAGAAGCTCGTGCTCCCGGTGGGCACGCGGGTCCAGAGCACGCCCGGCCCCGACCAGACGCCCCAGTCGTTCGAGACGATCGAAGAGATGGAGGTGCGCCCGGCCTGGAACGGCATCCTGGCCGCCACCGTCCTCGACCAGGAGCTGAGCGCCGACGTCCCGGAGCTGCTTCTCAAGGGCTCCGCGCTGAACGTGCGCGCGGGCGACGGCCTGCTCCTCGTGTTTCCCGTGACGCCGGGCGCCGACGATTTCACCGCCGTGTACCGGCTGATCGAGAGAGTGGAGATCGATGCCCGCGCGGATCAGACCCGGGCCGTCCTGCAGGAGGCCACCGCGGACGACCCGACGGCGACGTTCAGCGACCTGTCCGCCGCCCGCCGCGGCGTCTTCGCCTTCCGCAGACAGGCCTCGCTTTTCGGACACAACGCGCCGGACTTCCTCATCCTGGACGCGGGCCTCGACAACGCGCTCACGACGAACGGGTGGAACAACGCGGCGGGCGACGACTGGGAGCCGGCGAAGCTGGGCACCGTCTCGGGAGAGCTGCTCCTCGATGCGGTCTACCGCGACATCGTGCCCCGGAGCTGGGGCGTGTGGGACAAGCCGGACGATTCGGGCAGCCATCCCGTCATCCTCAGGGTCACGCGCAGGGGCGAGAGGGGCGTCGCCGGTTTCGGCCTGAGCGGGAAGGGCACCCGCATCGCGGTCGAGAAGGACCCGGCCGACTCGACCGTGCTCGAGCCGGCCACGTTCGCCGACCTCCGGACCATCACCGTGCTCGTCCAGTCCGAGAAGCTCAAGCTCGCGCAGGTCCCGGTGCCCGCGCCCGTGCAGGGCAACGCGATCGACCTCGCGCTGGCCGCCGAGGGCCTGGAAACCGGACGTCGCGTGGCCATCTCGGGCAACCGCCTGCGCGCGGAGGTGCTCAAGACCGTGACGCTCACGATCGACATGCCCGACGGGCCCGTGTCCGAGACGCTGGAGTCCGGCGCGCGAGTGGACCTCACCGCGTTCCCGGTGGAGCAGGACTCGGGCGACTTCGACTATGCCGTGGTCCGCGACGGCCTGCCCGCCGCCCTCACCGCCGCGCCGGACGAGGTGACCCGCGCCGACGAAGTAAGCTCCGAGCTGGCCGTCATCGCGTCCGTCGATGCGGACGGCAAGGCGATCACGCTCGTGGACCTGTTGGCGTGGGCGTACGATCCGCCCACCGTCAAGATCAACGTGAACGTGGTCTCCGCCACCCACGGCGAGACGGTGAAGGAGACCTTCGAAGGCGGCGACGCGCGGCAGGTCTTCCAGCGCTTCCCCCTCCAGCAGCCGCCCATCACGTACGTGTCGGCCACCACGCCCAGCGGCACCGCGTCCACCCTCCGCGTGTGGGTCGAAGAGGTCGAATGGCACGAGGTGCCGTTCCTGTACGGCCAGGGGCCCACCGACCGCGTCTTCATCACGCGCAGCGACGGCGACGGCCGGACCTGGATCCAGTTCGGCGACGGCGTCACCGGCGCGCGCCTGCCCACGGGAGCGCGCAACGTACGCGCCGAGTACCGCCGCGGCGTGGGCGCCGCCGGCAACCTCGAAGCCGGCCAGATCAACCTGCTCATGAGCCGGCCGCTGGGCCTCAAGGACGCCGCCAATCCGCTCCCCAGCTCGGACGGCAAGGACCCGGAGGTGCTCGACGACGCGCGCACGAATGCGCCGCTCACGGTGCTGACGCTGGACCGGGTGGTGTCACTCCAGGACTACGAGGACTTCGCGCGCGCCTTCGCCGGCGTGGCCAAGGCGGCCGCCACCTGGAGCTGGTTCGGCCAGTCGCGGGGGGTCTTCATCACCGTGGCGGGAGCGGACGGCGGCGAGGTCTCGGTGGTGGGCCGCCAGACGCACAAAGACTCCATCGCGGCCTGGGGCGATCCCTACGTCCCCGTGGCCCTCGAAAACTACACCGCCGTCACCTTCCTCACCGGGCTGCGCGTCAAGGTCGACCCCGACCATCAGGCGCCGCTCGTGCTGGAGGCGGTGGAGGCTGCGGTTCGCGACGCGTTCTCGTTCGCAAGGCGTTCGTTCGGCGGCGACGTGTCGTCGGCCGAGGTGGCGGCGGTGGCGCAGGCCGTGGCGGGCGTGGTCGCGGTGCAGGTCGCCAGCCTGCACCGATCGGACGATCCCGACACCGAGGCCGGCCTCACGGCACCGCTGCCGGCGGGTGCTCCGCTCCCCGGTGAGAGGGGGTCGATCCTGCCCGGCGAGCTGCTGACGCTCGATCCCGCCCCGCTGGAACTCCTGGAGGAGATGTCGTGAGCTTCGACCTCCAGACGCTCTACGGGCTGCTGCCCGCGGTGTACCGCATCCGGGACGCGGAGCGCGGAGAGCCGTTGCAGGCGCTCCTTTCCGTGATCGCCGAGCAGATGGGCGTGCTGGAGGAAGACCTCCAGCGCCTCTACGACGATCAGTTCATCGAGACCTGCGCCGACTGGGCGATCCCGTACGTCGGCGACGCGGTCGGCTACCGCGCGCTGCACGGCGAGATCGCCAGCGTCCAGCACCCGCGCGCGGAGGTGGCGGACACGATCGCGCTGCGGCGCCACAAGGGCACGGCCGCGATGCTCGAGGTCCTGGCCCGCGAGGTGACGGGCTGGGACGCGCGCACGGTGGAGTTCTTCGAGCTGCTGGCCATCACGCAATACATGAACCATCTGCGGCCGCACGTCACTCGGCCGGACCTGCGGAAGCACGAGCCGTTGCTTCGCCTGGGCAGTGCATTCGAATCGCTCCCGCATACCGCCGACGTGCGGCGGATCGCCACCGGCGGCGGGCGCTTCAACATCCCGAACATCGGCATCTTCCTGTGGCGGCTGGGGGCGAAGTCCCTGACCCGCTCGCCCGCCTTCGCGCTCGACGCCCAGCGCTTCCTGTTCAGCCCGCTCGGGAACTCGGCGCCGCTCTTCACGCGGCCGCAGCCGCTGGGTGCGATCGACGAGTTCACGCGGCGCGTGGCCCGCCTCAACGTGCCGGACCCGCTGCTCCTCCGCATCGCGGACACGTACCTCGCCGACTACTACGGCGAGGACAAGAGCTTCTCAGTCTTCACCGGCGGCCAGCCGTTGGACCTCGCCGACGTGTGCGTCTGCGACCTCGGTGAACTGCTGGATGCGAACGGCCAGCCCACGGGCAACTGGGCCCACGTGCCGCCGCCGGCGGGCAAGGTGGCGGCCGTGGACCCGGTGCTGGGCCGGATCGCCTTCGCGGGACCGGCCGAGGACGTGGACGTGACGTTCCACGGCGGGTTCAGCGATGACCTCGGCGGCGGCGAGTACGACCGCCAGGAGGCGGTGGGGGCCTGGTACGACCCCGAAGAGACGGTGGTGAACTTCCAGTTCGGCGTCACGCAGGACGCGGACACGATCGCGAGCGCGCCCGACCCCTCCGTCCTCGGGGCCTCCCTGCAGGACGCCATCGACGCCTGGGATGCCTTCGTGGGACAGAACACGTCCGGCTTCGGCGTCATCTGCGTGATGGACTCGCGCGTCTACGCCGACGCCGTGGCCCTCGAAGTGCCGGCGGGCTTCACGCTCGCCATCGTCGCCGCCGACTGGCCGCTGAACGTGGACCTGAACCAGCGGCAGCTCGGTGTGTTCGGCGCCAGCGAGTGCTGGCCCACCTTGACCGGCGACGTCCATATCACGGGCACCGCCGCCACGGACAGCGAGAACCCCGGGACGCTGATCCTCGACGGGCTGCGGCTGAGTGGGACGGTCACCGTGACCGACGGCCACCTGGGCCGTCTGCTGCTGTCGCACAGCACCGTGGTGCCGTGGACCGACCTCGGCCTCGATCGCCGGCCCCTTGAGACTTCGGCCGCGCGGCTCGTCAACAACGACGGCCAGTGCCGCCTCGAGGCGGACCACTGCGTCCTGGGCGCGCTGCGCAGCCCCGCCGAGGCGCGCGTGGTGCTGTCCAACTGCGTCGTCGACGCGACGCGGGACCATTTCGTGGCCTTCGCCGCCCCGGACGGCGTCGAGCCGGGCGCGTGGCTGACCATCACCAACTGCACGGTGGTCGGCAAGGTCCGCACCGCCATGATGGAGCTGGCCTCCAACAGCTTGTTCGTGGCCGAGCTGGCCATCCCCGATCCCAACTGGACGTCGCCCGTCCGCTCGGAGCGGCGCCAGCACGGCTGCGTGCGCTTCTCGCGCGTCCCCGAGGGATCGCGTCTCCCGCGACGGTACCGCTGCCAGCCCGACCTGGCGTTGCAGCAGCGGGCGAAGGAGCTGGGCCTCGACACCATCGACGAGCTGCCGCCCGACGAGCGCGAGCGCGTCGTCCTCCGTCTGCTGCCGATGTTCGTGTCCTTGACCTACGGCGACCCCGGCTACGCCCAGCTCAGCCGGCGCGGCGCGATGGAGATCCGCGAAGGGGCGTCGGACGGCTCCGAGATGGGGGTCTTCCACGACGTGTTCCAGCCGCACCGCGAGCAGAACCTGCGCACGCGGCTCGACGAGTACCTGCGATTCGGCCTCGAGGCCGGCATCTTCTATGAGACGTGAGGGGAGTGACCGGGCATGAAAGGTGACTTCAGCCGCAAGACGTTCGACGCCGCCCGCCACTACAGCGGCGTCCTCATGCAGCAGGGCCGCGTGCAGCTCGACGCGGATTGGAACGAGCAGCTCGCCATCCAGCGCCACCGCGACTACACGGAGGCCGAGGACGTCATCGGCGAGTGCGGCGGCCCCAAGCACAATGCCGGGTTCCTGGTCCAGCCGGCTCCGGACGGAGCCGACCTGATCATCTTCCCCGGACGCTTCTACGTGCACGGACGGCTGTGCGAGCTGGAGGCGACTCCGGTGGACGCCACGTTCGTGTCGTCCACCGACGTGACCGTCGCGCTCTGGCACGTGGACGGCGCCGCGTTCGCGGCCGACCAGTACGTCCAGCTCACAGCGGACGGTGTGGCCTCCGCGGTGGCGCGCATCCAGACCGCCGACGAGGCCACCCTCCAGCTCACATTCACCTCCAGCATCGCGGCCTTCCAATCCGCCGCCGGTCTCGAGGTCCGGCGCCTCCTGACGTACCTCACCCAGCCCGACCTTCCCGATCCCGCGTACGCGGACGCGTCGGACCCTCCCGCGCTCGACCTGGACGACGGGAGCTACCTCGTGTACCTCGACGTCTGGCCGCGGCACCTCACCGCCCTCGACGACGACCTCATGCGCGAGAAGGCGCTCGATGGACCGGACACCGCCACCCGCGTCAAGACGCTGTGGCAGGTCAAGCTCTGGCCGGGACCGGACGACGGTGCCGAGTTGCCTGACGACACCGATTGCGGCTCCGAGGTCGACTCCTGGGACGAGATGACGGCGCCGCCCACGGGACGCCTGAGCGCGCGCGCCGAGCCGGGGGAGGACCCGGGGCCGTGCGTCCTGCCCCCCGGGGCCGGTTATCTCGGCCTGGAGAACCAGCTCTATCGGGTGGAGATCCACCAGGGCGGCGCGTTGGGCACCGACACCGTCACGTTCAAGTGGTCACGGGACAACGGGTCGGTGGTGAAGGCCATCACCCCTGTCGCGAACACGACCAACCATACCGTCGATACCGGCCCCGACGACGTGCTCGGCCTTGCCAACGGCCAGTGGGTCGAGCAGGTCGACGATGCCGTCGACCTGAACGGGATCGCGCGTGACCTGTTCCAGTTCCAGATCGATCCGGTCACCGCCGCCGTGACCCTGGACTTCCCGGTGGATGAGGCGCTACATCCGAAGCTGCGCCGCTGGGACTCCGAAGGGACTCTCGCCATCGCCTGGCCGCCCGTGGACGACGGCTGGATCGCCTTGGAGAGGGGCATCGAGGTGCGTTTCGAGGCCGCGACCTATCGCACCGGTGATTATTGGCTCATCCCGGCGCGGACGGTGCTGGGCGACCTCGAGTGGCCCGCCGATGCCACCGGCGAGCCGCTTGCGCAACTCCGCCGCGGCATCCACCACGAGTACTGCCGGATCGGCGTGCTTCACGTCGACGGCTCGACGCTCGAGGTCGAGGACTGCCGGCCCATCTTCCCGCCCCTGAACGAGCTCAAGGCCACGTATTCCTGCTGCACCTTCACCGTGGGCGACGGCGTCGAGTACGTCGGTGACTTCACGCTCATCCAGGACGCGGTGAACCAGCTGCCCGCGGAGGGTGGACAGATCTGTATCTTCCCCGGCACGTACGTGGAGAACGTCCTCATCGATGGCCTCGAGAACGTGCACATCAAGGGCTGCGGGCCGCGCACGCGGATCGTATCGAATCCCGCCAACGCCGACGGCGTGGCGGAGGCGGTGTTCCACCTGGTCGCGACGAACGGAGTGAAGATCGAGTCGCTGGCCATCGAGGCGGCGGAGACGGCGCCGGGGATCCTGGCCGACGGCGAGGAACCCAACGTGCGACTGACCATGGAGAAGGTCAGCGTGAAAGCGGCGAAGGACAGCGCCATCAAGGTCCGTGGATCGCAGGACGTGGCCATCGAGCGTTGCCAGGTCGAGATGACGGACGCCAACGGTGGTTGGGCAGGTATCCACCTTCAAGCCACCGACGGGTTCGTCCGTGAGAACGTGGTCCTCGGCCCGCTGGTGGGGCTGCCGCCCGAGAAGGTCTTCGGTCTGACCGGCGATCTGGCCGTCAGCGGCCTCCAGCTGGCGGGTGGATGCCTCCGCATTCGCGTTCACGACAACCTTTTCCAGGGCGTCAGCGGCCAGGGGATCACGTTGGGCAGCGTGATGGAGGTGGACTCCGACGGCGAGCCCGTCGATACCGAAATCATCGGCTGGGTCGGCGGCGGCGAGGAACCCTGCGACGACTGCGAGGATCCCTCGACCGGCGACAAACCACCGGACGACGGCGGCAACGAGCCGCCCACTCATTTGGAGTCCGAGGGCGAGCTCAGTGACATCGACATCCGCCGCAATCGGATCCTGGACGTTGGACTGGACGGGGTCGGCGTCGCCCACTTCTTCGACATCCTCCAGGAACGCGGGTTCGCCGCCTCCATCCTCCTCGAGGAGCTTGCCATCGTGGACAACCGGATCGAGCGCTGCGTCCAACGCCGGTTCGCGACGATCTCCCTGAACATGCTGGACCTCATGGCGTACGGCGGCATCACGCTCTCGATGGTCGCGGGGCTCGTGATCCGGGACAACCAGATCGAAGGACTCGGCGCCGGCGGGGTGCTGCCGACGTGCGGGATCTTCGTGTTCTTCGCCGCCGCCGTGGACATCGCAGGAAACCAGGTCTTCGAGACGGGTGCCGGCCTCGGCCCCAACACTGCCGACGTGCTCGGGCGGCGCGGGGGGATCCACGTGGTGTGGGCGCTCCGGGGTCGGTTGGCCGCGGTTCCACGGATGGACCACGCGGTCATGGTCGAGGCGAACTCCGTGGACGTCGCCCGGGGCCAGGCGCTGTCGATCGGGGCGATCGGCTCGGTGTCGGTCCTCTCGAACCGGCTCGTGTCGCGGAGCGAGTCGGTATCGAACCTGATCGCCCTCGGCACTAGTTCAGCGGCGCCGTACCTCCTGCCTCACGTGCCCGCCCTCGTCGCGATCCTGGTCTTCCCCGGCCAACAAGCGTCGGGCGGCGCCCCGAACGTCTCGACCGTTCCCACCGGCGACACGGTTGTCACACCGCCCGTGCTCACGGGCGCTTCCAACGACGTGCTCTTCGACGACAACCAATGCGTCCTGAACCTCACCGGCGGTCCGCCGATCGCAGGCGCCCTGTTGCCCGGGAGTCTCCGGCAGCCCGCGATCCTGATCCTGGGGGCGGCCGACGTCGGTTTCCAGGACAACCAGTGCAGTTGCGTCTTCGACTCGGGCACGATGATCGCGGGCACGATCGTGGTCTCTCTCCTCTCCGTGCGCGCCGTGTCGAACCGTTTCCAGGAGCCGTTGGGGAGCGCCTCCTTCTCGGCCGTAACCATGGCGCTCATGAACATTACGGCCCACAACCAGGCGAACCATTGCCTGCTCGTGTCGGGATCACCGCCCTGGGAGCAGGACGGGCCGAACCAAGTCCTGATGCCTTCGAGCTACTGCAAGACGGCGCGCGCCGGGCTGATCGCGATCATAAAGACCCTGTTCGGCTAGGCGCCGGCGGCGCGGAAGGGAGCACCATGCCACCTACGGACGAAGAGAGAGACGCGCTGATCCGCATCGGGGGCAAGGCCGACGCCTCGCGCGCGGCGGGACTCCAATTGCTGGGTCAGGCGGTGCGGGCCCGGCAAGCCGGGCTGCAGCGGGAGCACGGGAGGTTGTCCCGCAAGCTGGGTCCCGACCATCCGCGGACCCGGGCCACCGCGATGCGGATCGAGGCCGATGCGGCGCTGAGCCGGGAACTCGTGGTCGACATCGCTCGCGCGGCGACCGTCCGTCCCCAGCGGACCGCGGACCAGTGGGCTCTCCACGGCCTCGTGCTCTGCAAGGATCTGCGCCCCGCGCCGGGTCTGACCGTCTCGCTCGTGGATGCCAAGGGGGAGTGGCTGAAGTTCCTGGGGTTCGCCTGCACGGACGCACGAGGCTACTTCCAACTCGTAGCACCGGGGGCCCGGACGTCGGGGACGGTGGACGCCCCTCCGGATGCCTACGCGCGCTCCGCCCTCGAAGCCTGGATCCGGGTCACGGACGCGGATCGGAACGAGGTCCATCGCGAGACCACCGCCACGATGGTCGGTGCAGGCACGACCGAGTACCGGGAGATCG
>Ga0137375_10008792_pt1 | contig 11998 bp, 7 predicted proteins | sample SagtaG_24_FD_104936 | JGI IMG/M metagenome (GOLD analysis project Ga0137375, IMG submission 104936) | Vadose zone soil microbial communities from Sagehorn Ranch, Mendocino, California, USA - Sage1_R_113_16 metaG | ecosystem: Environmental > Terrestrial > Soil > Vadose zone | place: USA... | reverse complement strand
TGGCCACGGCCTCGTCGACGCTCATGGCAAGGCCCTCCTCCCACGCTCGCTGGGCCTCGTCTTCCGCGAGGTGCGCGCGGGCCTCGGCAACCGGATCCCCCTCGAGCAATCCACCGATGGCCCCCGGGGGGCCGCCGACCCGCTTGCGGAGGGATTCAGAGGCGCCGGCCAGGCGGATGGCGTCGTGGTGACGGCCCTCCCAGTTCGCCAGGAACGACAAGTCCGTGAAGGCGATCCCGATCCCCGTGAGGTTGTCGACCTCGCGGAAGAGCTCCAGGGCCTCGAGCGCGGCGGAGCGCGCCTCCGCCCGGTGGCCCGCGCGGCCGTGGGCGAAGGCCAGCCAGACCAGGTCGAACGCGAGGTGGAGGCGGTCCCCTACGCGCCGCCAGATCGCCACGACCTCCGCGAGACTGTCGATCACGGGGGCCCACCTGCCGGCCTGGGCGTCCTGCATCACGAGCATCGTCAGGACCTGGGCCACCCCTCGCTCGTCGCCCGCCCCCCGGAACAGGTCGAGGCTCTCTTCCAGCAATCGCGTTGCCGATTCGAGGTCGTCACCCGCCACCACGAAGGCCTCGTTGTACAGGGCCTCTGCGATGCGGGCGGGATCGCCGAGCTCTCGCTCGATGGCCAGGGCTTCCCCGTAGAAGGCACCGGCCGACTCACGATCCTGCCGCCACCAGGCGATCCCTGCGGCGCCGGTGAGCGCTTTCGCCCGGGCCGGGGTCGCCCCTCGCCCCGACGGCATCGCCAGGATCTCCTCGAGCCACCGCCGGCCCTCGGCCAGGTGTCCCCGCTGCTGCCAGAACCTCCAGAGCGCCCCCGCAGCCTCCTGGGCCCGGTCCGCCTCGCCGGCCTCGATGGCCCACCGGAGGGCCGCGCGCATGTTCGCGTGCTCCTGGTCGCACCGGTCCAGCCACTCGCGCTGGTCGTCCCCGGTGAGGTGGGGTTCGGCCTCCACCGCCAGGCCAAGGAAGTGCAGGGCGTGGCGCCCGCGAACCAGTTCGAGGTCCTCCCCCGCAACGAGCTGCTCCTGCCCGAACTCCCGGATCGTCTCCAGCATGGAGAAGCGGGGGTGGCCGTTGGGATCGGTCCTGCGAACCAGCGACTTGTCCACGAGGGACGTGATCCCCTCCAGGGCGTCCAGTCCGAATCCGTCCGGGTCACACACGGCTTCGGCCGACTCGAGTGTCCACCCTCCGCTGAACACCGACAGCCGGGCGAAGAGGCGTCGCTCGGCCGGGTCGAGGAGGTCGTGGCTCCAGGCGATGGCCCCTCGAAGGGTCCGCTGTCGTTCCGGGACGGTCCTGGCCCCGGAAGTGAGGATGGAGAGGCGCTTCTGAAGCCGGGGCAGGATCTGCTGGGGCGTCAGGACCTTCGTTCGGGTGGCCGCCAGTTCGATGGCCAGGGGCAGACCGTCGAGCCGGGCGGTGATCTCCGCCACGGCCGGGGCGTTCTCCTCGGTCAATCGGAACCGGGGGCGCACCGCAAGGGCCCGCTCGGTGAAGAGCCGGACCGCTTCGAACCGGCCGAGGGTGAGGACGTCCGGGAGCCGCTCGGGATCGGGCGGTTCGAGCGGCGGCACCACGTACTCCTGCTCGCCTCGCAGCGACAGCACGACCCGGGAGGTGACCAGCACTTTCAGCTTCGGGGACGCGGTGAGGAGCTCCTCGATCGCCGGTCCCGCCTCCGCGACCTGTTCGAAGTTGTCGACGACCAGGAGGAGCTCCTTGTCGTGGAGGTGGTCCCTCACGGCCTCGAGGATCGGGCGTCCGGCCATCTCCGGAACCCCCAGGGCCAGGGCCGTCACCGAGAGAACCAAGGCTGGATCGGTCACCGAAGAGAGGTCCACGAAGAAGGAGCCGTCGCGGTACTCGGTGAGGATCGCCGCCGCAACCTGAAGGGCCAGACGGGTCTTCCCCGTCCCCCCGGCGCCGGTGAGGGTGAGGAGCCGGGTCCGGCCGAGGAGCTGCCTGATCTCGGCGATCTGCTCCTCCCGGCCCACGAACGAGGTGAGCTGCAGGGGGAGGTTGTTGGGCCGGGCGTCCAGGGTTCGGGGCGGCGGGAACTCGGACGGGAGGCTCTCGATCACGAGGTCGTGCAAGTGCTCGGGATGGGCGATGTCCTTCAGCCGATGTTCCCCGAGGTCGCGGAGGGAAGCCCCATCGGGAAGAGAGCGCTCCACGAGTCCCCGGGTGGCCTCGGAGAGGATGACCTGCCCCCCATGGGCGGCGTCGGCGATCCGCGCAGCCCGGTTCACGTCGATGCCGACGTAGTTGTCCCCGCCCGGAACCGCCTCCCCAGTGTGCAGGCCCATCCGAACCCGCACGGGGGGGCCGGCGGACCAGTCGTGTGTGGCCAGACCCCGTTGGGCAGCCACCGCGGCCCGGACGGCCCCCACCGGGCTACGAAACGCCAGGAAGAAGGAGTCCCCCTCGGTGCTGACCTGGACCCCCCCGCCCTCTGCGGCGGCTCGGCGAACGATCGCGGCGTGCTCGTCCAGGACCGCGGCGTATCGTTCACCGAGTTCCTGGAGCAGTCTGGTGGAGCCCTCGATGTCGGTGAACAGGAACGTGACCGTCCCGGTGGGCAGCTCTGGCATGTCCGATTAGGAATCTAGCGGGTCGGGACGGAGCCGCAGGTGATGTTCGCCGCGCTCGCGGTCATGGCACTGGCTTGATCCGAGACCATGAAGGCCGCCACGTTCGCCACGTCGGCCAGCGACGTCAACCGGTTCAGCATCGTCTCACGCTCCAGCCAGGCGATGAACTCCTCCCGTGTCATGCCCTCCCCGGAACCGGTGCCGTAGTCGGGAAAACGCTCGACGGTGTGGGAAATGGCCTCGGAGATCCCGGTGGTTTGCAGCCACACGACGCGGACCCCGTGGGGGCCGAGCTCGCATGCCCACTGCCGGCACAGGCTCTCGATGGCGTCGAACGTGACCCCGGTGCCTCCGACGTTGGGGATCGCCTTCTGGGCAGTGGTCGCGGTGATCGCCAGGATCACGCCCGAACCCTGCTTGACCATGTGCCGCGCGGCCCCCCTTCCGGTCAGGAACTGTGCCCGCATGGCAGTCGTGATCGGCCGAGCGAAATCCTCGAACGGCATCTCGACCAGCGGGGTCCCATGGACGTCTCCGTGGCTGATCGTGTTGAAGGAGACGTCGATTCCTCCCGCCTTCGCAGCAACAGCGTCGGCGTGCTCGTCGACAGCCCGTTCGTCGAGGGCATCGACTTGCGCCGTCTCGGCCACTCCGCCCGCGGCGGAGATCTCCTTGGCCACGTTGTCGAGCGGTGCAAGCGTGCGACCGGCCAGGAAGACCTTCGCCCCTTCGCGGGCGAAGGCACGGGCCACCGCACCGCCGACGGATCCGCCCCCTCCGTAGATCACGGCGTTCTTGTTCTCCAGAAGCACTTCCTTCCTCCTATCTGTCCGGTTGGAATCATCGGGATCAAGGCCGTGTTGTCGAGGACAGCATGGACCCCAAGCGAGTGATCCGCAGCTATCTGGTGATCAGCGGCTTGTTCACGCTGTCGGCCTCGCTGATCTGGGGAATCAACACCCTGTTCCTGCTCGACGCCGGCCTTTCGATCTTCGAGGTGTTCGTGGCCAATGCCGCGTTCACCGCCGCCATGGCCTTGTTCGAGGTTCCCACAGGAGTGGTGGCGGACACACGGGGGCGGCGCGCCTCCTTCCTCCTTTCTGAAGCCACGCTCGCCGTGGGGACGCTGGCCTACGTGGGCGTGGCCGCAATCAACGGTGGCCTGCTCCTGTTCTGTCTGGCCGGGGTGATCCTCGGCCTCGGCTACACCTTCTACTCGGGCGCCGTGGAGGCCTGGCTGGTGGACGCGCTCAAGGCGACCGGCTACCGGCACGAGTTGGACGGCGTGTTCGCCAAGGCGTCCATCGTGGCAAGCATCGCCATGATCGTGGGAACGGTGGGCGGCGGGGTGCTGGGTCAGCTCGACCTGCCCATCCCCTACCTGGTCCGGACCGCACTGATCCTCATGGCCTTCGCCGTCGGGTTCCGGACGATGCACGACGTCGGATTCACCCCCAGGACGCTGCGCCTTGAGGGCATGGTCGGTGAGATGCGGAAGGTCGGCCGGGCCGGCATCACCTATGGATGGCGGGAGCCGGCCGTCCGCCTGCTCGTGTTGGAGTCGTTCGTGACCTGGGGGTTCTTCTCGTGGGCGTGGTACGCCTGGCAGCCGTACTTCCTCGATCTGTACGGGAAGGACGCGATCTGGCTCTCCGGCCTGATCGCCTCGCTGTTCGCCCTCGCGGGCATCGCCGGCAACGCGCTGGTGGGACGGGTGGCCACACCGGGCCGCCGGCGAACCACGATCCTCCTCGGGGCGGCGTCGATCTCGACGGCCGCCATGGTGGCCACCGGGGCCGTCCGGTACTTCTGGATCACCGTGCCCGTGTTCCTGCTGGGCGCTGTCGCCGGAGGTGTCCTTCAGCCCGTTCGTCAGACCTACCTCCACCGCTCCATCCCTACGTCGGAGCGGGCCACGCTGGTGTCGTTCGACTCGCTCATGGGAAGCCTCGGCAGCGTGGGAGGGCAGACGGGCCTCGGCTACCTGTCGCAGGAGCGGTCCATCCCAGTCGGCTTCGTGGTCGGAGGCCTGGCCACGATCCTGGCGGTCCCGATCTTCGGCCGCCTCCGAGCCTTGAACGGGCCCGCCGACCAGATCACGGCCGAGGCCCCCGAACGCGAGGCCTCGGCGATTGTCCCCTAGATAGGCGGGATACTTTTCTGCAGTCGTGATGGGCGATCAGCGCGCGGAGGGGCCTCCAGGGCAGGGTGTCCGTCTGATCGTCGACGGGATGAACGTGATCGGCTCGCGCCCCGACCGTTGGTGGAACGACCCCGACAGAGCCGTCCGAAGGTTCATCGAGGAGCTCGACCGATTCGGTTCGCAGACGCGTGGTGAGATCACCGTCGTCTTCGATCGCCGTCCTCCCGACCTGTCGCCGGGACCCCACGGGGCCGTCATGGTGGCCTTCGCCGCCAGGCGCGGGCGCAATGCCGCCGACCACGAGATCGTCCGGATGGTGGCCGGGGATCCCGCTCCCGGATCGCTCACGGTCGTGACGTCCGATGCGCGTCTGGCGGAGCGGGTCCAGGCGCTTGGAGCACGCGTGAGATCGGCCGGGTCCTTCCGGCGCCGCCTCGACAGCGCGCCCTGAGGGCGGGCTCTGCGTGGACAGCCCTAGAATCCGCGGGTGACTCGAACGTATTCTCCGGAGGAACTCTCCGAGGAAACCGGGGTCTCGATCGATCGCCTTCAATGGCTGACCAACATCGGGATCCTCAAGCCCCCCGAACCGGGGCGCTTCAGCCCCGGCGACGGCTTCCGGGCCAAGTTACTCGCCGCCCTCCTCGCTGCGGGATTCAGCCGAGAACAGATCGAGTGGGGAGCGGCCGATGGCACCCTCGACCTGGGCCACCTCGATCACTACCTCGTTGTGGAACCCGCCCCTCGCTCCGAGCGGACGTTCGCCGAGTTCCTGGGAAGCGCCGGACCAAGGGGAGGCCTCCTCCCGGGGATCCTCAAGGTCCTCGGACTGCCAGAGCCCGCCCCCTCCTCGAGGATCGGTTCGGACGAGGAGGAACTGCTCGAGCGGTTCCTCCAGGCCTGGAACCTGGCCGGCGACGACGAGACGCTGAACCGGGCGGCCCGGCTCATGGGCGATGGGACGCGCCTGGCGGCGGTGGGGTGGACCAAGCTGTTCGAGGAACAAATCGCCCTGCCGGCGCGGGAGCCGTTCTTCCGAGGAGAGGTCGATCGGTTCCCGCCGGAGGTCGTTCAGGCGGTGACGGTCATGATCACGCTGATCCCCCGCTTCATGGCCTGGCTCACTCAGCGATATATGGAGCAACTGATCGTTGCCGGCATCGTGGAGGGATTCGAATCCGTCCTGGCGGCGCGCGGTCGCGCTCCTGCTCCCCAGCCTGCCGCGCCTCCCGCCGTGGTGTTCGCCGACGTGTCCGGATACACGCGCCTCACGGAAGCCGAGGGAGACGAAGCCGCCGTTCGGGTCGCCGGGTTGCTCCAGAAGCGGGCCGAGGCGATCGCCGCGGACAGGGGAGGACGGCTGGTCAAGCTGCTCGGAGACGGGGCGATGCTACTCTTCGCCGATGCGCGCACCGGCGCCGAGGCGGCGCTGGAGCTGGTGCGGACGCTGAACTCGGAACTCGGCATCCCGGCCCACGCGGGCGTTCACGCGGGGCCGGTGATCGAGCGGGATCGGGATCTGTTCGGCCGCACGGTGAACCTGGCCTCTCGCATCGCCGGTGCAGCCGGCCCGGGCGAGGTGGTCGTGAGCGAAGCCGTGGTTCGCGCCGTTGGCGGGGATGGGCTCCGGTTCGAAGGCGTAGGTGACGCCGTTCTGAAGGGCGTGCCCGAGCCGGTATCCCTGTTTCGGGCGCGTTCGCTTGAAGAAAGGAGGCCGTGATCGGCACGTTCTCCATCGTCTCCGATCCCGCTGGGGCTTCGTTCACACTGACGACCGTTCCGGGCGGACCCGTCCGCGGGGTCGACTGATCCTGAAGTCTCAGCGTGGGGACAGTCCGCGGATCGCCGTCCGGCACACGTGGCCGCTGATCAGGTCGAGGTCTGGCCATGGGAAATCAGGCTTCGCGATCAACAGGGACGTCAGGCCGTGGACCATGGCCCACAGCCCCAGGGAAATCATCAGCGGATCGCCCTCGATGAGGCCCGCATGCACGCACTTGGCCACGTGTTCGACCAAGTGGTTGAAGGCGGCCGCGTCGCGGAGGCGATCCACCTGAAAGTCCTCCGGCGTGTGGGACGGCTTCCGCATGAACAGGATGCGGTACTGCTCCGGATGTTCGACCCCGAACCGGATGTAGGCCTTGCCGCGCAGGGCGAGCGCCTCCAGGAGGTCCTCCGAGCCTGCCGCAGCCTCCTCTGTGACCCGGTCCAGCTGGGCGAAGTGGCGCTCGCAGATGGCGAACAGCAGCTCGTCCTTGTCAGCGAAATGGAGGTACACCGAGGGCGGGGTCACCCCTACCGCGTCGGCCACGGCCCGGATGGTGACGGCCTCTTCGTCCCCCGTCTCGACCAGCAGGCGTTCGGCGACCTCCAGGATCTGCTCGCGGAGCTTCTCCCCCTCCCCCCGCCGGGCCCGCGTCCGTCGGGGGGAGGAAGAGGTCGCGCGCGGTGCCGTCACGGGCGCGTCCCGGGAAGGTTGGCGTCCGAGAGCTCGGGCAGCGAGACCGTCGCCGGCGGCGCGGCCACCACCGGGCGAGGCTGATCCGCCTCCGAGAGTCCGAACCGCTCGTAGATCCGGCGCAGCGGCCGGGGGGCCCACCAGTTCGCCTTGCCGGCGAGGCGCATGAAGGCCGGCACCAGCGCTCCTCTGATCAGGGTGGCGTCCATGATGACGGCCAGCGCCATGCCGACGCCGAACATCTTGATGAACGTGATCTCCGAGGTGGCGAATGCGACGAACACGACGGCCAGGATGGCGGCGGCGGCCGTGACGATGCGGCCGCTCCGCTCGAGCCCCACCGCGACAGAGGCCACGTTGTCGCCGGTGCGGTCGTGCTCCTCCTTGATCCTTGAGAGGAGGAACACCTCGTAGTCCATCGAGAGCCCGAAGGCGATGCAGAACATGAGCACCGGCATCGCACTGTCCAGCGTTCCGGTGGCCGTGAAGTTCAGCACCCCGGCGAAGTGGCCTTCCTGGAAGATGAACACCATCGCCCCGTAGGTCGCCGACAGGCTGAGCAGGTTCAACACGATCGCCTTGGCCGGAACGATCACGCTCCCGGTCATGAGGAACAGGACGACGAAGGTCACCACGGCGATCAGGCCGGCCGCCGCGGGCACCCGTCCGAAGATCGCGGCCTTCGAGTCGACCAGCTGGGCCGAGGGCCCGGCGACCAGCGTCTGAAACGAGGCGGGCGCGGCGCGGACCTCGTGCACGAGCCGCTCCCCCGCGGCGGACAACGGTTCCACGGAAGGCACGACCGACAGCCACGTGCCCGAGTCGGCGGCGAATCGCGCCGAGGCCGGGCCGGGCGGTGCGACCTGCTGCCCGTGGACGTAGGAACCGGTAAGGGCGTCCACCCGCGCCACACCCCCGAGCCGCGACAGAGACTGGGCGTACCGGTCGACCTCGGCATTCCGATTGGCGTCGGTTGCCGATGCATCCGCCGCGACCACGGAGAGCGCCGACGCCTCCTGCGAAGAGAAACTCCCACGGATCTGGTCCTGGACGCGGCGGCTTGACGCGGTTTGCGGCAAGACCCGGTCGTCGGGCAGCCCGAAGTTGACCCGGAGGATGGAGCGCCCAGGAGGAGCAGGAGCGCGATCACGGCCGCCGCGATCGGCACCGGCCGCCGCATCACGAAGGTGGCGATCCGGTGCCACATCCCCTCACCAACCTCTTTGGGCGTGCGGTGCCACAGGACCAGCTGGTCGACCCGCGGACCGAGCGCGGCCAGGACCGCCGGCAGGAACAGGATGGCGCCGATCAGGGCCAGGGCGACCACGGCGATCCCTGCATACGCGAACGAACGGAGGAAGAACAGCGGGAAGATCAGCAGGGCGGCCAGCGAGATGGCCACGGTGAGCGCGCTGAACAGCACGGTGCGACCGGCCGTCTGTACCGTCCGGACGACGGCGTCGTGAGCAGCGAGTCCGTGCCGGATCTCCTCGCGGTACCTCGACACGATGAACAGGCTGTAATCGATCCCCAGCCCGATCCCCAGTGCCGTCGTCAGGTTCAGCGAGAAGATCGACACGCTGGTGAGCAAGGCGATGACCTGGAGCACCAGGAGCGTCCCCACCACCGCGAGTGCCCCCATGGCGAGCGGCAATCCGGCTGCGACCACGCTGCCGAACACCAACACCAACAGGATGAGGACGATGGGGAAGGTGATCGTCTCCGCCTTGCGCAAGTCCTTCTCGACCTGGGTGCCGACCTGTCTGAACACCTCGGCTTGCCCACCGACCGCGACCGTGATCGGTCCATCTGAGCGCGTGTATTTCGGCGAGAGAACCTTGACCCGGTCCCTCACCTGGTCGTCGTCGCCCGAGATCCTCGCCAGGACGAGGGCTTCCCCCGCGTCGGTGCTGCGAAGCGGCGCCACCGAACCGAGGGTCCAGTACGAGAAGGCGGCCTGGACGCCGCGCTCCGCAGCGAGCTCCTGGGTCAGCCCCGTCCCGGCCCCGACGACGGCTGGATCGTCCACCGTGCCTTCGCGCGCGGTGACGAGGAGGACCAGGTTCGGGTTTCCCGCGTGGAAGACTCGGTTGAGGATCGCCTCCGCCCGCTCTGACTCCGAGTGGGGGTCGGTGAATCCGCCGTTCGACAGTCGCTGGACCACGCTCCCGCCGAAGGCGCCGGCCAGCATCACACCAATGATCGTCCCTATCAGGATCCACCTCCGCCGCCGAACGGTGAAGCGGCCCAGCCATTCGAGCATCGCTGCCTCCTCTCCTTCCGTGGCTTGACCTAGGGGCGCTAACCTAGCGTCCTTAGCCTAGTGCTGTCAAGTCGGATGAGAGATATCGTTGGGGGCATGCAGCAGCGGGTGAGCCTCCCGACTCCTCTCCCTTCCTTCGCGACCGACGAACCCGGTGTGCATTGGTGCTGGTCACGGCGCTGAAGCAAGGTCGCGCGACCATGACGGACCATGCGGTGGCAATCGCCGGTGCCGGGCCGACCGGCCTGATGCTGTTGGCGAGCTGCCGATGGCCAGCGTCGACGTTGTCATCGTTCGAACGACGCACCAAGGACGAGGCCGACGGGTCGCGAGCCGGTGGTCTGCCGTCCCGAGCCGTAGGGACGCGCCCGGGGGCTTGCGGCAAGCCCTCGCGTCGTGGGCAAGGGTCAGTGGCGCACACGAGAAGCGAGAGGCCCGACGGGGCTGAAGGGGAAGGTGAACGGATGGGCAGCTACGTGCTGGGTCTCCGGGAGATCGACCAGACGCAGGTCGCACTCGTCGGCGGCAAGGGCGCGCACCTGGGAGAGCTTTCGCGGATCGAAGGCATCCGCGTGCCGGCCGGCTTCTGCGTGACGACGGACGCCTTCCGGCGAATCATGGAGGACGCGCCGTCGATCGAGGATCGACTGAATCGGCTGTCGGGACTGAACCCGGAAGACCGAGAGGCGATTCGCACGCGCAGCGCGGGGATCCGACGGACCCTCGAAGGGATCGTCATCCCTGACGATCTGGCGGCGGCGATCACCCGCGCACTCGCCCGGCTCGGCGAGCGAGCCGCCTACGCCGTCCGATCGAGCGCGACGGCGGAGGACTTGCCGGCGGCCTCCTTCGCAGGCCAGCAGGACACGTACCTGAACGTCGTAGGGCCGGCGGCGATCCTCCAGCACGTCAGCCGATGCTGGGCCTCGCTGTTCACCGAGCGGGCCGTGACCTACCGCCTGCGGAACGGCTTCGACCACCGGAGGGTCCACATAGCCGTGGTCGTGCAGCAGATGGTCTTCCCGCAGGCGGCCGGCGTCATCTTCACGGCCGATCCCCTCACGTCCAACCGGAAGGTCGCCTCCGTGGAGGCCGGCTTCGGCCTCGGCGAGGCCCTGGTCTCCGGCCGGGTGAACGCCGACGTCTACAAGATGCGCGACGGCGACATCGTCGCCAAGGCGGTCGCCACCAAGCAGCGTGCCATTCACGCCTCGCCGGCAGGTGGAACACTGGAACAGCCGATCGAGCCGGCGCAGCAGGAGCAGCCAGCGCTGACAGACGGGCAGGTCGTGCAGCTCGCGCAGTTGGGCCGGCGGATCGAAGCGCACTTCGGCTGCCCCCAGGACATCGAATGGTGCCTGGTCGACGACGGCTTCCAGATCGTCCAGAGCCGGCCGATCACCACGCTGTTCCCCATCCCGGAGGTCGGCGACCGAGCCAACCACGTCTACGTCTCCGTCGGTCATCAGCAGATGATGACCGACCCCATGAAGCCCCTGGGGCTCTCCCTGTGGCAGCTGACGGCCCTCCGGCCGATGTACGAGGCCGGCGGGAGGCTGTTCGTCGACGTCACCCAGGGCCTGGCGTCGCCAGCGAGCCGCGCCGGCCTCCTCGAGGTCCTGGGGAGGGGCGACCCGCTGATCCGGGACGCGCTGCAGACCATCCTCGAACGCGGCGACTTCATCCCGTCGCTCCCGGACGAGGGGCCCGGCGAGCCGGCCCTTGGCGGCGCGTCGGCCCCGATCGAGAACGATCCGGCCATCGTCACCGAGCTGATCGGGCGCAACCAGGCTTCCGTCGCCGCGTTGAAGCGCGACATCCGGACGAAGTCCGGATCGGCGCTGCTCGACTTCATCCTGGCGGACATCCAGGAGCTGAGACGGCTCCTGTTCGATCCGCAGAGCCATCAGGTGTTCATGTCGGCGATGGAGGCGGCGTGGTGGCTCAACGAGCAACTCCAGCAGTGGCTGGGCGAGAGGAACGCGGCCGACACGCTCACACAGTCCGTCCCCCACAACATCACGTCGGAGATGGGGCTGGAGCTCCTGGACGTCGCGGACGTGATCCGCCCGCACCCAGAGGTCGTCGCCTTTCTGCACGATGTCGAGGACGGGGGCTTCCTCGACGAGCTGGCCGAGCTCGAGGGCGGACGAGAAGCAGCCGATGCCATCCGGGCCTACCTCGACAAGTACGGCATGCGCTGCGTCGGCGAGATCGACATCACGAAGCCGCGTTGGAGCGAACGTCCCACCTCGCTCCTGCCCATGATCCTCGCCAACGTCAAGAACTTCGAGCCGGGCGCCGGCGAGCGCCGCTTCGAGCAAGGGCGCCAGGAGGCGTGGAAGAAGGGACAGGAACTGCTGGAGCGCTTGCGAGCCCTGCCGGACGGGGAGCGGAAGGCCGAGGAAGCCAAACGGATGATCGATCGCGTCCGGACGTTCATCGGGTACCGGGAGTATCCGAAGTACGGCATGGTCAGTCGCTACTTCGTGTACAAGCAGGCCTTGCTGGACGAGGCCGAGCGCCTGGTGC
>Ga0137375_10008790_pt1 | contig 11999 bp, 6 predicted proteins | sample SagtaG_24_FD_104936 | JGI IMG/M metagenome (GOLD analysis project Ga0137375, IMG submission 104936) | Vadose zone soil microbial communities from Sagehorn Ranch, Mendocino, California, USA - Sage1_R_113_16 metaG | ecosystem: Environmental > Terrestrial > Soil > Vadose zone | place: USA... | reverse complement strand
CCTTGATCCGCTCGTTCTTGGAATCCCACAGCGGCTCGGCCGCCACCGTGGCGCCCCAGAGCTCGCCGGCGATCTCGACTGCGTAGCGCGCGCCGACGATCGCGCGCTCCAGTGGCAGGTAGCCATAGACGATCACGCGGCCGATAGTATGCCCAAGATTGCCGCCAGTCACGCGGCCGATCGCCGTCTCGCCGGCCAGGATCGGCTCGCGCCCCCAGACGATCGGCGCACCGTCGTCGAGCACAAGGCAGCAGAGCTTGCGGCTCAGCCCACGCTCCTTCTGAGCCAGCAGCGCGGCGCGGCCGATGAAATCGCCCTTGCTCAGCTTGACACAGAAGCCTAGCCCAGCCTCGTAGGGCGTGTACTCGGGCGTCAGCTCGGTGCTCCAGTAGCGGTAGCCTTTCTCAAAGCGCAGCGTGTCGACGCAGTAGTAGCCGCAGGCCGCCACACCAAACGGCTGGCCGGCATCCCAGAGAGTATCCCACAGATGCAGGCCGTACTCGGTCGGCGTATGCAGCTCCCAGCCCAATTCGCCTACATAGGTCACACGCAAAGCCAGCACCGGCGCGCGGCCAACCGTGATCCAGCGGGCGCTCAGATACGGCGCGGCAGCGTTCGAGAGATCGTCGGACGTGACCGATTGAAGGATGCTGCGGGCGCGCGGGCCCCACAGCCCGATCACCGCGCGGCTGGAGGTGACATCGTCGAGATAGACCGAGCCATCGCCTTCGTCCCTGCGGTTCGTGAGCTTGTCGAACGGCAGGCCAGGGTCGGGGGCGTGGCGGCGCATGTGCGCCAGGTCGTGCGGGCCGAAGGCGGTGCCGGTGATGATGTAGAAGCGATCCGCCGCCATGCGCGTCACGGTCAGGTCGCACTCGATCCCGCCGCGCGGATTCAGCATCTGGGTGTAGGTGATGCTGCCGACCGGCCTGTCCATTTCGTTGCAGGTAATCCGCTGAAGGAACGCCAGCGCGCCGGCGCCCTGGGCTTGGATCTTGCTGAACGACGAGAAGTCGAACAGGCCCGCGCGCTCGCGAGTAGCCTGGTGCTCGGCAGCCACGCCGGCGAAGTAGTTCGGCCGCTCCCAGCCAGCCTTTTCGCCAAAGGTCGCGCCCAGCTGCTTCAGGCGGCCATACAGCGGGCTCAGGCGCAGCTCGCGCACGGCGGCGCGCTCCTCCATCGGCAGGTGAATGTCGTAGTAGGTCGCGTAGACCTCGTGAGTCTGCGCTAGCGTGAGCTGCTTGCTACGATATTGCGGGGCGAAGCGGCGCACATCCATCTTGGCCATATCCACAAAGGGCTGGCCCTCGACGATCCACTCGGCCATGACCTTGCCGACCCCGCCGCCGCCGGCAATGCCGTGCGCACAAAAGCCGCAGGCGACCCACAGCCCACGCACCTCGGGCGTCTCACCCATGATGAACTCGCCATCGGGCGTGAAGGCCTCGAAGCCGTTGATCAGCTTGACCGGCTCGGCCTCGGCGAAGCTTGGCACGCGCTCGACCGCCGCATCGAACAGGCTCATAAAGCGATCCCAATCCGGGTCGAGCAGCTGATGGTTGAAATCGGCTGGGATATTGTCGTAATCATAATGCACCGGGTCGCGCTCATAGCCGCCCATCACGAAGCCACCCAGCTCTTCCTTGAAATAGACCAGCTTGTCGGGGTCGCGCATCGTCGGCAGGTTGCGTCCGACGCCTTTGACCGGCCGGGTGACGACATACTGATGCGCGAACGGCATCAGCGGGATGTTCACCCCAGCCAGGCGCGCCAGCAACGGCGACCAGGCGCCGCCGGCGATCACCACGCAATCGGATTGAATCGCGCCTTTGTCGGTCACCACACCACGCACGCGCCCGTTCTCGACCGTGATGCTCTGCACGCTAGTCTCGACATGCAGCTCAGCCCCGCGCGATCGCGCCCCGCGCGCCAGCGCCTGGGCTAGCCCGCTGGGATCGATATGGCCATCGGTCGGCAGCCAGACCGCGCCCTCCATGCCATCGGGCGCCATCGGCGGAAAGAGATCGCAGGCTTCTTTCGGGCCGATCAGCTCGGCCTGGAGCCCGACCGTCTTGGCGAAGGCGACCTGGCGACGCAGCTCGTCCATACGCGCTTTGCTGGAGGCCAGGCGCAGGCTGCCGACCTGATGGAAGGCCGGGTCGAGCCCGGTCTCTTCTTTCAAGCGATGATACAAATCGGCGCCATAGACCATCATGCGGGTCAGGCTGGCCGACGAGCGCAGCTGGCCGACCAATCCGGCGGCATGGAAGGTCGAGCCGCCGGTCAGCTCGCCCTTTTCGACCAGCACAATATCGCGCCAGCCCAGCAGCGTCAGGTGATAGGCGATGCTACAGCCGGCTACACCGCCGCCGATGATCACCGCTTGGGCGTGGGTCTTCATGCTCATTCCTCTTTTGAATGTGGCCCAAAAGACCAAGGATGAATGACCAAAGACCAACGTCCGCCGCAGACGCTGGTCAGCAGACTTGGTCATTCGTCATTCGTCATTCGTCTTTGATCACGTCTTCCAGCCACGTCCCAAACTCCGGCGACTCGACCTGCGACTGGGCCTTGCGCCACTTGACCAGCGTCCATTCCCAGAAATCGAAGTCGATCGCGCTGATGCTGTTCTGGATGCTGCCCCACAGCACCCAGCCGATGTTCGACATGCAGTAGTACAGCCACATGCGCGCGACCTTGCTCGCGCTGGCCTGGCCGAAGTAGGCCGCGCAGAGCTGCTCGAACTGCTCGGGCTTGAAATCGTTCTCGTTGCAGATATTACCCAACTCGAAGCAGGGATCGTTGTTGCCGCTGTACTCATAATCGACCAGCCGCAAGATCCGGCCATCGTCGATGAAGTTTTCGGCCAGCAGGTCGTTGTTGCATGGCGCCAGCGGAAAGGGGCGGGCATTCAAGGCTGCCTTGATCCGCCGCGCGATCGGGACATACTGCATGTAGCCATCGGGGATGCGCATGTCCTGGCGCTGGACGATATCGAGGTAAAAATCCATCGTGCGGAACATATTGAACGTGTTGATGAATGATCGGCCGGTGTGTAGCATGCGCACCGAGTCGGCGATTCGCGCGATCTGCTCCGGCGCGCGCAGGCGGGCGCTGCTCATCGTCGGGCCGGGGATAAACTCCAGCACCATCACTGGGATGTCGGGAAGATAGTGTGCAATTCGGGCGCCGACCCCGGCATCGGCTGCCGCCAGGGTATTGTGATATTCGTGATGGCGATTGACCGAGAGCAGCTCGGTGCTCTGACCAGGGATGCGGATCACATATGGTGTGCCATCCACATCCACGCGGTAGTTGGTGTTGGTCAGGCCGCCGGCGAGCGGGTGGACGCGCACATCATGGCCATGCCAATCGGGAATGCGGGCGATCACATCGTCGATGGTGGTCATACTCTGCTCTCGGAGTTCTTAGCCTGCCCTTCGACGGGCTCAGGATGTTCGGCAGCAAGGTACTTTATTTCTGTTGTAGGTATTTTTCGCCCGGCGGGGCGAAAAATACCTACAAAGGGTGAGGAATCCGTGCTCGATAGTTTGAACGCAACACTCAAAACTCGACGCGCGCCACGCGTTGGCGCAGCAGATGATCGGCCAAAACCAGCGCCAGCATCGCCTCGGCGATCGGGACCAGCCGGGGCAGCACGGTTGGGTCGTGCCGGCCGTGGATCTCGATCGTGCTGGGTGTGCCATTGCGATCGACCGTCTGCTGGGGCTGAGCGATCGAGGCGGGCGGCTTGGCGGCCAGCCGCACCACGATCTCCTCGCCGGTGCTGATACCGCCGAGGATACCGCCGTGGTGGTTGCTGGCGGTGCCGATGCTGCCGTCGGCGAGTCGAATAAAGGGATCGTTATTATCCGACCCACGCATGTGCGCCACGGCAAAGCCTTCGCCCATCTCAACGCCTTTGATCGCGGGGATGCTGAACATAGCCTTGCCGATATCGGCCTGGAGCTTATCGAAGACCGGCTCGCCCAGGCCAGGCGGCACGCCACGCGCGCGCACCTCGACCACGCCGCCGAGCGAATCGAGCGAGCGTCGCGCCTCGTCCACACGCGCGACCATCTGCTCGGCCACCGCCGCATCGGGGCAGCGCATGATGTTGCGCTCGATCTGATCTTCATCAATCACCTGCGCGACCAGATCGCCCAGCTGGGCAGTCCATGCGATGATCTTCACGCCGGCGCGGGCCAGCAGCAGCTTGGCGATCGCACCGCCTGCCACTCGCCCGATCGTCTCGCGGGCGCTGGAGCGGCCGCCGCCACGATGATCGCGGAAGCCATATTTGATATCCCAGCTATAATCGGCGTGGCCAGGCCGATACAGATCCTTGATATTGTCGTAGTGCGACGATTTGGCATCGGTATTCACTACCAGCATGCTGATCGGCGTGCCAGTGGTGCGGCCCTCAAAGATACCGGAGAGTATCTGCACCGTATCCGGCTCCTGTCGCGCCGACGAGACCTTGCTCTGGCCGACTCGCCGGCGATCCAGTTCGCGCTGGATATCTTGCTCGGCCAGCTCAAGCCCGGCCGGGCAGCCATCCACGACACAGCCGACTGCGGCGCCGTGCGACTCGCCCCAGGTGGTCAGGCGAAAGACCTGGCCGAATGTGTTGCCCGGCATAGTTACTCCCTTGGAGACAAACGACCCGAGATGTGAGAACAGAGACAGCTGATGCGGTATTGTACCACCAGTACCACGCGGCTTTGCATGATCAGCAAGACCACCAATGTGGTCGAAGAGATGATACTTGGCGCTGCATGCCGATTGCCGCCTGCCAACCATCCCAAGCGGAGGTCAGCGGGCGGCAATCTCACAAGCCGTGGAGCTGGATTGGACGAAGTGGATTAGCCCTTACGCTTCTCGACCCGATCGATCAGCGCACGGCTATCGATGATCCCGGCATCGGCCGGCGCGACCTGGCGCGCGAAATCCAGCGTGATGCGCGCGCGATCGAACTGCCCAAGCTGAACGAAGGCTAAGCCGAGCGCGTGGAGAAAGTTCGGCTCAAGCGGCGCCTGCTTGACGGCGGTAGACCATTCCTGCGCCGCCATGTACCACATGCCGCGATTCTTGTAATCCAGCCCATTGTTATAATGCTTGGTCGGGCTGACGACGCCCACGCGCAGCACCTGCCGCTGCATTGGCGCGAAAACATCGCCATAGCTAAAAAAGAGCAGCAGAAGCGATATAACTTGTGGCACAAACAGCAGCAGAAGCACCAACGTGAAGACAACCGAATTGAGCGGAGAACCCGATTGAGATGCGCCGCCCGGCCCAGCCGCGAGCAGCATACGATTCAGAACGGTGAAGGACAATGCAAGGAAAAGAATAGCGAGTAATTGCAGCGCCTGGAGTACGGCAGCGACAATCCAGGCCCAGCGCTTACGCTGCAGTAGGCCACGCGCGATCACCAGCTGAAACACCCCATAGAAAACGCCGCCGAGCAGCCGGCCATATAGGCTGGCGATGCTGACGCCGGCTCTGGTGAGATCGGCGATAGTCATTCCATAGATGCTGCTCTTACGCTGGAGCATAACCAGTACGGCAACCACTAGCGCGGCGCCCAGCAGCGAAAAGATGCCGCCGACAGACCAGAGCGTCCCCAAGGTAGTCAGCGCCTTGGAGCGTTTCTCGTTGCCCTCGGCCCGTACCATCAACTGCTTGCCGCAGCTAGGGCAGCGCCGGGCCTCCGGCTGCGCGGCTGCGCCGCAATAGGGGCAGGGGTCATCGATCGGAGCCAGATCGGCGACGGCCAGAACGTCGGCGGGATCGGGCATTTCCAGTGGCGCCGGCTCAGCCGGCAATGCCGTGCTCCCCTCAACCTGCGCAGGTTGCTCAAACGCTGCGTCAATCGCGTCAGCATCCGCCGCCGGGCGCGCACCGTGACGCTGTTCGAGCCAGGCCAAGCCTTGCTGGGCCTTGACATTATCCGGGTTGAGGTGCAGTACATTTTCGAGGCAGGTGCGAATGTCCTCGGGGACTTCGACCAGGCCAGAAAGCCAGAGCCAGGCCTGCTCGTTGCGGTCATCGGCTTCGACGACTTGCGCGAGCAGCGTGCGCGCCTCGTCGCGGCGGCCAGTCAGCGCGGCGCTGATCCCCTGTTCGAGTAGATTGTCGATCATGTTGCGTATCCTGCATTGCGTGTGTGGCGTCGTCAGCATATGACGCTCTGCATTGTACCGCAGCCGGATCGGGATAGCTACAGGCCGCTCGTAACGCTTTGTTTACTTTTTCGTTGCTATCTGATCGATAAGCGCGCGGCTTTCCTTGATCTGTGGATTGTCGGGCGCGCTTTGGATCGCCCGATCGAGGATGGCGCGGGCTTTCTCGGGCTGTTTCAGCTGGGCATATGCCAGGCCGAGCGCATGCAGGTAGTTCGGCTCATGCGGCTTTTTACTGACCGCTAGCTCCCATTCCTGGGCGGCCATGTACCACATACCGCGATTTTTGTAGACGATGCCATTGTTGTAGTGTACGAGATGATCGCCCGGCTCGATCGCCGGCTGAAAGCGAACCTTCGGCCCAAAAAAATCGCGGTAGCTTATAATCGTCAAAACGATCGGCAGCAGCACGAAGGCGATTCCCAGCACGGCCAAGACGATCAGGCTGGCTGGGCCGGCGACTGCTTCGGCGTTGCGCGCGCGGCCAAGGTTGGCTAACAGCAATCCAATCAATAGCGTGCTGGCGGCGACACTGCTCAGCGTACCGAAAAAGCTCAGCACGATCAAGACAATATTGGTGACGTAGGCCCAGAGCCGGCGGGCCAGCAGGCCGCGCGCCAGGACAATGTAGCCCAGCCCAAGCACCAGTGTGACGGCCACCGCGAGCAAGAGCGAGTCGGCCGCGCCGGTGGCGGCGCCAACTTGAGCAGATTGCCGCAGCCACAGAAATAGGAAGAACACCAGCACTGTCAACAATAGCAGCAGCACGCCCCCGGTGCCCCAGAGCAACCCGAGCATGGTCAACGCCAACGAGCGCTTGCTGGGCGGTGCCGCTCGCGCCATCAGGTCGCCGTGGCACTGCGTACATGCCTGCTGCTTGAGTACGGTTGGCATGCCGCAGTAGGGGCAGGGATGCTCAGGCGGGGCTGCAACGATCGGCGCTACCGATGGCGTTGCGATGCTGGCGGCAGTGGCCACAGTCTGGCTGGCAAGCTTGGTGGTCGGCCCAATGTAGGAACGTTGGCGCTCGGGCGCGGCGGGCGGCGGTGTGGGTGGGGGCGCCGGGATCTCGCGCTCGGGTGGCGGCAAGGGCGGAGGGGACGGCGGCTCATGTGATGCCACGGGCGGCCCATAGCGCTGTTCGACCCACGCTAGCCCTTGCTGAGCCTGCTGATTCGCAGGATTCAGATCGAGCACATTTTGCAGGCAGGTGCGTATATCCTCGGGCGTGTCGACGACGCCGGCGAGCCAGAGCCAGGCCTGCTCGTTGCGCTCATCAGCTTCGACTACCTGCATGAGCAGCGCGCGCGCCTCCGCGCGCTTCCCGGCCCGCGCGGCGAGTATTCCCTGTTGGAGCAGATCGATCACTTTTTCTCCCACACCACCTCGCCCTCAATCATGGTCAGCTCCGATTTGACCGCGTGCAGATCCGTTGGGTTGATCTTAAACGGGTCGGCTGAGAGAATGGCGAGATCGGCCAACATGCCGGGCAGCAGCGTGCCCTGCTCGTGCGCCGCGCCGGCCGCCGCTGCCGCGCCGGCGCTGAAGCCGCGCAGTGCACTGGTTATGTCGATGCGCTGTTCGGGATACCAGCCCGCGGGCGGCAGGTTGCCGGGTCGCTGGCGTGTGACGGCCGCATGCACGCTCAGCCAGGGATTGAGCGCCTCGACTGGCGCATCGGAGCCAAACGCCAGCGTCGCACCGGCATCCTGAAGCGACTTCCAGGCATAGGCGCCGGCGCAGCGATCGCCCCACAGCCGGTCGGCGGCCTCCATGTCGGCGGTGGCATGAATCGGCTGCATCGAAGCGATCACGCCAAGCTGCGCGAAGCGCGGGATATCTTGCGGATGAACGATCTGGACGTGCTCGATGCGGTTGGGGATGGGGGATGGGGGATGCGGGATGCGGGATGGGGTCGATTCGTTTCCTACTCCCTGATCGCTAATCTCCATTTGCGCTAGCTCGATCGCATCCAGCACGCGCCGGTTGGCAGCATCACCGATCGCGTGGATGGTCACGGCGATGCCGCCGACCAGCGCGCGGCGCACGGCGTCGTTCAGATCGTCGGTGCTCATTGTAGCCGTGCCAAGGTGACGGCGGCCCTCATAGTGCGAGAGCATCTCGGCCGTCTCCGAGCCGAGCGAGCCATCGGAGAACATCTTGACGCCGCCGATTCGCAGCCAGCGATCGCCCAGGCCACTGCGCATGCCCAGCCGCAGCGCGTCGTCGAGCCCATCCAGCCCAATTTGGATCAGGCAGCGTAGCTTGAGCTGGCCAAGCGCGCGTAGCATCTGGTAATCCGACAGCGTCAGCGCGCCGTCGCCAGCGCTCAAGCTAGGCATCAGGTGAATGCCGGCCATGCCGTACGAGTGCGCCTCGATCGTCGCCGCGCGGATGGCGTCGAGCCGTTCAGCTTGCTTGGCCGCCGGGATGTGCCGGCGCACCAGGTCAAGCGCGGTCTCGAACAGGATGCCCGTCGCTTGCTTCTTCTCGCGCTGGATGCTGCCGCCGGGCGGATCGGGCGTCGTGTCATTAATGCCGGCGAGCTCCAGGGCGCGGCTGTTGGCCCAGGCCGAGTGACCATCCTTGCGGGTCAGGAACACCGGCCGGTCGGGCGTGTGCGCATCGATATCGGCGGCATGCGGCCAGCGCCCACCCCAGCGCGAATGATCCCAGCCGCCGCCCAGCAGCCATGCACCCTCTGGCAGCGCCGCTGCCGCCGCAGCCGCGCGCGCCACCGCCGTGTCGAAGTCGGATACACCCTCCAGGCGTAGCTCGCGCCGGCCGATCGCGTATGCTGTGAAGTGAATATGCGCGTCGGTCAGCGCTGGGATCACCGCGCGGCCGCGCAGATTCAGCGGCTCCGCGCGCCCGCCGACCGCCGCTTGAACCTTGCCCTCACTGCCAGCGGCGATCACGCGACCATCGCGGATGCCGATCGCCTGGACACGCGGCATGGCCGGGTCGAGCGTGTAGATTGGGCCATTATAGAGGAGGATGGTTGCCATGGCTGTGTCCTATCTGCTAGTAGCGCAAAACTATGGTACGCACCGACGGCGATCTTGTCAATGCCAAGCGATCTATCTTACTATCGCCACCATTGTCTTCGACTCCACCGGCACACCATCGGGCGTGGTCACGCGCAGGCGCAGCGTGTAGTCGCCTGGCGGCAGGCCATCGGTTCGCCAGACGCCGAGGATGCCATCGGCGACCGGGCTATCGCCGCGCGCGAACTGCTGCCAGCTGCTGGGGTCGCGCCCGCCGCCCCATTCGAGCGTGTAGGCGCCGCGCGCGCTCCCACGTATCAGCACGAGGGTATCGGTGACCACGATTCCAGATGCTGGCCGGGTGATCAGCGCAATACTGGTATCGGGCTTGCCTTGTGGCGGTGGGCAGTATGCCGTAGGCGGCTGGGGGATGCCGGCGCCGGCGGCCCAATCGCGAAACGCAGCTGGGTAAACCGTAAAGGTCTTATCGAAAGCCTGCCTAGGCGGGGTGTACGATGCCGCCAGACATGTGCCGTCGCCGGCGACCTTGAGTGTCTTGCGCACAACATCGCTCGTTTTCGGCTCAGTGCCGGCGATGAAGCGCTCCTCCATCTGGTTCGGGCAGGCGTCGCCGGCCAGCGCTCCAGTGTCGGCGCAGATCGTGGCGCTGCTGATGCCGGGCGGGCGTTGGAACTGCTGGATCGGCCGGCCCTGCTGGAAACTATCCATGATCGCGCGCCAGATTGTGCCCGCGCCGTTGACACCGGCGACCTCCTGCATCGGCGTGTTGTCGCTATTGCCAACCCAGACGCCGACGGTGATATCGGGCGTGTAGCCGACCGCCCAAGAGTCGTGCCATTCATTGCTGGTGCCGGTCTTGACGGCGGCCGGCCGGCCATCCGGCAGCTCCATCACATTGCCGGGGCCGAACATATACTGGCGCGCCACATTGTCGCTCATGATATCGGTGAGCAGGTAGGCGATCTGCTGGCCGTGCTCGCCCAGCGCCGGCCGCCCCGGCGTGGGCCTGGCGCTCTCCAGCACCTCGCCGCGTGAATTTGTGACCTTGAGAATCGCTACCGGGTCGCGCTTGAGTCCACCGTTGCGAATAGTGTTATAGACATTGGTCAGATCGAGCAGGCGCACCTCGCCCGCGCCCAGCACCAGTGGCAGGCCGTAGGCAGATGTGTCATTCAGCGTGGTAATGCCCAGCGCATGTGCCTGCTCGACAAAATTTTCGACGCCGACATACTCGATCGTCTTGATTGCCGGGATGTTGAGCGAGTTCGCCAGCGCCATGCGCAGCCTCTGCGGGCCATGCCAGCTGTCGTCGTAGTTGCGCGGGGCGTAGACCGAGCCATCGGGCTGCGGAAACTCGACCGGCTGATCCCATAAGATTGTCGCCGGCGTCCAGCTGCGCCGCAGAGCCGCCGCATAGACGATCGGCTTGAGCGCGGAGCCGGGCTGGCGTGGCGCAAGTGTGACATTGACCTCGCCATCGATCGAGGTGTCCTTGTAATCCACACTCCCGATCATCGCCAGCACTTCATCTTCGGGCGAGAGCATGATAACGCCGGCGTTGCTGGCATGGCGATCGCGCAAGGGCGGGTTCCCATCCGCCCCTTCAAGGATCCGCTCGCGCACGATCCGCTGGGCCTCGGTTTGCCAGTGGAGATCCAGCGATGTCACCACCCGCAGCCCTCCGCGATAGAGCACATCCGGCCCGTAGCGCTCCTCCAACAGCTTGCGGACATAGAACACGAAGTGCGGCGCAACCAGGCTGCTGGTGGGCGGGGTGAAGTGCAGCGGCGCTTCCAGAGCGGCTTTGGCCTGCGCCGGCGTCAGAAAGCCAGATTTGGCCATCAGATCCAGCGTGACCTGCTGGCGCTGCTTAGCGCCCGCCAAATTCGTCAATGGATCCAGCCGGGTGGGCGATTGCGGGAGTCCGGCGAGCAGCGTAGCCTCGGGCACGCTCAGCTCCCCAACGTGCTTGCCAAAATAAGCCTGCGCGGCCGCCTCGACGCCATATGCCTGGCTGCCGTAGTAGACCTCGTTGAGATACAGCGCCAGGATCTGATCCTTGCTATATTCGCGCGAGACGCGGTAGGCCAGAATCGCCTCACGCAGCTTGCGATCGAACGAGATGCGCGTGCGCTCCTCGGGCGGCAGCAGCACGTTGCGCACGAGCTGTTGTGTGATCGTCGAGCCGCCGCTGACTGGGCGGCACTGATCGCCCTGGCAATCCTGCTGGTAATTCAGCGCCAGCGCGCGGATGATTCCCCGCAGATCCACGCCGGGGTTCTCATAGAAATTGGCATCCTCAACCGCCACAGTCGCGTCGCGCAGCGCCTTGGGGATGCGATTAAGATTCACAACCGTGCGGCGACCGCCCTGCGGATCGACCAGCTCGTATAGCAGAGTCTGACCATCGCGGGCGTAGATCTGAGTGGTCTCGGCCGGGCGATGTGTGCCAATGCCGGCCTCGAGCCCTTCCAGATCGCGGCTGTAGTGGTAGTAGACAACCAGCACAACCAGGATAGCCAGCTCAATCGCCAGTAGCGAAAGCTTGACAAACGCCAGCAGCAGCCGCCACAGAAAGCGCAGCGGCGTCATGCGCGGTCTTGCACGGCGAGCGATAGGTTGGTAGCTGGTAGGTCGGGCCATGGCTTATAGCGATTTGGCAGTTTGGGGAGGCTTGGAGGGGCCGAAGGCCCCGCCAAGCCTCCCCAATGGTGGGGGTGTGGGGGGGGGGGGGGCGGCGCCCCCCCCCCCCCCCCCCGCGAAAAGAAAAAGAAAAACAACTTTAATATTAAACCGAAGAGGGGCACGT
>Ga0137375_10008787_pt1 | contig 12000 bp, 15 predicted proteins | sample SagtaG_24_FD_104936 | JGI IMG/M metagenome (GOLD analysis project Ga0137375, IMG submission 104936) | Vadose zone soil microbial communities from Sagehorn Ranch, Mendocino, California, USA - Sage1_R_113_16 metaG | ecosystem: Environmental > Terrestrial > Soil > Vadose zone | place: USA... | reverse complement strand
GTGTAGAGGATGACCGCGTTGCCGTCATCGTCGATCGCCAGAGCGCCGGACCAGCAGCCGTCCTCGTCCTGGTCGGGAGACAGGGCATCAGGTAGCTGCGCCCAATGGACCAGGTCGTCGCTGACCGCATGTCCCCAGCAGATGTCGGGCCGCCAGACCAGCGAGTCGGGCACGTGCTGGAAGAACAGGTGATAGCGGCCCTCGCGGAAGACGATGCCGTGCGGATCGTTCATCCATCCGGTGCGCGGAGCGAAGTGGACGACTGGTCGCACGCCCGTGCTCGTCCTCACCCCTTGACCCCGGTCGAGGCGATGCTGCCGATGAACGAGCGCTGGAAGGCCAGGAACAGCGCCAGCACCGGCAGGGTGATCAGGGTCGAGTAGGCCATCATCGGGCCCCATTCCACGTTCAGCTGGAAGAAGTAGCTCACCCCGACCATCACCGGGCGCAGCTCCTCGCTCTGCACCACCATCAAGGGCCACAGGTACTGGTTCCACGCTGGCAGGAAGGTCAGGATCGACACCGTCGCGATCGCCGGCCCGGACAGCGGCATGATGATGCTGCGATAGATCCGGAACCACGAGGCACCATCCACCTTTGCGGCCTCGTCCAGGTCTCTGGGGATGCTCTGGAAGTAGGAGTAGAACAGGTAGATCGAGAACGCGTTCGCGATGAAGGGGATGACCTGCACCTTGTAGCTGTCCAGCCAACCCTGCGACAGGATCAAGATGCCGTCCGAGAAGCCGACGTTCGGCAGCTTGTTCACCCACCACAGCAGCGGCAGAGCGAAGGTCTCGAAGGGAACCACCAGGGTGGCCAGCACCATGCTGAGTACGAATCCCCGGCCGCGCCACTGCATCCGGGAGAGCCCGAACGCGGCCAGGCTGTTGATGAACAGCCCGAGGACGACGATCACGCCGGACATCACGATCGAGTTGAGCAGGAACCGGCCCGCGGGGACCTTGTCGAAGGTCGCTTGGTAGTTGTCCAACGACAGGTGTCCCACCGGCAGGAAGGCTCGCAGCGAGCCCAGGTCAGCGAAGATCTGCTCGTCCGGCTTGAGCGAGCTGACGAACATGAACACGATCGGGAAGGCGAAGAAGAGCACCAGCACGATCCGCCCGGCGTGGGCGCCGATGCCGCCGGCGGTCACCTTGCGGCGTGGACGGGGTGCGGCCGAGTGTGACGCGGTCATCGTAGGTCCTTGTCTCGGGAGAGGTAGCGCTGGACGAGCGAGACGGTGAGCACCAGGACGAACAAGAACAGCGAGATCGCCGAGGCGTAACCGGTCTGCTGCTGGGAGTAGCCGGTGCGCACGGCCTGGAACACCACTGTGGAGGTCGCATCGAGCGGACCGCCGTTCGTCATCACGCTGATCTGGGCGAACAGGCTGAACGCGGCGATCGTGATGGTCACCAGGATGAACGTGCGGGTGTCCTTGAGACCGGGCCAGGTGACGTAGCGGAACTTCTGCCAGGCGGTGGCACCGTCGATCGCGGCAGCTTCGTACTGCTCTCCCGGGATGGTCTGCAGGCCGGACAGCCAGATCACCATGTGGAAGCCGACCGCCTGCCAGATCGACATGAAGATGATCGCCGGCATCGCGGTGGAGGGGTTGCTCAGCCAGTCGGTTCCCTGGATGACGTTGAAGCTGACCGCCTGCAGCAGGTTGTTCACCAAGCCGTCGGGCGCGTACATGAAGCGCCACAGGATCGAGACCACCACGATCGAGGTGACCACCGGCACGAAGTAGACGGTGCGGAAGAAGTTCTTGCCACGGCCCTGGCCGTTGACCAGCAGCGCGAGCAGCAGCGCGAGCGCCGACTGCGCCGGGACCACGACGACCGTGAAGTAGAGCGTGTTGCGCAGCGACTTCCAGAAGAGCGGGTCAGTGAAGAGGCGCTGGAAGTTGTCGAGCCCGGTGAACCTGGCTGGTTCGGGGGAGATCAGCCGGGCGTTGGTGAACGCCAGGACGAAGCAGAGTATGACGGGGACGAAGAAGAAGATGGTCAGCAGCAGGATCGCGGGCGAGGTGAAGGCGAGGCCTTTCCAGGACTTCGTCTTGACCTTGCTCTTTGGGTGTTTCTGCGGGGTCGTGGCCACCTCGGCGGTGGTAATCGTGCTGGACATCGAACCTCCTAGAAGGCCGCGGGGACGGGGGCAGATTGCCGGGCCCGCCCCCGCGGCTGGATCAGTTGCCGTAGTAGTCGTTCGACTTGAGGTCGGCGTCGATATCAGCGACCGCCTTGTCGAGGATCTTGTCCGCGTCGCCGCCGTTGATGATGTCCTGGGCCGCCTTCGCGAAGGTCGACGTCAGGTACGGGTAACCCGGAGTAGCCGGTCGGAGCTCCGCGAACGCAGCCGACTCATCGAGGAAGAACCGCTTGGCGCCGCCCTTCTGCCAACCCGGGGTCATCTCAGCTGCCTCCTCGGTGGCGGGCACGTTGCCTGAATCCCCAGCGATCTTGCTCAGGTACTTCGGGTTGAGGGAGAACGCGAGGTAGTCCATCGCCGCGTCGGCCTGCTTGCAGGTCGCGCTGACGCCCCACTGCCAGGACCCGCCGCCGATCTTGGGGCCGTTGCCGAAGTCCGGCGGCGGCAGCGGCACGCCATCCTTGACCTTGTCGAGGCCGGTGGAGTTCCAGATGCCGGTCCAGACCATCGCCGTCTTGCCGTTGGAGAAGTCCGCGAACGCGTCGACGCTCGACTTCGCGGGGACGTAGCCCTTCTCCACCAGGCCCCGGAACCAGGCGGCCCACTTCTTGGCCGCGTCGCCGTTGAGGACCCCCTCGGCGGTCTTGAAACCGTCGCGGTCGATCAGGTCACCACCGAAGCTCTGCAGGAACGGCGAGTAGCCATAGGTCCACCACTCGGTCCCGCTGTCGCCGGTGCCAAGGTCAAAGGGGTACTTGAAGTCACCGGTGGACTTGAGCTTCTCGAGCGCGGAGTTGAACTCCTCGGCGGTCCAGGGCTTCTCGACGGTAGGGATCCGGACGCCGGCCTTGGTCAGGGCGTCCTTGTGCGCGAAGATCGCGAGAGCGGCCTCGAAGTAGCCGATCGAGTACAGCTTGTCCTTGTAGATCCCCTTGGTGGTGTCGAGGTTCTTCTCGACCAGGTCCTTCGGGAGATCGAGTGGCTGAAGGAAGCCGGACTGCGCCCAGCTGGAGACGTTGGGCGCGTCGACGTCGAAGATGCAGGGAAGCGTCTTCGACGTTGCAGCGGCCGTGACCGCCCCGTTGTAGGCCTCCTGGGGGAACGACTTGAGGTCGACGGTGTACTTGTTCTGGCTCGCGTTGTAGTCCTTGATGACCGTCTTGAGTAGAGCGATCTCCTTCGGAGCTCCACCAGCGTGGGTCCATACCGTCAGTTTGTCGGAGTCGCCGCCACCACTGCCGGTCTGCACACCGCAACCGGTCGCGATGAGGCCGACCGACACTGCGGCGGCGACGGCCTGGAAAAGCATTCGGGGCTTGATCTTGCCCACGGGTCCTCCTGGGGTTGGGGTGTGACGGGTGCCACATGAAGAAACGTTTTATCAGCGTGGTGTATCGTTTCTTCAATGTCAAGGCTCTGATCAGGTTTTCTTGAACGGGTTTACGGGAGGATGACGACATGAGAGCGATCCGGCGATCCACGCTCAAGGACGTGGCGAAGCGTGCCGGGGTGTCCGTCACGACCGTCTCGGTCGTCCTCAACGGCAGGCAGGACGGCGTCCGCGTGCCGGAGACAACTCGGGAACGCGTCCGACGGGCCGCCGGAGAACTCGACTACCGGCCGAACCAGACGGCTCGCAATCTGCGTCAGAGCTCCAGCCGGTCGATCGGCTTCATCTCCGACGAGGTCACCACGACGCCGTTCGCCGTACCGATGCTCTCGGCGGCGCAGGAGGTGGCCACGCACAACGGTCACCTGCTGTTCGTGGTCAACCTGGGCCACGTCGTGGGCGCGGACCTGCAGCGCGATGCCATCGACACGCTGCTCGCGCACCAGGTGACCGGGCTGGTCTTCGCGTGCATGTACCACCAGGAGGTGGAGCCGCCGCCCTCCCTGCCCGACGGCACGGTCTTCGTGAACTGCCGGGCGAAGCGAGGGCCGTTCCGGTCGATCATCCCCGCCGAGCAGTCCGCGGCGGCCGCAGCCGTGCGGCTGCTGCTCGACACCGGCCACCGCCGGATCGGCTTTCTCGACGACACACTCATCCCCGTGGCACACCGGCTCAGGCTGGCCGGTTACCAGGACGCATTGCGCGAGTACAGCGTCGTACCCGACCCGCGTCTTCATCTGTGCAGCCAGGCCACCGTCGCTGGTGGTGTGGCGGGCGGTGCCCTGCTGGATCTGCCGCAGGACGTCAGGCCGACCGCGATCTTCTGCTTCAACGACCGCATGGCGATGGGGCTCTACCGTGCCGCCCGGCACCGCGGCCTCAACGTTCCCGGCGACCTGTCGATCGTGGGCTTCGACGACCAGGAGTTCATCGCCTCCGAGCTGGACCCGCCTCTCACGACCATGCGCCTCCCCCATGTCGAGATGGGCAGGCTGGCGATCGAGTCGGTGCTCGACCTGGACACCGATTACGCCGGCTGGCAGCCCGGCCCTGCCAAGGGCTCGAGCGTGGCCATGCTTGAGTGCCCGGTCGTCGAGCGCGAGTCGGTCGCCCCGCCTACCGGCTAGCTACTCCCCCCACCAAGAGGGTCGCGCGCCAAACTCCGGATCCTTGAAGGCGCGTCCGCTCATGCCGCATAGTGTGCGCGTCAGCGCGCCCGGATCCGCCGCGAGGTGCGCGATCGTGGCGATCGGCGGACGACCGTCGATCTACCGTGAAACGACCCCCCGCGTGAGCAACTTCTGGACGCGCACCATCAGCCGATGGATCAATATCGGTGCGGTCGGGCTCGGCGTATTCGGAGTGAGTTTCGTGCTGCAGTTCTGGCGCGATGAGGACTCCGGTGACGCTCTCTGGTTCTGCGGATTAATGGCCACGCTCAGCCTAATTGCCTTGGGGATTGGCCTCTTTCGAACCAGACGAGTGCGGTCGACCGATTCAGGTAGCGCGTGACGCTTGATCGTTAGTGCAGGCAAGAGCATCAGCATCCGCTTCTGCCGCGCGGTGCACGCCGTGGCGGGTGTGTCGCCGGGGGGTCTCAGTTCCAGCCCGGGCCGACGCCTATTGACGGCTCCTGACGACCTCGCGTCCCTGACGCTCGTGGCACCCCTGACCGTATGCCGAGTCGTTCAATCGTTGCGTCCCCAGGGAATGCGGATGATCCACTGACCGTCTTCGGTGCCAGGGAACGATGCCTGCCACTGCGCCGAAAGTGCTGACCTGCTGGGCCAGGAAGCTCGGTTCCGACGGGTGCGGAGTAGATGCCGGTGAGTTCGACCGTCTTCGTCTGAGCCTTCACCGGGATCGTGTCCATGGCCGCCTCGCCAATCGGAAGGGTCCCATCGTCGACCAGGCTGCGGATGTAGTTCAGAGTGTCGCGAGTAAGAGTCGCGAGCTGGGCAACGCGCACTGCTGCGGCCGCGTAGCGTTGATCGATCTCGAATGCCTTGCCCTTGTCGATCTCGTCCTGCTCGCGTGCACGAGGTCGCCGTAGAACCAGGTGCCAGCCAGCGCGACGTCGGTGATTTCCTGGGGCGGTTCTTCAGTTCCACTTTGGGTGATCGACAAGTAGTAGCCGGTCGTTCCGGACTCGAGGTCCACGGACTTCCAGTCCTGCTTCAACTCCGAGCACCACGACGCCGCAGCGGTGTGCCCGTGGCGCGTCAGGTAGGTGGCTAGGGCGTTTAGGGCGTAGCCGTGGTGCACCGGGTCCTTCTTGAGGATGAGGGGGCGTACGCGAGCAGCGAGGGACTCGAGGCACACCGGAGCACGCTTAGACCACCCTCCACGCAAGGACATGGAGCTGCGCCGCACGCTCGCGCGCCCTTCAGACTACCCCGGACAAGTGTTCGGCCCTACGCTGATCGCACATGAGCGAGCCCATCTATCACCTTGCGTCAGTGTCGATCTCTGACCTCTTCCCAGCGGGGTCGGGCTTCGACTTCGCAGGAGCGATTCTGCTTGCGAAGGGATTGCTCTCTCCCGTTCGAAGCGTCGCGTATCAGAGCAGCAGGGCGTTCAACAGTTTCGCGCAGTTCACCGTTCAGAGAGCCGAGGACAGGGCTGCCGGTGTCGTTGGCGTCTTATCGCTCTGTTTAGGATTCTTCATGCAGGCAATCGCCTATATTGTGGTGATCGGCCAAGAAGCACCCCGCACCGGAGGGACGTGGGCGTATGTGATCGCTGCGGTCCTCGCGTTCGCCGCCGCCGCTGCGACCGCTGTAGCCTTTTGGCTCATTCGCTGGCCGCTGGTCCGCAGTTACCTTGTTATGTGGTCGCGCTACGACAGGGGCGGGAACCTGAATGAACTTCCCGACCTATCCGAACTACGGCTTTACGGCAACATCCTCAAGCGCTACCCCGTCGCAGCGGGAACGGAAGGCGAAGAGAACTTGGCCGTGTACGCGAAACGAGTTTGGAAGATTCAAGATTGGCGATGAGGAGGCGGTCCGGGAGTCCCGCATGAGATGGCGCCTTGCCGAGCGTTGTGAGGTGGCCGGATGCGATCCCCGATCCTCCTTCCTAGCGCTGCGCCATCTCCAGCAAGCGGGCACCTGCTTCCTCGCGGGTCGCGAATGCCTCGCGTGGTTGCTGATCGGCCGGGACGCCGAATCGGAGGATTCTCCAGACGTTCCGATCCTTACGGACAACGCCGACGACCGGGCCCCCGATCGAGTTCTCAGCAACGAGGTACGCGTCTAGGAAGCTGGGTCGTGTGCGATTAGTCATCCGACTCTCCTCGCTGTGATGTTTGCCTGACGAACTGCTGTTGACGGATGGAGTCTGACTGCGCCGCCAGGGTTGCATACGCGCTGCCATCGGTACCAGCCTGACCGGTCGCGGAAAGTCCTCAAGGCCCGGCACTGCCCCCCGGGATGTTCCAGCTACTTGAGTGCCGATGGCTGGAACACTCCCAGGGGGCGTGCGTCGTCCCGTCGACCTACACTTCGAACATAGGTTCGAGAGAAGGCTCGATGCGGTTCGAGGTGCAGCATGTCCCTGGCCGTTCAGGTGCCCATAGCTACGGCGTGTGGGACACCGTGGGGGAGCAGTGGCGGTCTGCCCAGACACTGTCCAGCGAGGCAGAGCCCGTCGCGGCCGACCTCAACGTCAAGTTCGACGCCAACGGCACCCGCCCGGAGGCGGATGTTCGGCGTGTTCGGCCGAGTAAGCGGGTCGAGGTCAAGGTCATTCAGTGGCGTGAGGGCTACCTCGACTGGTGGATCAGGGAGCCGGACGGCTGGTACGGCCATGCGCATGTTGACGGCTGGGAGCGTGCCGACTGGTATCCGTCCGACAGGCTGCGGCCAAGCACATTGGACTAGGCGTGGGGTCCGGGCGACCTTCGGCGAGCGCCGTCCCCGGAGCCTGACTGTGTGGCACCTGACGGGCGCGCTGGGCGTGGTCGCACCCAGACCCCACCACATGAGTATCACTGCCTGGACGTCCTGTCGTCTGGCGTTATCCACAGGCCTACGGATGGGACAGCTGGGACACAGGCCGCGCGTAGGTGTCCCAGGCATTTGCGCAGGTCAGGCCCACGTCTGGGACATTGGGACACCTGGGACACAACCGCTCGGCAGCCTCGAACTACGGGAGTAATTGGATGCCGTCGTGATATCGGATGCGAGGGGTGCCGGGTGATGAGTCGAGCGCGTCAAGCACTCGGACGGCGTACACCTCGGGAACCAGTGCGATGACGTCGTCGCGACTGGCCCACATCGTGGCCTGCGTCTCGGGTCCCGTCTGTGGTTCGCCGCTGACTGCGCGCGCTCGGAAGACCAGAGCCACGACGCCCAGGGTCATGTTCTTGTAGATGCCTGTGAGTCCAACCAACTCGACCTTGACGCCGGTTTCCTCTAGCGCTTCGCGCTGAGCCCCTGCCTCGATGGTTTCGTCTAGTTCAAGGACTCCGCCTGGCGGTTCCCATCGACCGTTGTCCCGTCGCTGGATAATCAGCGCACGACCGTCGTCGTCGACGGCGACAGCGGTCACTGACACCGAGTGGCGAGGTAGCGGGTTCACAGCGTCGTTCCACTCACGTAAGCCACGGTCGCATCGTCGGACCGCTTCATCCTCGGATAGCTGGAGAAGTCAGGGTCATCAGATTCGACCTTCCGAACGGCGTCCAGGAACGCCGTCGTGCCTGCCGATTGAAGGACGTCGAGCGCGCCATGCCAGTCGGTCAGCGCATAGGTGTCGACTGCGAGAGCGGCTCCGTCGGTAAGCAGGGCTGCGCGCCATGTGCTGCCGGGCGCAAGCGGCTCGGTGCCGGTGAGTGCCTGGTAGGCAGCGTTCGGGTCGGCGGCTGCAATCCAGAATCCGCCGTCGACGTTTCGGAAGCTTCGCTGTGCGTTGGAGAGGGCAGCGATGCGGTCGCCCCGCCGGCCGTCCGCATTGCCGCCGGTCAGGACCGCGTGACGTTCGGCTTTGCTGGAGTTGGACAGTCGAGTATCGGAGACCACTTGCAGCCCCTGCGGGCCCTCGAATGCGAGCGTGGCATCGCCCAACACCAGCCACTCCGCCTGGGTGTCAGCGGCCCTGAGCGCAACCACGGTCGACGATGGTGTGCCGGGATGAACGACGTCGCAGGTCGACGCGTGGGCGTTCGTTGTTCGACGGATTGCCTCGCTGAGGATGTCTGTAAGCGGTGCGTCTGGACTGCCGACGTTGGCGAGCCCGGCGTTAGCGACCAGGGTTGTCGCATACCAGCGAGGGCTGTGAATGCAACCCGTTCCAAGGCTGGGAGGTGCCGTGGCTCCATCAGCAACGATGACTAAGTCGTTCATACAGAGGTAGGCGTCTTCGTTGGGTCGGGTGGCCAGGCCGGGACGGGACTCTGCGCGTACTTCGATCACTCGGCCTGCTCCTCGCCCTGGTTGCTCCAGTCGTACCGCAGCCGCCATTGGTGTCCAGCCATCACGTGCTGCGTCACTGCGACCGGCCTGTGGTCCTTGCCCGACGCCACCAGGAGTACCTCGAACACAGGCTGGTTTGGCTCCATATCGAGGAACGTGGCTTCGTTCTGCGTAGCGCCGCGACAAGTCACGTCTTCGGTGAAGTAGATCGGCTTGCGGCCAACATCGGCGAGACGTGAGTAGGTGCCGCCGCTGCCGGTGTCTGGCTCCGTCACGCCAGCCTTCTCGGCAAGTTCAGCAGTGAGGTACGTGTCGGCAAGCTGCACCGGTTGATCGTTGGCGAAGAATCGTCGGCGACGGACGACCAGTTCGGATCCGACCTCGACGGCCAGCAAGTCAGCCGCCTGTGCCGAGGCCGGCACTCTGTCCACGGTCACGGTCCAATGTGGCTCAAGGCCGAGTTCGGCCAGCTCGACGTCATACGCGCCGCGGCCTTTGTCGCGCGCCGCGTACCGCTGGGTTGCCGTCCTGGTGATGACCGGCACTGAGCGTACGAAGACGCCTTTGCCACGTCGAACGCGGACGACGCCTTCGCTGCGCAGCACTCCGACGGCGCGGTTGATCGTGATGCGTGAGACCCCGAACTCGCGAGATAGCTCCGGCTCGCTGGGCAGCGGTGAGCCAGGCGCGTGCACGCCGCGCTGGATGCGGTCGCGGATGATGTCGGCGATCTGAGCGAACTTCGGTCGCGGCGCCTCGACAGATGCCATCGCACCTCCTTTGTCCTAGCCCACCATAGCGGCGACACGCAGGATGTCTTACATGTGCTTGACATCCACTTGTGCTCGCTTGCAGGATGTCTTACATCCGGTGTCCTACATGTAAGAGGTGATCGCGATGGTGACGATGCCGCTGGCGTTCCTGCTGGGGATGCTGCTGGTTCTGGGAATTCGGTGGGGCGGGTGGGCGGTGTTCCCGCTTGTGGTGACGTTGGCGTTCGGTCTGGTGGCCGCGTCGACTGATCCGGGTGGCGCGGTGACGGGGTGGATCAACCACGGGGCGGCCGCGTTCTTCGAGTGGGTCGGGAAGCAGTCATGACCCGCCGGGAGGCGCTGGCCGCGAGCTGGCTGCAGCGGGACCGGTTGTGCCGGGTCTGGCAGGACGCGGATGGGTCGTGGAGGTGGCGTTGCCGCGTCTGTAGCCCGGACCCGTGCCCGTTCACCGGCCGGACGTGGTCGCAGCCGCTGGCGAGCGCGGACGCGGATGAGCACATGCGGACGTGGCACACCAACGACCCGATTCCCCACGATGCGCGGAGGGCTGCGTAGTGATCGAGATGCTGCCGAACCTGGATGGGTTCTTGTGGGATGACGTGCTGGACGCGCTCTACGCGCAGGCACGGGACTTCTGGGACAAGGATCAGCCCGAGGTCGCCGACGCGCTGGCGGAGTTGGCCGACGCGCTCGCCGCGCACCCGCCGGTGGCGCGGCTGCGGGGCGAGGCCTGATGAGCGCCGTGGCTGTCGACGCCGCTACGGCGCGGGCTGACAGGTGGGAGCGCCGGTTGTTGCTCGGCGCAACGGTTGCCGCGGTCGTTGCCGTGGCCGGGATCGCGGGTGCGATCTCGTATGGGCACATGCACGACTGGGCGTCGGCGAACGGTGAGCCGTCGTGGCGGGCGTTGTTGTTCCCGCTGTCGGTTGACGGGTTGCTGATCGCCGCGTCGGTGGTGCTGCTGGCCGATTCGCGGTCGGGTCGCTCTGCTGACTGGCTGGCCTACCTGCTCGCCGGGCTGGGTGCGGCGGTGTCGGTGGCGGCGAATGTCGCGCATGACTGGACCGATCCGGTCGCGGCGACCGCGATCGCCGGGTGGCCGCCGCTGGCGCTGCTGGGGTCGTACGAGCTTTTGATGCGGCTGCTGCGCCGCCTGCGCCTGCCGTCGGAGCGAGTCGCGGCGGTCGAGCCTGCCGTGCCGGCAACGCCCGAACCCACCGCGACCGACACGCCTGCCCCGGCGAAGGCGCCGCGTGCCGCGCGGCCCGTCAAGCGCCAGGCGCGGACGCAGACGCAGACGCGTCGAGTGTCCGGTCCGGGGTCGGCGGGACGGGACAGGGCGTGGGCGTGGTGGCGGGCCGAGCGCGATGCGGGACGCGAACCGACGGGCGCCGAGGTCGCCCGGGTCGCCGGGGTGGACGCGAGCCTCGGTCGCCGGTGGCGCCGGGACTGGCTGAGCCAGGAGACCAGCGGCGGCGAGACGAGCGCGGCCGAGACGACGGGTGAGTCCCGGGCCGCGACACACAACGACACCGACCCCGCGCAGGTGGGCGGGACTGAGTCGGAGACGGAGAGGGCTGCCTGATGGCGCGGTAGGTGAGGCGACGCGACCGGGACCACGTCCACGACGTGGTCCGGTCCGACGTGCAGGACGTGGTCGGTTCGGACGTGCAGGACGTTGTGCGGGACGACGGCGGGGAGGTGTTGTTGTTCCGGTCCCGCGACACCGACGACGACCGGGACGGCGACGACCGGGACAGTGGGGACGGGACCGGGATTCGGGTGGAGCAGGTCCCGCCCAGAACCGACGCGGACGCGGACGAGTTTGTGGTCGGCGAGTTGGTCGACGAGGACGAGTCCCGGGTCCCGGTGAACCTGCCGGATGAGCCGGGACGGTACGTGGTGCCGTGGCAGCGGGACACCGAGCGGCGTGCGGTGGTCCCGGTGTGGCTGCGGGACAAGACCGAGGCCAAGACCGCCGCCCGGTGGGCCGCCGGTTACGCGGGACATCATGTCGCGTTCCACGCGGTCCGGGTGCCGAAGTACGGTGGGACGCTGCTGGCCCGGGCGCCGCGCGGGCTGGGCCGGACGCTGGGCGCGACCGCGCGGTGGGTCACCGACGCCGAGGCGCTGCCGCTGCGGCAGGAGGCCGTGCGGCACGCGGACGCCGCCGAGTACATGCGGCTGTCGCGGCTGCGCTCGGACCGGGTCCGCCTGCGCATGACCGCGTTCGCGGTCGCCGTGACGCTGCTGGGTGTCGCGGGAC
>Ga0137375_10008777_pt1 | contig 12010 bp, 10 predicted proteins | sample SagtaG_24_FD_104936 | JGI IMG/M metagenome (GOLD analysis project Ga0137375, IMG submission 104936) | Vadose zone soil microbial communities from Sagehorn Ranch, Mendocino, California, USA - Sage1_R_113_16 metaG | ecosystem: Environmental > Terrestrial > Soil > Vadose zone | place: USA... | reverse complement strand
GCGGAACGTCGGGGGACCGGACACCGGGGCAGTGTTCCTCTGGCTGATGGACGGGACGACGATCACGGGCGCGACTTACCTTGACACGGTCGACACGAGTTGGGAGATCCAGCGCGCGGCCGACTTCAACGGTGATGGCAAGGCAGACATCCTGTGGCGGCAGGCGACCACGGGCACGCTCTTCATCTGGTTGATGGACGGGCCGACCGTGATCGCCGGGACGGGATACCCGAGTTCCCAGGCCGACAACCGGTGGCAGGTGGCGGCCGTCGGCGACTTCAACGGCGATGGCAAAGCCGACGTGCTCTGGCGGAACGTCGGGGGACCGGACACCGGGGCGCTGGTCGTATGGCTGATGGACGGGACGACCATCGTCGGAACGGGCTACCTTGGGGTGGTCGACACGGACTGGCATGTCCAGGGGACGGCCGATTTCAACGGCGACGGAAGATCGGACATCCTCTGGCGGCGGGCCTCCAACGGAAACATGTACGTCTGGATGATGGATGGCCCCGTCGTCGTCGGCGGTACGGGGTACACGGGCTTGCAGGCGGACGACTCCTGGCAGGCGGTGAGCCCCCGCTGATTTGACCTTGGTAGCCGGCTTGGACTCCGTCGTTCCCTCAACCTTCCCCGACCTTCCGACGATGACGGCGATTGACGAGCGTCGCGTCAACGTGTAGCGTTCCCGCGCGTTGGGGCCCCTAACCTGATTCGAAGAGGTTCGGAGTCGTCTGGGACAGATCCGCCTCATGTTCTCGGGTTGACAGGGCGACAGGCTCCTAGACTAGGGCGAATGGGATGGTCCTTGACTGGCGGTCGTTCTCAGGGTTTCGGCGATTCAAGAGGACCGCCGTGTTGAATTCGGAAGACGAGGATCTCGGGCTGGGGCTCCCGCCGGGCTCGCGGCATCACCGGGCGTTTGTCGGACCGCCGGAGGACTACGACACCATCGCGGCCCTTCAGTTCACGCTGCTGGCTGTCCTCGGGCTACGCGAGCACCATTCGGTTCTCGACATCGGGTGTGGTTCGCTCCGCGCGGGGCGGCTGTTCATCGCCTACCTGCGCCGGGCCCGCTACTTTGGCATCGAGCCGGAAGAGAGGCTGGTGCAGGCCGGCATCGAAAGGGAGACAGGTCGGGATCTCGTGCGCCTCAAGCAGCCCACCTTCTCGACGAGAAGCGATTTCGCGCTCTCGTCGTTCGGCCGCCAATTCGACTACTTGATGGCTCAATCCATCTTCTCGCATGCCGCATCCGGGCAGGTGAGGAGGTGCTTCGAAGAAGCACGGCGGGTCATGCACTCGGACTCGGTGTTTGCCGCAAACTTCCTTCCTGGCCCTACGGACGCGGTCGGGGATGGATGGGTCTACGACCACAATGTCACCTACACACCCGACGGCATCGTGGCCATGGCGGCGCAGGCCGGACTCGTCTGCAAGCTCATTGCTTGGCCACACCCCCGCCTGAAGTGGATGCTGTTGACCACCGCGGAGCGACCGGTGAACCAGTTCGGCTATGCGGCTGCGCTCTCCGCCCTCGGACCAGACTGGGAGGGGGCCGGACGGGCGGTCGATATCCCTGACGCCGGAGCGACCACCGTGACTTGGAACCAATATCACCGGGAGCTCACCGACGAGGAGATCGTGCACGGCGCTCACCGCGACTTCGTGGGTGGCCTCTGGAACGAGCTCGGTCTCCTGCAGCGCGATTTCCTCATCGCTCAGGGTCTCAAGCCTACGGACGACCTGCTGGACGTGGGGTGCGGCTGCCTTCGCGCTGGCGTCCACTTCATCCGTTTCCTCGATCCGGGCCGATACCACGGCGTGGACAGCAATGCGTCGTTGCTCAAGGCCGGGCTCGAAGTGGAGGTTCCACGAGCGGGCCTCCAGGACCGATTGCCTACTGGGAATCTCCTTTGCGACGATCGCTTTCAGTTCTCGCTTCTGGGGAAGCGGTTCGGCTTTGCGCTGGCGCAGTCACTGTTCACCCACCTGCCCCTGAACCACATCCGTCTCTGCCTGATCGAGCTCGCGCGCTGTATGGACCCCGGCGGTCGGTTCTTCGCGACCTACTTCGAGAGCCCGAAGGACGAGCCCTGGGAACAACCTCGCCGTCAGCCCCCCGCCGGTCTCGAAACGTTCGCGGATCGGGACCCGTTCCATTACCGGTTCTCCGACCTCGTCTGGTGCGCAGCGGGCCTGGACTGGTCCGTGCGTCGGCATGGAGAGTGGGGCCATCCCCGCGGCCAGGTCATGGCGGAATTCACGCGCGGAGCGACGGGAAAACCGCCTGGCCAGGAGCAGTAGGCCCCGCGGATGTGTGCGCGTTACCACAGGTCTTGACGACCGGCCGTACAGTGCTACACTCCCCGGCACATTGCTCGCAAGTTTTTGACATCAAGGGTGCCTCCCGGGCAATCCCTCCGAGAGCAGGGGAGCGTACGCGATTTCGGTGACACTTCGGCTGGCGAGCGCTCAAGCTCCCAGAGAAAGGCAGAGGATATGTCCGTTTCTTCACGTCTGATCGCCGTTGCCGTCCTCGTCGCGTGCCCGGCCCTGGCCCTCGCACAGGGGACGGCCGCACCCGCAGGCTCGACGCAGGCCGCTTCCGCCCCCGCCGGCCCAGACGCTGGCGCTGCCACTCCCCAGAACATCACCGCCGGGAGCGCACGTGTGCTGATCCCGGACGGCACGTCGCTTGTCGACAACAACGGCGACGGCACCGACCAGTGGTTCGTTGCCGCCATCGACACAGGCAAGTCGTACGTACTCGACGTCCTGCAGTCGGACAACGACAAGAGCGCAAATGCCATCTCCGCAGGGCTTTTCGAATCTGACGGCACGACCGCGTGGTCCGGCTACCACGGCGTCTGCGGCCCCGCCGCCCTGGACAGCTTGGCTCCTTCCCTGCAGGGCAGCTCGGATTCGGGAAGCAGCGGAGACGGCGTCCGCTGCAACATCATGTACTATACGAGCGTCACTCCCCCGACGCACCTCGCGTTCATCAAGGTCACGGCGACTTTCAGCGGCAACTTCCACATCCGCCTTCGCGAGAACACGTGGTATTCGCGGTACACCGTGAACGGATACAACTACTACGTGCCGATCTCCAACTCCACGGCCGGCACCGTTTCCGGATGGGCCATGTACTACGGAGCGGCCGGGTCCGCGGACGGCACGCCGGACTTCCAGGAGACCTTCACCCTCACTCCGTTTGCCGCCACGCAGCTCGTGCATAGTGCTGGCTCGATTAGCCCGGCCACCGGCACCCTCCGCGTCCTGACCTACGACGGCACGGACGTGGTTGTCCAGAGCCTCGCATTCAATCCCGCGATCAACCAGTACTTGACGTTCACGCCCGTTCGACTCAACAACCTCGGCAATAGCTGGTAGGAACCTACTCCCGGAGCCGTCGTCCCGTGCCGAACGCCCTTCGGCACGGGATGCTTTGCCCCTCATGCTGGCCTTTCTCTCACTGTTGGCGGTGGCCTCTGGTCCACCAACCGCCTGCCCAAGGCTCACGCCGGAACAGGTGCAGGCGGCGGCGTGGCTGAACGGTCATGGTGTGGCGTCCGCCTCGCCGGATTGGCTCGCCTCGCGATACCGGATTCGTCCTCCGGCGGTGGAGCGGCAATTGCTGCTGGCGTCCTCCGGTCTTGTCGAGGTCTTGTGCCTCAACGCCTCGGACCCGAACGACCAGGAGCGTCTCTGGAAAGGACTTGTCGCCGACCGCAGTCCCGATCAGGCGGTCGGCCGTAAGGGGCCTCTCATCCTCTGGGTGCGGTCCCCCAGGGAGAAGCTCCTGACGACAGCCGTCGAGCTGCTCGGGTTGAACGAGGTCGCCCGCGGCCCCAGTCCGCTGGAGTGGCTGACGACGATCCTCCCGCGCGACATCCCGGGCTTGCGGTTCTATCAGTCACAATTCCTCTACGCGATCTCCGGTCTCGAGGCCAAGGTCGGCGGACCTGTACGGAGCGTGTACCAAGCTACCTACCAGATCGTCGCGAACCTGCCGCCGGGACTCAAAATCGCGCAAGCGGAGTTCTGGGTGCCTCGTCGAGATTCAGAGCTCGACCCGCTCACGGAATCTCTCGTGAAGACTCGCACCAGCGAGCACACGATCCTGGCCGGAAAGGGAATCGCGATCCGGCTCACGACCCGCACGGATACCGCGACCCGGATCCTGCTGGAGGCGCTCACCACGCAGGGTTTCAAGCTCCGGTCACCCGTTCCCGTCTTCAGTTCGCGTCCGAGCGCTCCGCCTCCGACTGCCTCATCCCCGCCCGACTGACCGCGTTCGGCGGGGAATTCGGTCCGCAGACGCCATTACACGCCTCGCCAGCGCGGCACTCGTCCGGCGAACCCAGGCGAACGCGGCCTCTGCGCGTAGGGAGGACTCCCGTTCGTCAGGGCCACAGCGCCACAGCGACGCAAAGGACCGTACCGTGCAGGCCTCCCTTCTAACGACTCTCTTGGAGAGGCGCGATGCCGAAAGCCCGCGAGTTGGCGTACGTGAGCGGGAGTGACATCCGACGATGGCGCCGTGTGTGCTCTGTCGATAGCCGAGCTATCGCCCTTGGATTGACCTGGCCTTCACCACCCACCTATACTGCGCGGCTCTGGAGTGCCCACGGCGTCCCTTCCGCGCGTAAGCGCCATCCTTCCGGGGCTGATCCCCTCGACCGTGATCAGCATCGTCAAGCCGTTGCTCGCCCTCCATCGAGCGGGGCAGATCACCGCGACCGTCACCCTGGAGGCCCTGGCCACGGTCGACGACGTGGACGCGGCCGACCTCGTCGTCTTCTGCCGCAACACCGAGCCGCGCTTCGGGCATTTCGCTGAGCGCTGCCTCGATCGCGGCACGCCCTACGTCTACGACCTCGACGACAACTTCTTCGTCGTACCGTCGCACCTCGAGGAGGGCCGTTACCACAACGATCCCATTCGCCTGGAGCAGCTCCGCAGGTATGTTGCCGGGGCCGCGCTCGTGCGGGTGTACTCGGAGCCCGTGCGCCGGCGAGTGCTCGACCACAACGATCACGTGGCGGTCGTGACCCCGTCCCTGGATTGGAGCCTGCTTCCGCCGTCCCTTCCCCCGCGGCGCGACGGCCCCGTTCGGATCCTGTACGCGACGAGCAGACTCAAGGACGAGCTCGCGGCGATCTTCATGCCGGCGGTGGAAGCCGCCCTGGAACGCCGGCTAGGAGTGGAGGTGTGCTTCTGGGGCTTCCATCCGGAAGGGTTCCGGAAACGTCGGGGAATACGGCTCCTTCCACTCGAAGGCGACTACGACCGCTTTCTCGGGCGGCTCGGCCGCTCCGGGTTCGACATCGGGCTCGCCCCCCTCGCGGACACGGAGTTCCACCGCTCGAAGACCAACAACAAGTTCCGTGAGTACGGCGCGGCCGGGATCGCTGGCCTCTACTCCAACGTGGAGGTCTACTCCTCCTGCGTTCGGGACGGCGAGACGGGCCTGCTGGTCGACAACGATCCCGAAGCGTGGCGCGCGGCGCTCGACCGACTGATCGATGACGCGGAGCTGCGGGAACGGATCCGGTGGTCCGCGCGCGAGGAGGTCCACAGGCGGTATTCCCAGGAACGCGCGGCGGGGGAATGGCTGGCGCAGATACGCGAGCTCCTCCATGCCGGGGGGGGGAGGGTTCTTCTCCGCTCCGCCGGATCCCAGGCGAAGGGACCGCCGCAGGGGCGGGCCGCCCTTTTCGACCGCTTCCGCGGTCTGGCCGGAAGGTCCATCCGCCTGTTCTGGCGGATCCGAGACATCGGCCTCCGGCCGACCGTCTCCTGGGCACGGCGCTACGTCGAGGGACTTCGGCTGCTCCGACGGATTCGGAAGGAGCTGGCACGGCCCCGACCGCTATCTTCTCAGCCGGGGAACGCGAACGGCCGCGGCTTGTAGCCGAGATCGCGCGTGGCCTCCGTGTGGTCGAAGCACATATCCATCTGAACCCGGTCGACCATCGCGGGGGAGAGATGGCGCGCTCCCAGGGCATGGGCCGCGCGGATAGTGGTACGCAGCAGCGGGAGCGGCAGGGTCACGATCCGCGGTCGTCGACCGAGCCCGTGAAAGACCTGGACGACCATTTCGCGGTAGCTCACCGTGCTGCCACCACTCAGATCGTACGCACCGCTCGCCTGCGCAGGAAGCCTGAGCGCTGCCTCGCAGGCTGCGGCGAGGTCGTCGCCGTGAACGGGCTGGCGCAGGCCACCAGTGGCACCCGGAAGTGCGAAGAACCCGAACCGCCGGATGAAGCGGGCGATCGCCGACACGTTCGCGTCCAGGCCGGCTCCGTAGATCAACGTCGGCCGGAACAAAGTCCACGGGAGGGAGGCGGCGGCGCATTCACGGGAGACCGCCGCCTCCGCCGTCGCGAGTCGCGCCGCGAGTGCGCGTTCTCCGGCATCGGTCGAGTCCGCCTTCGTGAACCGGCTCGTCGAGCCGAATGCGATCACACGACGGAGCCGGCGTGAGCCGAGGCGCCGGATCAGGGGTGGGGCCAGCCATAGAGGCGCGAGGTGCACGAGCACCGCTCCCGGTGTGAGGCGGGGCTCTTCGTATGCGACGTCGCACCGTTGCCAGGCCACGCCCGCCGGCGGCGCGGAGGGCGCATTGTGGCGGCTGACCGCGGTCACGTCGTGTCCGGCGTTGACCAGCCGCGGGAGCAGGAAGTGCCCGACGAGGCTCGTGGCCCCGACGACAACGACAGGGAATGGATCAGGACTGCTCACGGCGTAGCGCCGTCCGGGCGGCCATGATCCCGAACCGCGCCCATACACCGACGGTCACGGCCCAGAGGAGCGGCGCCGGATACTGATGGCGGAAGAACTTCCCATAGAACCGGACCATGCCGCGGTGCATGTGCCAGAGCACGCGGATCGGCCGCTTCCGGCTGCAATAGCCCTTGTGGTGCGTGACGGCGACCGTCGGGACGAAAAGGATTTCTCGGCCGGCGGCCCGGAAGCGCATGCACCAGTCGAGGTCCTCGCAATGCAGGAAGTAGCCCTCGTCCATCCGGCCCACCGCATCCATGGCGGCCCGCTGGACGAACATGAATGCCCCCGAGATCGCCTCCACGGCGACGGGACCGGATGGAAGTGGCTGGTGGGCCAGCACGAAATCGTCGAAGAGCTTGCGGTGATACGGGAACACTCGCGCCAGGCCCAGGGCACGGACGAGCGCGCGCCACGGAGTGGGGACGCTGCGGCGGCAGCCCGCCTGTTCCGAGCCGTCGGGATTCAGGATCAAGCAGCCGGCTATCGCCGCCGTCGGATGGGCGTCGAGGGCTTCGCGGATGGCGCCGATCGTCTCCGGCCGGACCAGGCAATCGGGGTTGAGGAACAGGAGATGGTCGCCGGTGGCCCAATCGACGGCGATGTTGTTGGCGCGTGCGAACCCGAGGTTCGCGCCATTCTCGACGATGCGGACTCGGGGATCGCCCCCTACGGCGCGCCGCAGTTGCGCGATGCTGCCGTCCGACGAGCCGTTATCGATCACGATGAGCTCGACCGGTGCCCGCGAGTCGAGGACGGCTCGCGCCGATGCGAGCAGTAGATCGCCGGCGTTGAAGTTGACGGTGATTACCGAAGTGAGGCCGGGCACCGCGCTCACGGCGGCTCCTCTCGGAACCGCCGTGAGTACGAGAAGACTCCCCGTGTCAGCACGCGCCGTATGTCCCGCCAGCCCACCTTCCGCCGCGCCTGGACGTCGCCACGGTGTCGCAGTACGCGCGGCAGTCCGCGCACGGCGTCCCACTTGGCCCGCGCGATCGCCGCGCCCCGGCCGCCCCACGTGAAATAGGCGAGGGCGAAGAGGTTCATGAGCACGTGCTGTGGAAGGTACAGCAGCAGGAGTGGCGTCGGCATGTCCTTGAAGAAGGTCCACACGAGGTTCCGGTGGCCGTGATAGAGCGTGAACTCGCTGCGGAAGCCCGTCAGCGCGGAGCCGACGTGACGCACCACGGCATCCGGCACGTACAGGCACCGGTGGCCGGCGAGCCGGAGCCGGAAGGCGAGATCGACATCCTCGAAGTAGCAGAAATACGACTCATCGAAGCCGCCGTGATCCCGAAAGGCCTCGACGGGGTACAGCGCCGCCGCCGCGCACGGCGAGAACACCTCCTCTCGGATCACGCCTCGGTCTCGGGCCAAACGCCCATGGTCGCGACGCGCGGCCAACCCGTTCGTGTAATAGACGTCGCCGGTGCCGTCGAGCCGCCGTGGATCGTCGGCGAGCAGGAGGCGACTCGCGAACAAAGAGAACTCGCCGTTCTCTTCTGCGGCCCGCATGAGCGCCTCGATCCATCCGGGTTCGGGGAGGGCGTCCGGGTTGAGGAGCGCCACCCAGCGCGTGGCCGCCTGCGCCACGGCTCGGTTGTTCGCGGCGGCAAACCCGAGGTTGCCCTGGAGGCGGAGGACCTCCACGCCGGGATAGTTGTCCGCGAGTCCGTCGGCGGAACCGTCGTTGCTGCCGTTGTCGGCCACGATCACCTGCTCCGGGCGGCGCGTCTGACGGGAGAGTCCGTCCAGACACCGACGCAGCAGTTCCCCCGAGTTCCAGTTGACGATCACGACGGTCACCGTGGACTCGGTGGCACGCGTGCCGTAGCCGCGGCCGTCGGTCACCGTCGCCGGCTCAGGCGGCTGGTGGCGCGTACTGGGGAAGAGCTTCCGCCCGCTCCAGCTCGCGAAGGCTGCGCCCGCCCGCGTCCTTGCGCGACACGATCGGATCGCGGATGGGCCAGGGAATCGACAGGTCGCGGTCGTTCCAGAGGACGCAGCCCTCCGAGGCCGGCGCGTAGAAGGTCGTGCATTTGTAGCCGACGAGCGCGCTCTCGCTCGTCACGCAGAAGCCATGCGCGAAACCCGGAGGGATCCATACCTGGCGTCCATCCTCGCCGGAGAGAGTGACCGCCACCCATCGGCCAAAAGTCGGAGAGCCCATCCGGACGTCGACGGCGATGTCGTACACGGTCCCCTGCAGCGCGAACACGAGCTTACCCTGGGCCTGCGGATGCTGGAAATGGAGCCCGCGAAGCACGCCGCGGCGCGAGAACGAGACGTTGTCCTGCACGAAGTGCGTGGGCAGGCCGAGGTCCTCGTACTTCTGGCGGTGCCACGTTTCGAGAAAGTGGCCCCGGTCGTCCCTGTACACCGGCGGCTCCAGGACGAGGACGGCGCCGAGCTCCGTAGGCTCGACCTTCATGGCTCGCGCTCGCCGGAGCCGAGATCGCCGCGGCGCACCAACTCGAGGAGATAGGCGCCATAGCCGCTCTTCGGGAGCGGGCCGGCCAGGGCGACGAGCTGTTCGGTATCGATGTATCCCATGCGCCAGGCGATTTCCTCGGGGCAGGCAATCTTCAGGCCCTGACGGGCCTCGACGGCGTGGATGAAGTCGGTGGCTTGGAGCAGCGATTCGTGTGTTCCCGTGTCGAGCCAGGCGAACCCGCGGCCAAGCCGGATGACGCGCAATCGGCCCCGGCGCAGATAGGCGCGGTTGACGTCCGTGATCTCGAGCTCGCCGCGTGCCGAGGGGCGCAGGTCTTTGGCGATCTCCACCACGTCGTTGTCGTAGAAGTACAGTCCGGTCACCGCGTAATTGGATCGCGGGTGAGCGGGCTTCTCGTCGATCTCCACGGCGGATCCGGACTCGTCGAAGGTGACGACTCCGTAGCGTTCGGGATCCTGCACCCAGTAGCCGAACACCGTGGCGCCCTGCTCCCGGCTCGACGCACGCATCAAGGTGTCGGCGAAGCCGTCGCCGTGGAACACGTTGTCGCCCAGGATGAGGCACACCGGATCCCGCCCGATGAACTCCTTGCCGATCAGGAAGGCCTGGGCCAGCCCGCCCGGATGAGGCTGGGCGGCATAGCTCAGCCGCAGCCCCCATTGGGTGCCGGCGCCGAGGAGGTCCTCGAACTGCGGAAGGTCGCGTGGTGTACTGATGATCAGGATCTCGCGGATCCCCGCCAGCATGAGGGTGGACAGCGGGTAGTACACCATCGGCTTGTCGTACAGCGGGAGGAGCTGCTTGCTGATGACACGCGTCAGCGGGTACAGCCGTGTGCCCGATCCCCCCGCGAGCACGATCCCCTTGCGCCCCATTCAGTTCACGCCCAGGCCCAGCCGCTCGCAGCGATACCTGCCATCCAGGACCCGTTCCCACCAGGCCCGGTTTTCCAGGTACCACTCCACGGTCCGGCGCAGACCGCTATCGAAGGTCTCCTGCGGGGTCCATCCGAGGCGTCGGCGCGCCTTGCTGGCGTCGATGGCGTAGCGCCGATCGTGTCCGGGCCGATCGGGGACGAAGACGATGAGACCGGTCCGGCGTCCTATCCGCGCTTCGGGAGACAGGTCGTCGAGGGTGTCACAGATCGCGCGAACGACTTCGAGGTTCGTCTTTTCGTTGTGACCACCGATGTTGTACGTTTCGCCAGGATGTCCGCGTCGCATCACGATCTCGAGCGCCCGGGCGTGGTCCTCGACGTAGAGCCAGTCGCGTATGTTGTCGCCGCGACCGTAGACGGGGATGGATTCTCCCCGGAGCCCCTTCAGGATACAGAGAGGGATCAGCTTCTCGGGGAACTGGAAAGGGCCGTAGTTGTTGGAGCAGTTGCTCGTCACCACCGGTAGGCCATAGGTGTGATGCCAGGCACGCACGAGGTGGTCCGAGGACGCCTTGGACGCGGAATACGGAGAGTTCGGACGATAGGGGCTTTCTTCGCTGAACGAACCCGTCTCGCCGAGGCTACCGTACACCTCATCGGTGGAGACGTGATGGAACCGAAAGCCGGCCCGCTCGTCGTCGGGAAGGCGGCTCCAGTAAGCGCGCGCCGCCTCCAGCAACGAGTAGGTGCCCAGGATATTGGTGGTGATGAATGCCGAAGGTCCATCGATCGAACGATCGACGTGTGACTCCGCTGCGAGGTGCATGACCAGGCTCGGGTGGTGCTCCGCGAAGACGCTCGCCATCTCGGCGGCGTCACAGATGTCGGCTTGCACGAAGCGGTGGCGAGGGTGGTCAGCCACCTCGGCAAGGGAGTCGAGGTTCCCAGCATAGGTCAGCTTGTCGACGTCGATGATCACGGCGTCCGTATCGCGCAAGAGGTGTCGGACCACGGCGGATCCAATGAAACCGGCTCCGCCGGTGACGAGGACGTTCATGGGGGAGTGATGTGGTCGCGCTCAGATTAGGGATCGTCGACGGTCGCGACGCTTCTTCCGAGGGAAGCTACACTGCCGATCGGTACACGGTCAAGTCGGCACCCGCGCCACCGCGAACGTCATGAGCCCGCCCCAAGTCGAGATCGTCGGCATCCTGATCGGCGCCGCCGCCCTGGCGCTGGCGCTGACGCCCGTGGTGGGGCGCTTCGCCTCGTGGTCGGGCTTGATGGACCGGCCGAGCCACCGCTCGTCGCATACGAGGGTGACCCCGCGCGGAGGTGGCCTCGCCGTCCTGGCCGCGTCCGCGAGCGCCTTGTCGCTGGTCGGCGGATCCGCGCGTCTGGGGCCGGGCGAGCAGGCGCTCCTCGGAGGAGTGGCGGCGCTCGCGCTCACTGGCCTCGCGGACGATCGTTTCGGGTTGCCGGCCGCCTTTCGCCTGGCCGTGCAAACGGCCGTCGCCGCCGTGTTCGTCTCGATCGTGGGTGGCCTTCCGGCTCTGCCTCTTCCGCCGCCGCTCGACCTTCCGCTCGGGCCTCTCGGTGCGCCCGCGGCCGTGCTCTGGCTGGTCGCGGTGACGAACGTCTTCAACTTCCTCGACGGCATCGACGGGATCGCGGCCGCCCAGGCCGTGGTCACCGGACTCGGAGTGGCCTGGGCGGCGTGGGACCCTTTCGCGGCGCGGCTCGGCGCCGCGGTTGCCGGCGGAAGCCTTGGTTTCCTCCCCTACAACTGGTCTCCCGCGCGCCTCTTCCTGGGGGACGTGGGAAGCCTGACGCTGGGGTATACTCTTGCGGCAGTGCCCTTTCTAGCCGCACCGCGTTCGAGGTCCGAG
>Ga0137375_10008775_pt1 | contig 12011 bp, 9 predicted proteins | sample SagtaG_24_FD_104936 | JGI IMG/M metagenome (GOLD analysis project Ga0137375, IMG submission 104936) | Vadose zone soil microbial communities from Sagehorn Ranch, Mendocino, California, USA - Sage1_R_113_16 metaG | ecosystem: Environmental > Terrestrial > Soil > Vadose zone | place: USA... | reverse complement strand
GCAGCCGACGGTGATGTGCAGCGTGCCGCGGATGTACGAAAAGATGTATGCGCTGGTCAACGCCAGGGTGCGCGAGGCCAGCCCGACGCGACAGAGGCTGTTCCGCTGGGCGACCGATGTTGGAAAGCGTCACTTCCACGCCGGCGGCCGCCAGGGGCCGCTGCTCGCGCTGCAGCACCGCATCGCTGATCGGCTCGTGCTGTCTGCGCTGCGCAGGACGCTCACCGGAGGCCGGCTGCGCTTTTTCATCAGCGGCGGCGCCGCGCTCTCGCGCGAGGTCGAGGAGTTCTTCTGGGCGATCGGCGTGCCGATCCTGAATGGTTGGGGCATGACCGAGCTGTCATCCGGGGTCTGCTCGAACACCCTGCACGAGCACAAGTTCCTCACCGTCGGCAAGCCGTTCCCCGGCGTCGAGATCAAGATCGCCGACGACGGCGAGATCCTGGTTCAAGGTCCCGGCAACATGCTCGGCTACCACAAGAACCCGGCGGCCACCGCCGAGGTCATGAAGGACGGATGGATCTACACGGGCGACATCGGGGAGGTCGACGCCGACGGGTTCCTCAAGATCACCGACCGCAAGAAATCACTCTTCAAGACGGCGGGCGGCAAGTACATCGCGCCATTGCCCCTCGAGCATGGACTCATGCGCAATCCGCTGGTCCTGCGCGCCCTCGCCATCGGCGACGGCAAGCCGTACGTCACGGCGCTTGTCGTTCCCGACTGGGAGGAGGCGAAGAAGCAGGGCCTCGACCGGTCCGGGGTCACAGCATCGATCCAGAAGACGGTCGACGACGTTAACTCGCACCTCGGGCGCTGGGAGACCATCAAGTACTTCACGCTGCTGGACGACGACTTCACCGAGGAGCGCGGCGAGCTGTCTCTGAAGCTCGACATCAAGCGCAAGGCCGTCGCGGAGCACTACCAGGACCAGATCGAAGCCATGTACACGGGGAAGTCGAAAGACTCGTAGATTGGCGGCGTGGCGGGGCCCATCGACCTTTCCGACCTGCATGCGGCGCTGGACCGCCTGCGTCCGCAGCTGTGCCACTGCGGGCTGAAGGGGGAGTGCCTCGGCTGCAAGGGGATCGAGATGGTCCGCGCGCAGGCAGAGGCCGTGGCCGCCGCGGCGAGCCAGCCCATCCTGATCCAGGTGGCCCAGGAGAGCGCGCTGAAGGACATGACCTCCCGATTCCAGGCCATGTCGGAACGCCTCATGGCCGACCCTGAGATCCGCCGCTCCGCCGAGCAGATGCAGGAGAAGCTGATGGCCGACCCCGAGACGCGGCAGCTGCTCGAAGAGCTGATCCGGCGCCTTGGCGGCGGCGCGTCCCCGACCGACGAATTGAACTAGCGTAGGGGGAACCCTGCCGGGTTCCCCCTACGTCGCGGCGCTCAACGGCGCCTGATGAGATCTGCCCAGCCCGCGATGTGGTGCGCGCCGGATTCGCGCCGCTGACCCCTTCCGGAGAGGTACCTCCGTTTGAGTTTCATGACGCACAGCGAGGCTGGCGGCCGAATTGTTACGTGTGTTGCGGCTGGGCAAAGCCCAGCCGCCATAGCGTGTGGTATTTAGGCGGCTGAGGGGGTGGGCGACGGCCCTGGCCTGTGCTTCATGGGCCGCTCCCACAGCGGCAGTGGTCCGGTCTTCAGGTGGTCGAGGATCGCTTGCTCCTGTGCCGGGGTGATCTTCTTGTCGGCCACCGCCTTGTCGTGGACGGGCCTCAGCCTCGCGATGAGTCCTGAACGAAAGTCGGCTTCCGTGATCTTCTTCGTGGCCGCGACCTGGGAGATCGACTGACCGCTCTTCAGGTCGGCCTTCAGCTCCGATTCGCTGATTCCCAGGACCGACGCCGCGGCGGAGAGGTACTGCTCCATGAAAGCCGCGAGCCGTGCGCCACGCGGCTTGAGCTTGCCGATCGTGCACGGGGTCTGGTTGGCCAGCTTCCGCTTGAGCGCGTCGGCCTGCGATTGCGTGAGATGTCCCGCCTTCACCTCGTCCGCCAGGGTGGCGGCGATCGCCTTCTGAAACGCGGCGTTGATCTCCGCCTGGCTCTTGCCGATCTCGGCGGCGAAGTGGTTCATGAACTCGCCGCAGGCCGCCGATGAGACGCGTGCCTCCGCCGCGCTCAAAGAGGCGTCGTTCGCCTGGGCCGCGGCCGTGGGGCGAAAACCGAGAACCATGCCTGCCGCAGACGCGGTGGCCACCACGGCGACGGCGCCGATGATGACCGCGCCCACAGCAAAGCCGGCGACGCGGAGAAAACGCGGGCTGTTCAGTCCTTTGAGCATGCCGTCACTCTCGCACTCGGCGGCGGTTTGCATCTTCATGCATTTGTAATTGGCCCCCGAATGACAGTTCTACACTCGCCTCATGGAAGCGCCCCCCGGCACCGGCCCATCTCCCGGTTGGTCCGGGAAGCACGCCGTCGAGCTCTACGTCCGCACGTACACGACCATGCTTCAGAGCTCGGGGGACATCAAGGTCGAGTCCCTGGTCCAGGCCCACCTCGGGATGGGCTCCGTCCTCCACCCGCTGGCGGCCCAGCCGGAGTCCGACATGGGCGCCCTGCTGTACGCGGCGCGCCGCCTTCCCGCCGCGATCAACCGCTGCCGCCGGGTCATCATGGGCCAGAGCCCGCAGGGTTTCCGGGCGGTGCTCGGCGCCGACATCATGGGCTGGGAGGCGGTCAAAGCGCCGGCTCGCCGGCGCCGCTGGTACCACGACGGCCAGAACACCCTGGCGGTGCTGATCGCCTCGACGTCCGACATCGATGACCTCGTGCCGACCCTGGTCGCCTTTCAGATCGAGTGGAACAAGATGCACCGCTCCCTGCAGGACGTCTCGCTGTCCGACGAGGACGCCCGGCAGGCGACCGGCGCCTCGCCGGATGACTGGCGCCGCCTCCGCGAGGCGTGGGGTGATGCATTTGACTCCAACCTCGCCGCGATCAAGCGCGAGGAGTGCCGCATCGTCCTGCGCCTGATCGGCGGCAGCCACCTCGGCTTCGCACGCAACGCCAGCCGCTGGTGGCTGCCGGTGGCGGCGGCCATGGACGAGCTCGGCGCGCGCGACGCCCCGATCTACTTCGTGTCGTCCAACGCCCACAGCCTCATCAACGTGCTCACCGGAGTCGCCCGCCGGATCGAGAAGGAGATCGTCGACTGGGTGGGCAGGAGCGACAGCGACCTGGACGCCGAACGGCTCAAGCTGGAGGCCGGCCACAGCCGCGCCTCGCGCCAGAACTGGCTCTACTACGGCGCCCGCCAGGTGTTCGATGCCAGCCCCGACCGAGACCGGCTTCGCAAGTGGCGTGCGGAGCTCGAGAGCGCCAACGGCATCCGACACATCGCCGCCGTCGGGACCGGCGTCGATTCGGCTGCGCAGGTGCTCATGCTCTCGAAGCTCGACGCGTCGACGATCGATCCCCGGGTCGGCGCGGTCGACGAGAAGAAGCTCCGCGAGTCCGACGCCTGCATCATCAACGTCGACTACCCCCTGGGCGAGGCGGCCTATCACATCCTGCGGCAGGTCGCCGAGCAGGCAGCGTGGGTGGCGGGCGTGTACGTGCTTGGGAAGGCGGCCACCCTGAACGCGGACGTCGGCGACGTGATGATCCCGAACGTGGTCTACAACGAGCGCTCCGGCAACACGTACTGGCTCGACAACTGCTTCACCGCCGGCGACGTGCAGCCGAATCTGGTGTACGGCTCGGCCCTCGACAACCAGCGGGCGGTCACCGTCCGCGGCACGTTCCTCCAGAACCGCGACTACCTCGACTTCTACTACCAGGGGCGATACACCGTGGTCGAGATGGAGGCGGGGCCCTACCTGGATGCCTGCTACGAGATCGGGCAGCCCGACCGGTACCCGGTCAACGAGAGCGTCAACATGGCGCAGGTCCACTTCGACCTGGGCATCGTCCACTACGCGTCCGACACCCCGTACACACAGGCGCGCACCCTGGGCGCCCGCGGCCTGAGCTACCGCGGCATGGACTCCACCTACGCTTCGGCCGTCGCGGTCGCGCGGAGGATCCTGCAGCGCGAGGAGGCGCTTCTTCCCGCTTCTAAGAAGTGAAGACCCGGTGCGGGTGGTTGTGCACGCCCGCCCCGTGGTGAATCTCGCCGCACGGGTGGCAGCTCTCGACCTGGATCGTCGTGTGTCCGATCGCGAAGCGATCGCAGAGCCTGCTCTCGAGGTCGCGCACCACGTGCTCGGCGTCGCCAAGCGACGTGTCCCCGATCACGATGTGGCAGCTCAACGCCGTCTCGTCGGATGACAGCGCCCAGACGTGGAGGTCGTGGACCCCGGTCACCAGTTTCGCAGCCGTGATCTCCGCCGTCACGGCGGCAAGGTCAACCTTCTGCGGCGTGCCCTCCATCAGCAGGTTCACCGTCTCCCGGACGATGCCCCAGGCGCCGTAGGCGATCAGGGCGGCGATCGCCAGGGACAGCAGGGGGTCGATGTAGAGCCAGCCGGTCAAAAGGATCACGGCGCCGGCGACGACCACGGCCGCCGAGGCGGCGACGTCGCCGGTCACGTGCAGCATCGCCGCGCGCAGGTTCAGGTTGGCGCCGTGTCCGCGCAGCGTGAGGATCACGAACGCGTTGATCGCGATGGCCACGAGCGCGACTGCCATCACCAGGCCGCCCTGCACGGGCTGCGGGTCCATGATCCGCCGCACCGCCTCCACGGCGATGGCCAGCACGATCACGATCAGGGTGATCGCGTTCACGAAGGCGGCAAGGATGCTCACCCGCTGGTAGCCATAACTGCGCCGCTTGTCGGCCGGGCGCTTGGACTGCTCGACCGCAAACCATGCCAGGCCGAGAGCAAAGACGTCGGTCAGCACGTGGCCAGCGTCCGACAGGAGCGCCAGCGAGTGTGAAAGGAGGCCGCCGGCGAACTCGACCAGGAGCACGCCCAGGGTCAGGCCGAGGGCCAGCCTCAGCCGGGCGCCGCTTTCGCTCACGCGTTCCACGAACCTAATTTACCCATCCCTTCCGGGGTCTCCCCGAAATCACCGGATTTCGTGGGGTGGGTCGCGCCACCAATCTCCTCCGTGCTCCAGGTAAGCCAGGAGCATCCCGTGGCGGAGCCCCTCGTGGCTGACGTGGAGCATGGCCAGGCCGTACCAGTCGAGCAGCAGGAGCAGGGCTTCGATGCCGGCCCGCATGGCTTTGATGCGGGCTGCGGGCAGGCCCACCTCGGTGGCGAGATGGCCGGCGCGATGGCGATCCAGGCGGGACTCGCAGGTCAGCAGGTCGGCCGACGTGAGGACCTGGGGCGGATTGCGCCTGGCGAGCACCGACGGCAGGTTGGAAGCGGTGCCGCCCGTGGCAACCAGCCGCTCGACCTCGCCGTCAGGGGCGTGCGTCAGCTCGCGCAGGGCTGCCTTGCGGAGGCGGGCGCGCTCCTCGGGCTTCGGCGGGTCGGCGAGGAATTGGGCAGCGAGGACCCCGGAGCCGATGGCGAGCACCGCCGACCGCAGCATCTCGTGATCGCGCGCGATGACGACCTCGGTCGAGGCTCCGCCGAGGTCGACGAGGGCCCACTCGCGGCGGGAGGCGTGCCGGCTGGCGGCGCCGAGAAAGCTGAGCTCAGCCTCGCGTTTCGGGGAGACCACGTAGACAGGAACGCCGATGACATCGGCCGCCTTGCGCGCGAAGGCCTTGCCGTCCGACGCCTGCCGCACCGCCTGGGTGGCGCAGGCGATGAGCTCGTCGTAACCGTGTCTCCTGGCGTCGGCCAGCACCTTGCGCACCGCCCGCAGGGCGACCGCAGCGCGGCTCCCGATGACGCCGGTCCGCGCCACCCGCGCTCCGAGCTCGGGCATCTCGACGTAGTGGGCGACGTCCTCCAGCTTGCCGCGCACGACGTCGGCGACCAGGACATGGACGGTGTTGGAGCCGATGTCGAGTGCGGCCAGACGCATCGACCTTGAACTCTAGAATCACGGCGTGGCCAAACGTACGCGCGTCGAGCGCGATTCCATGGGCGAGATGGAGGTCCCGGCCGACGCGTACTACGGCGCCTCGACGCAGCGCGCCGTGCTCAACTTCCCGATCTCCGGCCAGCCGTTTCCCCGGCGTTTCATCCGCGCCCTGGGCATGGTCAAGCGAGCCGCCGCGCAGACCAACCGCGAGCTCGGCCTCCTGCCGCGCCGGCGGGCGCGCGCCATCGCGACCGCGGCGCAGGAGGTGATCGACGGCAAGCTGGACGACCAGTTCCCGATCGACGTCTACCAGACCGGGTCCGGCACCTCGACCAACACGAACGCCAACGAGGTCATCGCCAACCGAGCCACAGAGATCCTCGGTGGGGAGCGCGGCTCGCGACTCGTGCACCCGAACGACCACGTCAACCTGTGCCAGTCGTCGAACGATGTCATCCCGACCGCCATGCAGCTCGCGGCCGCGATGGCGGTCCAGGACGAGCTCATCCCTGCTCTCGAGCGCCTGCAGCGTGCGCTGGAGGTGAAGAGCCGGGAGTTCTGGCCCGTGGTCAAGACCGGCCGCACCCACCTTCAGGACGCGACACCGATCCGCCTCGGCCAGGAGTTCAGGGGCTACGCCGGGCAGATCGAAGAGTCGGTCCGCCGGGCACGTGCCGCCGTCGACGAGCTTGCCCGGGTGCCGCTCGGAGGAACGGCCGTCGGAACGGGGCTCAACTCACACCCGCAGTACGCGCGCATGGCCGCGGCCCGCCTCGCCAAGGCGACCCGGCTCCAGGTCCGCGAGACCCCCAATCACTTCCACGCCCAGGCGACGCTCGACGCCCTGGTCACCGCGCACGGCGCGCTGCGCACGATAGGGACGAGTCTGTGGAAGATCGGCTCCGACATCCGGCTCATGGGCACCGGTCCCGTCGCGGGCCTCGGCGAGCTGCGGCTGCCGGAGACGCAGCCCGGCTCGAGCATCATGCCGGGCAAGGTCAACCCGGTGATCATCGAGTCCCTGCTCATGGTCATCGCCCGCGTCTATGGGAACGACGCCACCGTGGTCGTGTCAGGCCAGGCAGGGAGCCTGTTCGAGCTGAACGTGATGATGCCCGTGGCCGCGGTCGCGACGCTCGAGTCGATCACGCTACTCGCGGCGGCGGTGCGCAATTTCAGCGAGCGATGCGTCGAGGGGCTGCAGGCCACCGACCGAGGGCCGGAGCTCGTCGAGCGAAGCCCCATGCTGGCGACCGCGCTCAACCCCGTGATCGGCTATGACGAGGCGGCCAAGCTGGCCAAGGAGTCGATGCGAACCGGCAAGTCGATCCGCCAGCTCGCGCGCGCCCACGGGGTCGCCGAGAAGCAGCTGAACAAGGTGCTCGACCTCGGTAAGATGACCAGGCCCGGCCTGGAAGGCCCGGGCGGCGGCGGGGGCTAGGTCCCTGCCCTGATGCGAGTGGAGCACCCGCTCCTCAGGTTTCGCCTTGCGTTCACCCTGCTCGCGATCGTCATCGTCATCGGCGTCGCCGGCTACATGCTCATCGAGGGCTGGGACCTCCTCGACTCCTTCTTCATGGTGATCATCACCATCAGCACCGTCGGCTACACCGAGGTCCATCCCCAGGGCGCGGCGGGAAGGCTGTTCAGCTCGGGTCTCATCGTCGTCGGCGTGGCCACGATGCTTTACGGCTTCGGTGTTTTCGCGGAGACGCTGACCGACAATGCATTCGGCAGGTATCGGAGGGCCAGGCAGTTGCAGCGAGATCTCGACCACTTGAGCGCCCACTTCATCATCTGCGGCTACGGCCGCATCGGCACGCAGATCGTCGCCGAATTCGAGACCCACAAAGTCCCGTACGTGGTCATCGACCAGACGGAGGAAGCACTGGAGCGCATCCGCGCCGAAGGGCGCCTGCACATCGAAGGCGATGCTTCGAGAGAGGAGATCCTCAAGCAGGCCGGCATCGAGCGAGCCCGAGGGTTGGTTTCCGCGGTCGACTCCGACGAACGCGCCGTCTACATCGTGCTGGCGGCGAGGGCCCTGAATCCCAACATCTACATCGTGGCCCGCGCCGGTCGACCCGAGTCCATCCGCCGCATGGAGCTCGCCGGAGCGACCCGGACGATCTCCCCATATCTGATGGCGGGGCACCGCATGGCCGAGCTGGCGATCCGGCCGGCCATGGTCGACGTCCTCGACACGCTGCACCACGGGGAGGCGGGCATCGGCGTCGAGGAGATGCTGGTCACGGGGGGGACGAACGCGGCCGGCAAGACGCTGGAAGAAGGACGTCTCCTATCCACGGACGCGGCCAGGGTGCTCGCGGTGCGGCGCTCGGACGGGACCGTCAGCGTCAACCCGCCATCCAGCATGCGGCTGGAAGAGGGCGACATGATCATCGCGCTAGGCACCGAAGACCAGCTGTTCGCGACCGCATCGCTGCTGCGGTAAGGAGGCCGGGGGGACACGGAAAGCTCCGCTTAAAGTTGTGTCGTGAACCGGCTGGCTGAGCGTCCGGCCCTTGTCGCGCTCGGCTCTGTCGTCATCGGAGTCGCGCTTGTGCTCGCCAAGCTGGTCGTGGGCCTGCTCACCGGCAGCCTCGGCATCCTCAGCGAGGCGGTGCACTCGATGTTCGACCTCGCGGCAAGCACGTTCACGCTGCTCGCGGTTCGCACAGCGCGAAAGCCCGCCGACCAGGAGCACCCGTACGGGCACGGACGCGCCGAGAACCTGGCGGCGTTCGCGGAGGGGATTCTCCTCATCATCACTGCCGGCGTGATCGCGTTCGAGGCGGTGCGGCGGCTGGTCGAGGGAGGTCCCCCGGTGGATCCGGCGCCCTACGCCTTCGCCCTCTTGATCGTCTCGCTCCTGATCGAGGCGGGCCGCGCGGTGGTCCTGCGCCGGGTTGGGCGGCTCGCGTCGAGCGAGGCCATGCTTGCGGACGCGACGGATCGCACCGCCGACGTGCTCGCCAACATCGGCGTCCTGGTCGGTCTGCTTGGAGTCCGCATGGGCCTGTTGTGGGCCGACGCGGCAGCCGCGCTGCTCGTCGCCCTGGTCATCCTCCGCGCGGCGGGATTTCTGGCCTGGCGTTCGGGTGACATCCTCATCGACCGCGCGGCCGCCGGTGCGGAAAGGCAGCTGCGCGAGGCGATCCAGGACGTCGACGGTGTGCGAGAGGTGCGGTCGGTGCGGGTGCGCCGATCGGGCCCCAACCTGATCGGCGACATCAGCATCGCCACCCGCCGCATGCTCCCGGTCGAGGCGGCGAGCGCCCTGGTCGACGGCGTCAAGGCTCGTGCGGGGTCCGTCCTGCCCGGGCTCGACCTCGCAGTCGCGGTGGAAGGACAGGAGCGGAGCAGCGACCTCGTGGAGCGGATCCATGCCGCGGCCGCGCGCAACGGCGGAGTCCGCGACCTGCACAACGTCACAGTCGAGCGGGAGGCCGATGGCTCGCTCCACCTGACGATGCATGCCAAGCTTCCCGGCGACCAGACGCTGGACAGCGCATCGCGAACCAGCCGCGCCCTGGAGCGCTCGATCCGCGCCGAGCTCCCCGAGGTGAACCGCATCGACATCCACCTCGAGCCGATCGAGCCCGACGTGGTGCCGGGCCAGGACGTGACCGCCCGCAACGAACAGCTGGCGGCCCGTGTGCGCCAGATCGTGGAGTCGCACCCCGAGGTCCTGCGGTGCGTCGACGTCGAGCTGAGCAGCCGGCACAGCCGGATCCACGCCCACGTCGTGGCCGAGGTCGCCGGTGACATGAGCCTGGAGCAGGCACACCGTATCGAGAGCGAGCTCGAGGAGATGATCCGCAGCCAGGTTCCCGAGCTGCAAGAGGTCGTGACCCGGGTGACCGCCTGACTCGGGCGGCATGGAACTTGGATACGACGTCATTTTCGATGCGGCGGTCTGGGAAGCTACGCACCCGTGAACTTCCGGATGGCCGTGGCCGCGATCGCGTTCCTGGCTCTCGCGATTACGGCCTGCCAGAGTCCGCTCCCTGACCCTCCCCGGCAGGCGGGGAGGGAAAGTGCGGCGCCGATGCCGGTTCCCAAGCCGCCGCCGACGCTGGCGAGCGCCATCCGGACGGCGATCGACCTCGGGCCCACGGATGCGGCGACCACAGTCAACCTCAGCTTCGGCCTGAAGGCGCGCCGCCAGGACGAGCTCGCCGCGCTGCTCGGCGAGGGCAGAGTCATCTCGGCCGCCGACTACGCACTCAGGTTCGGCCCCGACCCCGTTCGGGTCGACGGCGCGCTTCGCTTCCTCGAGGCGGCCGGCCTTCGCGCTTCCTGGCGCCCCGGTTCGAGCGTGATCGCGGCCGACGGCCCGGCTCCGGCCGCGGCGGCCGTGCTCGAGGTCGGCTTCGAGACGTACAGGCTCCCCAGCGGGGCCACGTTCTATGCCGCGCTCGAAGAGCCGCGCCTGCCCGCGGCGCTGGCCGCGGTGAGCGCGAGCGTCGCCGGCCTCGACGACTACCACCGCGCGAGGGGCTACGCGGTGCAACCAGGGGGGCTAGTGCCGACGGACGTCCTCGCCTTCTACAACCTGAAGCCGCTGCGCGACAGCGGCCTCGACGGCAAGGGCCAGACCATCGTGCTGCCGGAGATCGACGACCTGCCGAACCTGAGCGACCTCAACAAGTTCGCCGCCAAGTTCAAGCTGCCGCCCTTCGACGGCGTGCTCACGGTGAAACGCGACCCGAGCTGGGGCACGCCCATGAAACCCGAGGGCGAGACGGTCCTGGACCTCGAGATCATCCATGCGGTCGCTCCCGCCGCCCAGCTCGTGGTCTACCTCTCGGCGCCCGACTTCGGCCACAGCGACCGCGCCTTCGACCAGATGGTCACCGACCATCTCGGCTCGATCATCTCCGAGAGCCTCGGCTCGTGCGAACCCGACACGCCCGGCGGCGCCCGCAACGTGTACGCATCGATCCAGGATCGGGCGCTGGCGCTCGGCATGTCGCACTTCGTCGCCAGCGGCGACAGCGGGGCGTTCACGTGCGGGTTCGACCAGGAGCCGGCCGGCAGCTTCCCGGCGACGCTGCCGACCGTCACCGCAGTCGGGGGCACCACGGTCTTCGAGTCGAAGGAAGGGCTCTACTTCAGGGAATACGCGTGGGGCAGCCCGCTCGACCAGAGCGGCGGCGGCGGCGGCGCGAGCCAGTTCTATGCGGCGCCGGAATACCAGAAGAAGGTCAGCCAATCGATCGCCAAGGGCCAGCGCCAGGTGCCCGACGTGGCCGCCAACGGCGACCCCTCGACCGGCTTCCACATCGTGTTCAAAGGCCGCGACGGCCAGGCGGGCGGGACCTCGGCCGCAGCGCCTCTGTGGGCCGGCACCATCGCCCTGGTCAACCAGGACCTGAAGCAGAAGGGCCTGCGCGAGGTCGGGTTTGCCAACCCGGCCATCTACTGGATGGGCGAGAACTCCTCGAAGCTGGAGCCGAAGCCGTTCCACGACGTGACGGCCGGGAACATCCTGGGCTACGCCGCCACCTCCGGATGGGACTTCGCGACGGGGTGGGGCAGCATGGACGCGGTGGGCCTGGACGCGGCCTGGGTCCGTTACATCAAGTCGGGTGGTGGATGAGCGAGGTCGCAGAGGTCGAGCGCCCGCCGCTCGTCACATGTCCGCACTGCGGGTCGATGGTGCCTGCCGGCGAGTTCTGCGGACACTGCGGCGCGCACCTGACCACCGGCAGCGCGCGGAGGATGGACGCTTTCGCGGCGGTGCCCCGGCAGCGTGTGGCGCACCTCTCGATCATCTCGACGGTGCTCCCCCTGCTTCCCCACCGGCGCGGGGGGCCGTTCCGGATCGCCCTGGTCGCGGGCGGAGCGCTCGTGGTGATGCTCGCCGCGATGCACCTCTTCGCTCCCGCGACGGTCGCCGCGATGTTCGTGCTGCCGGTACTCTACCTCCTGTACCTCTACGAGGTCGAGATCTACGAGAGCGAGCCGTGGCTCGTCATCGGCGCGACGCTGGTGATCGGCGCCCTGCTCGGCATCGCGTTCACCAACGTCGCCGGCGCATCGCTTTCGCAGCTCATCCTCACCGGT
>Ga0137375_10008773_pt1 | contig 12012 bp, 13 predicted proteins | sample SagtaG_24_FD_104936 | JGI IMG/M metagenome (GOLD analysis project Ga0137375, IMG submission 104936) | Vadose zone soil microbial communities from Sagehorn Ranch, Mendocino, California, USA - Sage1_R_113_16 metaG | ecosystem: Environmental > Terrestrial > Soil > Vadose zone | place: USA... | reverse complement strand
GAGTTGAAAGAGCATAAGTTTCAGATCGGTCAGACGGTCTACTTCACGTCCCGGCCGCTCGGCCACATGGCTTCCAATGGAACCTATCGGATCGTGAAGCTGCTGCCGTCCGACGGAGAAGATTACCAGTATCGCATCAAGAGCGCGAATGAGGCGTTCGAGCGCGTGGCGAAGGAAAGCCAACTCGACCGCTCCCGCTGACGCCCGCTGACCCGCTCCAACCCCCTTCGGGTAGCTTGCTACCGTGTGATTGAAAGGGTGGCCTCTGCGGCGCCCGTGCGCCATACTCGTTAGTCTCGGGTGGCTCTGTGGATTGGCGTTATGGGGTGGGCCTTCGATCTGACCGATGTCGTGGCGTTGTCGATATGGGCGGCAGCGGTCATTGCGGCGTTTCTGGTCGTCGTGTGCGCGCTCGCATTCGTTCGCGCCGGGTCGGACGCTAGAAGCGTGACGGTGGCGCGGGTCGCGCTGGTTCTGATCGCTGCGCTGGTGGGCTTGGTCGTCATCGATCATGTGGCGCGGCGTGATCGTGCCGGCGATCGGCATGCGCTCGATGCGCGTGCGCATGAGCTGACCGCGCGCGCCATCATGCCGGGCTCGGCGCTCTCCTGCCTCGATGCGATAGCCGGCGACATGGTCGAGAGCTCCTGCGAGAAGGCGCTGTTCGCCACGCCGGAGGCGACGGCGTCCGCCGTGTCCTACGTCGCCGCCCAGCTCTCGCTGCTGGCCGCCGGCCACGAGCACGCGCGCCGCGGCGACCGGGGCTACGAAAGCACGCTGGCCAATCTTCGCCGCTCGGTCGAGCTCGACCGCTTCGGCATCGTGGCGCACGTGCTCGCGGTCCGCGACGGCTGCACGCCCGAGCAATGCGGCGCCTTTGCCTTGCTGCACGATACCAGCCGGGTGAGCGTGAATATGGCCGGGCGAACCTACGACACCCTCGTCAACCGCCATGTGGCGGGCTGGCCGTCCGCCGGCAATCGTCCGGTTGCCGCCAATGCGCCTGGGGCGGTCGCCGAGGCGCCGGCCGCCGCGCCCGCCGCCAAAGTGCCCAACAATCTGTTCTTTCCCTCGTCGTCCTCGATCCCGGCCGTCAGTATCATGAATGCGGAACCGGGCGGGCCGCACGACACCACCGGGTCGGCCGAGACCGCCACGCCGACGCCGCCGCGCAAGCCGCCGCAGGCGCAGGCCCGGCCGCCAGCCAACAGCCCCGCCGCTGCCCGCCCGGCACCGCTGCCGCTCGCGCCGAGCGGCCAGTAGCCGAACTCCTGAGGATAAGCGTCCCGGGCGCTGGCAAGGCGCGCCGCGCGCGCTATGATTTCCACCCGCAATCAACAGCGTCATGATCGTGACCCTTCATCTCATCAAGCTTTGCGTCGGCTGTGACTCGGTCAAGGATCTGCAGGACTGGATCCGCGAGAAGCTCAAGGACCGCAAAAAGCGCGGTCTGCCGCGCGAGCACGTGCACACCACGCGCATGGTGCCCAAGCGCGCCGAGGAGCTGCTTGACGGCGGTTCGCTCTACTGGGTGATCCGCGGCGAGGTGATGTGCCGGCAGCGGCTCATCGGCGTCGAGCCCTTCGTCGACCGCGGAGGGATCGGCCGTTGCCGCCTGATGCTGGAGCCGAAGCTCACGCTGGTCCAGCCGCGCCCCTGGCGGGCATTCCAGGGCTGGCGCTATCTCGCGGCCACGGACGCCCCGCGCGACCTCGATCGTGCCGCGCCGGGCGCCAGGGACATGCCGGAGACGCTCCGCCGCGAGCTACGGGAGCTCGGCCTGCTGTGACAGACGACAGAAAACGGACGACAGAGGACGGATAAATCGGCACAAGGTTCGACCGAAGCGGGGGCATCCGTCGTCCGCTGTCTGTCCGCTCTTACACCCCGATATTGTCGATCAGCCGCGTCTTGCCGATCCGCGCCGCGACCAGCAACCGGACCGGTCCATCGTCCGCTGCTTCGACCGGTTGCAGCGTCTCGGCGTGCCGCGCTTCGAGGTAGTCGAGCGTGAAGCCCGCCCGCTCGATCGCCGCGCCGCCCTCGTCGAGCACGCGGGCGATGAGCGCGCCCTGCGCGATCTTGCCGGCGCAATCTTCGAGCACCCGATGCAGCATGGGCGCGGCGGCGCGCGCGCTCTGCGACAAATAAGCGTTGCGCGAGGACATGGCGAGGCCGTCCGGCTCGCGCACCGTCGGCACGCCGATGATCTTGACCGGCAGATCGAGGTCCTTGGCGACCCGCGCGACCACCTTGAGCTGCTGATAGTCCTTCTCGCCGAACATGGCGAAGTCGGGCTGGCACTGGATCAGCAATTTGCCGACCACGGTCGCCACGCCAGTGAAAAAATGCGGACGGAACTTGTCTTCGAGCCCGACCTTGGCCGGGCCCTCGGGCACGATGCGGGTCGCGAAGTCCGGCGAATACATCACGTCGACCGGCGGCGCCCAGACCAGGTCGACGCCCAGTCCAGCCAGCGCCTCGAGATCGGCGTCGAAGGTCCGCGGATAGGTCGCCAGATCCTCGTGGGGCGCAAACTGGGCGGGATTGACGAAGATCGAGACCAACACGCGCGAGGCTCGCCGCCGCGCCGCCCGCACCAGCGCGAGGTGGCCGGCGTGCAGTGCACCCATGGTCGGCACCAGCGCGATCCGCTGCCGGCTCTTGCGGAACTCGCCGACGGCGCGGCGCAATGCCGAAACGGTGCGCATCACGCGCGGGCGACGGGCCATGGTCGTCAGGCTTCTTTGGTTAAGAGCAACGATTGCTCCGAACGTTAGCAAAGCGTCGGCGACGCGGTCACGTCCTTAATTAATCATTAAACCAGCCGTAATGACGGGAAGCCTTGATTCCAGGCCGTGCGCGGCTAGGAATGACCCATCGTGAGGTGGCGTGATGTTGGTTGAGGCGGCTACGCGACGGCCCGCGTCTGCGCACGTCGTCGTGCTCGGCAACGAGAAGGGCGGCTCGGGCAAATCGACCACCGCCATGCATGTCGCCGTCGCTCTGATGAATGTCGGGCAGCGGGTGGCGACCATCGACCTCGACTCCCGGCAGCGGAGCTTCACCCACTATATCGAGAACCGGCGGGCCTGGGCCCGGCATGCCGGCATCGACCTCAAGGTGCCGGTGCATTTCTGCGTGTCGCGCGGCGCGACGCTCAAGCTCGACGAGAACGAGGCGATCGAGTTCGCCGGCTTTGCCGAGGCGATCGGCGCGGTCGAGCAGTCGCACGATTTCGTGGTCGTCGACACGCCGGGCACCGACAGCTATCTCACGCGGCTCGCCCATTCCATGGCCGATACGCTGATCACGCCGCTCAACGACAGCTTCGTCGATTTCGACGTGCTCGGCACCATCGACCCCACCACCTACGCCGTCACCGGCGAAAGCCACTATGCCGAGATGGTCCGCGACGCCCGCCGGCAACGGCGTCTGATCGATGGCACCCGCATGGATTGGGTGGTGGTGCGCAACCGCCTGTCGATGCTGGGCTCTCGCAACAAGCGTCTGGTGGGGGAGGGACTGTCCGAGCTCGCCACCCGGCTCGGCTTCCGCTGCGCCGATGGGCTCGCCGAACGCGTCATCTACCGCGAGTTCTTTCCGCGCGGGCTGAGCGCGCTCGACAGCCTCGACGAGGCGACGCTCGGCACCCGCCCGAGCCTGTCCCACGTCACGGCGCGCGACGAGGTCATGGGCCTGATCGCGGCGCTGAAGCTCCCGCTCGACGCGCGCGGCCAGCGGCGGGCGGCGGCCCGCGCCGAGTGGTTCGCGGCACTGCAAAAGCCGCTGGAGGTCCACGACCTGATCGAGGATTGAGCCCGGGTCACGAGCGCGCAGCCATTGCGCCCGCGACCGGTTATGGCCACCTTATGGGCGCTGGAAAGGCTCCCCGTTGAAGCGCCTGCGCCATGGCCAATGACCGCCCCGATGGACCCCCGACCGACAGCCGCAACACGCCGGCGCCCGCGTCCGCGCGCTCCGAGATCGAGTCTTTCCTCGCCCAAGTGAAGGGCCTTGCGCCCTCGACCGAGCCTGGCCGGCGCGGGCGGCTCATCTTTGCGCTCGACGCGACCATGAGCCGGCAGCCGACTTGGGACACTGCCTGCCGGCTGCAGGCCGACATGTTTCTCGAGGCGGCGGCGATCGGCGGTCTCGACGTCCAGCTCGTCTATTATCGCGGCTTGAGCGAATGCCGGGCCTCGCGCTGGGTCTCGCAAGCCGAGCGGCTCGCCGAGCTGATGTCGGGCATCGACTGCCGCGGCGGCCACACCCAGATCGGCAAGATCATTGCGCACGCCAAGCGCGAGACCCAGCGCAACAAGGTCCAGGCCGTGGTGTTCGTCGGCGACGCCATGGAGGAGAAGCTCGACGACCTCTGCCACGCCGCCGGCGAGCTTGGCTTGCTCGGCGTTCCGGCCTTCATGTTCCAGGAGGGCGAGGACGCGGTCGCCGAGCAGGCGTTCCGCGAGATCGCACGGCTCACGCGCGGCGCCTATTGCCGCTTCGATCCGGGCGCCGCCCACCAGCTCGCCGAGCTGTTGCGCGCGGCGGCGGCCTATGCGGCGGGCGGAATGCGCGCGCTCGCCGACCTCTCCGCCCGGCGCGCGGCGGGCGCGGTCAAGCTGCTCGAGCAGATGAGATAGCGATGTCCTTCGTCTTCGGCATCGTGGTGCTGGCGCTCGTGCTGTGGGCGCTGCACGTCTTTTCGCGCACCAATCCGCACACTCTCGCGATCGCTCTCAAGACCGGTGGCGGGGTAGGCGCGCTGGCGATCGCCGGCGTGCTCGGCGCTCGCGGCCGGCTCGACATCGCCATTCCGTTGGGGCTCACCGGCCTCGGACTGCTCGGCTGGCTGCCCTGGAGCATCCCCGGCTTCGGCGACCGCACGCGCAAGAGCCCCGGGCAGACCTCGCGCGTGCGCTCGGCCTTCGTGGAGATGGAGCTCGATCACGACACCGGCGCGATGCGGGGACGCATTCTTGCCGGCCGGCATGAAGGCGTTCCCCTCGATGCCCTCGACGTGCCGACATTGGTCGGCCTCCTGCCGGAGATCGACGAGGAAAGCCGCGCGCTACTTATGGCGTATCTCGACCGCCGGGCGCCCAGCTGGCGTGAGCACGCGCAAGGTGACGCGGCAACGGGGCCGGGCCGCTCGTCCTGGAGCAGCGGCAAAATGACGGAAGAGGAGGCCTATCAGATCCTTGGCGTGCAGCCGGGGGCGAGCGCCAAGGATATCGGGCGCGCCCACCGCGCCCTGATGAAGAAACTGCATCCCGACCAAGGGGGGTCGACGTATCTTGCCGCCCGGGTCAATGAAGCCAAGGACATTCTTCTCCGCCGCCATCGCTGATGTACTCCTGAACGCGACACATCACTCGACAGCTCCTGTCCAGCACGGCTTCCTGTTGATCGACGTCAGTTCTTCACAGTCACGCATTCGACGTCGTTACGCTTGAGAAACTTGCAGGCGGCTTCCGCCTTGCCCTGCTCGAAGCCGGCAAAACGGGCGCGGTAATAGGTCGTGCCGCCCTTCAGCACGGTCTCGGTATACGGATCGGCGCCGGCGACCAGCTTGGCCGCTTTGCTCTGCACCGCGGTGAGGCGCTGCTTGGCGTCTTGTTCGGCCGGATAAGCGCCGACCTGAATGATCCAGCCGTTGCGAACCTGCGGCTTCGCCGGAGCAGCCGCGACCGTGGGCGCGGGCGCCGGCGCGGCCTCCGCAGCGCGCGCCGGCATCACGCCGAGCACGCCGGGGCGTGCGCCGGGCGGCGGAGGCGGCGGAGGCGGCGCCTCGGCCTTTGCCGGGGCTTCGACTTTCGCGGGCGCAGCGGCTTGACTGGCCGGCGCGGGCGCCGCCGGGGCGGGGACATGCAGCGGCGCGAGCGATGCGGTCTGCGTGCCCGCTCGCACGGTCAGCGTCTTCACCAGGACCGGGCGAATCGGCTCGGTCGAGCCGGTGGCAACGGGTGGAGCCGACGCCGCTGCTGCTGCGGCCGGCTCGGCACGCGCTGCGGCAGGCTCGGCCTTCGGCGCCGGCGCGAAGCGGACGGGTACGCTCGTCACGCTCGCCACCGCGTAGCGCGGCTCGGGCTTGGTCTCGGGCTTGGCCTCGGCCTTGGGTTCCGGTTTGGCGGCGACCTTCGGCTCAGGCTTCGGCTCGATCTTGGCAGCGACTTTGGGTTCGGCTTTCGGCTCGGGCCGATCGGCCTCGGCGACCATCGGGGTGGTGCGCTTGGTCGAGGCGTGAACGATGTGCTCGCCGATCAACTCACGCACGCGCGCATCACGGCTGCCGGCGCTGCTGCCGCCCATCACGACGGCGACGAGATATCGATTTCCCCGGTTCACCGAGGTGACGAGATTGAAGCCGGAGGCGCGGATGTAACCGGTCTTGATGCCGTCGACCCCCTCGACCCGGCCGAGCAGACGATTGTGATTGCTGATCCACTGGCCGCGGAAGCTGAAGGAGCGAGTCGAGAAATATTTGTAATGGCGTGGGAAGCGCTCCTGGATGGCACGTCCCAGGGTGGACTGATCGCGCGCGGTCGTCACTTGATCGTCGTCCGGCAGGCCGGAAGCGTTCTTGTACACGGTGCGGGTCATGCCGAGCGCATGCGCTTTCTTCGTCATCAGCGTGGCGAAGTCGTCTTCGTCGCCGGCGATGGCCTCCGCGACCACGACGGCAGCGTCGTTGGCGGATCGGGTGACGATCCCCTTGATCGCATCCTCGACCGCGATGGTGCTGCCGGCCCGCAATCCGAGCTTGGTGGGCGATTGCGAGGCGGCGTGCTCGGAGACCTTGAGCTGGCTGTCGAGCTTGAGCTTGCCGGCGTCGAGCTGCTCGAACAGCAAGTAGAGCGTCATGATCTTGGTGAGTGAAGCCGGGTGCCGCCGCGCGTCCGGATTGGACGAGTGCAGCACGGCACCCGAATTGCCGTCCACCACGATCGCCGCATAGGGCGCGGCATCGGCGGGATTACTTGACATCGTCAGAAGAGCAACAACCGAAGCAAAACCGAACACACCCCAACGAAGCCCGCGAGGGGCTCCGGTCCGGATCCGCAGCATGGTATTTCCCCCGTCCTCGTTCCCACTTGATGCTCCGAGCGGAGCACCGACACCCCTGTCGTGCCGAGGTAACGGCGATTGGACGTGCTAAAAAAGGCGGTTTTCTGAATTTATCCCGGCCTTTTTGGCGCCCATCCCGTTCCTTGTTCCGAGCGTTACGGCCGGCAGCCGCGGCTGGATCGACCGTTACCCGGAGAGCACGTCACCAACGCTAGGTCAGCGCGATTGCAAAAGCGTTAAGCGGCGGTGCGCGGGGAGATGCGCATATTGCACCGCAAAATGAGGCTTGACTTTTTTGTGCAGTGCAATATATACCGGTTGTCCGGGCAAATTGGTCGGCGACGCGCAAGGCAACAGCAATCGGCGAGGCTGCCGGGAGAGGTGTGACATGGTTAAGAACATCGACGAGCTGCAACAGTTCGGGACGGGCAATATGGACGCGACGCTGAAGTCGTTCGGAACGCTGTCGAAGGGCATGCAGGCGATCGCGGTCGAGCTCGCGGACTACTCGAAGAAGGCGTTCGAGCAGGGCACCGCGGCGACCGAGAAGCTGATCGGCGCCAAGTCGCTCGAGAAGGCATTCGAGGTGCAGAGCGACTACGTCAAGACCGCCTACGAGGGCTTCGTCGCCGAGACGACCAAGCTCGGCGAGCTCTACGCAGACCTCGCCAAGGAAGCCTACAAGCCCTTCGAGGGCCAGTGGGGCCGGGCCGCCTCCGTCAAGTAATTCCTACCGGCGGGAGAGTTGCGAAAAGCCCGGCCGAGAGCCGGGCTTTGTGTTGCGCGCGAGTTGGCCGCTGCCGGCCATCACTTGGCGATGCGGAGTTTAGGGAGGTTTTGGGCGATCGCGATTCTGTCGATGTCGAACTACGCTTTCATCATTTGCCTGAACAGCGCGAGCGCGATGACCGCGCCCGTGGCAATCAACAACCACCACGGCGCCCCACACAGACTTTGAGCTTCATTGCAAATCCGGTCGGCCCAATAGACGCCGTGATTGACGTTGCTTGAAGCCCAATAGAAGGCTCCCGTCGCCAGCACCAGCGCCACAGCAAACATGAAAAGCATGGCGGAATCCCCTAATTCGCCAGCCTGCTTATAAATCCAAACTGCTTAACCGTAGGTAACCCGCGCTGGACGAAAAGCCCCAGCTTTTGGCCGAGGGCTTTCGTCGTCACGTGCGGAGCTACTAGCTGATATCGGGAAGCGAACGTCGGTTCACTTGGCGATGCGCAGCTTGGCGAGGTTCGTGCCGATCTGGTTGAACGTGCTGACGATCGCGTTCGCCGTCGTCAGCAGGAAAAACTTGCTCGCATCGCTCGCGCAGTTCTTCAGCAAGGTGGAGGTCGGGTCGCCATTGGTATTGACCTGCACCGTGTAGATCGTGATCTGGGCAGCCTTGATATTGTTGCACAGGATCTGTTGCCGCGCATCGATCGAAGCTTGGTCGGTGTACCAGCGATCCTGGGTGTTGAGGCCGTCGGTCAGCAGAATGATGATTTGCTGCACGTCCGGGCCCTTGACCGGCGCGTTCATCGGCACGCTCGGCGTCAACGCCTGCCAGGCCCAGGCCAGGCCGATCGCCTGGTTGGTGTAACCGTTCGGCTGCATCTGGTCGACCAGCGCGTTCAACGCCGCCCAGTTGTTGGTCAGGCCCATCATCGCCACCGGGCAGGAGCCATACTGCTCGGCCGGGAACAGCGTCGCAGCGACCGACGAGTTCGGCGACGTGTTGGTCGTGTCGTAATCCCGGGTGCGGTCGGTCACGCAGCCGTTCCAGCTGCTGTGGTTGGTGCTGGTGGTGCAGCTCCCGCCGTTGATGAAAGTCGAGCCATTCCACGTCCAGAGCGTCCCGTTATAGCAAATGCCGCCACCCGTCCCGCTGCAGCTCCCGCCGTTGATCCAAGTCGAGCCGTTCACCTGCCAGAGCGTCCCGTTGTAGCAAATGCTGCCCGAGAAGCTCGTGCTGGAGCTGCCATTGGCCGCATTCCAATCGGTCCAGTCGATCCACGTCGCGTTGACGTTACTCGTGCCGACGTTGACGTCCTTCGAGAACGGAATGATCGCGATTTGGACGTCGCCCGAATTCGTCGCCGCAGCCTGCAGCATCGTCAGCAGGCTGTGCGTGGCCGTCTTCAGGGCGGTTATCTTGCCGTTTTCCATCATGGACCCGGTGTTGTCCAAGGCCAGCGCGACTTGCAGCTTGGTCGTGCCCCAGGATGCGGTCGAGGTGCCTGTGATGGTGAGCTGCTTGAATCCCATGACGCCCATGAAGTTTGTATTCATTTGCGCCGTGCCGCTCACGGTCAGCGAACTGGCCTGCTTGTCGTAGCTGGCGCTGATGTCGATATTTGTGGCTTCGGGACGCGTGAAGGAAGCCTTGAAATAGGCGTCCGACTTTTGTTTCAGGTCGGCATCGGTAAGCGAGCCCACGGTCTTGGACATTGCGAGCGCAGTGGCGTCGAGCGCCACCTGCATCGCTGCTTTGATGGAATTGGCGTGGCTGTAATCGACCGCTGCCCCAACGAATCCGATGATGGGAATGAGGGCAAGCGTGAATGTCACAACTACATTGCCACCTTCGGCCGCGCGGAACTTAGTAAAGACTCTGCGCAGAATCTCGGTCAACCAACTTGCGCGCATGTGCTCACCATTGCTCGACATTCGCCGCAAGTTTTAAATGATAGGCATGAAAACAACTTAAAACGCGCCGCCAAAAGACGATTAACGTTCTTAACCGTTGTGCGAAAAGACCATAAAGCTCGATGCTAAAACCAGGTTGGAGGCGGGTGACGGTTTAATAGTCGGCAATTTTCATGAGCTGGAGCTAATTTTTACCGAATTGCGAAGGAAGGAATTCATCGAAATGCCACGCCGATTCGGTGCTCGGACCTCCAGGCTACATGACAGGATCGGCTCGAGCCGTCCGGCTCGACGGTCAGATCGAAGCAATCCGGAATTCCGACGCTGGTCGCCACCTCGAGGCACGCGCCTCCATCCGATAAATTGCGGACGGTGCAGCTGATCACCGAGAACCTGTGATTGAAGACGATCCGGCCGGCCTTGAATGTCCGGTGACGTGGATGCTTTCTCTGCTCAGACATTGCAGCCCCTCGGGGTGCGGCTCCGCCTTCACCGGGTGAAGTGCGCCTCAGCCAGGGCCTTCTTGAACAGCGCGTTCATCGCGTCGGAAATGCCCTGGCTCGGGCTGACCTCGAACAAGATGCCGGTTGCCATGGTGGCCGCTATTGGGTCGCCAATTCGGCCGCAAGTCGTAAATCAGACGTATGAAAACAGCGTAAAGCTCGATGCGAAAACTATTTAACGCTGATCATTCGCCGGTGGTTATCGGGCAAAGACTTAATCGTGTGACAACAATACTGTTCGATTCTTAGTGGAAGCGGTAATATTCGCGACCGCCCCCGACCTTGCGGAGGACCAGGTGGCGACATCGATGCGCGTCCTTGCCGGTGCGGCCATCATGACGGCGGCGATGCTATCGGCCGCGCCGGCGGCCGCGTGCAAGGACGACGTTGAGCGCGTGATCCAGGACGATGAACAACCGGAAAGGCTCGATTGGAAGCTCGCCCGGGCGTTCAACAACCGCTGTGCCGCCTCGCTGAACAAGGGCGGTTACGACCGTGCCCTGGCGGACTGCAACCAGGCGCTCCGGTACGATCCGAAGCACGCCATCGCCTTCAACAATCGGGGCCTCGCCTATGCCGGCAAGGGCGACCTGAACCGCGCCACCGAGGACTATGACGAGGCGATCCGGCTCGATCCCCATCTCACCATCGCCCGCTACAACCGCGCCGACGCCTTCGAGAAGAAGAGCCAATACGACCGCGCGCTGGCCGACTACGACGAAATTATCCGCACCCAGACGGCGGACGCCCGCGCCTGGAACAATCGCTGCTGGACGCGTGCCATCGCCGGCCAATTGGAGTCGGCGCTGGCGGATTGCAGCGAATCGCTGCGGCTCAAACCCGACAGCGCCAATGCGCTCGACAGCCGCGGACTGGCGCATCTGAAGCTCGGCGATCTCGACCATTCGGTCGCGGACTACGACGCGGCGCTGCAGATCAACCCGCAGCTCGCGACCTCGCTATACGGCCGCGGCGTGGCGAAGCGCAAGCGGGGCGACCGCGCCGGCGCCGACGCCGACATCGCGGCGGCACAAGCGATCGAGCCGAACATTGTCGAGGAATTCGCGCGGTACGGGGCCAGGTGATGGAGCAACGCGGATTTGAGGCCGGCTACTTCGAGATGCGCAGGTTGGCGAGACTCTGCGCGATCGCGCTGAACACGCTGTTGAGCTGCGCCGCCTGCGAGACCTCGTAGTACATGTCCGGCTTGGTCGCGCAGTTCTTGAGCAAGGTCGCGTTTCCGTCGATCACACGGACCGTGTAGATCTTGATATTTGTCGGCCTTGGCGTTGTCGCAGACCTTCTCCGTGCGCGCGTCGATCGACGATTGCGACGACGACCAGCGGTTCTGCGTGTTCTGGCCGTCGGTGAGCAGGATGACGACCTTGTCGAGATCGGGGGCCGGCGCCGGCGCGTTGAACGGGGCGACCGGCGACAACGTCTGCCACGCCATCTGCAGACCGATGGTGACGTTGGTGTTGCCGGTCGGGATCATTGCATCGACCTTGTTGTTGAGCGCCGTCCAGTCGTAGGACAGCGTCATCATGGAGGCCGGGCAGGCCGAGGCCTGATTGGCGCGGTACATGGTCGCCTGGCTGCCGGCGACCGGGGCGGTGTTCAGGACGTCGTTGTTCTGGTCGCGGTCGTTGACGCAGCCGTTCCAGCTGCTGTGATTTGCGGGAGTCCAGGTTCCGTTGTTCGCGGTGCAGCTGCTTTTTGAATGATACGAAGACTTGCTGCAGGTACCGTTGGCGGCCTCCCAATCGGTCCAGTCGATCCAAGAGGCGTCGACGTT
>Ga0137375_10008772_pt1 | contig 12012 bp, 5 predicted proteins | sample SagtaG_24_FD_104936 | JGI IMG/M metagenome (GOLD analysis project Ga0137375, IMG submission 104936) | Vadose zone soil microbial communities from Sagehorn Ranch, Mendocino, California, USA - Sage1_R_113_16 metaG | ecosystem: Environmental > Terrestrial > Soil > Vadose zone | place: USA... | reverse complement strand
TCTCATCCTTCGCGTTCAGCGTCACACCCAGCCGCCGATACGCCCAGCACATATAACTGACGCTCACGAAATACGAGGCCGGCAACCGGTTGATCGCGCAGATTTTCACCCCCAACAGGGTCGTCTTGCCGCCAAATCCCATCGGCCCGATGCCCAGCTCGTTCGCCGTCTTCAAGATGTCCTGTTCGAGCGCGTCGAGTTCCGGCACCGGATTGCGGTCGGGAATCGTGCGCAGGAATTGTCGCTTGGAAAACTCGTAACCGGTCGCGCGGTCGCCGCCGATACACACGCCCAGGATCCCCGGCCCGCAACCTTTGCCTTGCGCCTGCAGCACGGCGTCGAGAATCACTTTGCGGCAGCCGTCCAGGTCGCGGTTCGCCTGCAACTTCTCGTTGGGTAACGAATATTGCGCGCCGACGTTTTCGCAGCCGCCGCCTTTCAATACCAGCCGGACATTCATTTCGTCCGAGCGTTGCTGATGGAAATGAAACGTCGGCGAGCCCGGCCCGAGATTTGTGCCGTCGTTGATGCCCGTCAGCGAGTCCACGGAATTCTGCCGCAAATAACCGAGCTTCGTCGCCTTCTTCACCGCCAGACAAGCCGCGTCCTCGAACGCAATCTGGTCCCGGCCCACCGGGCAATCGATGTAGAACAAAATGCTGCCGGTGTCCTGGCAGATCGGTTGCGATTTTTGTTTGGCTAACGCGATGTTGCGGTCGATGATTTTCATCGCGGACTCGGCGATGGTCCCCTTTTTCTCACGCTCCAGCGAAGCGAGAATGGCGTTCTGCACGTCATCGGGAATCTCGGCGGAAGTGCGGCGAATCAGCTCGATCAGCGAATCCTGAAGCGCGTTCATACGATCCCACCGTAAGGTTTGCGGCGGCGAGTGTCAACGCGGGGGCGCGGCACTTTTGCATCGCCACGGGCGCATCGATCGGCTACATCTGGTCTGCTTATGAGTGATCGGAGCGCACCGAAATTGCCCAAGTGGCCGTTCTTTCTGGCCGACGTGATGCTGTTGGGCGCGGCCTGGTTGGTTTTCTGGCAGAGCCAAACGCCCAGGACCGTTTGGGTCGCCTTCCTTTGTGCCGCATTCGTTGCGCTGGGCGCGGTGCTGGGCGTGACGCCGTTCCTGCTCGAATACCGCGCGGCGATGAAACTGGCCGCCGCCGACCGGCTTACCAACGCCGTGTTGCAAATTCAGAACATCGAAATCATCGGCCGCCAGATCACCAACGCCAGCGCCAACTGGCAGACCGCCCACGAACATTCGATCCAGGCCGTCGAGGCCGCCCGCGAAATTGCCGAGCGCATCACGACCGAAGCGCGCGCGTTCAGTGAATTCCTGAAGAAATCCAACGAGACGGAAAAAAATCATCTTCGCCTCGAAGTGGACAAACTGCGCCGCACGGAGAATGAATGGCTGCAAATTGTGGTGGGCATCCTGGACCACATTTTTGCGCTGTTCCGGGCGGCCGGCCGTTCCGGGCAGGCGAATCTGGTCGAGCAACTCGGCCATTTTCAGAACGCCTGCCGCGACATCGCCCGTCGCGTCGGCCTCGTTCCCTTTATGGCGCTCCCGGGCGAACCCTATGATTCCAAAGTGCACCAACTCGCCGAGGCAAACCTCGTCCCCGCGGCGGAAGCGCGGATCGCCGAGACCCTCGCCACCGGCTACAGTTTTCAAGGGCAACTCGTTCGGCCCGCATTGGTCGCGTTGCAAAAGAGCGAATTGCCCGTTCCGCCGGCAACCGCCGGCCCTTCGACGGATCAACGCCGGGAGCAACCGGAGGCTGTCGGAGAGCAGCCGCGGAGGCAAACACCGGACTTATGAAATGACGCGCTTATTAAATTCCGCTCCCCACCGGGATCGTTTTCTTCAGGGCCAGAAAATGGAGCCACAATTTCGTGGCCGGCCGGCGATAAATCCTGCTCAGCGCCAGAGCGTAGAGTTTCAACTGCGGCTCGTAGAAACTCAACTTGGCGGCCAACTCGCGGCTGTCCACGTCATCCGTCTTGAAGTCCACGAGCCAGATTTCCTCCGGCAAAATAATGGCCACATCCGCCACCCCTTGCACTACCACAAACTCGTCGTCCGGCAAACCGGTGTTGCCGGAAAGCTTTGCCGCTTCCAAATCCGCCCGTGACATTCTCGCGGTGAACGGCAATTCGCGGTGTATCCGGTCCGGCGTTTGCGCGCGGATGTTGCGTCCCAGTTCCGACAGCCAGAACGCCAGCACGTCGTCGAATTTCAGCACCTCGACTTCTTCAGCCGACAATATCGCTTCGTGCCGCAACCGTTCTGCTTCGTTCTGCAATTCCTGGCGACTGCCGGTCCGCTCCAGCGACACCTTCTGCAAAAATGTGTGATGCGCCGTGCCGATTTCGGCGGCCGTGAGTTGGTTGACCGCCGCGCGCGCCCGCGACCCAACTTGAAACCCGAAACCTGGAGTTTGAAACGATTCCCTGGCCTCCTCATCGGTTTCGTCCCGCCACCGGCGGCGCAATCCCGTGACGGAGGTTTTGGCCGGCTCATGCGTCGCCGCCTCGCGCCCATAGCGCCATTGCAGCCGGGCTCGCAACTCGGTCAGCTCCGCAGCCGTCGGGACGCGCTCTGCTCCCTGGGCGCCGGCTTCGGATTGAGCGTTGACGGACAAGGCGAACATCGAGTCGCAGGGATCATGGATTTTCCAGCAAAACAACTCGTTCCGGCCTTCGTGCCCGTTCACCCAGTCTGTTTCGCGCGTCACTTGCGGCAGCCAGAGCATGAGCCAGTCGAGGTAGCCGCGCGCGGACAACATCTCCGAATCGCTCAACGGCCGGGTGCCGGCGGCAGCCCACTTGGGATCGCCTTTGCGCGATGAACTGGCGGCGAGGAGCAACGTATCGCCCGCGCGGGTCATGGCGACGTAAAGCAGCCGCAGCTCTTCGCCGAGCAGTTCGCGTCGTTGCCGCCGTCGCGCCAGCCAGTAGGGCAGGCTCGGGTATCGTTGCTCGCCTTCGGGCGGCGCGACCTTCGGACACAGCCCGTAGGTCTCGTCGAGCAGGATGTCGTCCTGCAAATCACGGAGATTGAATTGCCCGCCCAGGCCCGCCAGCACGACCACCGGAAACTCCTGCCCTTTGCTCTTGTGAATGCTCATCAGCCGAACGGCGTCGGCCGTCGGGGCCAACGCCGGCTCCCGGTCCAGTTCCTCCTGCGCCTCGACGAAACGAAGGAAGCGGAACAGACCCTGCCGCTGATAGGGATCGTATTGGCGCGTCAGGTCAAGCAAGCGGTGTATGTTGGCGACGCGTTGTGCGCCGCGCGGTCCGGCCAACAACATCTCCACATAGTGCGTTTCGGCGAGCGCCGTCTCCAGGCAATGCGTCAGGGAGGTCTGCCGGATCAATCCTCGCCAGGCATCGAGCTGGCGCACAAACAGGTCCACTTTTTTCCATCCGGAAGCCTCCGGGAACGTCGGGGCATTTGTTTCTGCGCCGCGAGCCTCCCGATGAAATCGTCGTACCGTAAGCCAAAAGCTCGACTCCCGATTCTGAGCGCGCAGCTCCGCCAGTTCATCGACTGACAAACCCACCAGCGGCGAGCGCAAGACGGCCAGCAACGGGATGTCCTGCATCGGGTTGTCGATCAACTTCAGGAGACAAAGCAAATCGCTGATCTCGATACTCTCAAAAAAACCGCCGCGGGCGGCTTCCAGCGGGACGCCGAGGCGGTCGAACTCCTGTGCGAAGGCTTCCACCCGACCGGCCGGCGAACGCAACAGCACGACCATGTCGTTCCAATGCACCGGCCTGAACATCTCCTTCGCCTTGTCCCAAATCTCGTGTCGTTTCTGTTGCAGCTCGCGCAACTGGAGCGCCACAAGTCGCGCCTCTCGTTCGACCGCCAGCAGATCGGCCACGTCGGCGGGTCCCGGGTCTTTGCCACCGCCACCTTCGCGATCACCGTCATTCGGCTCGTCACGTCTGGCAATCAAATGAAATTCGACACGCGGACTTTGCTCCTTCCCGCCGGCCGGCAGCGTTCGCCCGGGGGCGTTGGCGAAGTTCAACCCTTCGTAAGGCACGCCGCCGATTTCTGCGCGCATCAAGGCGCCGAAAAGCCGGTTGATGAACTCTAGAATTCCTGCGCGGCTGCGAAAGTTGTCGCTGAGCGGAATGCGCCTGGCGTTGGCGCCGCCGCCGCCCCAGCGCAATTCATAGCCCCGGAAAATGGCAGGGTCGGCCAGCCGGAACCGGTAGATGCTCTGCTTCACGTCGCCGACGAGAAAACGGTTTCCCGCGTCGTCGTCGCCGCTCAACGCGGTCAGGATGGCGTCCTGCGCCGCGTTGATGTCCTGATATTCGTCCACGAAAACATGGTGCAGTTGCTCGCGCCAGCCCAGGGCCGTCGCAGTCAAGCGGCCGTTGTGCGGATCGCGCAGCAGTCGCAGGGCGAACTGTTCCAGATCCGCGAAATCAACGCCGCCCAGCTCGCGTTTGGCCCGGCTGAACCCGGCGGTGAACTCCTTCGCCAGTTCGATCAAGGCAACCAGGTGATGGCGGACCAACTCCCAATCCTCGGCCAGCGGATCTCGCCCTGGTTCCGGCGCCAGCGAGCGGAGGAACTCCGCTTCGGCAAAAAAGTCTTCGATGTGGTCGCGAACGTTCTTCTTCGAACCGTACGGCCAGTTGTCTTCGTGTTCGTCCGCCGACCGGATCGCCAACAACGCGCCCGCGATTTGCGCCATCGAAGGCCGGTCCGGCACAGCCTGCAGCGCCCCGGCGGCCAGATTAACTGCCGGGTTCCCGGCGAATTGATTGAGCGCCGGCAGCCACAGGTTCAGCCAGTTCTGAAATCCTTCCACGAACCATTCGCGCCATTGTGCGGGCACGGGCTGCCGGAGCATCGTCAACTGCTCTTCGAGCCAACGTTCCGGGTCCGCCCGCGACTGCGAATAGCGATGGAGCCGCAACACCAGCGCCCGAATGCGCGTATCCGAGCCGCCGCCTGGAACACGCACCAGGGCCTGCACCGCTGGCGCGTTGGCCGTCTCGCCCGCATAATTGCGTTCAAACAATGTTTCCAGCGTCTGGCGGATGAGCGGCTGGGTCTGCGGTTCGTCCAGGACAATGACTTCGGGATCGATTTGCAGTTCGTGAAAGTGCTCGCGCACCAGCCGGAGACAGAAGCTGTGCAAGGTCGAAATCGGCGCGGCGTCGAGCAGAGCCAGTTGTTTCTCGAACGGCGCCGAACGGGTCGCGACGATGCCGGCGCTCTTTTCCAATTCCTTGATCCGGTTTTGCAGCTCTTCCCGTATCCGGCGCCGCATTTCCGCCGCCGCGGCGTCGGTGAAAGTCACCATCAGGATGTTTTCCAGCGAGCAGCCCTCTTCCAGCAACGCGAGGCAACGCTGCACCAGCGTGCTGGTTTTGCCGGTCCCCGCGCCCGCGACCACGAGCACATTGCCGCGCGCGGCCATGGCCTGCTGTTGCGATCCGGTCGGCTCACTCATGGTCGTCCTGGGAAACCTCCGGCCCGGCCGCAGGTCGCCGATGCGCCGGCCTCCGGCGCCGGCTCGTTCTCATCCTCGACTTTCGGCGGCGGGCGGAGGACGCGATACGGTTGCGTCCAGGGATCGAAGCGGCAGACCGGCCGGTAAGCACAGAGATCGCATGCCGTCTCGTTCTTCCAACGATAAGGGGCCACTTCGACCTTGCCCTGGTAAATCTCCCGTCCGAATTGGCGGAGGAATTCGCCGATCCGGGCGACCAGATGGTGGAACTCCTCGGTCGCCAGCGCTTCGTTTCCGCGCCGGCTGAACGCGCCGTCGTTGTTCATTGAGAACCGGAATTGATCTCCTCGTGATTGGCCGCGGTTGTCGAACTTCTCCAGGCGGCCGCCATCGAAACGGCCCCGATGCTGATAGCCGGAGAGCCGTGCTTTGTCCCGCTCGTCGCGGCCGGCATCCCGCGTTTTGGCGGACAGGCCGCCCCCTTTAAGACTCACGTAAAACCCACCGGCGGGCACCAGTTGAGCGACACCCAATTCCTCTTGCAAGTCTCCCAACTGCGACAGCGCGCCCAGGTACGCCAGCAGTTGCAGTTCCAGCCCGTGATGCAACAGCACCGGATCGAGTTTCCGTGGGCTGGACTTGTAGTCAATGACTACCCCGAGCGCTTCGCCGGTCTCCTCGACCCGGCACACGTCCACGCGATCGATGCGTCCGCGGAGCAGAAGCGCGTGCCGGCCATCGAGGTCGATGCGCCACGCCGGCAGGCGGCTTTCCCCAAGGCCAAAGCTCACTTCGACGGCGACCGGGTCGAATTGATACTGGCCGGCCCAACGGATCAGCGTCTCCATCAACCTCTCGAGTCCCTCGATCAACATCCGTCCGGTGAATCGCCGCGACTCGCTGGCGAGGAACAGACCGTCGCGGAATGCGGGCAACAGCTCCTCTCCCGCGCGCCGAACGAGCGCGCGTGCTTCTTCGATTGCCAGATCGCGCCAGTTCTTTTTCGACTCTTTCACCAGCCGATGAAACTCTTTGAGCACTTCGTGCTGGAAGCTCCCTTTCTCGCGAGGGTCCACCTCGAACCGGGTCCGCTCCTCCGCCCGCAGACCGCGCCCGGCAAAGAACTTGAACGGACAGGCCGCGAAGTCCTCCAAACCGCTGATCGAAGCGCGCAATTCAGCCCCGTAGATTTTCTCGGCAATGTCCGGCGCGAGTTTTGGCGCTTCGCCCGCCGCCATCACTTGCTCCCACTTCCCGATCACGGGCCTGAGCGCGGGGATCGACTCCGCCAACGCAGCCGCGCGCTCGGCGGACAGAGCCGCCAGGTCTTTGGACTTCAATACCGGCACGATCAGTTCGCTCCAATGTTCCACCTCTTGCCAGTCCGTCACGCCGGAGAATTCTTCTGTTTTGAGTTCCGGAAAGAGCCGCTGCAAATGGTCAAGGAACAGGGAAGGGTTCAAATTGCGGTCTTGCGCGTCGCGCCGGGCGAAGGTCAGAACCAGATGCTTGCGAGCGCGGGTGCAGGCCATGTAGCCATAGTAACGCTCGAGACCGATCTGCTGGCGATGGTCCGGCCACAACGTGGCGCCGTGGGACGCCAACGCTTCACGGTCGGCTTTGCTGAGAAGCATTGGCGGCGCTGGCGCCGCCGGGAACACGCCTTCGTTCAGGCCGAGTACCAGGGCGAGTTGAAGATCGGGATTGCGCGATCGGTCGATCGTTCCGACCAGCACCTGATCGAGCGCGGGGGGAATCACGCCCACACTGAGCTGGCCCAAGCCCGCTTCCACAATCGGCAGCCAATCGGCCAGCGGCAGCGCTTCACCCGGGAAAGCCAGTTCGAGGTTCTTGAGCCACTGGTTCATCTGTTCCCACACTGTGGAGTGAAGGGCGGAGCGCGGAGCGCGGAATGCGGTGTGATGGTCGGACTGGTTCCATTTCTCCAGTTGCCGATCGACTTTCAGCTTCTGCCATAAATGGCGAAGGGCGGCGCTCAATTGCAGTCCGGTCGGAAGCCGCTGCCGTTGCGCCATCGCGTCGGAAAACATTTGAAAGGGCGGAACGATTTGGCGGCGCAGCCCTTCGAGCCCTTCGGACAACTCGGAGTCGGCAGGGATTTCGATCGGCTCCAGCCAGGTCCGTCCGCGCCAGCCACGCGCCAGCGCTTCGTTCTCCAGGCGGTCGATCGCCGCGTCGTCATTGTGCACCAACCCGGTCTTCAAAGCGCCGAACCAGTCGTCGTGTTCCCACCCGAAGGCCACGGTGCGCAGCGCGTAACGGGTCAACTCCGCCAGCGGGTGATAGGCGACCGGCTCGCGCCGATCGAGAAAGAACGGGATCTCGTAACGCGCAAAGACACGGCGTATGACATCGTGGTATCCCTCCAGAGTACGGAGAATCACCGCCACGTCGCGGAACCGCCCTTCTCTTTCCTCGCGAACGTAGTGGCGAATGGCGCGCGCCGCGAACGTCGCTTCCGCTTCCGGATTGGCACAGGCGACGATGCGGACTGCATCCGACGGGCGAGCGTGCTTGCAGGCTCTGGTCTTCTCGAATCCCAATTCGAGTTGGGTGAACGAAGCTTCGGCCGAAACAGCCGCAGACGAGCTGGAACGGGTCTCTCCCGAAAATTCCGACGGATTCGCCCAGTGCTCTTCCAGATGCGCGAGCACTTTATTTTCGGCAAAACGTCCCCGGCCCGGCCGGCGCTCCAAAACACCGAACTTGATCTCGCAGTCGGACAGCGAGGCCATTCGCTGATGGCAATGGCGAAAGCTCTGGCCAACCACGGACCAGGTTGAGAGCCACGACAAATCCTCCCGTGGCTTGTGCTCCAGACAAAACGCCAGTGTCGCCCGGTCGCAAAACGGCATGAGTGCTGCCAGAAAATCCAACTCCTGCGGCGTCATCTCGGCGAAACCGTCCAGCCAGAGACCGCCGAATCGAAGGGCGGATTGGTCAGCGGCCGGTTGCCCGTGGTCCGGGCCGCCGGCAACTGACGACTGACCACTGACAACGGATCTCCCGGTCGCTCGATGCTTTGCGCCGAGTGCTTCGGTTGCCAGGTCGAGCAGACAATTCGCGTCCTGCAACTGATGCTCTTTGAGCCAGTCAAGATACGCGCGGAGCAGCAATGCCAGATCGTGCAGCTTGTCACCGAGTTGGGTCGGCGAATTGATTTGCGCCGCCAGAGCCGTCAGCCTTTCCGGCGAATACCGATGTCGCTGAAATTCGCGCATCAGGAGACTGAGTTGTTGGGCAAAACCGGGCAGGCGCGCCGTGGTCCGAAAAACTTTCAGCTCCGCATGTTTCTGCGCCAGCAGCGCGCGCAACACCATGACCCGGCCTTCCTCATCGAGGAAATTCGGCGGGGAAACGGCAAACTCGTCGAGAACAAGATTCGCCAGGCGTTCGAAGGAGAGAATCTGGAGCCGCGTGTAGCCGGGCAGCGAAGCCAGCAACTGGCGCTCCAGTTGAAACGTGGCCTGCTTGGGCGCGAGCAACACGAGAGGCAAACCTTCCGGTGACGCCTGCAAATCGGCGCGAATTTCCTCCAGACAGCGCCAGGTTTTGCCGCTGCCGGCGGGGCCGAGAAGGAAGGTCGCCTGCACGAATTATTTCTTAGCGACGGCCGCGGAAAGACTCAAAGAAACAAAATAAAATTATTTTTTGGGTTGGACGGTTTTTGCCCCACCACGGATGTTAAGCTTCGTGCGATGAATAGGAAATTCGATACGGGAAAGGAGAATCTTCCAGCAGACGACCGTTTTTCCACGGAAATGCGCGGGCACATCGACCTCGGCATGCAACACGAGTCATTGCGTCTCGCGCGACGATTTTTGAAGCGCGAACCGCTCGAACCGGGCGCCTTCATCGCGGCGATCGATGCGCTCTTGGTGCATTGCGATCGATTGAAGCGCTGGGCGCCCCTCGTGGAAGCGTCCCACGCACGGCTATCGAAAGATGGGCAATTGCGGGCCCGCTCGGCCATGTTGAGTTTTTGGTACAGCCTGAACGAGTTTGGAAAAGCGGCGGCCTTTATTCCGAAGCGACTCGATGGTTCGGTTGACGCGCGGGAGGTCGCGTTTGTCATCGACCTGCTGTTGAATCTGAATCGGCTGGAGGACGCCCGCGTTTGGGTGCGCAAGGTTAAGCGAAGCCCGAACCTGGCGTGCGATGAGTGGGTGGGTGGTCTGCTCCAGAGCCGGTTGGCCGAATTTTATGCGCGTGACGGAGATTGGGAACGGGCGATCCAGTTGTTGGAACCGTTGCGAACTCATCGCGGCATTGCTGAGTCGGTGATTCTGGGAATCGTCGGACTCCGCGTCGCCCAGGCGCTACGGGCGGTCAACGAAGGGTTCGCCGCGCTGCGCGGGATGACGGCGAACCCGGATACTGAACTGGCAGTCACGCTGCCGGGAAATGAAGACTCGCGATGGAACAAAACGGAAATGAGGCTCAAGCGATTGGAGAAACGGCTTTGGAAAGCGCTACCGAAGGAGCGGCAGAGAGAGTTGGGGATCTGAGCTGAGCTGAGCTGGCGGTCGAATATCCTTGACCAAGCGACGAAGAGTGATTGAGCTCATCGGACAGTGGAAAAGTCTGAACAGTTGCCAAAGAACTTCAGGGACGTGGGCGATCATTCTACATTAGAACCGCTAGGCAAGGCGGGCGCAGGATCGCCGGCGGATTTTGAGAAGCTCTTGGCGAGTTTCGATCTCCTCCCGAAAGGGGAGAAGAAGCCCTTCACGACTTTGTTAGAGATCGCGAGGTTTCCTCATTCTGAACTTGCGTGCAGCAATATTTTGGCTTTCTTCCTTGATCCGGATGAGGAGCACAAGCTTGGCAGCTTCGTCTTGAACTCGCTTCTTGAAGCAGCGGTTATCCCAGAAAGGATCTCCGCACCGAGTCCCCATTCGGTCGAAATCATACGAGAGGAACGAACTGACACAAATAAGAGCATAGACCTTGTCATTATCAGTGGATCTTTTGTGGTTGGAGTTGAAAATAAGATTTACGCAGAGGCGTATAATCCATTCGAGGAGTACAAAAAACGGTTGGAAGAAATTGCGAAAGAAGAGGAGATCCCTCTTGAAAATGTTTTCAAGATTCTGTTGAGCATCGACCGGCAGGAGCCGTCGAAGCAGCTTCATGGTTTCACACCGCTAACTTATGACAAGTTTTTCTCGGTTCTTCTGTCAAATGTTGGTCAGCGAATGCTCGATGCCGATCAACGGTGTTGGATTTACCTGGTTGACTTCATCACCACCATCCAAAATCTGAGGAGACAGTTACATATGAACAAAGATTTGCTGGATTTTTTCAAAACGCATGAACAGACAGCGTTCAAATTTAATTTGGAGCTTCAAAATTTGAAGCAACTCCTCAGTTCAAAAACGAAGAAGGTTGCCGAAAGCGTCGAACGTCCCGAACGATTTCCTCCAATCAGGTTTTGGTCGTCGGTATCTCACCCGGATAAGACGTTCCCTTATATTTACGACTCATGTTATTGCGACACTGAGATCGCTGGGGTTCCAGCGAGGATAGAAGTGACCATCTACATTGATGACAGAGGTTGGCAAATTATAGTCTGGTTACCGGAAGGCGGAGACTTCTCCAAGGTGTGCAAGTGGCTCGAAGATCACAAAATTCCACCAGTTCGAGTCAGTCAGAGCGATAAACACTGGTTTTATGCGGAGTTCAAAGACCCCGATCACTCACTCGCCGAGGAAAAAGTCGGCGCGAAATTCCAGGAACTTTTGGAAGCGATAAGTAAGGCCGTAGCTCCGAAAGTAATGCAGCCGCTCTCCGGGGCGTCGAAGAAACGCCAATAGGATGCGGTGAAGTCGTTCAACTGGCACTCCTCCGGCGTGCAAAACTGCTTTGCCGTCGGCGTCCAGGGGTATCGAGGCGCCCAACTCCCCGGCTGCTTTCTGACAACCCTCGGGGCTGATTGCCGGCGGCAAAACATGGACACACGGGCGGGACGCCCGTGCCACTACACCTCGACGGATTTTCCCGGACCGGGCTGGATGACTTTGATCTTCGGGTGGCGCGCGCGGAGTTGTTGCTCGAACCAGTTGCGGGAATCGGCTTCGCCGTGGCCGAGCAGGACGGCGCGGGGCGAGACCTGGCCGACAAAATCGAGCAATTCCTCGCGGTTGGCGTGGGCGGTGAGGTCGAAGTCCTGCACTTCGCAGCGTTTGGTGACTTCGCCGGCGCTGCCGCTGAAGACGAAGGTGTCACCGGAGCGGGCGGCTTTGAGCCGGCCACCGGGCGTGTCGGGATCGGCGTAACCGACGAAGAAAATGGCTTGGCGCTCGTCGCCGATCATGCGGGCGGCGAGGTCATGCGCAGCGGTGTGTTCGCTCATCATGCCGGCGGTCAGAACAAAGATGCGTCCGCCGGAAAGCTTCATTTTGTCCACTTGACCCGGTTCGAGCACGGCGAGGTTCAACGCTTCGGTCAGCTTGAGGTTGCTGTGATTGCGGTGGGCGCGGTGGGCTTC
>Ga0137375_10008769_pt1 | contig 12013 bp, 9 predicted proteins | sample SagtaG_24_FD_104936 | JGI IMG/M metagenome (GOLD analysis project Ga0137375, IMG submission 104936) | Vadose zone soil microbial communities from Sagehorn Ranch, Mendocino, California, USA - Sage1_R_113_16 metaG | ecosystem: Environmental > Terrestrial > Soil > Vadose zone | place: USA... | reverse complement strand
GCTTGCCTTCGCGCTGCAGTCCCGGGGTGAGCTGGCCGCCGCCGAGGCGGAGTACCGGGCGACGATCGAGCTGCAGCGGCAGGCGCTCGGCGAGGGCCACCCTGACACGCTGAGCACCCGCCGCAACCTCGCCTTCGTGCTGCAGGAGCAGGGTCGCCTGGCCGAGGCCGAGGCCGAGTACAAGGAGGTGCTGGAGCGGCGCCGGCGGGTGCTCGGCGAGAAGCACCGCGAGACCTTGGCGACGCGGCATGCCCTCGCCTGGCTGTTGCAGGTCCGGGGCCTGCACGACGCCGCCGAGCGGGAGTACCGGGCGGTGCTGGAGCTGCAGCGCCAGGTGCTCGGCGATGACCACCCTGACACGCTGGGCACCCGCCGCAACCTGGAGGCCCTGCTGCGTGGCAGGTCGGTGCCGCCAGGATCGGTCGCCGCCGGGTGAGAGCGGCTACAGGTCGGCGAATGTCGCCTGGATGGCGTTCAGGGCCAAGCGGATGCTCTCGACCGAGTTGGCATAGGAGAAGCGCAGGAACCCCTCGCCGCCGGCGCCGAAGCCGGTGCCGGCCAGGCACGCCACACCGGCGCGCCGCAGCAGCAGCCGCTCCGCCTCGCTCGCCGGAAGCCCCAGCTCCGCGATGCTCGGGAACACGTAGAAGGCGCCCTCCGGCCGCAGGCAGTGCAGGCCGGGGATGCGGTTGAGGCCGTCCACGATCACCTCGCGGCGGCGGCGGAGCTCGGCGACCATCCGCTCGACCGGCTCCCATGGACCGGTCAGCGCCGCGATGGCGGCGTGCTGGCCGTGGGCCGACGTGCACGACACCGAGTTGACGACCAGCCGTGTGACCGGCTCGACCAGGGCCGGCGGGAACACCCCGAACCCCAGCCGCCAGCCGGTCATGGCGAACGTCTTGGACCAGCCGTCCAGCAGCACGGTGCGCTCGGGCATCCCGTCGAAGTCGAGGATGCTCGTGTGGGACCCCTCGTAGCGAATGGCCCAGTAGATCTCGTCGGCAAGCACGATCAGGTCGCGCTCGATGGCCAGCGCGGCGATCGCCTCCAGGTCCTCGTGGGTGAGGGCGCTCCCGCAGGGGTTGTGCGGCGAGGAGAGGATCAGCAGCCTGGTCCGCTCGGTGACCAGCGAGGCCAGCTCCCGCGGGTCGAGCCGGAAGCCGTTGCGCTCCCGCAGCGGGACCGGCACGGGGCGCGCGCCGGAGAAGGCGACGATCGACTGGTACATGGGAAACCCCGGGTCCGGCAGGATGACCTCGTCGCCCTCCTCGCACAGGGCGAGGATGGTGAAGAACATGATCGGCTTGGCGCCCGGGGTGACGATCACCCGCCCCGGATCGGTGCGGAGCCGCCCGGTCCGCTCCAGGAAGTCCGCGACGGCCTCCCGCAGCGGCAGGATCCCGGGTGCCGGCACGTAGTGGGTGTGCCCGGCGTCCAGGGCGGCCTTGGCGGCGTCGCGGATGTGCTCCGGGGTGTCGAAGTCGGGCTCGCCGATCTCCAGGTGGATGATCGCGCGGCCCTCGGCCTCCATGGCCCGGGCCCGCGCGAGAACCTCGAACGCGGACTCCGTGCCGAGCCGCCCCATGCGCTGCGCCAGCCTGATCTCCGACACCGCCCGCCCCAATCGCTCCCGCTGCCCTGCCCGCCAGCTTTTCACGGACGCGACCCCACCGCACCACCGTTCAAGGTCCCCGCCGCTCCCTTCTGCCGCGCGGCAGAGGTCCGACTGACGAGCCGGGGCAGCTACTTCGGAGCGCGGGCGGAGGCGATGGCCGACTCGGCGGGCTGGTTGGTGGGGGCGGGCGCTTTGTCGGGCTTAGCTTCGGTGGTGGGCGCGTCCCCCGATGGCTCGGCCTCGGCCTCGGGCGTGCTCCCGCCGCCGGGCTGACTGGCCGGGCCCAACTGGCCGGCCGGGGCGGCAGCGGCGGGCGCACTGCCCGGGGCGGGCGCACCTCCCGGGGAGGCCGGCGCGAGCGGGGTGCGTGTGCCGGCAGCGGCCGGGGATGGGACGGCCGGGGGATCGCTGACCTCGGAGAGGAAGCCGGCGAGGTCGGTCTGCACCCGACCGAGGTGGCCGAGCAGGCCGTCACGGTACTGGCGCAGGCGCTTGGTCTCGGTCTCGACCGCCGCCCGCTCGCCGTTGGCCTTGGCGAGCATCTGCTCGGCGGCCTGGCGGGCCGCGTCGAGGCGGGTCTCGGCGTCGTGGTCCGCGCTGGCCCTGACCCGCTCCGCGGCGTCCTGCGCCTTCTTGACGGCGTCCTTGCCGCGGTCCTTGGCCTCCTCGACCAGCACCTTGGCCGAGCGGCCGGCCTCCTCCAGCACCCTGGCGGCCTCCGACCCCAGGTGCTCGAACGACGGCGGCGGCTGGTTGCGCAGCGCCTCCAGCTCGCGCTTCAGGTGCGCCGCCGCCCGCTCGGCCTGCTCGGCGCGGACGCGCTGCTGGTCCAGACGCGCTGCCAGCTCCTGGATGTAGGCGGTCACCTGCTGGCCCTTGCGACCCCGCAGCGGGACGTCGAGGGCCGGGAGCTGGCTGGCGCCGCCGGAGTCCGGTTCCGTGTGTGGCTCGAACACGCTCATGGTGTCTCCCCGAAGAATGCTGTCTCGGCGCGGGATTCTCGCGCCTTGCGCCAACCGGGCGCAAACCGGGCGCAAACCTCGACGCTGCCGACCTCTGCGGGCGCCCGGCGAGAGCCGCCACCAGCCGGCCTGCTCGCGGCTAGCGTTCCGCCGCCGCCTGCCGCACCAGCGGCAGGACGCGGTACTGGATCTGGGTCTGCAGCGCGATGGCGCTGGTGGCGCGCCGGATGCCCGCGGTCGCCACGACCCGGTCGATGACACGTTGCAGGTCGGCGTTCGAGCGGGCGACCACCCGCAGCAGGACGTCGCCGTCCCCGGTGATGGTGTGCGCCTCGAGCACCTCCGGGATGCCGCGCAGGTGGACCGCGATGGCGTCATGGCCGCGCTCCTGGCTGATCTCCACCGTCACGAAGGCCATCACGCCGTAGCCGATCGCCGCCGGGTCGATCTCGGGTCCCAGCGAGCGCACGACTCCCCGCGCCATGAGCCTGTCGAGGCGCGACTGCACGGTCCCGCGAGCGACCTCCAGCCGCCGTGAGGCCTCCAGCACGCCGATCCTCGGCTCGCGGTGGAGCAGCTCGAGGAGGCGGGCGTCGAGGGTATCGATGCCGCCGGCCATGCGATCACGCACCTTGTCCAGTGAGCGGCCAGCAACGGCCCACAGAGTAGCCAGATTGCGCAGCCTCAGTGGGCAGTGTTGCACCATCACCGCGGCATTGCTGTCATTTCTGATATCCAGAGCGCCGGGTGCTCCAGACCCCGTTGCGGAGGTTGCGCATGAGCGAGCAGCAGCAGACCGACATCGACACGCTCGTCGGCGCCGTCGAGCACGATCCCTCCACGGACCCCTTCCCGGTGATCGGCATGGACCACATCCGCTTCGCCGTGGGCAACGCCAAGCAGGCGGCGCACTACTACTCCAGCGGCTTCGGGATGACCTGCGTGGCCTATCGAGGGCCGGAGACCGGTCAGCGCGACGTCGCGGAGTACGTGCTCGTCTCGGGCAGGGCCCGCTTCGTGCTGGCGGGCCCGGTGCGCGCCGGGACCGCCCTCGGAGCGCACGTGTCGGCGCATGGTGACGGCGTCGTGGACCTGGCGCTCGAGGTACCCGACGTCGACGCCGCCCTCGCCTACGCCCGCAAGCACGGCGCGACCGTGCTCGAGGAGGCGCACGATCTGGAGGACGAGCGCGGGACCGTGCGTGCCGGGGCCATCGCCACCTATGGTGAGACCAGGCACACGCTGATCGAGCGGGCGGGGTACTCCGGCCCCTTCCTGCCTGGCTTCGTCCCCACCCAGCCCATCTTCACGGCCAGGCCCGCCCATCACCCGAAGCGCTACTTCCAGGCCATCGACCACTGCGTCGGCAACGTCGAGCTGGGCCGCATGGACGACTGGGTGAGCTTCTACAACAGGGTCATGGCCTTCACCAACATGCGGGAGTTCGTCGGCGACGACATCGCCACCGAGTACTCGGCGCTGATGTCAAAGGTCGTGACGAACGGCAACCACCGGGTGAAGTTCCCGCTCAACGAGCCGGCGGCGAGCAGGCGCCGCTCGCAGATCGACGAGTACCTGGAGTTCTACGGCGGTCCCGGAGTGCAGCACATCGCGCTCGCCACGGGCGACATCGTCGCGGCGACGCGCGCGATGAGGGAGATGGGCGTGGAGTTCCTCGAGACCCCGGCCGCCTACTACGACGCCCTCGGTGACTGGGTGGGGGACACCCGCATCCCCGTCGACACCCTGCGAGAGCTGCGCATCCTCGCCGACCGCGACGAGGACGGCTACCTGCTGCAGATCTTCACCAAGCCCGTGCAGGACCGGCCGACGGTCTTCTTCGAGCTCATCGAGCGACACGGGTCACTGGGGTTCGGCAAGGGCAACTTCAAGGCGCTGTTCGAGGCGATCGAGCGCGAGCAGGCGCGCCGCGGGAACCTCTGAGCAGCCCGCTGCCCGCTGACGAGATGGGGCCGGTCCTTCCGGGCCGGCCCCATCGTCCGCCCCCCCGGGACCCTCATTCCCGGCGAGGTCAGAGCGCCGCCGGCTCAGGCACGAGCCCGAGTTGCTGCAACATCTCGAGTTGGTCCCAGTAGCCGTGGATCGACACGGCCAGACCGTCGAGGATGTAGAAGACCAGACACAGCCGCGTGCGCATCGTCCGTCCGGTGGCCGGGATGCGGCCCTGCGGCGTCTCGAACGGTCCTGTCTGCGTGGCGATCCACATGCCCTCGATCACCACCGTGCCCGCGAACTCCAGGGTCTGCTCGAAGACGTGCTCCGCCTGCGGGAACGCCGTGGCGAGCGCCTGGCTGTAGCGGGTGAACTCCTGGCGGGTCAGCCGGCCGGCGCCGGACATGACGATCTCGCAGTCCGGATGGATCAAGTGCTCGCGGGCTCGGAAGTTCCCGCTGTCGGTGAGGTCGACGATCTTTCTCGCCAGCTCCACCGCTTCCGACATCCGCACCGTCTCCTCAGGTCAACGTGCAACCGGAGGATGATCCCTGGCGTGGTCGGCTCCATCGGGAGTTTTCCCAATCTTTGCCGGGCTCAGGCCCTATGCGTGGGGCGCGACCAGATCGTGCTGCATGGCGAAGAGCGTGGCCGCGGCGCGGCTGGAGACGCCGGCCTTGGTGTAGATGTGCTGGATGTGGGCGTCGGCGGTCTTCGGGGCGATCTGCAGTGTGCGGGCGATGTCTCTGATCGACTGGCCGCGCGCCAGCAGCCGGAGCACCTGGACCTCGCGGACAGTGAGCCCGGCGACCTGCTCGGCCCTGCGGCCGACCGGCATCCCAGCCGCGTCGAGCACCCCGCGCACGGCTTCCGCGTCGAGCCTGCCGGCCTTGATCTCGGCGCGCAGCTCGGCGGCCGCCTGCTCGGGGGTCATGGCCGGCCGGTGCGGCCGCGGTTCGGTCATCGCGTGGTAGGCGTCGGCGACGGCGAGGACCCTGACGATCGGCGGCTGCTGTCCCGCCGGCGCCTGCCGGAAGTAGCCGGAGCCGTCCAGGCGCTCGTGGTGCATCGAGGCGATGCGCCCGAGGGAATCGAGGAACCCCTGGCGCGCCAGGACCCGGTCGGCGTGGTAGGGGTGCAGGCGGACCTTCTCCCACTCGCCCCGGGTGAGCGGGCCGGGTTTGTCCCAGATCGCCGAGGACACGGCTACCCGGCCGATGTCGTGCACCCAACCCGCCCTGCGGGCGGCGATGACGTCGCCGGGGGGAAGGCCGCAGCGTTCCGCGGCGCGGGCGGCGAGGTCGGCGACGCCGGAGGAGTGACCGACGGTGTACGGGGACTTGAGGTCCGCGAAGTCGCCCATGGCCCGCAGGGCCTCGTCCAGCCGCGTCCCCGACAGCATCGGGCGCTCGCCCGGCTCGACCTCGAGCACGCCGTCCCAAGGGGAGGCGGTCTCGAGCGCTGCGAACAGCTTGGTCCCGTTGGACACGAACCCTTCGACGACGGCGGGGTCGAACGCCTTGCCGGAACGGCGCCGCAGGACGTCGAGCGCGGCCTCGGGCCCGTCCATGCGATGGCTGAGGGCCGCCCGCTCGGCCCCGCCGACCACCCGGGCGGCCATCGTGATCTCCTCGCCGCCGACCTTGCCGGGGAACCCCTTGCCGTCCCAGCGCTCCAGGACGCTCGAGATGTCGCGCTGGAAGCTCTCGTCGAAGCCGAGGCGAGCAGCCAGCATCTCGGCGACCTCGCACTGGACCTCGCCCCCGTGCCGGAACTTCCCGGTCGCGGCCATGACGCGCACCACGGCCGCCGGACGTTCCAGCGGCGCGTAGGTCCGACCGATGTGCCGCATCATCGCGGCGAACATCTCGACCGGCCGGCCGAGGTCCACCCCGACGAACGCGTTCCGCATCGAGATGTCGTCGCCAGCCACCGCCGCCAGCACGTGCATGTCGGCGGTGCAGCCGATGTGGCGGAGCAGGGCGGTGTAGTACACGTGCACGCGATCGGCATCGGACAGCCCCAGCTCGTCCGCCAGCCGCGTGGCCAGGAGGCAGACCGCCAGGCTCTCCTCCATCGGCTGGCCCATGCTGACGTCGGTGGCGAGCGACATCACGGCCATCGCCTCGGCCAGGCGGAGCTCCTCCCCTGGTCCCAGGGCGGGCGTGGAGCACTCGTCCGGCACCGTCTTCACGGCACCGACGCGCTCAGTCCGGTGTGGTCCATATGAAGTCGAAGGATACCTGAGCGGGCGAAGAGGGCGAGCGCGTCGGAGCCGCCGCGACAGGACCGACAGGCTGTCAGGGCAAGGAGGGCGGTGTTAGCGTAACGGGTGATGAGCGGGGTCTCGCCTGCACGCCGTGACCGCAACAGCACCCTGCTGGAAGCGGGGATGACCCTTGCCTCGGAGCTGTCGCTGCCGGCGATCCTGCGGCGGCTGGTCGAGCTGTCGGTGGAGCTGACCGGGGCACGCTACGGGGCCCTCGGGGTGCTTGGTCACGACGGGCTCCTGGTGGATTTCATCACGACGGGGATCGACGAGGACGCGCACAAGGCGATCGGCCACCTGCCGGTGGGCCGGGGGATCCTGGGTGTGCTGATCCGCGACGTGCGGCCCTTGCGGCTGAAGGACCTGACGCAGGATCCGAGATCGGTGGGCTTCCCGCCCAACCACCCGCCGATGCGGTCGTTCCTCGGCGCGCCGGTGGTGGCCCGGGGACTGGTCTACGGCAACCTCTACCTGACCGAGAAGCAGGGCGCCGAGGAGTTCTCGTTCGAGGACGAGGCCGCGCTCACGGTGCTGGCGGCGCAGGCCGGCGTGGCGATCGACAACGCGCGGCTGTACGAGGAGGCGCAGCGGCGCAGCCTGCGCCTGGAGGCGTTGCGTGAGGTGATCGCTGCGATCCTGGGGGGCGGGCAGCTCGATGTCGCGCTGGAGCTGGCGGCGCGGCGTGCCAGGGAGCTGGTGGAGGCGGATCTGACCACGATCGCGTTGCCCGGCGACGCCCCGGATGCGCTGAAGCTGGAGATCGCCGATGGTCCTGGGGCGGAGCGGCTGCGCGGCCTGGAGGTGCCGGCGCAGGGGTCGGTGTCTGGCGAGGTGCTACGGGTCGGCAAGACGGTGGCGATCGCGGACGCGGCCACCGACGAGCGGGTGCTGCAGCCGGTGGTTCGGTTCGGCGGGCTCGGCCCGGCGCTGTTCGTGCCGTTGCGCTCGCGGGGACGGACGTTCGGGACGTGGATGGTGGGGCGTCGGCGTGGCCGGCCGGGCTTCACCGACGCCGACGTCGAGCTGATGGAGACGTTCGCCGACCAGGCCGCCGTGGCGTTCCAGTACGCCAGCGCGCAGCGGCAGATCAAGCAGCTGGCGGTGCTCGAGGATCGTGAGCGGATCGCGCGTGAGCTGCATGACGGCGCGATCCAGGCGCTGTTCGCCGCGGGGATGAGCCTGCAGGGCACCGCGATGCTGGCCGGTGACCCTGAGATCGACCAGCGCATCCAGGAGGTCGTCGGGGAGCTCGACCGGGTCATCCGGGATCTGCGCAACTACATCTTCGGCCTGCGGCCTGGCCTGCTGGCCGACAGGCAGCTCGACAGCGCCCTCCATGACCTTGCCGGCGAGCTGGAGCGGCGCTCCGGGGTGACCACGGTGGTCGACGTCGACGCGCAGGTCGTCAGCGTGCTGGCTCCGAGGGCCGCGGACATCGTGCAGCTCGCCCGCGAGGCGCTGTCGAACGTGAGCCGGCACGCACAGGCGGCCACCTGCCGGGTCTCGCTGCACCGCGAGGACGACCGGGGCGTGCTCGAGATCGACGACGACGGGCATGGGTTCGACCCAGAGCGGGTCGAGCGGGGCCAGGGACTCGGCAATCTCGCGGCCCGCGCGGCGAGCCTCGACGGTGAGCTCGAGATCCGCAGCAACCCGGCCGAGGGCACCAACGTGCGGGTGAGCATCCCCCTGTGACACCAGGCGACACCGCTGCTTGCGGTCAGCGTCTGCGGCTGGAAGCATGGCGGCATGGCTGACCGCCCCCTCCGGGTCCTGCTCGTGGACGACCACGAGGTCGTCCGCGACGGCATCAGGGCTCTGCTGGACGCCGCCGACGACATCGTCATCGCGGGCGAGGCCGGCTCGACGCGCGAGGCGGTCGCGGTCGCCGAGCGGACCCAGCCCGACGTGGTCGTGATGGATGTGCGCCTGCCCGACGGCAGCGGGATCGAGGCCACCCGTGACATCCGCGCCCAGCGCCCGGCGACCCAGGTGCTGATGCTGACCTCGTTCGCCGACGACGAGGCGCTGTTCGCGTCGATCATGGCCGGCGCGGCCGGCTACGTCCTCAAGCAGATCAAGGGCGCCGAGCTGGTCGCGGCGATCCGCACCGTGGGCCGGGGCCAGAGCCTGCTGGACCCGGCGGTGACCAAGGGCGTGCTCGAGCGGCTGCGCAAGGGCAAGCACCTGTTCAAGGACGAGAAGCTCGCCCGGCTGTCGCCGCAGGAGGAGCGGATCCTCGGACTGGTCGCGGACGGTGGCACCAACCGGGAGATCGGGCAGGAGCTGGGGCTGGCGGAGAAGACGGTCAAGAACTACGTCTCCAGCATCCTCTCCAAGCTCGAGGTGGGCCGGCGCGCGGAGGCGGCCGCCTACCTGGCGCGTCACACCCAGCCGGAGGGCTGACGGGCTCGCGGCCCGATCGTTGCGGCGCCTCCTCCCGTAGGTCGTTCCACCCCCGAGGTGAGCTCGTCCTGGACGGCGTGGTCGCCCCGCGGGGTTCCGGCGGATGGCCTGGGCGCCGGGAGCCGTTCGGCCCTTGGTGGTGGGCGGGCGGGGCGGCAGCATCGGGCGGGAGAGAAAGGAGGCGGCATGGTCGACCTGCGGACCGGCTACATGGGCCTGCAGCTCCGGAGCCCGCTGGTGGCCTCGGCGTCGCCGCTGACCGGCACGCTCGACGGCCTGCGACGGCTGGAGGCGGCGGGCGCCGGCGCGGTCGTGCTGCCGTCGCTGTTCGAGGAGCAGGTGACCCACGAGATGCTCCAGGCCGAGCGCCTGGTGAGCGGCGCGGTCCCGGGCCGGTCGGAGGCCGCCTCCTACCTGCCAGAGCTCGACGGCTACAACGCCGGCCCGTGGACGTACCTGGGCCTGGTCGAGAAGGCGGCGACCGTGGTCGGGATCCCGGTGATCGCCAGCCTCAACGGGGTCACGCCCGGCGGCTGGACCCGCCACGCCCGCTGGTTGGAGGAGGCCGGTGCGGCCGCGATCGAGCTGAACCTGTACCAGGTGGCCGCCGACCCCGCCACGGCCGCCGCCGACCTGGAGGCGCGCGACCTGGAGGTGATCGCGGCGGTCCGCGACGCCGTGCGGGTCCCGCTGGCCGTCAAGGTGGGCCCGTTCTTCACCGCCATGGCGAACCTGGCGACGCGCATGGTCGCGGCCGGCGCCGGGGGCCTGGTGCTGTTCAACCGCTTCTACCAGCCGGACCTGGACCTGGAGACCATGCGGGTGGTGCCGCGGGTCGCGCTCTCCACCCCGGAGGATCTGCGCCTGCCGCTGCGCTGGATCTCGATCCTGCGCGGCTGCACGGAGGCCTCGCTGGCGGCCTCCGGCGGCGTCCACAGCGGCCGTGACGCCGCCAAGGCGCTGGCGGCGGGCGCGGACGTGGCCATGACCACCTCGGCGCTGCTCCGCCACGGGCCAGAGCACCTGGCCTCGATGGAGCGCCAGCTCGTCGCATGCCTCACCCAGCGGGAGATGACCAGCGTGGTCCAGCTCCGTGGCAGCCTGCGCCAGGAAGGCGGTCCCGATCCCGCCGCGTTCGAGCGCGCCAGCTACATGCGCACCCTGCTGTCGTGGTCGACCTGATCATGTCCCAGGCCGGCCGCGAGGGGTACGGTCATGCTGTTGCCCCGGCCCACCAGACGATCAAGGAGCACGCGATGCAGGCACAGGACCTCGCAGGCACGGCCCGGGCGCTCGTCGCCCCCGGCAAGGGAATCCTCGCGGCCGACGAGAGCACCGGAACGATCGAGAAGCGCTTGCGGTCCATCGAGGTCGATTCGTCGGAGGAGCAGCGCCGCGCCTGGCGTGAGCTGCTGTTCACCACCGATGGCACCGGCGAGTTCATCAGCGGCGTGATCCTGTACGACGAGACGATCCGCCAGCATGCCAGCGACGGCACGCCCTTCACCGAGGTCCTCGGCCGGCAGGGCATCATCCCCGGGATCAAGGTCGACAAGGGCACGACCGCCCTGGCCGGAAGCCCGGGCGAGAAGATCACCGAGGGCCTCGATGGCCTGCGCGGTCGGCTGGCCACCTACCGCGACCTGGGGGCGAGGTTCACCAAGTGGCGTGCGGTCATCACCATCGGCGCCCAGATCCCGACCCGGACGTGCCTGCTCGCCAACGCCGAGGCGCTCGCCCGCTACGCCGCGCTGTCGCAGGAGGCCGGTCTGGTTCCGATCGTCGAGCCAGAGGTGCTCATGAACGGCGACCACACCATCGAGCGCTGCTACGAGGTGACCGCCGCCACGCTGGACGCGGTGTTCGCGGCGCTACGGGAGCATCACATCCGGTTCGGGGAGATGCTGCTCAAGCCGAACATGGTCCTGTCCGGCGATGCGTGTCCCACGCAGGCCGGCCCGCGGCAGGTCGCCGAGGCCACCGTGGCCTGCCTGCGCGACAGCGTGCCAGCCTCGGTGCCCGGCATCGTGTTCCTGTCAGGTGGGCAGTCCGACGCGGCGGCAACCATGCACCTGGACGCGATGAACCGGCTCGAGCCGCAGCCGTGGCAGCTCAGCTTCTCCTACGGGCGGGCGCTGCAGGCCCCGGCCCTGCATGCGTGGAAGGGCCAGCCAGACAACCGTCCCGCGGGGCAGGCCGCCTTCTACCAGCGGGCCAAGCTCAACGGCGCCGCCCGCTTCGGCAGCTACAGCCAGGAGATGGAGGAGGCCACGACCGGATCCTGATCTACCAGGACGGGCAGCGCGGGGTCCACGACGATCATGCGAGGAACTCCCTCAGCACGGGGGCGAGGACGTCCCAGGCCACGGCGTGGTCCTGCCCGTTGAGGGTGCGGCGCCGTGAGTTGGGAAGTGCGGCGGTGAGCGCTTGCGCCGAGTTGGCTGCCCAGGCCCCGGTTTCGCTGCCGTCCAGCACGAGCGTGGGAGCCTTGACGGAGGAGACCAGACCGGTGGGCACCATGCTGTCGCCCATGATGGCGGCGTCGTAGGCGAGTGTGTGGGCCACGGCCTCCATGCCCGGCCACATCGGCGCGTGGCGCATGCCGGTGATCATCGCCTCGGGCAGGCCGATGGTCCGCATGAACAGCGCCATGGCGTCGCCGCGGCGACCTGCGTCGAGCAGCATGGTGAGCTGCGCGACATACTCCTGGTGCCGGCGGGGGGCGTCCGGGTCGGTCATGAACGGCGGCTCCCACAGGGCCAGCTTGGTGATGGGCAGGCCGGCCGCCGCCGCGCGCAGCGCGAG
>Ga0137375_10008767_pt1 | contig 12014 bp, 10 predicted proteins | sample SagtaG_24_FD_104936 | JGI IMG/M metagenome (GOLD analysis project Ga0137375, IMG submission 104936) | Vadose zone soil microbial communities from Sagehorn Ranch, Mendocino, California, USA - Sage1_R_113_16 metaG | ecosystem: Environmental > Terrestrial > Soil > Vadose zone | place: USA... | reverse complement strand
CGCACGCACTCACGCCCAACATCCCTGGCGCCCGCCACGTCCACTGGGAGCAGCCGCGGGTCGGCCACTACGGCATCTTCAACGGCCGCAAATGGCGCGAGCAGATCATGCCGCGCGTCCGCGACTTCATCCGCGACAACGACGCGCACTGAGCCGGCAACCGCGTCGTACAGCGACGCGTTGTTGACCTCATGGATCTCGAAGCCCAATGGACCAGCGCGGCCGGCACGGCCGTTGCGCTGATCACGACTTATGGTTTGCGCGTCGTGGGCGCGATCATCATCCTGCTCGTCGGCTGGATGGCGTCCCGGCTTTTCTACAATGCCGTCGCGCGGCTGTGCCAGCGCTCGCCGCGCATCGATCGCACGGTGGCGCTCTTCCTCGCCAACGGCGCGCGCTACACGGCGCTGATCTTCACCTTCATCGCCGTGCTCACCACCTTCGGCATCGCCACGACCAGCTTCGTGGCCGTGCTGGGCGCCCTCGGTATCGCCATCGGCCTCGCCCTGCAAGGCACGCTCAGCAACCTCGCCGCCGGCATCATGCTGGTCCTGTTCCGGCCCTTCCATATCGGCGATCGCATCGAGACCGCCAACGTCGGTGGCAGTGTGTGCGAGATCAACCTGTTCTTCACCGAGATCGTCGGCGACGACAACGCCTGCATCATCATTCCTAACGGGAAGGTGTGGGGCGAGATCGTGCGCGTGCCGACGCGCAACGACACGACGCGCATCGAGCTCACCTTCCAGCGCCCGGCCAACGACGACATCGGCGCCGCCATCGCCCGCCTGAAGGAGCTGATCCAGCGCGACAGCCGCGTCCTGCGGGTCTCCGACATCGGCGTCGAAAGCGTCGGTGACGGCCATTACACGCTGGCCGCCCATCTCTGGGTGTCGCGGCGCGACGCGACGGCGGTGCGCTTCGACCTCAACCGCACGGTCAAGGAGGAGTTCGAGCGCCGGCCCCCTGCCAACGTGACAAGGGCGGCAGTGGAGCGGCGCGCCGGATAGGGCTAGCATCAGTGCATGGATGCCGCCGTCGCGCTGCCCGTCGCGATTTCCGAATGGAAGCCCGCCCCGTTCGACTTGGGCGGCGAAACCGTGTTCGCGATCGGCGATGTGCACGGCTGCGCTGCCGAATTGCGCGTACTGCTCGATGCCATCGCCCGGCTGGCCGGCCAGACCGAAGGCAAGCGGCGCCTGATCTATCTCGGCGACATGATCAATCGCGGGCCCGACAGCGTCGGCGTGCTGGCGCAGTGGGCCGAGGGCGAAGAGGTCCACGGTGTCGATCATGTCGACCGGCTGATGGGCAATCACGAGATCATGATGCTGCTCACCGTCATCGGCGGGCCGCATGCCCACAAGGCCGAGACGATGTGGCTTTCCAAGCGCATGGGCGGGACCGTGCTTCTCGACCAGATGCGCGCGCGGGCCGCGCAGCCGGACGCCAAGCCTGACCAAGCGCTGCTCAAGGCCGCGCTGGGCGATGCCGTGGTCCATCGCCTGTGGGGCATGCGCAGCCACGTGCGGCTGGGCAATACGCTGTTCGTCCATGGCGGACTCGACCCGCACGCCGAGCCCGACGAATTCCTGACGCGGCCGTGGACCATCTTCACCGAGGCGCGCTGGGCCTGGATCAACCACGGCTTCCTCGACTGGAAGGCGGGCTTCAAGGGCACTCTGGTGGTGCACGGCCACACGCCGCCCGACAAGCACCGCGCCATCAGCGGCATGGAAGATCCGCACCTGTTCGAGGGCGATCGGCTGGGCCTCGACGGCGGCAGCGCCCGCACCGGCATCGTCACCGCCGCCGAAATCCGGGACGGCCGCTACCGCATCCTCAAGGCCGGCGTGGCCTTCGAGAATCCCATATCGTCGGAAGGCTGATCAGCGCGCCCGCTCGGATATGCGCCTCTGCGCAACCCACTCGTATGGGCGTGCCTTGCCAGGCGGCGCCACTTGGCGGAAATACGGCTTGGGATCGTCGGCAGGCGTGAAATAATTGTGCCGCGCCGCTTCGAGATAGATGTCGTAGTCGACCAGCAGACCGATGCGCTGGGCCAACATGTAGTCCACCAGCTTGCCGGCGAGCCTCGCCTTGTAGGCCGCGAAATTGACCCGTCCATCGAGATTGATCGCGCCTTCGACGAAGAAGGCCAGGGTACCGCTCTGGACGCCCGCGACGATCTCGCCCGGCAACCGTTCGCTGCGCGCGAGCTTGACCTGCTCGAGGCATGGCCCGTTGCGCTCAGCTTGAAGCCTGTTGAGCTTGTCGCCGAACGGCACGCCATGCCAGCCAAGGATCGTCACAAGGCTGAGGCCGGCGAGCACGACGGCAATAGGCACGACTACCCACGATGACGCCGAGATCGCCACGCGGTAGAGCAGGAAGGCGAACAAACCGGCGGCCAGGACGGAAACCAGGATGAAGTAGCGCTGGTAGAAGAACACCGCGCCGCTGTCGATGGCATAGAACACGATGACGCCCGCCAGATAGACGGCGATCATCGCAATGTAGATCAGGGAACGCTTTGCCCGTTCGCCGGCCTGTGCCTGCCAAGGGTGGGGCGCCTTGCGACGCAGCAACAGGAAGGCGAGGCCGCCCACCGCGAGCAACAGGATGCCGTCGATCGTTCGGCTGAACTCGCCCAGGATGTTCAGCACGCCGTTGCGGACGACGGCACTCAGCGCCGTGATGCCGCGGGCAAGCGGCTGGGGAGGCTCCATCTCGATGCCCAGCGCCAGCCCGGAGACGGGCATCAGCTTGCCGGTGAGGATGATGTTGTAGGCAAACCACGGTCCCGCGATCAGGACGGCCACGGCCGTCATCACGAAGACCTCTGCGAGCGTGCGGCGGAGATTTCGCCGCCCCCGCCACAGCGTCTCCAGCGCCACCACCACGGCAAACATCCCGGTATCGATCCGCGCGAGCGCCAGCAGGCCGAGAAGCAGGCCGAGGATTGCATTGCGCCCGAGCGACGGCTCGGACGACGACCAGTAAAGCCCGGTCGCCGCCAGCAAGGCCAGGAGAAGGCCCGTTTCGAGCCCGTTGAAGTGTTGGGTGAGCAGCTGGAACGAGGTGAGGTAAATGAGGACGAAGCAGACCCGGTACAGTCGGTTGTCCGCTCCGAACAGGCGGGAAAACAGCCGCGCCCACAGCAGGGCCGAAACGATGGTTGTCACCGCCGAGGCGACCAGGACGAGACGCATCGACAGCTCGTCCGAACCCGCCCCCATCAGGAAGGCCAGCGAGGATAGGATGCCCCACAGCGGATGGAAGCCGTTCGTCAATGTCGTGCCGTCGACGCTGAAGCCCACGCCTCTAGCCACGTTTCGGGCAACCGTCATGACGTAGTAGCCGTCTTCGGTGAGCGGCAGGTCGAAGACCATGTCCGTGCTTCTGACGCCGACGCTCAGCAGGCCGATGCAGCAGACGACGATGAGCGCCATCAGCCCGGCCTCGATACCCCCAGCCACCCCTCGCATGCTGCGCTTCCCCACTTCCCGCCGGACCTTGCCTCGACGGGCGAGCGAGGACAATCCTCGCGGCCCCAGGATAATTGACGTGGGATGGCGGCCCGGCGCAGAACTTTCTTCAGCAGCCCATGTCGGAATCGGGCCCGCCCCCGCGTCCTTGGAACGAAAGGTACCCCCAATGCTCTACGCCATTCTTTGCTACAACTCCGAGGCCGCCATCGGTGCCTGGTCGAAGGAGTATCACGACGAGACCATGGCCCGGCTGCATGTGGTCAACGACAAGCTCGCAAGGCAGGGCCGGCTGGGCCCGGTCGCCCGCCTGCTCCCGACCACCGCCGCCACCACCCTGCGCAAGGGCCGCGAGGAGCTGGTGATCGACGGACCCTTCGCCGAGACCAAGGAGCAGCTTCTCGGCTTCTATATCGTCGACTGCGCCTCGCTTGATGAGGCGATCGCGACCGCCAAGGATCTCGCCAAGGCCAACCCCGGCACCGGCAGCTACGAGATCCGGCCGGTGGCCGAGCTTCACAACTATCAGCTCGCCGTTGAACGGAAGCCGGCGGCGTGAACGACATCGGCTGGATCGACGCGGTCCTGACCGCCGCGCGCCCCCAGGCAATGGGGGCGCTGCTGCGCTACTTCCGCGATCTCGATACGGCCGAGGAGGCGTTCCAAGAGGCCTCCCTGCGCGCGCTGAAGACCTGGCCGCAGAACGGCCCGCCGCGTGACGCCGCGGCGTGGCTGATCTTCGTCGGCCGCAACGCGGCGATGGACGACGTGCGCCGGCGTGCCAAGCAGGTGGCGCTGCCCGACGAGGCGGCGATCTCCGACCTGGATGACGCCGAAAGCGAGCTGGCCGACCGGCTCGACGGCGAGCAGTACCGCGACGACATCCTGCGGCTGCTGTTCGTCTGCTGCCATCCCGAGCTGCCGGCGACGCAGCAGATCGCGCTGGCGCTGCGCATCGTCTGCGGCCTCTCGGTCAAGCAGATCGCGCGCGCCTTCCTGGTCGGCGAGGCGGCGATGGAGCAGCGCATCACCCGCGCCAAGGCCCGCATCGGCGATGCCGGCCTGCCCTTCGAGACGCCGGGTGCCGTCGAGCGGGCGGAGCGGCTCGCTACCGTGGCGGCCATGATCTACCTGGTGTTCAACGAAGGTTATTCCGCGCCCAGCAAAGAGGCCAAGACGCGCGCGATCCTGGCCGAGGAAGGCATCCGGCTGGTGCGCCTGCTGCTGCGTGTCTTCCCGCAGGAGCCCGAGGTGATGGGGCTGGCCGCCCTGATGCTGCTGCAGCAGGCGCGCGCATCGGCCCGCTTCGACGACAAGGGCGGCATCATCCTGCTCGAGGACCAGGACCGCAGCCTGTGGGACGACAAGCGCATCGCCGAGGGCCTGGCGCTGATCGACAAGGCGATGCGCCACCGCCGCCCTGGCCCCTACCAGGTCCAGGCCGCCATCGCCGCCCTGCACGCCCGCGCCAGGCGCGCCGCGGACACCGACTGGGCGCAGATCGACCTGCTCTATGCCAATCTCGAACGCCTGCAGCCCTCGCCGGTGGTGACGCTGAACCGCGCCGTGGCGGTCAACAAGGTGCGCGGGCCCGCCGCGGCGCTCGAGATGCTCGAGTCGCTGGGCGCCAAGCTGTCGAGCTACTTCTACTTCCACGGTGTGAAGGGCGCGTTGCTGCAGCAGCTCGACCGCCGCGCCGAGGCGCGGACGGCCTTCGACCGGGCGATCGCGCTCGCCAACACGCCGGCCGAAGCCGCGCACATCCGCCAGCATCTCGATCATCTCGGCAAGGAAAGCGCTTAGTCTTCCGGACAGCCGGCTGGAAGCCGGCGGTCCGAAAAATCTTTGAGCTGAATGTCGGCTCCCACCCTCCCCGTTCGTCCTTGGGGCAGCCTCACGGCACCAACGAACGGAGACCCTTATGACTAACACTCTTCCCCCGGTCCTGGGCGGCGTCGCCCCCTATCTCGGCGTCAGCAATGCCGGCAAGGCCGCCGATTTCTACGTCAAGGCGCTGGCCGCCAGTGAAATACTGCGCATGCCGCCCGACGAGAAGGGCCGCTACATGCACATCCATCTCGTGGTCAACGGTGGCTCGCTGATGCTGGCCGACGCCTTCCCCGATCACGGCCATCCGCTGGAGACGCCGGGCGCCTTCACCCTGCACCTGCAGGTCGACGACGCCGATGCCTGGTGGAAGCGCGCGGTCGAGGCCGGCGCCGAGCCCTTGATGCCCGTCACCGACATGTTCTGGGGCGACCGCTACGGCCAGTTCCGCGACCCGTTCGGCGTGCGCTGGTCGCTCGGCACCACCATCAAGAAGAGCTGAGCCATGAACACCAAGGCCACCCTGTGGACGGGCCGCGTGCTGAGCGGCCTCGTCATCCTGTTCCTGACCGTCGACGGCGTCATCAAGCTGGTGCCGATCCAGCCGGTCACCGACAGCCTGCGCGAGCTCGGCTATCCGATCAGCGATTCGTTCGCCCGCTTCCTGGGCGTGGTGACGCTGGTCGGCACCGCCCTCTATGCCTGGCCGCGCACGTCGCTGCTGGGCGCGGTGCTGCTGACCGGCCTGATGGGCGGCGCGATCGCCACCCATCTCCGGCTCGACCATCCGCTGTTCAGCCACACGCTGTTCGGTGTCTGGCTTGGCCTGCTCCTGTGGGGAGGGCTGTGGCTGCGCGACGAGCGGCTGCGCCGGGTGTTGCCGATCAGCCAGCCTTAGCGGGCGTGTGGCTCTGCACAACGTCGAGAAAGGCGGCGCCATAGCGTTCGAGCTTGGCGTCGCCCACGCCATGGATCTCGCGGAAGGCGCGCGGGCTGGTCGGGCGATGGGTGGCGAGCTCGGCCAGCGTTCGATCCGAGAACACGACATAGGCCGGAATCTTCTGTTCCTGGGCGAGCCTGGTGCGCAGCGTCTTCAGGGCGTCGAACAGCGCTGCATCAGCCTCGCCCATGACGGTCGAAGCCGCCGCAGCCTTGCGGTCGCGCCGTGAGCCCTTGGCCGACGCGCCCGCCGCCATCTCCTTACGCAGCTCGATCGTCGCCTTGCCCTTCAGGACCTGCCAGCCCTGGTCGGTCACCCACCAGCGGCCATGCTCCATCAGGTCCTGGGCGATCAGGCCGGTGGCTGAGAGCTGGCGGAAAATCGAGCGCCATTCGCCGGCCTTGCGGCCGGCGCCGACGCCGAAGGTCGGCAGGCGGTCGTGGTTGAACTTCAGGATGTTCTCGGTGCGCTCGCCCAGCAGCAGCGCGACCAGGTGCTCCATGCCGAAGCGCTCGCCGGTGCGCACCACGGCCGACATCGCCTTCTGCGCGTCGATCGTGCCGTCGAACAGTTCGACGCCTTCCTGGCAGAGATCGCAGTTGCCGCAAGGCTGCGAGGCCTCGCCGAAATAGGCGAGCAGGGTCTGGCGCCGGCAGCGCGGTGCTTCGGCCAGCGCCAGCAGGGCACCCAGCCGCTGGCGCTCGATGCGCTTGCGCTCGTCGGGCTGCTCGCCCTGCTCGATCTGCAGGCGACGGAGCTGCATGTCGCCCAGGCTGTAGAGGGTGAGCGTGTCGGCGGCGAGCCCATCGCGGCCGGCGCGGCCGATCTCCTGATAGTAGGCCTCGACGTTGGCCGGCAGGTCGGCATGGCAGACGAAGCGCACGTCGGGCTTGTCGATGCCCATGCCGAAGGCGACGGTGGCGGTCATCACCACGCCGTCCTGCTGCTGGAAGGCGTCCTGGTTGCTGTCGCGCACCGCCTTGTCGAGGCCGGCGTGATAGGGCAGCGCATTGACGCCGGCGGCCTTCAGCGCCTCGGCCAGCTCCTCGACCTTGCGGCGCGAGGCGCAATAGATGATGCCGCTCTCGGCCTCGTGGCTGCGCACGAAGGCGAGCACCTGGCGCGAGGAGCGCTCCTTGGGCTTGAAGGCGAGCCTGAGGTTGGGCCGGTCGAAGCTTCGCACGAAGACGCGCGGCGGGGCGGCGAACAACTTGTCGACGATGTCGTTGCGGGTCGGCGCGTCGGCGGTCGCCGTGAAGGCCAACGTCTGCAGCCGGCCGCCGATCTGCCGCGCGACGTTGCCCAGGCTGAGATATTCGGGGCGAAAATCGTGGCCCCATTGCGAGACGCAGTGGGCCTCGTCGATCGCCATCATCGAGACGTCGCTCTCGGCCAGCATCTCGACCGTGTCGGGCCGCGCCAGCCGCTCGGGCGCGACATAGAGCAGGCGAAGCTCGCGCCGGCGCAGCAGGCCCATCACGCGGGAATTCTCGGCCGGCTCGTTGCTGGAGTTCAGGCTGCCCGCCACCACGCCGGCCGCGGTGAGCGCCCGCACCTGGTCGCGCATCAGGGCGATCAGCGGTGACACGACCAGGGTCAGGCCGGGCCGGGCGATGGCGGGAAGCTGGTAGCACAATGACTTGCCGCTGCCCGTCGGCATGACGGCCAGCACGTTCTCGCCCGCCAGCACGGCGTCCACGATCTCTTCCTGGCCGGGCCGGAATGCGTTGAAGCCGAAGACCGAATGCAGCAGGGCCGATGCGTTGGCGCGGGAATCGAACATGTCTTGTCACAGTAGCGCCGAGCGGCGCCCACCGGGGAAATTCTTGCCCGAACTTGTCAACAGTCGGCGGTGGGGCGCGAATACACTACCAATCTATAGTTGTATCTTTGATATTTTTTCTATCGACTAAGCGGCTGCATCGCGCGTGCGTACTCTACGCCACCCTGCGACTTCATTCCGCCCGATTCGATTCACGTTGGGTTCGCCTCGGTCCCCCGCAGTTGCCACAGGCACGATCGTCGCGTTCGTGCCGTACTGCCGATGGGGGAGTTCAACTGGCGTGGAGTCGATGAATGCGTAAGTGGACCTCTCTCGGACTGGCGATCGCGGCGACAGCGATGGCGACAACACAAGTCGCCGCGCAGCAGGCCAGTCCATCGTGGAACGGCTTCTATGCCGGCCTCAATGCCGGCGGCATGTTCGGCAACACGTCAGCCTCCTTTGCAGGACCCGCCGGTCCCGGCGGCTTCTCTGGCGCGGGCAGCGGCTTCGCGGGCGGCGGCCAGGCCGGCTACAACTATCTCCTCGGCCCCGTGCTGCTGGGTGGTGAGATCGACTTCCAGGGCTCGACCTTTGCGGCAGGTGTGAACGGCGGCAGCGGGTTCGGGCCCTTCAGCACGACTGAGCGGACGCCCTGGTTCAGCACCATGCGTGCACGTGTCGGCTATCCGGTGGGCTCGGTGGTGCCCTACCTCACCGGCGGCGCGGTGTGGGGCCAGCGCACCATCGACGGCCCCATCTCGGCCAGCGCCAACTACTGGACCTGGACCGCGGGCGGCGGCATCGAAGGGCTGGTCACCGAGCGCTGGTCGATGAAGCTCGAGTATCTCTACATGGGAACACCGAGCACATCATTGCTGCCCGGCACCAATGAGACCACGAACAACAATCTGATCCGCGTCGGCGTCAACTATCACTTCTAGACTCTAGCCACTCCTCCCCCTTCGCGGACTCCGCGAAGGGGAGGTGCCCGCGTAGCGGGCGGAGGGGTCATGGGCTAATGGGACTCGTTGCGACTCATGACCCCTCCGCCCTCGTATGACGAGGGCACCTCCCCAGCTTCGCTGGGGAGGGAGCGGCTCGACTCTAGTGCCGCTCGCCTGGCGAGATAAATCGTACAGGCAGAGACAAAGCGCCTAGGGTCTTTGCGGCCGCGGGTAGTCCGCGCTCAGCAAGCCGCCATGAGGGAATCCGATGTCGCAGAAACACCGCCGCAGCAATCGCGAGATGAAGAAGCCCAAGCAGAACAAGCCGAAGGTCGCCGTTGCCACCTCACCCTTCGCCTCGGCCAACTCCAACCCCGCCAAGGCCGTGGCCGCCAAGCGCAAGTAAGCTACTGCGTGACAACCTCGCCCAAGGTCACGATGCCCAAAATCACGATGATCGTGTGCGCGCCGTTATCGACAGCAAGCTTCAGACGCGCCCTGCCCAGCGAGAGGGGCTGAGGCTCACCGTCCAACTGAGCGGCAATCACGCCCCGGCTGACGCCGTCGGGATTTCGGATCGAGATATCGTAGACTGCACCGCGATAACGCAGAGTCATCTCGAAGCCGGGCCAGCCGGCCGGGATGCACGGATCGATCACCAGTGACCCGCCTTTGATCCTGAGGCCCAGGATCGCCTCGATGCCGGCGCGGTAGAGCCAGCCGGCCGAGCCCGTGTACCAGGTCCAGCCACCCCGTCCGACATGCGGCGCCACCGAATAGACGTCGGCAGCCACGACATAGGGCTCGACCTTGTAGCGCAGCACGCCGGCGCGCGTGCTGGTGTGATTGACGGGATTGACCAGCGCGAACAGCTCGGCCGCCTTGTCGCCCTGGCCGAGCGCGGCAAAGCCCATGATCGACCAGGCAGCGGCATGGGTGTATTGGCCGCCATTCTCGCGGATACCGGGCGGATAGCCCTTGATATAGCCGGGCTCCAGCGCAGTCTTGTCGAACGGCGGGGTGAACAGCGGCGCCAGCCGGTCGCCGCGATGCACGAGGTGACGGTCGAGGGCCGCCATCGCCCGGACCGCGCGTCCAGGGTCGCCGGCGCCTGACATGGCCGCCCAGGACTGGGCGATGGAATCGATGCGGCATTCCTGGCTCTCCGCAGAACCGAGCGGCGTGCCGTCGTCGTAGTAGCCGCGGCGATACCAGCCGCCATCCCAGCCTTCGCGGTCGAGCGCTCCCGCCAGCGCCTCGGCATGCGCCTTCCAGGCTTTGGCCCGCGCCGGCTCGTTGCGGGCGCAGGCGATCGGGAGGAAGGCCGTGAGGGCGCCATGGAAGAACCAGCCCAGCCAAACGCTTTCGCCGCGGCCTGCCTCACCGACGCGGTTCATGCCGTCGTTCCAGTCGCCGGTGCCCATCAGGGGCAGGCCGTGCACGCCGGTCTTGAGGCTGAGATCGAGACCCCTCGCGCAATGCTCGTACAGCGTCGCCGCCTCGTCGGCCCGGCTTGGCTGAAAGTAGAGATCGTGCTCGCCCGGCTTGAGGGCGGGGCCGTCGAGGAACGGCACCCTTTCGTCGAGGATTGCCGCATCGCCCGTCGTCTCGATGTAGTGCGCCGCGGCCGTGGCGAGCCAAGCCCGGTCGTCGGAGATGCGCGTGCGCACGCCCTGCCCGGCGGGCGGGAACCACCAATGCTGGAAATCGCCCTCGACGAATTGCCGCGCCGCCGCGCGCAGGATGTGCTCGCGCGCCATCTCGGGCCTCGCCACGGCGAGTGACATGACATCCTGTAACTGGTCACGGAAACCATAGGCGCCGCTGGCCTGATAGAAGGCCGAACGCGCCCAGTAACGGCACGCCAGGGTCTGGTAGAGCAGCGGACCGTTCAGCAGGATGTTCATGGCGCGATCCGGCGTCTTCACCTGCACCGCGCCCAGCGTCTCGTCCCAATAGCCCGTGACCTCGCGATGGACGGCGTCGAGATCGGCGGCGCGATAGCGCTCGATCAGGGCACGCGCCTCGGCGGCGTCATCGGCCTGGCCGAGGAAGAAGACGACCTCGGTCATGCCGCCGCGCTCGAGCTCGACAGTCGTCTGCAAGGCCGCGCAGGGATCGAGGCCGGCGCCGACACGCTGCAACAGCGGGATGGCGGCACTCAGCGCGGCCGGATTGTCGATCGTGCAATTGCGGCCGATGAACTCGCCGCGATCGGCGGTCCATGCCGTCTGGCGCCCGCCCAGGTCGGCGAAGGCGACACGCCCACCGTGATGCATGCTCCAGGGATTGCGCGCGAGGATCGCGCCGGTCGCGGCGTCGCACTCGGTGACGACCGTCGGCGCCGAAGCGCCGCGCGACAGGCCGAGCACCCATTCGGCAAACGCCGTGACCGACAGACGGCGCGGGCGGTCGGAGACGTTGCGGATGGTGAGCCGCGTGATCTTGAGGGAATCCGACAATGGCACGTACTGCAGCAGCTCGAGCATGATGCCCTGCGCCACCAGCTCGAAACGACTGTAGCCGCGACCGTGCCGGACGACATACGTCGCCTGTTCGAGGCGGATCGGCAGCGCCGTCGGCGTCCACAGGGTGCCGTTGTCGAGGTCGCGCACATAGAGGACCTCGCCGGGCCGGTCGCTGACCGGATCGTTCGACCAGGGCGTGAGCTGGTTGTCCCGGCTGTTCTGCGACCAGGTATAGCCGCCGCCTTCGACGGCCACCTGGAACCCAAACGACGGATTGGAGACGACATTGATCCAGGGCGCCGGCGTCGACTGGCCCGGCCCCAGCACCGTCACGTATTCGCGGCCGTCGGGCGAGAAGCCGCCGAGGCCATTGAAGAACTGCAGGGCCGGCAAGGCTGCGACTGGGGTGGGTGTTTTCGGCGGACCGGCGTCGGGCGCGGGCTTGCGCCTCGCGGGCGGCAGCACGCCACGCAGCACCTGGATGCGATCGAGCTGGTCCGCCAAGCCGCCGCGCCGACTGAGCAGAACCACCCGTGCGACGGCGAGCAGCAGGGCGCGGGTCTCGGCAGAGATCAGGTCGCT
>Ga0137375_10008762_pt1 | contig 12016 bp, 10 predicted proteins | sample SagtaG_24_FD_104936 | JGI IMG/M metagenome (GOLD analysis project Ga0137375, IMG submission 104936) | Vadose zone soil microbial communities from Sagehorn Ranch, Mendocino, California, USA - Sage1_R_113_16 metaG | ecosystem: Environmental > Terrestrial > Soil > Vadose zone | place: USA... | reverse complement strand
GCCTTGGCCGGGTCGAAGACGACGTCCCAGCTCGTGGGAGCCGGGGACACCTTGTCCGTGCGGTACATGAGCGAGTTACCTCCCCACCCATGGGACACGCCGTAATGCTTGCCGTTCACGGTGTTGTGGGGTGGCGATTGCAGGAACTCGGCGATGTTGTTCCAGTCGGGGATGAGCGCCGGGTTAATCTCGGCCACATCGCCGTTGGCGATGAGCCGGTTCGTGGCGTCGCCGGACGCCGAGACGCCGTCAAACACGGAGCCGCCGCCCTGCCGCATGAGCGTGACCATCTCGTCGGACGTGTTGCCGACCTTCGACTTGACCTTGCAGCCGGTCTTCGTCTCGAACCCGTGCACCCAGTCGTAGGCCTTGAGCGTCGTCGTCGCGTTGGGGACCTTGTTCGAGCCGTCCTCGGCGTAGCCGGCCCAGATGATGATGTTGAGCTCGCCCTCGGCCTTTCCGATCGACTGCGGCAGGTTGGACGACGGGCTGGGAGCGGCGCTGGCCACCGAAGGCGGCGCCGAAGCGGGCGCTGTCGTCGGTGCCGGGCTCGGCGTCGCGCCGCCTGAGCAGGCCGACACGACGAGGCCGATCGTGGCCAGCGCCCCCAGCGGGGATCGAGTCTTCATGGGTCCTCCTCCTCGTTCCGTCAGCCGGTGACGGGAAAATTGTGCTGCCGCTTCCACACGAGCCGGACAGCCTTGTCCTGTGACGCCAGTGCCTCCATGGATGAGGTCGCCAGGTTCTGCTGGGTGACGACGAGCTCGCCGCCGACGTCGAGTTCGACGACGTAGCGGGTATTCGAGCCGAGATAGACGACGCTCCGGATGCGACCCTGCGCGAACGACTCGTCGGAAGCAACGGGCGTGCCCGGCTCAGCCAGGCGAATCTTCTCGGGGCGAACCGTGAACGTGCCGGGTTCGCCGACGATCGTTCGGGCGACGTCGCCGGAAAGCAGGTTGGACGTGCCCACGAAGCCGGCCACGAAGACCGTCGCCGGGCGCTCGTAGACATCGGCGGGCGTGCCGACCTGCTCGATTCGGCCGCGGTTGAACACGGCCAGTCGGTCGCTCATCGTGAGCGCCTCCTCCTGGTCGTGGGTGACGTAGATGAACGTGATGCCGACCTGCAGCTGGATCGACTTGAGCTCGATCTGCATCTCCTGGCGCAGCTTCAGGTCCAGTGCGCCGAGCGGCTCATCCAGGAGGAGCACCCGCGGCCGGTTGATGAGCGCGCGGGCAAGCGCTACCCGTTGCCGCTGGCCGCCCGATAGCTGGGACGGCCGCCGCCGCTCATATCCCTCCAGCCGGACCATCTCGAGCGCGTCGGCCACCCGCGTCCGTCGCTCACGGACCGGAACCTTCCTGACCATGAGGCCGTACTCGACGTTCTGGCCGACGGACATGTGGGGGAAGAGAGCGTAGTCCTGGAAGACCGTATTGACGTCGCGTTCGAACGGCGCCCGTTGGGTCACGTCCTGGCCGTGGAGCAGGATCCGCCCGGCGGTTGGAAGCTCGAAGCCGGCGATCATCCGAAGGGTCGTCGTCTTTCCCGAGCCTGACGGCCCGAGCATCGAGAAGAACTCGCCATCGCGGACCGCCAGGTCGATGCCGTCGACGGCGACGACGTCGCCGAACCGCTTCTCCACATGATCCAGTCGAACGGCAGCTGCGGCATGGGCGTCGAACGCCGCACCGGGCGACCCATCGGCCGCAGGCGCAGGGCCGGCAATCCGGTCGGGCGCGGAGACGGTGCTCGGGGTCAAGCGAAACCTCTCAGGTCGGACGGATCCTGCGCCACGACGCCATGTCGCTCAGTCTGCCTCGCGCGGCCGTGCCCGAATGCGGCCACGGCCACGAGTCGGGCGGCCCGGCGCCGGGCGACAGCCGTTCGCGTGGGTGGCGCGCACTCTGCGTCGGTGCCGCCGAGCGTGTCAAGCCAGGGCCGGCCGGCGGGACGGCTAGACTCGGCCGGGAGGCCCACCCCTGTCCATACCTCACTCCGACCGCCGCCGACGTGTCGCCGTCGCGCTGCTGCTCGCAGCGCTCGTCGTATCGGCCACCGGCTGCGACGCGGAGGCGGACAGGCCCACCCCGCGCCCGACGCCCGGGACGCCCGCGAATCCTCGAGAGGTCAATCTCATCGCGCGCGAGTATGCGTTCAGTCCTCCCGCCGTCGATGTCGTTCCGGGCGAAACCATCCTCCTGCACGTCGTCAACGCCGGTCTCGACGTGCACGAGGCGATCGTCGGCGACGCCGCCACGCAGGCAGCATGGGAGGCGGCCGAGGCCGCGGTTGCCGGCGCCCCGCCCGGTCCGACGCCGATGGTGAGCGTTCCGCCCGGGATCGCCGGATTGCGACTGGTCGTGCGATCCGGGGAGCGGGCCGACGCCATCTGGACCGTGCCTCCGACGGCCGGTCGAATGGTCGTCGGCTGCCATATCCCTGGCCACTGGGCGAAGGGAATGCAGGTGCCGGTGCGCGCCGTGACGCCCTGAGATTTCGTGTCCGGCGAGGCCGCCGCGCGAGTGATACGCTCAGTACCTCGTCACCGGCAGGGCCGGCGCGGGGTGACTGGACCGGGCGAGCGGACAGGGGCGACCGGGACATTGGGCGACCGGGCGGCGCGGATCGTCGCAGAGGAGACATTCCATGACCTATGTCATCGCCGAGCCATGCATCGACGTGCTCGACATCTCGTGCGTCTCCGTCTGTCCGGTTGATTGCATCCACTACGAAGAGGGGGTGGATCGCAAGCTGTACATCGACCCGAACGAATGCATCGACTGCGGCGCGTGCGAGCCCGAGTGTCCGGTCAACGCCATCTTCCCCGAGGAATCGTTGCCCGCCGAGTGGGCCAGTTACACCCAGATCGACGCGACCTGGTACACGGATAAGGCCGCGGCACGGGCGGCCGTCGACGAGGCCAAACCGGCCTGAAGCCGCATTGGAGCGGCGCCGGCCCCGCAAGGGACCCGTAAGCTCCGACGGATAGACTGCATCCCATGCGGATCGTCTCCCTTCTGCCGTCGGCCACGGAGATCGTGTGCGCCCTGGGGCTGAGCCGCCAGCTCGTTGGCGTGACCCACGAATGCGACTGGCCTCCGGAGGCGGTCGGCAAGCCGGTCATGACGCGACCCACGCTCGACCTGCGCGGCGCGTCCAATCGCGCCATCGATCGGCGCGTCCAGGCGGCCGTCGAGGAAGGGCACGCCCTCTACGAGATCGATGAAGAGGCGCTTCGCGCCGCCCGGCCGGATCTCATCATCAGCCAGCAGCTCTGCGCCGTCTGCGCTCCCCACCACGCTTCTGTCCAGGAGCTGGCCCGGTCCATCAGCCCGGAGATCGCCGTTATCTCGATCGATCCGGCCAGTCTGGAAGGCATCTTCAACTCGATCAGCTCGGTGGGCGCGATGACCGAGACTGAGTCCAAGGCCCTGGCCCTGCTGGCGCGGCTCCGTGGCCGGCTGGGCCGGCTCGAGCAGAAGGTGGAGAAGGAACGCGCGGCCGGCTTCCGGCCGCTGCGCGTGGTCGGCCTCGAATGGCTCGACCCACCGTTCGTGGTCGGCCATTGGGTCCCCGAGCAGATTCGTCGCGCCGGCGGCTGGGACCTGCTGGGTCGGGAGGGCGAGCCGGCCGTCCGGACGACCTGGTCGGCGATTCGCGACATCGAGCCGGACATGCTCCTGCTCATGCCGTGCGGTTACCATCTGGCCGACACGGTCCGCGAGTTCGGGCGGATGCGACGGCCGCCGTTCTGGTCGGACATCCTCGCCGTCCAGCGTCACAACGTGATCGCTCTCGACGGCTCGGCCTATTTCAGCCGGCCGGGGCCGCGGGTGGTCGACGGCATCTACATGCTGGCCGAGATCTTCGACCCGAATCACTTCGTGGACATCGCCCCGCCGATGAGCTGGGAACCCATCCCCGCCTGACGCGGGGCAGGTTTGATGGCCACGGCCACGACGTTCCGAGCGAGCTTCGCCTGCCTGTGGTGCGGCACCGCCCACACGACGCGGGCGCCGGACGACCTGGAAGGCTGGGCCCAGCTCTGCCCGGCCTGCCTGGGCCGCGCCGGCGAGAATCCGTTCCTGCGGTTCCGACTCCACGCGGCCATGGCGGACCGGGCGGCTGCCGGGCGCCACGGCGAGGAGGCCGGGACGGCCACGCCGGCGGCTCCTGTCGCCCCCGTCGCGGCGATGGAAACCGACGAGATGGTGGCCTATTACGAGGCCCGGGCGCCCGAATACGACGACTGGTACCTGCGTCGCGGCCGATACGCGCACGGACCCATCGACGACATGGCCTGGCAGGCGGACCTGGACGCCGCGACGACCTGGCTGGACGGCCTGCCGCTCGGCGGTCGCATCGTCGAGCTCGCGGCAGGAACGGGCTGGTGGTCGCCGCTGCTGGCGACGAAGGGCGAGCTGTGGTGCTACGACGCCGCGTCGGCGCCGCTCGATCGTGCTCGTGAGCGACTCCTCGCCCATCGGCTCCGAGCCCATCTTCATGTGCGCGACGCCTGGGCCGACCCGGAGCTGGCGGCCGACGCGCTGTTCACGGGCTTCTGGCTCAGCCACGTGCCCCGGGCCCGGCTGGCCGATTTCCTGGGCCTGGCCGCCCGCTGGCTGCGATCCGGCGGGACGTATGCGTTCATCGACTCGCGTTTCGATCGCGAATCCTCGGCGGTCGACCATCGGCCTTCACGGGAGGAGGAAACGAGCCTGCGCCGGCTCAACGACGGCCGGACCTTCTCCATCCCCAAGATCTACTACGAACCCGGCGAGCTCGAGGCGGCGCTCCGCGCGGCCGGCTTTGCCACCGCGACGGTATCGACCACGCCACGTTTCTTCCTCCTGGGCGTGGCGAGCAGATGATGGTCGCGCTCGCCGACCTGGCGCCCCGGCGGGAGGCATCTGCGCCGGTATACTCGCCGCCATGTCTCCGCTCGCCCAGCGCAAGATCGCGACTGTAGGATCGGGCGTCATGGCAGAGGCCATGATCGCCGGCCTGCTCCGCGGCGAGCTGGTGGAGCCCGATCAGGTCGTCGCCAGCCATCCGCGGGCAGACCGTCGCGAGGAGCTCCAGCGCCTGTACCGCATCCGGACGACCGCCTCGAACACGGATGCGGTCGCCGGTGCCGACGTCATCCTGCTCGCGATCAAACCGCAGATGCTCGCCCGAGTCGGCCGGGAGATCGCGCCGGCCCTGCGCCGCGGCCAGCTCGTACTGTCGATCATCGCGGGGGCCACGACGGCGGCGCTGACCGGGATCCTGGGCCACGACCAGGTCGTCCGGAGCATGCCCAACACGCCGGCTCGGCTGGGCCGCGGAATGACCGTCTGGTACGCCACGCCGGCCACGACTGACGATCAGCGCGTTCAGGCGAGCGCGCTGCTGCGCGCGCTCGGTCACGAGCTGGAGGTCGACGACGAGCGGTTCGTGGCGATGGCCACCGCGGTCAGTGGGACCGGGCCCACCTACGTATTCCTGGTCATGGAGGCGCTCATCGACGCGGCGGTCCATCTGGGGTTCCCGCGGCACATCGCCCACGACCTGGTGGTCGAGACCCTGGAGGGCAGCACCCACTTCGCCAAGCAGAGCGGCGACCATCCGGCCGTCCTCCGGAACATGGTCACGTCGCCCGGGGGCACGTCGGCGGCGGCCCTCCACGAGCTCGAGTCCGGCCGCTTGCGCACCGTCCTGAGTGAGGCAGTCTGGGCGGCCTATCGGCGGACGGTCGAGCTCGGTGAACAGCTCGAGGCCACGATCGAGCGCGACGCCGCGTCTCGATGAGGATCAGGCAACCAGCACAGGCGGAAGCGGGCGAAACGCGGGCGAAACCGTCGGGCGAGCCACTGACGGTCGAGCACATCGTCGCGGTCGAGGCCCCCCGTGAGTTCCGGCTCGAGCCTCGCGGCCGGGCCGTCGCGTTCACCCAGGAGGCCGCCGGGACCCGCCAGCTGTTCACGCTCAGCCTGCGGGGCGCCGTGCCGGTACAGGTAACGGCATCGGAGAAGCCGATATCCGACCCGCAATGGTCGCCCGACGGCCGCCGCCTGGCCTTCGTGCGCGACGGAACGATCCACATCGTGGAGGCGGACGGGGGCCGGCTCGCTACGGTCAGCGAGCACGCGGCCGGCAACTCGATGCCGCGCTGGTCGCCGGACGGCCGGCGAATCGCCTTCCTCTCGCGCCGGCGCGGCTGGGGTCAGGTCTGGCTGGTCGACGCGCCGATTCCCCGCCGCGGCCGTCCCGCCGCGTCGCCGAAGCCTGCCGTAGCCCGCCCGGTCAGTCCGGCCGGCATCGATGCGGACGAGTTCGCCTGGTCACCGGACGGGGCGCATCTGGCCGTCGCCGCTCAGCGCGGCCCAACCGTCCGCCACGCGTCGCGAATCTCGATCATCGACGTCGCGACCGGATCGGAGCGTCTCGTCGGCGACGGCTCGGATTGGGAGTGCGGCCCTCGCTGGCTGCCCGATGGCGGTCTCCTGTTCCTGTCCGACGCGGACGGGTGGTTCCAGGTGATGCGCGTGTCTGCCGACGGTGGGCAGCGGACGGCCGTCACCGGGGGCGAGCGTGAGCACGGCGAGCCCGGCGGATCGACGGGTTCCGCGCCGGTTCCATCGCCCGACGGCGGCCGCTGCCTCCACATCCTCGTCCACGACGGGCTGGCCGACCTCATCGTCACGCCGCTGACCGTCGCGCCCGCCAAGCGCGGCCGCGGCCGGCCGCCCAAGCATCCCCGCCCGGCCACGGCAGAGGGCACGCCGATCCAGCCGTGGCCGGGCGTGTGGCGCCCGGTCGGCTGGCAGCCGGACTCCGCCTGGGTCGCGGCCGTCGGCGAGAGCGAAACCCGGCCCCAGGACCTGTGGCTCCTGCCGATCCCCGGCGTGGCTCCTGACGGATCCCGGCCGCGACAGGTGACGCAGTCCCTGCCAGCCGTTCTGCTGCCTGCAACGTCACGCTTCCCGAAGGCCGAACGAGTGGCGATCACCGCCCGCGACGGCATCCGCCTGGAGGCCAGCCTGTGGCGGCCGCCGGTCGCGACGGGCAAGCGCGGAGGATCGAAGGTTCCGGCGGTGATCTTTCCCCACGGCGGGCCGACCTGGCAGGCCTACCGGGCGTGGTTGCCGTTCAAGCAGCTGCTCGTGCGCGACGGCTTCGCGTTCCTCGACGTCGACTTCCGCGGCTCAACGGGCTACGGCCGTCGCTTCCGCGAGGCGAACATGGGCGAGTGGGGCCACGCCGACGTGTTCGACCTGATCGATGCCGGCCGGTGGCTCCAGGAGCAACCGTGGTGCGACGGCCGGCTGGCGGTGTACGGCGGGTCGTACGGCGGCTACATGGTCCTGTGCGCCCTCGTCGAGGAGCCGGCGATGTGGCGCGCCGGCGTGGACCTCTACGGGGATTCCGAGATCGCCGAGAGTTACCGCCACGGCGATCGGGTCGGCAGGATCGACCTGGAGCGGCAGATGGGCATGCCGGATGACCCAGAGCGAGCGCCCATGTTCAGGCGGGGCTCGCCGCTCTATCGCGCCGAGCGGATCGAGGCGCCCCTCCTGATCCTCCACGGCCGCAAGGACAAGCGGGTCGTGCCCCTGATGACCGAGAAGATGGTCGAGGCCCTCGAGATCGAGGGCAAGCACCACGAGGTCCGTTGGTACGACGACGAGGGCCACGGCTGGCAGGCGCGCGAGAACCGCCGCGACGCATTCAACCGGATCAGAGACTTCCTCCGAAAGCACGTCCTGGAGGCGCCGGTCGACAGCTGACCGGCGGCGGCGTGTGCCGTGGAGACAGGACGGCGCGACCTCCACCGTCCTCCATATCACGGCCATGATTATCCGGACGGAATCCCGGCCGCTGCGGCCTCCAGGTCGACCATTTGCGCGGATTGAGCGCTGGCGGCATGCGCACCGTGCGCATCATCCGGCCCCAGGATGCGCCGAACGGGCGAGGCCAGGGCATCGTGCGCACGTCCCATGCAGTTCATAGCAATGCTCGTGATATTCGGGAGGTCATGGGCCGTTGCGCAGGCCGGCCACGCCGCGGTCGCCAGCGGCCGAGTCTTCAAGACCCCCTCTGACCGGGTTGGTCCGCCGGAGATGGCGCTGGTTCGACCGCCACTTAACCGGTGGTTCCCTCCTTTGCGGCGTTGATTCTCCGCCTGATGGGAGTTGGGAGTACGGTGCCGATATTGGGTTGGCATCTGGATCCAGATGGGTCGACATGTCGAGCAATCCACTGCGCGTCCTCGCGCCGCTACCTGTTGGACAATTCGTCTTGTTCGTCCTTTTCGCCCTCTCGTCGAGCGGTTGCGGGTTGGGATATCCGACATTCGTCCATCAGCGCCGATGCCGACGGCGACTCTCCATGCAGTGAGCCCTGCTGCCGATATTTGGGTTGAGTTGCGGCGACCACTTCAGCTTCCCGCCCCCCACCCCTGGCGCCACGTGTCGTGTGGCGAAGGCGCACAGTCCGACGGCCGCGCTCGGACCCGTCCTGGGCTCGGGGCCAACCTATCCGGCCGGCCTGGGATTGGCCGCGACGCTCGAGATCAACGGCGCCCCGGCGGTCGCGGGTTACCGCTACGTCAAAGTCCTGTGGGTCATCGACTGACCCCTTTTTCCGGCCCTCAGGCCTTGGCCTGTGCGGCCCGGCGCCCTATTCGCCGGCTGCGCGGCAACCTGCCGGCCCGCCGCGACCCCGGACCTCCGCCCTGTGCGGCGCCAGGCTCGGCCGAGATCACGCTGATGGAGCCGTCCACCTCAAGCACGGCCAGGTGGACTTCGTTGACGTGCTCGACGCCATGCTCGCGGAGGGCGGCCAGGAGCTCCTCCATGCTGATCTCCTCCTCGCGCATCGCCCTGGGGTCGGGAACGCCGTCGACGATGAGAATGCGGGGCTCGCCGATGAGCGCCCGCTCGAGGCGCTGCGACCGGCTCACCGCGATCTGGATGACCCGGGCGATGGCGATGATGACGATGGTCGACACGACGCCGCCGAGAACCGTCGTGTTGTCGCCGACCATGGCGTTCTGCACCCCATTGGCGACCACCAGCAGGACCACCAGGTCCGGCGTCGTCAGCTGGCCGACCTCGCGCTTGCCGCCCACGCGCAGGGCGATCACGAGGAACAGGTAGATGACCGCCGAGCGCAGCGCCACGCCGATCAGCCCTGAGCCCAGGTCCGGCACGTTCGCGATGTCGGGCACGGCCGGAGTCTAGCCGCTGCCGGGCCCACATCGCGCGGTACCATCCGCCGATGACTGCCGCGCGCAGCCTGCGCCAGCTGCCCGATCGTGCGCTCCGGTCGACGTTCCTGACGCTGTCGCGACGCCGCGGGCTGGGCAGGCTGGCCACGCGTCTGCCGGTGACCAGGTCGCTGGTCGCCCGCTTCGTGGCAGGCGAGACGCTCGACGAGGCGCTCGACGCCCTCGATCGGCTCCGAGCCGCCGGCCTGCGGACCACCGTCGACGTGCTCGGCGAGTCGGTCGACACCGCGGCGGCCGCCCGATCCGCGGCGGGTGCGTACGTCGAGGTGCTGGATGGGCTTGCTGCCCGCGGCCTGGACGGGAACGTCAGCCTGAAGCTCACCCAGATGGGCCTCGACGTCGACCCCGCTCTGGCCCGCGAGAACGTGGGGCGGATCGTGACCCGAGCCGCCCACCACGGCTCGTTCGTCCGGATCGACATGGAGGACCATTCCAGGACCGACGCGACGCTGGATCTGTGGCGGGCCGTCCGGCCGCTCAACCGTGCGTCGGGCGACACGGGCGTGGTCATCCAGGCCGCCCTCCGGCGGAGCCCGGCCGATCTCGATTCGATCATCGCCGAGCAGGGCCGCGTCCGGCTGTGCAAGGGCGCCTACAACGAGCCGGCATCGGTGGCCTTCGTCGACCGGGCGGAGGTGGACCGCGCGTACGCCGGGCTCATGGAACGGCTTCTCCGCGACGGCACGTTCCCGGCCATCGCCACGCACGACGAACACCTCATCAGGAGGGCCATCCGGTTCGCCCGGGAGGCCGGCATTGTTCGCGACCGATTCGAGTTCCAGATGCTGTACGGCGTCCGCCGCGATCTCCAGGACCAGCTCCGCCGGGCGGGCTACGGCGTGCGCGTCTACGTCCCGTTCGGGACGGAGTGGTATCCGTACTTCATGCGCCGTCTCGCAGAGCGTCCGGCCAACGTCGCGTTCGTCCTGCGCAGCGTGCTGCGGGAGAAGCGCAGCCCCGGCGAATAGCCGCGCCGGTCGGCCGAATGGCGGCGACGGTCAGCCGAGCGCGTCCCGAAGCTGTGCGGCGTGCTCCTCGAGATGGCCCACCACGAACCGCTCGGTCGCCTCTGCAAGTGGCATCTCGCCGCGCGTCGAGTGGATCCCGAGCCGACCGGCCTCAGCGGCGTTCAGCTCCGACAGCCGCCGCTCCAGGCGATCGATGGTCGAATCGATCCGGTCGAACAGCTCGCGCGCCGGCAACGTCCGATCGCGCTCGATCGTCGCGATGCGCAGCTCGTTGGTGACGACCCTGCCGAACGGCGCAGCCTCGACCGGCGAGGCGAGGATGCGCTCGAGCTCGCCCAGCCAGAACGGCAGCATCTCGGCGACGTGGGCAAGGACCTCCGGCGGGCCCCAGTGCGCCTCGGGCTCGGTGCCGAACCGCTCGGCCAGCGGCCAGGGCTCGCCTGCCATGACCGCCGGCCGCAGGTCACGGAGGGCGCGCCGGGTGCGCCGCAGCCGCTCGAGCTGATCGGCCAGGGGCTCGGCCTTGATGGCGGGTTGGTTCATGATCTGTCGATGCCTCACGGCTGCGCTTGACGCCTCGGACGGGCCTTTCATACTGGCCACAACCGACGGGCGCGACCAGTGTCGCACCGTCCACCCGCTCCCGCGCGCCGCGCGCCATCCACCGGAGGAAGCGTCGATGACGCAGATCCTGCCACCCACCAGCCAGGGTGCCGCCAACCAGTCCCGCGCCGTACTCAACAAGGACGCCTACGCCGAGGCCCAGGACTTTCTGCCCCTCAAAGGCATCGACCACGTCGAGTTCTGGGTCGGCAACGCTCGCCAGGCGTCGGCCTACTACCGCGCCCTGTGGGGCTTTACGCCGATCGCCTTTGCGGGTCTCGAGACGGGGATTCGCGACCGGGCGAGCTATGTCATGCGCCGCAACGACATCACCTTCGTGTTCACGGCACCGTTGACGCCGGACGGCGAGATCGCCGACCACGTCCGGCGCCACGGAGACGGCGTCCGCGACATCGCCTTCGCCGTCGACGACGCGGGGTCGGCCTTCCACGAGACGACGTCGCGCGGGGCGGTGGCGGCTATGGAACCCACAGAGCTCGACGGAGGCGAGGACGGCGTGCTCAAGCGCTCGGCCGTCCGGACCTACGGCGATGTCCGCCACTCGTTCGTGGACCGGAGCGGCTACCACGGCGTGTTCGCCCCCGGCTACCGCAGGGTCAAGAAACCGGCCCGAGCAGCGGAGGGGCTGAGCCTCCTGGAAGTCGACCACTGCGTCGGCAACGTCGGGCTCGGCCAGATGGACGAGTTCGTCGCGTTCTACCGCGACGTGTTCGGCTTCAGCCAGCTCATCCACTACGACGACAAGGTCATCCACACCGAGTACAGCGCCCTGATGTCGAAGGTCATGACCGACGGCAACGGGCGGATCAAGTTCCCGATCAACGAGCCGGCGACCGGCAAGAAGAAGAGCCAGATCCAGGAATTCCTCGATTGGTACCTCGATCCGGGGACCCAGCACATCGCGCTCCGGACGGAGGACATCGTCGGGACGGTTCGTCGGCTGCGCGAGAGCGGGGTCGAATTCCTCGGGCTGCCGCACGAGTACTACGCGACGCTCGCCGATCGCGTCGGCGACGTCGGCGTCCCGATCGAGACGCTCGAGGAGCTGGGCATCGAGGCCGATCGCGATGAGGAGGGCTACCTGCTCCAGATCTTCACCCGGCCGGTGCAGGATCGGCCGACCTTCTTCTTCGAGATCATCGAGCGG
>Ga0137375_10008758_pt1 | contig 12019 bp, 9 predicted proteins | sample SagtaG_24_FD_104936 | JGI IMG/M metagenome (GOLD analysis project Ga0137375, IMG submission 104936) | Vadose zone soil microbial communities from Sagehorn Ranch, Mendocino, California, USA - Sage1_R_113_16 metaG | ecosystem: Environmental > Terrestrial > Soil > Vadose zone | place: USA... | reverse complement strand
GAGCGGTTCGCAGACGGGTGGCGCACGCCCCTGGTAGGTGCCGCGAGCCGAGCGGCACCGGGCGCCGCCCCGCTCGGCTCGCGGGGCCTACTGCGTCTGCCGCCCGGCTGCGAACCGCTCTAGTAGATAATGGCCACCGCTGCAATTTTGGCGCGCGGTAAGAGCGTCAGATGATGCCAACGAGTTGGTTTGACTTGCGCGCGTCGGTCAGATCGACTCCAGCTATCAAGGGTCGGCGAAACGCCGCCTGTCGCACAGGCACTCCCCATCCTACCTCTGCTGATCGCCGAAAATGCTGGCGGTTGCGGAATTGCCTTGGGCTTGACCCGCGTCCGTCGTGATCCCACGTCGGCCTCCGTCCGCCCACGAAAGTCAACTCGGTGTCACCGCTCGAGTCAGCGGCCGGGGACGACGCCGCAACACTGGCGGATGGCCTGTCTCAAGAGCTTGACATCTCTCGTCAGAAGCGTCGAGCGCCGCTTGACCAGGGAGATCCCGATTTTGACCGGTTTCATCCCTTTTGGATAAGGGAGCCGTTCGAGCTGAAATCGATCCCGCACCAGGTCGTTGTAGCGCTGCACCACGAACGGCGGACAGAAGAGCACCCCTTGGCCGCGCGCCGCGACGTTAAGGGCAGTTTCGAGCATGTGAAACTGAAAGCGGACGTGCCGCCGCGGCCCGTTGCTCGGCCAGCCGTCCAGCCCCTGGACCGGCAGCGCCGCCCCGGACACCGGGCTGATCGGGACGCAGAAGGGGAGGTCGGCAAACGCCGTCGCGCTGAACCTGCTGGCCTTACCGTAGATGGCCAGTTCCTGAGTCGCGACCTTGAGGAAGTCCAACGCCTCGTTCGGGACCGGGATCGAGGTGATGCCGATATCGATCTCACGGTTGAGCAGCGCGCCTTCCAACTCCGCCGGAATGACTTCGCGCAACAGCACCGGACGCTGGGCCAGGTAGTGCTCGATGGCCCAGCCCATCACGTGCGTCGAGAACAGCTCAAAAGTCCCGATGCGCAGCAGGTCACTGGCCGCGTCCGCGCGCCGGCTTTCCGACACGAAGGACTCGTACTCGCTGAGGAGCCGGCCGGCACGCTGCAGCAGTAGCCGCCCCTGGTCGGTGATGACGATGCCCCGGCCCGAAGGCACGAACAGCTCCATGCCAAGTTCCTCCTCGAGTTGCTTGATCGCGCGCGACAGGGCCGGTGGGGAGCGCTGCATCAATTCGGCCGCCTTGCGGACGCTCCCCGTCTCCGCGACGACCGAAAAGTACTTGAGCTTGGTGATGTCCATCGTTTCCTTGTTGTTAACGGTCGATTACTGTTATTTACTTTTTCCTAACAGAGAAATCAAGTATCTTGAGGCAGACGAAAATACGACGAGCGGCGGGGTTTAGCCCCGCCGTCCAGACGGCGGGGCTAAACCCCGCCGCTCGTCAACAGGTTAGGAGCCAGCGTGACCAGGTACTTGATTGTCAATGCCGACGATTACGCGATGTCGCCCGGCATCAGCCGCGGCATTCTTGAGGCGAACGCCCGAGGAGTGGTCTCTTCCACGACAGCCCTGGTGAACACGCCCGGCGCCGCGGAGGCACTGACGACCGCCCGCGCCGGCGCTCTCGCCCTGGGTCTCGGGCTGCACGTCAACCTGTCCTTCGGCCGGCCGGTGCTTGAGCCCGAGGCCGTGCCGAGCCTGGTGAGGGGCGACGGCGGCTTCTTTGCGGGGGGACAGCTGCTCAGCGCCATGAAGCGCTTCCGCGCGGACGATATTCGGCGCGAGCTGGCGGCTCAGTTCGTGCGGTTTGTCCAACTCGTTGGCCGGCCGCCAGACCATTTGGACAGCCATCAGCATCTTGGCTGCCTCCAACCGGACGTTTTTGCCGCCATGCTCGCGCTGGCGGACGCGGCGGATATCCCTGTGCGCGATCCCCGCGATTTCCTGGACCCGTGCCGGCTGGAACGGCTGCTCCAGCGCATCGGCCGAGAGAATCGCGGCGCCGGGCCGCGCTTCGAGGACTTCAAGAACCTGCCGGAGACGCTCAGCGCCCTTTGCCGGAGGCTGCCGCGCTATCGATCTCCGGACGCCTTCCGCTACGAGTTCTACGGCAGCGGCGCCAGGCTTGAGGTGCTCCTCGGCATTCTCGATGGGCTGCCGCAGGGGGTCACCGAATTGATGTGTCATCCGGGCTACGCCGACGCGGTGGAGGACACGTACCGCGAGCCGCGCGAACGCGAACTGGCGATCCTTCAAGACCCGTTGCTCCTGGAAGCGATCCGGGCGCGCGGAATTGTGCTCACGTCCTTTGCCGTGCTGGGACAGCCATGAACCGCATCCTGTTTCTCTCTCTGCAGGTCAGTGAGTCCGCGTCCAAGGGGCATCTCAACCCGTTGATCGGCGTCGCCCAGCACCTTCGCCGCCAAGGGCACGAGGTCGGCTGGATGTCCTTGCCGCGAACCATGGGCGCCGGCGATAGCGCTCAGGTTCGCGCCGCCGGCGCGACCATCTTGCCGACGCCAGCCCTCGCGGATGCGGTCATCCCCAGTGGTCAGGAATTGTCGCGCCTGGCTCTGAACCCGGAGCGCGTTTGGGAGGCCTACCGATCCTTCTTGCTCGCCCCGGTGCCTCAGCTGCTGGACGAGGTGTGCCTGGCGATTGAAACGTTCGCGCCGGATGCCCTGGCCATCGACTGCATGGCCTATGCGGGGATCATCGCGGCGCACCGGCTGGCAGTTCCCTACCTGGGCGTGTGTGCCGGGCTCAAGATCTTGAAGGACGGACCGTTTCAACCCGCCTACATGAATGACCTGAGCCCGCTCCTTCCCCTCCGCCAAGCACTCTTCCAGCGCTACGACCTGGCGCCTGAGTTTCGCTTGCTGGAGTGCCTGTCGCCCTTCGGCAACGTCGCCTTCACCACGCGCGCCTTCGTCGGCGACCTCGCGGTGCCGCCGAACGTGTATCTGGTGGGGCCCTCAACCCCGCTTGGTCCCCGAGGTGATGAGCCGGCCTTTCCTTGGGACAGACTCTGCCAGGACAGGCCGATCGTCTACGCGGCCTTCGGGAGCGTTCACACCAAAGAGGGCCTTGCCGACATCATCACCCCACTCCAGGAGGCGGCGGGGCGGCTCGGCGCCCAACTTGTGGTGAGTTCGGAAGCCCTCTCTGCACAGGATTCGGTCCCCGCAGGCACGGACGATTGCCTCGTTGTGCCTTACGCACCGCAGCGCCAGCTCCTGGAGCGGGTGGACGCCTTCCTCACCCACGGAGGCGCCAATTCCGTCATGGAAGCATTGTTTGCCGGAACCCCGCTTCTCATCGTGCCGCTGTCGAACGATCAACCCTGGCAAGCGCACCTGGTAACCCAGCGCGGCGTTGGCATTCACCTCGAGCGCAGGGCGCTGGACGTGGAGAGCTGCAAGGACGCGCTGGCTCGACTGCTGCCCAGGCAATCCGAGTTTCGGCACAACCTGGCCCAGGTCCGCGCCAGTTATCGCCAGCACAATGGGGCCGAGGAGGCCGCTCGAATACTCTTGCGTCTTGCCGGCGCGCACTGAATGAGCGTTTCAGAAATGGCCGCCAGTCGGCCACTAACCCGAAGCGTAAGCGAGGGATAGGGTGATGGCGTTCCCTCGCTTACGCTTCGGGTTGGTGTGCGGTCAACTGACCAACGGAAGCCTCTGCCGATGGATACCAACTCGTGGGCGGATCGCTTGGGCGCGCGGATGGTCCGAACCGACGAGGCCACGATCCGTCGTTACACGGCCAACGTCTCGGGACTTGAGCGTGTGATCACCGCGGTCCTGTATCCGGAAAGCAGCGCGGACGTTCAGGCGCTGGTAAGGATCGCGAACGAGGTCCGCCTCCCCCTTTACCCGATCAGCACCGGCTGCAACTGGGGGCTGGGGTCCAAGCTTCCCGTCCGGGACGGCGCCGCCCTCGTGGACTTGAGTCGAATGGACCGCATCCACGAGGTCAACGAGACGCACGGCTACGCCGTGATTGAGCCGGGAGTCACGCAGCGAAAGCTCCACGAACGCCTGCAGGACGCACACAGTTCCTATTGGCTCAGCGTGACCGGCTCCGGAGCCGAAACCTCAATCCTCGGCAACGCTCTGGACCGGGGGATCGCCCACCACGGACCGCGCGCCGAGCAGATCTCCGGACTGGAAGTGGTTCTCGGCACCAGCGAATTGATCCGGACCGGCAGCGGCCATTTTCCGCAATCGCAAACGACGTACCTCTATCGCCACGGCATTGGCCCGAGCCTCGATGGCCTGTTCTGCCAATCCAATTTCGGCATCGTGACCCGCGCGGCGATCCGGTTGATGCGGCGACAGCCCGCTCAGGGAGTGCTTGGCTGCGCCATCGCCGGCGAGGAAGAGCTGGCGGCGCTCGTTGATGGCGTGGCCGCGCTGATCCGGCAGGGAATCCTCGACCCGTGCGTTCATGTTTCCAACCGCGCACGCGCCCGGTCGGTCGTGGGCGGCATGCTGGCGCAACGCCATGCGGACCAGGAGGTGCGGAACATCCTCGACGCAGAGCTGCGCGGCGCCTGGAGTCTCTCATGTCCTCTGTCGGGAACCGTGGCGCAAGTGAGACTGAGTTTTCGCGAGGCGCGGGCCGCCTTGCGCAAGTTCGGGCGGGTCAGCCTGACGACGGACCGGTCCTTCCAGGTCCGCAGGGCGTGGTATCGCCTGCTCTCCTTTGTGCCGCGCTTTCGCCGCCGCGCCGCGCTCCTGGAGGCGGTGGAAGCATTCTACCACCATAGCAAAGGAGTGCCGTCGGACGCGGCCCTCGCCAGCATTCCCTGGTGCCTCGCCGCAAGCGCTAGCGGCTACACCCCCGGCGCGGATCTGGATGCTACGCGATGCGGCACCCTCTTCGTATTGCCGATCCTGCCGCTGGAGGGGAGAGCGGTTCGCGAGGCGATGGCGATGGCGCACCAGGCCACTGGCAAGCACGGCTTCATTCCCTACGTGACGCTGAACTCCGCCTCTCCGGAGTCGTTGGAAGCGGTCATCAATATCGTGTTCCCGAGGAATGATGGCAGCCAGGTCGAAAAGGCGCACCGCTGCGTAGACGAATTGGTGGCGAGTTACATGCAAAAGGGGTTCATTCTCTATCGCGCCGGCATTCAATCCATGAGCAGCATTGTCAATGCGGATTCTCCGTATTGGCAACTGATCGCGCGGCTCAAGGATGTGTTCGATCCAAACCGTATCATTGCGCCCGGTCGCTATAACCTGGTCTGATTCCAGGTGGAGCCGACCTATTGCGACGACGGCGGACATGGCGAGTCACCCTCGTCCTAACCCCTCTCCGGGGGGATCATGTGTGTGTCGCGGGGCCGGGTCAAGAAAAGCCCTCTGCCAATTACAGTAGCCGAGGGCTGCCCGGCCCGAACACTTGCACTCATGCCGCGGAGGAGGTTGTCGAGGGGCTGCAGAGCTTTCGGTTACCCTACGGCTTGCCCTCCCAACTACGGGGTTCCGATTCTTCCCCCGGCAGGTCTATCTCCTGCTGGACACATCAGCCTTTTCTGGACGCACAACCCGTCGTGCCAGTCTCGGATCATTCCCTCATCCCCAACGAACCCGTCACGCCAGCGCTCGCTCTCAACTGTGATGCGCCGCGGATCAGAAAGGGATTTCACCGGGGTTGGTCGTTTCGAGGACAGCCAGTCGCTTGCCCAGGGGAGACTGAGCCAGGGCTGCCGCAGCTGACTTGCTGAACTCGTTGCAACCCAGCCGCAGAACGAGCAGGTTCCGCAGATGCTTCGATTTTGCCAGCGCCCGAGCGGCATGATCTCCCATACCATTCTGGGCGAGGTCCACTTCCAGCAGGGTGTTTGAAGCAGGGGACTCCGCCAGATGCGCGGCCCCCTCATCGCCGAGATCGTTTTGTCTCATCAACAGCGTGTGCAGGCATGGGGGCTTCTTTTCGAGCAGCCGATACAGCCCCTCGGGACCGAACGTATTATCGTTCACGTTCAGCAGCCGCAACGTGCTGCGGAACGGTGCGTTCACCAACCAGCGAGCGCCGGATAACCGGATCTCGCACCGGTCCAGTTCCAGCACCTTCAATTCGCTGAGGCAGGGAGCAAGCGCCAGGTCCGACGCTCCGACGTCTTCAAGTACGTTCTCGCCGAGATCCAGAACGTCCAGGCGCAGTTCCGGCCGCGCACCGCCGAACTCCTGCATCCCCCGGCCGTCAAGCCCGTTGGCGCGGAGCGTCAACTCCTTCAAGCCGGTCACGTGAGGCGAACGCAGCAGCGCGCGGAGCCCGTCGCGTCCTGGGTCGTTCCCCGACAAGGTCAGCGAGCGCAACCGCGCCATTCCCGGCCACCGCGCCAGCGCCGCCAGGTCCGTCGCCTCAATCACGGGATCCTCGCGGTAGCGACCGTACCCCCGACTGCGGCCGTAACTGCCCGCTTCGGACAGGTCGAGTTCCACCAAGGAAGTCAGGGAGGCGGCATTGGTCAGGGCCCTGACGGACCGGTTGCCAACGGAGTTACCCGGCACACGCAGAGCCCGCAGATTCCCCAGGTGAGGCGAGGCGGTCAACCGGGCAAAGCCATCACCTCCCAGGTTGCAATTGCGGATGTTCAGCGCGCGGAGTGTGGCCAGCAACGGCGCGTCGGCAAGCCAGCCCACTTCGCGGCGATCAACAAGCTGGCCCGTGATGGACAGTTCGCGGAGTCCGGGAATCGGCGCCTGTTTCTCGATGGCTTCGCCCTGACGGGGCCAGCGTACCGCAATCGCTTCGATCGGCGCCGCAGCCCAGCAAACGCTCGCGTTCGCCGTCAGGGCCGCGAAACTGTGGCACGTTGCCGTCGCGACGAACCCGCGGCGAAACTCGTCCCAGGTGATCCCCCAGATCTTGGGCAGTTCCTCCCGCCCTTTGCTCCCGTGCTGCTCGATCAACTCACGCTCGCGCAACCGCAGGCGCACCTGGCGAGCGTCCCATTGCGGCAGTTGTGCCCGTTCGACCTGCACGCGGATGAACTCCGCACGGGCAGCATCGCCCTGTTCCTCCAGCCAGTCGGCGAAGATGAGCCGCGGCATATCATCGTCGGGGTGGGCGAGGATGTGCGCCAGAAAGCCCCTTGCCTCGGTGTCGCTCATGGCAAGCGCTCCAGAATAGGATTTAGTCGCTCCGCAATCTCCGCTACCACCCGCGCCAGATCCCTTGGCACGTCCTGGCCCCTCGATTCCCTGACGAAATCCTGCCAGCGCGCCGAGGACATTTTCATGGTCCACCATGAATCGCGACCGAAGATCGAGCGGGCGTCGGCAGGCAAGTTCCCCCGGCTGGTGAAGGACAGGGCAATCGCCTCGGGCAGAGCGTCGCGGTTCATCGGCACTCGCCCCAGAAGCAGGCGGAGATCGTTCAGATCCTTGGGCCGCCAGTGCAACATCCCCATGTGCCTCAAGGCGTGCAGTTTCCGACCCGTGATCGTCTCGGGCCGACACATCCAGAGGCGTGCGGTCAGTTTGCCGCCCAGCGTCGGATAGTCGCCCAGTTCCGGCTTCGGGATCAGTGGCTCGCCAAAGGTCACGTCGACGCTGAACTCGTCCTCCACCCCGTCGACCTCACCCGAGGCGAACAGCCGCACCCCTGGGAAGTCGGTGTTCAGCCAGATCCCTTCGATGCGGAAGCGCTCGGTGTCGAAGCTCACGCCGTCGTCAATGCCGCGATCCGCCAGTAAAAGGATGAACCGTCGGGCCGTCTCCTCGACGCTGAACGGCCCGGTGGACACCAGGTCGAGATCGGCGGCCGGACGAGCAAGGGGCCGGAACCAGAGCCGCATCAGCATCCCGCCCCTGAGGATCAAGTGATCGGCATCCGGCAGCCGCGCAAGGCGCAGCAGGATCCCTTCGAGGAGCCGGTGACGGGTCACTTCCACAGAGGATCGTTCACTGCCATTCATTTGCGTAGTGTAGTCACCCGGAGGCACGCTCGCCCATGTCAGCAGGCGATCCGCGCTGTGGGGTGCGAAGAGGCTCCCAAGCGCCCATGAATGAAGACTCCTTCCCAGAAAGCGAGCCCGCTTTGCCAGGCGATGCCCCTGAAGCAACCGAAGCGCTGTTGCTCATCCCGGAACGCGAGATTCGCCGGCATGGTTCCGGCAGCGCCCTGGGCGTTTGCTGGCGGCAGTGGCGAGGCGAGCGTGCGCTGGCGCGGAAGGGCGTCCACTTCCGCGCCACCGACCCGCAGGTCGTCGCGGCCGCTTACGCCGCCATGACCGATGCCGAGTTCGACGCCATCAACGGCCGCCAGGACTGGGCCAACTGGCGAACGATTCCGCGCGCCCTCAGCGCCCATCTGCCGAACCGACCGTTGACGGTCGCCGATCTCGGCTGCGGCACCGGCAGTTCCACGCGCGTGCTCGCCTTCTACTGTCCGCCGGGCTCACGTATCACCGGGTACGAACTGGTGCCGGTGCTGGTCGATGTCGCCCGGCGCCGCCCTTACGTTCACCGTAGCGGTTCTCCCTGTTCGGTCGAGTTCGTCTGTCAGGGCGTGACCGAGCCGCTGCGCCGTCTCGACGAGACGCTGGTGCCCGACGGCAGTTTGGATCTGGTCAACGCCAGCGGCGTCGTCGGCCACCACCTCAACGCCGACACAGTGCGGCCGCTCGTCGCCGAACTGCAGCGCACTCTGCGAGCCGACGGCGTTGCCATGCTCGATGTTGGTCCCACCCTGCGCGACGCCGATCTGACCCGCGTGATGACCACCGCCGGCTTCGTCCGGCTTGGCCGCTGGCGCAGTTGGTGGCTGGATCCAACGGGCGAAGTCGTGTTCCGGCGCTGCGCGAGTGCTTCGTGAAGAAGCCCACGGGCCGCGGCCCGTGGGCTTGAACCCATCCTCACTGACACTGACCACTAACGGCCACAAACCACGAGCCACTTTTTTGTTGCTTTCGCCGGATCGATTCGCTACTTTCAACCTTGATTTATCACCAACCAGCCCGCAACCCTCGCGCGACCCGCCCACTCCACCACAGGGAAGGGGAGACGGATATGAGACTCTCCAATCCGCGCAACATTTCCACCCTTACATTCGTGTTAGCCCTTTGCGGCCCCGTCCAGGCCCTGGAACCGCTCAACCCGCCAAAACAAGCCGCGCCGCCCGCGCTCGTCGCGCGCCGCATCGACGACGCCCTCAACCAGACCCGCGACAAGTCCGCCCCACTGCCCCCGGTCGCCGACGATCAGACCTTCTTGCGTCGAGTCAGCCTCGACCTGACCGGCCAGACGCCGACCCCGGCCGAGGTCGCCACCTTCCAGGCCAACACCGACCCGCAGCGCCGCACCAAACTCATCGATCGCCTCCTGCAGAGCGATCCCTATGCGGTCAACTGGGGCCGCTACTGGCGCGACGTGCTCACCTATCACACACCCGCCAGCGGCAACTACCTGCGCTGGCAGTCCTTCGATAACTGGCTGACCGACCAGGTGCGCAACAATCGGCCGTGGGGCGAGGTCGTCACCGCGCTGGTGACCGCCACCGGCATCAACGACGAATCGCCGCCGGTCAACTACCTCACCTCGCACTTCGGCAACCAGATCGAGGTCGCCGCGACCACCAGCCGCATTTTCCTCGGCGTCGATCTGCAGTGCGCGCAGTGCCATGACGCCAAGAATGAACCGTGGAAACGCGAGCAGTTCCACGAGTTCGTCGCCTTCTTTGGCCGCGCCAAGCTCGTCCAGCACAAGGACGTCAACGGCCGCGGCACACCCTACGCCATCGAGGGGCGCGCGGACGGCGACCACTTGATGCCCGATAAAAAAGACCCCAAGCGGCTCATTCCGATGACGCCGCGCTTCCTCACGGGCGAAACCGTATCCGCCAGCGCTGACGATGTCCACCGCCGCGCCGCCCTGGCTCGCTTCCTCACCGGCCCGAAAAATCCGTGGTTTGCCCGCGCCCACGTCAACCGCCTCTGGACCGCGCTGATGGGCTGGGGCTTCTATCCGACGCTTCACGATCTGGGCAACGACAACCCGCCGCGCTATGCCGCGGTGCTCGACCTGCTCGCGTCCGAGTGGGCCGCGACCAACTACGACATGCGCTGGCTGCTGCGCACGATCGTTAGCACCGAGGCGTACCAGCGGCAACTCCAGCCACGGCCCGATTCCGACTCACTCGCGCCCGTCGCCGTCTGTCCCAGCCGGCTGCGGCCAGAACAGATCTTCGACGCCCTCATCAAGACGCTCGGCTTCGACGAGAACGATCGCACGATCCCAGCGCCCGCCCCGTCGTCGGCGCCCGCGGTCAGCCGCCATACGGGCCTGCGGAACATGGTCTATCAAGCCTTCAAGGCGAACCCGTCGCAGCCGCAAGAGGAGATGCAGGGCACCATTCCGCAGGCGCTCCTCATGATGAACAGCGTCCTCGTCAACACCTACGTCTCGGCCCAAGGGAAAACCTTCCTCGCCGACGCTCTCGCCAAGGGCATGGCCGACGACGACATCCTCAAGGCGCTCTATCAGCGTGCCCTGGCGCGCTCGCCGCGCTCGGAGGAGCTGGACACCTGCCGCCGCTATCTGGCGCGGGTTGGCGACCGGCGCGAGGCGCTCGAAGACGTGTTCTGGACGCTGATCAACTCCACGGAGTTTCTGACGAAGCGATAGTCAACGATTTGGCGGGCGACGAGGAGATACCCTGAGAAATGCTCGTTCACGAAAGGGCTCATCCCATGACCTTCCGACGCCTTCCCGTGCTGTTGGCACTGCTGCTTGGTCTGCTCGCCCTCGATGTTGGATCGGCACAACAGCCTCCCAAGGAGCGACAGAAGAAAGCACCGGCATCTGATGCCGCGAAACTTCAGCAGCGCCTGACGGAACTGGAAACCCAGATCGAGAAGCTGACGAAAGAACTCCTCCGCCTCCGAGCAGAGTTGAAGGCTCCAGCCGTCGATGCTGGCCCCGCAGACAAGACCCACCTTCAGATCTTCCCCCTAAGAACCGCCAAGGCCCCCGAGATTGCCAAGGCCCTGCAAGACTTGTTCCAGGGGACAACCGTTCGGATCGCCGGTGAGCCGGGTTCAAATACGGTGTTGGTCCGGGGAACCCGCCTCGAAATCGACGCCATTGCCCCGTTGATCGCCCGTCTTGAGGCCCTGGCTGAGGACCGGATTGCGGCGCAGCGGAGGGAGCGTGCCCCGGAGCAACCGAAAGAGCGGAGGAAACTTCCGTGAACGACCAGATCCGCACTTGTCTGCATGTTCGCGTCAATCGGGAGGGTGCCATCAGCCGTCGTGGCTTTCTCCATTTCCTCGGTGCCGGTGCCGCCGGTCTCGCCGGGCTGGGCGGTTTCGCACGGGTGGCCGCTGCCGCGGACGAGTTGCGCCGGCAGCAACGGGCCTGCATTTTGCTGTGGATGGCGGGCGGTCCCAGCCAGTTTGAGACCCTGGACCCCAAGCCGGGCGCCGAAACGCAGGGGCCGACGCGAGCCATTCCGACGCGCGTCCCCGGCATCAATATCTCTGAGCACTGGCCGCGCCTCGCTGGCGTTACTGACGAACTGGCCATCATTCGCTCGATGACGAGCCGCGAGGGCAACCACGGCCGGGCGACGTACCTGCTGCACACAAGCTACCCGCCATCGGGCGGCATTGTCCACCCCGGCATCGGCTCGATCACCGCGCGCGAGATTGGCCCGGCCGACTCGGACCTGCCGAACTTCGTCAGCATTCAGGGGCAGAGTGTCGGCCCCAGTTTCCTCGGAGTGCGCTACGCTCCTTTCGTTGTGAACGACCCCAACCGCCCGCCCGACAACCTGACCACGCCGGTCTCCGCTGGCCGCCTCGACCGCCGCCTGGAACTGATGCGCGAGCTGGAACGGCCCTTTGCCCAGGCTGGGGCAGGCGACCAGGTGCGCGACCATCAGACGCTTTATCAGCAGACGGCTCAGATGGTGCTCAGCCCGCGCGGCCGCGCGTTCGACCTGAGCGCTGAACCGGCACGGGTGCGCGATGCTTATGGCCGGACGGGATTCGGCCAGGGCTGCCTGATGGCGCG